>Ga0181535_10002386_pt1 | contig 23020 bp, 29 predicted proteins | sample PEATcosm2014_Bin_44_FD_119774 | JGI IMG/M metagenome (GOLD analysis project Ga0181535, IMG submission 119774) | Peatland microbial communities from MTU Mesocosm Facility, Houghton, MI, USA - PEATcosm2014_Bin17_30_metaG | ecosystem: Environmental > Terrestrial > Soil > Wetlands > Peat | place...
AGTGTATCGGGCACGATCACGGTTACCTTAAGCGCGCGGTGGGGGACAATCACGTCCTGTGATCGTCGTCGCGGTCGTCTTCTGGGTCTGCGTGGCCCTGCTGCTCTACACGCACGCCGGTTACCCGCTGGCGCTGAGCGCGGCCGCGCGCCTGCTCGCCAAGGCCGCGCCCACCGCACCGTCCGCCGCCCCGCCCACCACCCCCGCCGAAGCCCCGATGGTGTCGCTGGTCATCGCCGCGCACGACGAGGGTGACGTGATCGCCGCGAAGGTGGCGAACGCCCGCGCGCTCGACTGGCCGCCCGGCCGGCTCGAGGTGATCGTCTGCTCCGACGGGTCGAGCGACGACACCGTCGAACGCGCCCGCGCCGCCGGCGCCGACGTCGTGCTCGATCTGGCGCGCGCGGGCAAGACGCGCACCCAGGATGCTGGTGCGGCCGCCGCGCGCGGGGAGCTGCTCGCGTTCTCGGACGCCAACTCGAGCTGGGAGCCGCAGGCGCTGGCCGCGCTTGCCGGCGCGTTCGCCGACCCGCGGGTCGCCTACGCCTGTGGCCAGGTCCGTTTCGTGCAGGCCGGCGAGGGCTCGAGTGCCGACAACCAGGAGGGCTTCTACTGGCGCTACGAGATGGCGATCCGCGAGCGCGAGTCGCGGCTTGCGTCGGTGACCGCCGGCAACGGGGCGATCTACGCGGTGCGCCACCCCAACTACATGGTGATCGACGCGGTGATGGACCACGACCTCTTCTTTCCCTTCACGCTGGTGAAGGCGGGCTGGCGCGCGGTCTACGTCCCGCAGGCGCGGGCGAGCGAGAAGATGGTGCCGTCGATCGAGGGGGAGTTCGCGCGCAAGCGGCGCATGTGGGGCCACGTCTGGCCGATGGTGCTGCGCGGTGGGATGCTCATGCCGCGCGGCTACGGCCTGCTCTACGGCTGGATGATGAGCCATCGGATGCTGCGCTACGCCGCGCCCGCGCTGCACGTGGTGGCGCTCGTGACCAACGCGATCCTGATCGGGCAGGGCACCGTCTACGTGGTCTGCCTGGCCGCCCAGGCCGCGCTGCTGCTCGGCGCGCTCGCGGCGCCGCTGGTGCGCTGGCGGGCGCTGCTGCTCGCGCGCTACTACGTGCTGATGAACTCCGCGCTCGCCGCCGCCCTGTGGGATTACCTGCGCCACGGAACGCCCGCGGCCTGGGAGACGCCGGAGGGCACCAGATGATCCGTCGCTGCCTTGACGTGATCGTCGCGACCACGGTGCTCGTGCTCTCCGCGCCGTTCCTGGTGCTCGCGGCCGTGGCGATCCGCCTCGAGTCGCGCGGCGGAGCGATCTACCGCCAGCGGCGTGTCGGGCTCCACGGCCACGAGTTCGACGTGCTGAAGCTCCGCACGATGGTGGCCGGCGCCGAGCGGATCGGCGCCGGGCTGCTGGTCGCGGACGGCGATGAGCGGATCACGCGCGTCGGGGCGCTGCTCCGCCGCACCTCGCTCGACGAGCTGCCGAACCTGCTGAACGTGGTCCGCGGCGAGATGTCGCTGATCGGCCCGCGCCCCACGGTGCCCTCCCAGGTCGCCCACTACGACGAGCGTCAGCGCGGGCGCCTCGCGGTCAAGCCGGGGATCACCGGCTGGGCGCAGGTCAACGGCCGCGCGTCGCTGCCGTGGTCGCAGCGGATCGAGATGGATCTCTTCTACATCGAGCACCGCTCGCTGGCGCTGGACCTGCGCATCCTCGTGCGGACCGCGCGCGTGCTGTTCGGCGGCGGCGGCCTCTACGCCGGCGAGGGCGGCGGCTGGGACATCCCCGAGGGCCGCAGGTAGCGGATCAGCGACAGCACGAGCAGCACGGTCAGGATCGTCGCCGAGCCGACGCACCACTCGCAGTAGATCGGATGGCCGGGGATCGTAAAGGTCTCCTGCCAGGTCAAGAACGCGCTGAAGCCGAACCCGAACAGCGTCAGCCCGAGCGTCGCGAGCCGCGTCCACTCCTGCTCCGGCAGCACCAGCGTGGCGATGATCCCGACATAGCCGATCAGGCCGAGCAGCGCGACCGGCACGCCGGCGATCTCCGAGTACTTCGAGCTCTGGACCGTCGCGCAGGAGCTGTGCCCGCCGTGACCGCCCGCGCAGGCGATCACCAGGTGTCCGTAGTGCACGATCGTCAGATACGTCGCGTCGCCGAGCCCGAGCACCGCGAGCACGAGCATCACGCGCACCATCTTGGACCGGCTCACCGGGGCCTGCCTTCGTCGCGCGGCATCGGCTCGGCAGCATACGCTGGTCGTGCGGGCGCCGCCCCCGCCGCCCGGCCGCTCGCCATGCCCGTCATCCGCCTCAGTCCGCCGCCGCCCGCCGCGGCACACCCCGCCGAAGCGGAGTCGCGTTGACCACGCAGGCGGAGAACCTGCGCGGTCTCCCGCGCCTGCTCGCGGTGATCAACGCCCCCGGTGCGCGGGGGCTCCTCTTCGCTCGCGCGCTCGGCTCGCTGCCGGTCGGGATGGTCTCGCTCGGGATCATCCTGCTGCTGCGCGCCGCGGGCCGTTCGTACGCGCTCGCGGGAATTGCGGACGGGGCCTACGCGCTGGGGCTCGCGGCGATGCAGCCGCTGCTCGGGCGCCTGATCGACCGCGTTGGCATGGGGCGCGTGCTCGCGCCGCTCGCGCTGATCTTCCCGGGAGTCCTGGTCGCGCTGACGCTGGCGGGCTCCGGCCACGCGCCCGCGGCGGTCACGGTCGCCCTGGCGCTGCTGTGCGGAGCGACGCTGCCGCCGCTCGGCGCCTGCATGCGCTCGCTGTGGCCGACGCTGATCCCCGCACCGGCACTGCGCGCGACCGCGTTCGCGATCGACGCCGTGCTGCAGGAGGCGGCGTTCGTGTTCGGCCCGCCGCTGCTCGCGCTGCTGGTCACGCTCTACAGCCCGCGCGTTGCGCTGTTCGCCGCGGCCGGCGTGGGCGGCGTCGGTGCGAGCGTGTTCGCGTCACGCGCCCGGGCGCGCCACGAGCCGACGCGCCGCGCGGGCGGCGCGCTGCGCTCCGCCGGCGTGCGCCGGCTGCTGGCGATGAGCGCGGTGCTCGGCGGCTCGTTCGGCGCGACCGAGGTGGCGATGCCGGCGTTCTGCGAGCACCATGGGGCGCGCGCGTCGGCGGGCCTGATCCTTGCGGCGCTGGCGCTCGGCTCGGCCTGCGGCGGCGCGATCTTCGGCGCGCGCGCCCCGCGCACGACTGTGCCGCGGAGGCTGCTGTTCGCGCTCGGCTCCTACGGCGTCCTGCTCGTGCCGCTGCTCGCGGCGCCGTCGATCCCGGTGATGGCGGCGCTGGCGTTCGTCGCCGGGATGCCGATCGCGCCGGTCTTCGCCGGCGCCTACCTGCTGCTCGACCGCTTCAGCGTCGCCGGCGCCGCAACCGAGACCTTCGCCTGGAACACGACCTGCATCTTCACCGGCGCCGCGCTCGGCACCGCGCTCGGCGGCGCGCTGATCGCGCCAGGCTCCTACCGTGCCGCGCTCGCGCTGGCGGTCGGCCTCGGGCTGGCGTGCCTGCTGCTGGTCGCCGGCTTCGCGCGCGGCACCGAGCTCGACAGCTGAACGCGCGCGCGCACACACCGCCGCTCGCGACGCACCCGCGCATTACGATCCGCGCGATGGAGGAGCGCGACGACGTCCGCGGCGACATCCGACTCGGCTGAGCCGATCGTCCTGCGCGCGAACCTCGTGCTCGAGGCCGACTGCGCGAGCGTCCTGCCACGCCTGCCGGCGGGCGCGTTCGAGCTGATCTACATCGACCCGCCGTTCAACACGGGCCAACGCCGGCGCCGGCGCCGCCTCGCGGTCGCGCGCGACGACGACGGCGACCGCACCGGCTTCGGCGGTCATCGCTACCGCACGCAGGCGCTCGGCGAGACCCTTCATTACGAGGACAGCTTCGAGGATTACGTGGCGTTCCTGCGCCCGAAGCTCGAGCGCGCGCGCGAGCTGCTCGCCCCCGAGGGCACGCTCTACGTGCACCTCGACTACCGCGAGGCGCACTACGTCAAGGTCGAGCTCGATCGCATCTTCGGCCGCGACTGCTTCCTCAACGAGATCATCTGGGCCTACGACTACGGCGCCAAGCCGACCCGCCGCTGGCCGGCCAAGCACGACACGATCCTGGTTTACGTCCGCAACCCGGGCGAGCAGCTCTTCGACGCCGAGGCGGTCGAGCGCGAGCCGTACATGGCGCCCGGTCTCGTCGGCCCGCGGAAGGCAGCGCGCGGCAAGCGCCCGACCGACACCTGGTGGCACACGATCGTCCCCACCTCCGGCCGCGAGCGCACCGGCTACCCGACGCAGAAGCCCGAGGGCGTGCTGCGCCGGATCGTCGCCGCCTCCTCGCGCCCCGGCGGCTGGTGCCTCGACTTCTTCGCCGGCTCGGGCACCCTTGGTGCAGTGTGCGAGCAGCTCGGCCGCCGCTACGTGCTGGTCGACTCGAGCCCGCAGGCGATCGCGGTGATCCGCGCGCGCCTCGCGGCGGCGACCGGGGACGCCTGCTGATGCTGCCGACCCGCCACCTGCTCGAGTTCTTCCTGACCGTCTACGTGGTGATCCTGATCCCCGGCCCGAGCGTGCTCTTCATCGTCAGCCGCGGCATCGCGCTCGGCCGCCGCGCGGCGCTCGCGACGGTGGTCGGCAACAGCAGCGGCTTCGCGACGCAGCTCGTGCTCGTGTCGCTCGGCCTCGGCGCGATCATCGCGCGCTCCGACACGGTGTTCGTGATCCTGAAGCTGCTGGGCGCCGCCTATCTCGTCTACCTCGGCGTGCGCAACATCCGCGACCGCAAGGCGCTCGCCGGCCTGCTGCGGGTGCGCGACTCGGAGCCCAGGCCGCTTACGCGGATCATCCGCGAGGGCTACATCGTCGGTGTGACCAATCCCAAGGGGCTGATCATCTTCACCGCCATCCTGCCCCAGTTCATCGAGCGCTCGCAGGGCCACGCGACGCTGCAGCTGCTGACGCTCGGCGCGCTCTGCATCGGCCTCGCGTTTCTCTCCGACGGCGCCTGGGGGCTCGGCTCGGGCACCGCGCGCGCCTGGCTCGGGCGTTCGCCCAAGCGGCTCGAGCGCCTCAGCGCGACGGGCGGCGCGATGCTCGTCGGCCTCGGCGTCGGCCTCGCCGTGACCGGCCGCCAGCCCTAGCGCGCCGCCGCCGCCGCGCGCCGCTCCTTCATCTCCTCGAAGCGCTTCTCCCAGTCGTTGTGGCGCCGCTTGGCGTCGCCGATGAAGGGGGAGAAGGCGATCGCCCACAGCACCGCGGCGTTCAGCCACCGCGCGGGCGAGCGCAGCGGCCGCACGAAGTCCACGAACAGCACGACGCGGGTGCCGTCGGTGTCGTTCCAGGCCTCGTGCTCGTAGGTGTCGTCGAAGATCATCGACGCTCCCTCCGCCCAGTGGCGCGTCTCGGTGTCGACCCTGATCCCGCACTGCTCCGCCGGCTCGGGGATCAGCAGGCCGAGGTGGTAGCGCATCACGCCCTTGTAGGGGCCGCGGTGCGCGGGCAGGTGCTTGCCGGGAGCGAGGATCGAGAAGAACGCCGTCTTCATCCCCGGGATCTGCGCGCACAGCTCGGCGGTGCGCGGGCAGCGCGCGCAGTTGGCCTCCGAGCGGAAGCCGTAGCCGTAGAGGAAGTACGTCTTCCAGCGGTCGTCGGTGGTCATCGTCGCCTGGTCGACGGAGATGTCCTGGAAGTTGGGCAGGTGCTCCTGGTCCTGAAGCACGCTGTCGAGCTCGCCGCGGATGTCGCGCCACCCGGCCTCGAGCGTCTTCGCCCAGGGGAACGTCTCGTTGTCGAAGAACGGCTGGTCGCCCACCAGCGAGGAGCGCCCGAGCCAGCGCTCGAGCGGCGGCAGCGCCCGCTCGCCGAAGGCGACGGTCCCCTCGACGACGCGTTCGCGCAGGGTGCTCATTCGGACGCAATCCTATTGCTTGCCACGCCCGGACTCAGGGGCGCCGCCGGCGAAGCGGCGGGCGGCGGCGGATCCGCTCGACCGGGCGCTCGCGCTCCCGCGCCTGCGCCGTCTCGCGCTCGCGCTCGCGATCCTCGCTCAGCCCGACCTCGAAGAAGACGAGCGAGACGATCGCGATCCCGCCGACGCTGGCCAGCGCGATCTCGATCGCCTCTCCGGTGACGCCGCCGATCAGCGCCCCGGCCACCACGGCGAGCACGATCACGAGGCCGGAGCCGCCGAACCAGCGCAGTCGGTTGCGCGCCGTCATGCCGCAACAGTAGGGCCCCGCCGCCCGCCTCGCGGCACGGGCGCGCACTCCCCGCCGCCCACCCCGGTTCGCAGGCTGGCCGGCCGCCTCGTCGCGTGCCCCAGGGACCCCAAGCGGGCAGGTACTTCCCCGGCGCGGGAGCTTGACAGCCGTGGCCCCGTGGTCGACAGTGTCCGTGGCGCGCGCTGGCTCGCGCTGCCGCCCGCCTGCCGGGGAACTCGACGAGAAGAGTCGCAGATGAGGACGTCAGCCAGGCCGTGCGCCCGCGCGACAGACGCCATCCGAGCGAGACGGTGGCTGTGGGTCGGCGCGAGCTTGGCGGCGCTCTGTGTCTTCCTCCTCGCCACCGCCGGCGCCGAGGCCACGCCACCCGACGGCTACACCCAGGTGACGGTGACGTATTCGACGGCCGGCTGCTCCATCTGGCAGGTCCCGGGGGAGCTTGCGGGCTCGGTGAGCGTGACGGCCGTTGGCGCTGCGGGCGCCGCCGGCGTTGGCGGCGGCAGCGGCGGCGCCGGCGATGAGGTCTCCGGCACTCTCACCGGCTTCGAGTCTCCGTCGCAGTCGCTGTGGGTGTGCGTCGATCAGGGGGGCGGCTCCCCAGGCGACGGAGCGTTCGCCGGCGGCTTCGGCGGCGGCGCATCCGGTGTCTCCTACGGCACCGACTTCAGCGAGCCCTTCATCGTCGCGGGCGGCGGTGGCGGCGGCGGCGGGGGCACGGACGGCGCCACCGGCGGCGGGGTCGGATACGACGGATCGAACGTGGCCGGCGCCCCGACGTTCGAGACCTACGTCTATGGTCGCGGCGGCGACGGCGCCACCGATTCGCAGCCGGGAGCCGGCGGTCCGGGAGCGGGCTTTCCGTTCGACTACGCGGGCAACGCGGGCGCGGAGTTCACGTCTTCAGGGCCCGGAGTGGGCGGCTTCGGCGGCGGTTACGGTCGCGGTGGCGGCGCCGGCGGCGGCGGCGGCGGCGGCTACTACGGCGGCGGTGGTGGCGCGGGCGGCTCCACCGGCGGCGGTGGCGGTGGCGGCGGCTCGGACTTCTGCTCTTCGGAATTCGACTACGGCGTCGACGTGTCGACCGGCGGCAGCTGCTCGACAACGGCGGGCGTGGGCACCGGCACCTCCGCCGGGACCGCGGCGAACGATGCGCATGTCACGCTGAGCTACCTCGAGTTCACCGGCTTCACGACCACCACCAGCTCGCAGCCCTACAGCGCGGCCACGAACGCGCCGTGGGCGGGCGCCGGCAACACCGCGTACGACACGGCGTCGGTCGCCGGCGCGATTCACGGCTTCACGCCGAGCGGGACGCTGACCTACAGCCTGTACGGCAACGGCACCTGCAACGGCACGGCGACCACGACGCAGACGGTGACGCTGAACGGCGACGGAAGCGTCCCGAACTCCAGCTCCACCGGGCCGCTCGCGCCCGGCACCTACAGCTTCCTCGCGAACTACAACGGTGACAGCTACTTCGTGTCGTCGAGCGACTGCGAGTCCTTCACGGTCGTCAGGGTCCCGACCAAGCTCATGGCCTGGCCGCAGCTGGTGGAGTTCCAGCCGTTCGCCGGCGTCGGCAGCCAGGTCGTCGCGGCGACGCTCACCGCGGGGGGCAGCCCGGTGTCCGGCGAGCCGATCTACTTCAGCGCCGGTTCGACCGCGCTCTGTCACGCGAACACGAACGCGAGCGGTTTCGCGCGCTGCACGATCTCCGGTTTCGACCAGAGCCTGCTGGAGCGAACCAACCGCTACAGCGCGAGCTTCGCGGGCGACGGCAGCTACGCCGGATCGAGCGCGACCACGGGCGTCGTCGTGCTCTCCTTGTTCTGAGCAACCGCCGCGGCGCCGCCGAGCCGAGCCCTCACGCCCGCGCCGTCAAGCGTTAGGATCCGCCGCTATGCACGCCCCCGGCTGGTCGAGCTGGACCATCGATCCCGGCCTGATCGCCGTCCTGGTGGCCGCGGCGTGGCTGTACGCGCGGGGCTACGCGCGGGCGAAGCGCCTCTCCGGCGGCGCCGGCCCGGGCGTCAGCCACTGGCTGCCGTACGGCGCCGGTCTGCTGGTGCTGGCGCTGGCGCTGATGTCGCCGCTCGACGCGATCGGCGACCGCTACCTGCTGTCGGCGCACATGGGCCAGCACCTCCTGCTCTCCGACGTCGCGCCGGCGCTGCTGGTGCTGGGGCTGCGGGCGCCGATCCTGCCGCTCGGCCTGCCCCGCAGCGGCCTGCGCCTGTTCGCGCCGGGCGGCCGCGCCGGGCGCGTGATCGCGCTCGTCACGAACCCGTGGGTCGCGATCCCGCTGTGGGCGGCCGCGACCTGGGTGTGGGCGATCCCGAGCGTCTTCGACTACTCGGCCGGTCATCCGGTGGTGCACGCGCTCGAGCACGCGACGCTCTTCTACACCGGTCTCGCGATGTGGTGGCTGATCGTCGACCCGCTGCCCTCGGCGCGCCGCGAGCCGGGAGCGCGCCGCCTCGCCTACCTCGGCTTCACGCGCCTCGCGAGCGCCTGCGTCTGTCTGCCGCTGACCTTCATGACCTCGACCGCCTACCCGCGCTACGTCGCCGCGCCGCGCGCCTACGGCATCTCCGCGATCACCGACCAGCACCTCGCGGGCGCCGGCATGTGCTTCCTCGAGTTCCTGATCTTCGGCATCGCGATGGCCGCCGTCTTCCTCAACTTCCTGATCCGCGACGAACAGCGCGCGGCGGTCGAGGATCGCATCGCCGGCCGCCTGCCTGCGGGACTCTGACCCGGGCTGTACCGGGGGGTGCATGCACCCCCCGGCGAGACGGCGCATGCGCCGTCTCGCGGGTCGGCGCATGCGCCGACCCGAAAGCTAATGACTGACTGTTGCGCAGATCGCGTAGGCGGTGAAGGTGTCGGCGGTGCCTGAGCTGTTGGCCATCGCCACGAGCCAGCCGGTGTCGTTGTTGGCGGGCTCCGATGTGGTGATGCTCTGGCCGGTCGAGACCGCCGAGCCGAAGGCGCCGCCGCCGAGCACGCTCTCGCCCGTCGGGCAATTCGCGATCGCGACCGTCTGACCGCCGGTGGGGTTGTTGGTGGTCGGGCTCGCAACCTGCGTGTAGCCGCTGATTCCGGCGGGCCCGGTTGCCCCGGCCGCGCCGGCGGCTCCGGGTGCTCCCGGTGCGCCGGCGGCGCCGGTGCGCCCCCGCAGCTGCTTCAGCACGCTCGGCTTGATCTGGCTGGTCTTGGTGATCAGGTAGTGGTTGGCGGCGTACGCGGTGCCGCCGGCGAGGACGAGCACCAGCGCGAGCGTCGAGACGACGTTGGCGTAGGTCAGCTTGCGTGGCGCGCGGCGGTCGGCGCCGGCGCGTCGAGCACGGATCGATCTCATCGAACACCCCTTTTCGCGGCTTGCTGGATCACGCCGATTGTGATCGCGCGAGCGGTCGCGTGTCGCATTTGGGACGAATGGGCGATGGCGCCCCGAGGAGGGCGGATCCTGGGGAGAGGATCCGCCCGCCTCGGGGCGCCGGCGCTCACCAGCCGGAGCCGCCGCCTCCGCTGCTCGTGCTGCTGCTCGACGACCCCTTGCCGCTCGCGGTCATCGCGGCGCCCGACGGGCTGACCGCGTACCACTTCTTGCCGGCGAGGACGAGGCCCTCGCCGCTGGTCTCCCCGGCCTTGGTGTCGCCGACGAAGGTGTAGAGAGGGTGGCCGTCATAGGTCACCTGGGTGCCGGAGCCCCGCTTCACGCTGCCCAGGTCCGCGGCCTTGGCCGACGGGCGCGCGCTCGCGCTGCCGGTGACCGGGATCCAGCTGCTCAGGCAGCCGCCGGTGCAGCCGAGGTGCGTGGCGCTGTCGCCCTCGTAGAGGTAGAGCGTCAGCCCCTTGGCGTTCACGAGGACCGTGCCGAGCGAGGTGTGGCCGGTGCCGACAACCGTCTTGGCGGAGCCGAGCGCGCTGGTCGCCGCGGCGGCGCTCACGATCACGGCCAGCGCGACTGCGAATCTCTTCATCTGCCTGCTCCCTTGTGGATTGGGTTCATGCAGAGAAGACCCCGTGGCGCGGCGATCGTTCCCGGCGGGTGCCGAGAGCTTCACACCTTTATGTGCGGTGAAGCCCTCGGCGCTATGAATGCATCGTGCGTGCGGACGCCCGCCGGGCAAGTCCTCTTCAGATCGTCGTTCTCGTCGCGGCAGCCGCGGGGGCGATCGTCGCCGGCGTACTGCTCGTCGGCACCTCGAGCCCGGCCTCCGGCACCGAGATCCGCCTCGCCGCGGTCGCGCGCGGCGTCGTCCAGACGACCGTCTCGGCGAGCGGCAACCTCGAGCCGGCGACCGAGGTCGGGCTGGATTTCAAGGCCAGTGGCATCCTCACCGAGCTCTACGTCCACACCGGCGAGCACGTCAAGGCCGGCCAGCTGCTCGCCGAGATCGACCCGACGTCGGCCCAGGTCAGCCTGGAGGAGGCGCAGGCGGCGCTGAAGTCGGCGCAGGCGAACCTCGCCTCGGTCGAGGCGAACCCGTCGGGCTCCTCCTCGTCCTCGAGCGGTTCCGCCCATGCCGCGTCGGCGTCGCCGGTCGCGGTCGCCGCGGCGTTCGGCGGCACCGGGGCGACCGGCGCCACGGGCGCCGGCGGCTACGGCAGCGGCGGCTCGACGGGTACCGGGGGGGCGACCGGCACCGGCTCGGCCACGGGCGCGACCGGCACGACCGGCGGCTCGACCGGCTCGACCGGTTCGACCAGCGGCAAGGGTGCGACCAGCGGCAAGGGCTCCACGAGCGGCAAGGGCTCGACGAGCGGCAAGGGCTCGACCAGCGGCAAGGGCTCGACCAGCTCCAAGGGCGCGACGACCCCGACGTCGAGCGCCGGCTCGACCTCCTCGCGCGGCGCGACAACGCCGACCGGCAGCACCACGGCCACCGCCTCGCCGGCGACGATCGCGGCGAACCTCGCGCAGGCGCAGGCGTCGGTGGCGAGCGCGCAGCTGACCGTCAAGAGCGACGAGACGGCGCTGGCCGGCACGAAGCTCTACTCGACCGCCGCGGGCACGATCGCCTCGATCTCGGGCCAGGTCGGCAGCGCCGTGACGGCCGGCAGCGCCGGGTCGTCGGGGTCCGGCTCCTCCGGCTCGGGTTCCTCCGGTTCCTCGGCCGCCTCCGCGTTCGGCGCGGCCAGCTCGTCCAGCTCCGCCTCGACCGGCTCGAGCTCCAGCACGACCGGCTTCATCGTGCTGGCGAACCTCGACCAGATGCAGATGGTCGTCTCGGTCAGCGAGTCCGACATCAGCACGATCCACGTCGGCGAACCGGCGACGGTCAGCGTCGACGCGCTTCCCGACCTCGAGCTCGCGGCGAAGGTGACGGCGATCTCGGTGCTGCCGACCAGCTCGAGCGGCGTCGTCAGCTACGACGTGACGCTGCTCCTGACCCAGCTCTCGAGCCAGGTGCGACCCGGCATGTCGGCGACGGCGACGATCGTCACCGCCCAGGCGGCCGGCGCGCTGACGGTGGAGAACGCGGCGGTCAACTCGCGCGGCACGACCTCCACGGTGACGGTCGACGACAACGGCAAGATGGTGGTCACACCGGTGATCACGGGCCTGGTCGGCAGCTCGGACACGCAGATCATCGCGGGTAACGTGAAGGTCGGTGACGAGGTCGCGATCCCGATCACCACGGCGCTCGCCACCGCCGGGACCACCTCACCTTCCGGCACGCTCGGCGGCGCGAGCGCGTTCGGCGGCGCCGGCGCGGCGGCCCTTGGCGCCGGCGGCGGCGGGGCGCGCTTCTTCCGGGGCGGCGGCTGATGACGGTCCCCGATCGTCTCTCCGCCTCGACCGTCGTGCGCCGGCTGCGCACCCGGACGCCCGCGGTCGCGGCGCCGCGTGTGGCGCGCCGACCGCGCCGCGTGATCGATCTGCGCGGCGTGACGAAGACCTTTGACACCGGCGTCGTGCAGGTGCGCGCGCTGCGCGGCGTCTCGCTCGAGATCGAGCGCGGCGATTTCGTCGCGATCATGGGCAGCTCCGGCAGCGGCAAGACGACGCTGATGAACATCCTCGGCTGCCTCGACATACCGACCACCGGTGATTACCTGCTGGACGGCGTCGACGTGCGCAGCATGGACGAGGACGACCTCTCCGACCTGCGCAACCGCAAGATCGGCTTCGTCTTCCAGAGCTTCAATCTCGTGGCGCGCACCAGCGCGCTCGCCAACGTGGAGCTGCCGCTCGCCTACGCGCGGGTTCCGCGCGACGTGCGCCACCGCCGCGCAACCGCGGCGCTCGTCGAGGTGGGCATGCGCAACCGCGCGCACCACGCCCCGTCGGAGCTCTCCGGCGGCCAGCACCAGCGCGTCGCGATCGCCCGCGCGCTGGTCACGAACCCGACGCTGATCCTCGCCGACGAGCCGACCGGCAACCTCGACTCGCACTCGACCGCCGAGGTGCTCGCGCTCTTCGAGCGCCTGCACGACGAGGGGCGGACGATCGTGATCATCACCCACGAGCCCGACGTCGCGGCCCGTGCGCGCCGCGTGATCCGGCTCGCCGACGGCCTGGTCGTCGGCGACGACGAGCGCTTCCCGATGCCGCAGCGCACCGTGCCCGCGCCGGGCAGGAGCGTGGTCTGATGGGTCTCGAGACGCTGCGCCTCGCGCTGACGGGCATCTTCGCGAACAAGCTTCGCTCGGGCCTGACGATCCTCGGCATGACGATCGGCGTGGCGTCGGTGATCGTGCTGATCGCCGTCGGCAACGGCTCGTCCAAGGCCGTCCAGTCGAGCATCGAGGCGCTCGGCTCCAACGTCCTGCTGGTCGAGGCGGGCTTCAGCTTCGGCGGCACCGCGGTGAGCGCCGTGACCGCTCCGGTATCGCTGACGATCGCCGATGCGAACGCGTTGCAGAACAAGGTGCTCGCGCCCGATGTCGAGTCGGCCGCGCCGGCTGTCACCGCGAGCCCGACCCTGACCTACGGCTCGACGACCTACTCGCCCTCGCAGTTCGTCGGCACGACGCCCGCCTACGCGACCGCGCACGACTACGCGCTCCAGGCCGGCAGCTTCTTCACCTCCGCGCAGGTCACCAAGCACGACCGCGTCGTCGTGCTCGGGCCGACCGTCGTGACGAACCTGTTCAACGGTGCCGACCCGGTCGGCGACACTATTCAGATCAACGGCGTCAGCTTCCAGGTGATCGGCGTGACGACACCGAAGGGAACCAACGGCATCACCGACGAGGACGACATCGCGTTCGCCCCGATCACCGCGGTGCAGGACACGCTCACCGGCTACGGCTCGGTCGACTCGATCACCGTGCAGGCGAAGTCGGAGTCCGCGCTCGACCCGGCGGAGGCCGAGGTGACCTCGATCATCGAGCAGCGCCACCAGATCACCGACACCGCCAACCCCGGCTTTCGCGTGATCAACCAGGGTTCGCTGCTGACGGCGTCCAGCGCGTCGAGCAGCGTCTTCACGACGCTGCTCGGCGAGGTCGCCGCGATCTCGCTGCTGGTCGGCGGGATCGGCGTGATGAACATCATGCTCGTCAGCGTCACCGAACGCACGCGCGAGATCGGCATCCGCAAGGCGGTCGGCGCCCGCCGCAGCGACATCCTCAAGCAGTTCCTCACCGAGGCGGTGCTCGTCTCGGTGTTCGGCGGTCTCGCCGGTGTTGCGCTCGGCGTGATCGGCAGCCAGTTCACGATCGCGGGCGTGCACCCCGCGATCGCGACCTATTCGATCTTCCTCGCCTTCGGCGCGGCCGTGCTGACCGGCTTGTTCTTCGGCACCTATCCGGCGGGCCGCGCCGCCGCCCTCCGACCGATCGAGGCTCTGCGCTTTGAGTGACATGACCCCACACGACGCCGCTCCACCTCAACCGCCGCGCCCGCCCGCGCCCGAGAGCGCCGAGGGCTGGTACGAGGAGCCCGACGAGCTCCCGCCCCGCCCGCGCGCGCGTTTCCTCACGCCGCTGACGGTGGTCCTGATGCTGATCCTGTTCGCCGCCTGCGGCTTCATCGGCGGCGTGCTGGTGCAGAAGAACCAGCAGTCCGGCTCGACGAGCGTGCTCGGCGCCGCGAGCTCGCGCTTCGGCGTCGGCGCGACCGGCGCGAGCGGCGCGGCGGGGGCGGGCGGCGGCTTCAGCCGCTTCGCGTCGCTGTTCGGCGGCGGCGCCGCGGGGTCGGGCGAGACGATCGGCACCGTCACCGACATCTCCGGCAACAAGCTCTACGTGACGAGCGCGGCGGGCACGATGACCGAGGTGATCACGACCCCCGAGTCGAAGATCACCAAGTCAGAGTCGGTCGGCGCGAAGGCGATCGAGCCGGGCGATTCGGTCGTCGCGACCGGCGTCACCGGCGCCAGCGGCGCCCTCACCGCGAGCACCGTCAGCGACTCGGGCCACTCCGCCGCCTCGGCGGCCGGCGGCCTCGCATCCCTCTTCGGCGGCGGCACAGGCACCGGCGCCACATCAACCAGCGGCTCGGCCGGCCTCTTCGGCGGCGGCGGATAGACACAAGGAGCAGTAAATGAAAATCAGGTCACGCGTCATCGCCGTCCCCGTCACCGCCATCCTGGCGGCGCTCGTGCTGGCCGCCTGCGGCGGCAGCTCGCCGACGACGACGTCGACGACCTCCACGAGCAGCACACCGAGCACCTCGGCGGGCGCCACCCCCGGCGCCGCCTTCGCCGCAACGCGGGCGAAGCTCACGGCCTGCCTGAAGAAGTACGGCGTCACCCTGCCGGCCGGCGGCGGCTTCGGCGGGCGGCGCTTCGGCGCGACCGGCGCGACCGGGCCGTTCCGCCGCTTCGGCGCGACCGGCGCGAGCGGGCGGCGCTTCTTCGGCGCGACCGGTGGGACCGGCGCACCGGGAACGGGCTTCCCGCCCGGCGGCGCCGGCGGATTCGCGAGCAACCCAAAGTTCGCGGCGGCGTTCGCCAAGTGCGGCGGGGCGGCCGGCTTCGGCGGCTTCGGCCGCGGGCGCTTCGGCGCGACCGGCGCGAGCGGGTTCGGCGGCGTCGCCTCGCCGCAGTACCGCGCCGAGGTGATCAGCTACGCGGCCTGCATGAAGACCCATGGTGTCAGCCTGCCGAAGCCGAACTTCAGCGGCACCGGGTTCGTCTTCGGCACGAAGGTGAACCGCACGACCAGCAAGTTCATCGCGGCCAACGCGAAGTGCGCGGGCCTGCTGACGGCGCCCGCCCCGGGAGGCGCGACGGGCTGAGGCGGTCTGCGAGCGTGACGCCTGCGCGCGGCCCCGCGCCGCGCGGAACGTCAGGCCGCCCGCCGCTGGCGGCTCTCGCACTCCGCCTTGGCCGCCGGCTGCCGCGAGACGCGCAGGCGCTCCTGGGGCGACGTTCCCTGGCGCCCCAGCTGCCCCGACCTGTCCAGGATCTGCAGGTGACTGCGGGCCGCGGCGAAGTCGATCGAGGTCGCCGAACCCGACAGCAACCGTTCGATCTGCCGGGCCGCGGCGTAGATCCACAGCCGCTCGCTGTCCCTGGTCCCCTCGGCCTGGATGCTGATGTAGTGCGCGAGGTCGCTCGCGAGCTCGAGTTCCGGTTCGGAAGGGGTGCAGACCTCCGGCTCGTCGTGCATGGTGAACTCCCTTCGGTCAACGTAACGCATGTGGTCACACGGTAGAACGGCGAGATGTAGCTGCCGTTGCGGGTCGGTGTCGCCGGCGTTGTGCCATTCGCCGCGATTGTTGAGAACGGCGTGGGCACTGATCCGCGCTCGCGGCGCGAACGTAGCCAGTCATCGAAACGCCCTCGAGCCGGAGGGCAAATCGCGTCGAAAGGGTTAGCGAACATGGGGCTGGAAAACCCACTTCACATCCTGATCCTGCTGGTTGTCGTGCTGCTCGTCTTCGGCGCCAAGCGCCTGCCGGAGATGGGTCACTCGCTGGGCAGCGGTCTGCGCGGCTTCAGGGATGCGCTGAGCGGCGAGGGAAGCCGCGGTGCGCTCATCGCGGCGAGCACGGATGAGCACCTGCGTCCGGCGGTCGAGACCGTCGCCGGCGAGGCTCCCGCTCCGGCCTTCCCCGGCGCGCCGAAGGCGCGCTCCTGAACCTGAGCGCCCGGCACCCGGGGCGGTCCGGTCTCAGTCGGGTAGTTTCGTCGGCAGGCTGATTTTGAGCGCGGCCTGCAGTCGCGGGAAGAGCCGCGGGAACGCGGCGACTCCCGATCCGGGCTGCCATGACGGCATCAGCACCGCCTGCCGCTTTGAGCCGAGCGTCAGCGAAACCGATTCAAGACCGCCGCTCGGCCGGGGCAGCGCGTAGCTGTAGACGGCGGTGGCGAGCGCTCGCGCGGTGGAGCGGCCGTAGAAGGTGAGACGCACCTGCGCCAGGCCGCGGCAGGCGAAACCGCAGCCGTAGTCCGCGCCGGGGGGTTCGAACGGGAGCGAATCGAGCAGCGCGACGACGCGGTTGATCGCCGCCTGCGAGGTGATCAGAGCCCGTTGCGTGGGACCCGTGAAGCCGAGCCCGGTGACCGCCCCCGCGAGCACGCGCAGCTCGCGAACGCCGGACGGGATCCGATCGAGACGCCCCCTGGGCGTGATCCACGCCGCCTCCGAGTAGGCGCTGAAGCCGGTCCCGCCACCCTTCAGCTGCTCGATCACCAGCGTCAGAGTGCGGGCCGCGAGCACGTTCGTGACGGGCGGCCACTGGAAGTCGATCACGGTGCCGTACCCCTCGGCATAGCCGCTCTGGGAGCCGCTGACCTTCGACCCCGCGGGCGGGTGGCGCTCGACGAAGTCCTCCGCCGCCAGCGGCGAGCCGGGCGCGGTCCAGTACGCGGCGCCGACCCCGGTCGTGCCCGGCGTCCCGGGGCGCAGTCCCGCCCAGGTGTCCGTCGGGTAGCCGGGGCCGTCCTCCCCGGCCGGCTTCGCGGGCGAGCGGACCGCGCCGCGGGGCAGGCGCAGGCTCGCAAGCTGGGTTTGCGCATCGGCCAGCGCGACGTGCCGGTTGGCGGCGGCCGACGGTGCGGCGGAGCCTGTCGTGAGCGCGAGGACGACGACCACCGGCGCGGCAACGAGCGTGATCAGGGCCATGGCGCGCGCCTGCAGGGCACTGACGAGTGCCGTCCGCGGTGCAGCCGCCTCGTTCGGGTCAGGCTCAGGCACCGGCGGCCTGCACCGATCGCGCCACGGCCGAGGCCGGGGACGAGGGTCGGGTGGCGTGGTCGTGCATCCGGCGCATCATTTCAGGGCCCCGGTCGGCCGGCACGCGTAGGATTGCGCGCCATGGCCGTCGTGTGTGTCCGGGGACCGCTGCGCAAGCTCGCGGGTGGTGGCGCGGAGCATCAGCTCGAGGGCTCGACGGTGCTCGAGCTGCTGTGCGCGCTCGAGCTTCGCCACCCGGACATGAGGGGCTGGATCGTCGACGAACGCAGCCGGATCCGCCGGCACATCAACGTGTTCGTCAACGGCGAGCGCGGGGAAGAGGCGACGGCGGTGCGGTCGGGGGACCGCGTCGAGGTGATACCGGCGATAACAGGAGGCTGAGCGATGACCGAGCTGGTGGTGGGAACGAAGAAGGGGCTGTATCTGCTCGAGGGCGAGCCCGGCTCGGGCTTCGAGGTCCGGACGCGCGCGTTCGCCGGACAGCCGGTCGAGTTCGCGACCCGCGATCCCCGCACCGGGCGCCTGTTCGCGGCCGTGATCTCGCCGTTCTACGGGCCGAAGATCTTCTTCACCGACGGTGACGGCGACGCGGAGTGGACGCAGGCCGATGGCGTCGCGCTGCCCGAGGGCGGCGACCAGGCGCTCGAGCGGATCTGGGTGATAGCCCTCGGCGAGGCCGAAGCGACGCTCTACGCGGGGGGAGACCCCGGGGTGCTGTTCGAGAGCCGCGACGGCGGAGCGAGCTGGGAGCTCAACGCGGGACTGTGGGACCAGCCGTCGCGCCCGCACTGGCAGCCGGGCGGCGGCGGGCTCTGCCTGCACTCGATCTGCACCTGGCCCGGGGATCCCGACAGGCTCGCCGTCGCCGTGTCGGCCGCCGGGATGTGGCTGACCGAGGACGGAGGCCGCAGCTGGCGGCGGGGCAACGCGGGGATCAACCCGAGATACCTGCCCGAGGAGGCGCTCAAGGACGAGAACGCGGGCCGCTGCGTCCACCATGTCGAGCGCGCGCCCAAACAACCGGAGCGCATGTTCATGCAGTTCCACGGCGGCGTCTTCCGCTCCGACGACGCCGGCGAAAGCTGGATCGACATTGGTGGGGGCGGTCTCCCGTCCGACTTCGGCTTCCCGCTGATGGTCGACCCCGCCGATCCCGACAGCGCCTACGTGATCCCGCTCGTCGCCGACATGGACCGCGTCACCCCCGACGGTCGCGTCCGCGTCTATGAGACACGCGACGGGGGCTCCTCGTGGGCTGCGCGGGGAGACGGCCTGCCGGCGGAGCACGCCTACCTCACCGTGCTGCGCCAGGCGTTCAGCCGCGCCGGGAGCGGCGAGCAACTCGAGCTGTACTTCGGCGCCACCTCCGGCGACGTGTTCGGCTCCGGCGACGCGGGCGCCAGCTGGTCGACGGCCGCGACGCGGTTGCCGCCGGTCTACTCGGTCGTCGCCGTTTAGACGGGCGATCGTGAGCTACACTCGCCGCGATCATGGCCGACGTACCGCGTCACGAGGAGGGGCCGGAGCCCGGCGATCAGCTCGATGAGCTCGTCGACGATCTGCCGGTGAGCGAGACGGATGCGGAATCCGTGCTCGGCGGGGCAAGCGTGCACGAGGCGAGCCCTCCAACGGCACCGCTCCCGCCGCCGCTCCCGTATCCCAACGTGGTGAAGTAGTACTGCGCGACCAGCTAGAGGCCGGCGCGTCACAGCCGCCGGCGCCGATCAGGGCACCTGGCAGGCGGTCGCGGCCTGCTTGACCGCGGGCGAGCGGGTGTCGATCGACGTTGGGATCAGGAAGACCGCGCCGTTGTGGTCGATTATCTCGGCATAGCCGTTCGGGCTGCTGGGCAAGTAAGTCGTCGGATCCGGCCAGTTCGGCACCCCGTGCGCACGCATGCATCTGGCGACCGCGAGCATCTGCGTCATGGTGGCGGCGGACGGGTGTTGCTCTCCAGACCCGCCAGAGATTGGGGGAAACAGGTTCTGACACGCCGAGATGGCCGCCTGGAACGCCGGCGACTCCCCGTTGGTCCCGCGGGGGCCGATTCTGATCCTGAATTTGCCATTGCCGGTGAGCTGAAAACCCCCACCCGCGGCGTTTGGATCCGGGAAGGTCGGCTCACCGTGCGAGCGCATGCACTTTGAAAACGTGAGCCCCGATGCCATGAGGGACGACGTCGCGCTCGATGCGGTCTTGCCGGCGCTGCCCGGCTCGCTCGAGGACCCGCAGCCGGCGACCACCAGCACCCCGGACACGACGACAACGGCGATCGGCGTGCGACGGCGCGCCAGCAGGCTCATCGACAGCTCAGCTGCTGTCGGAGAGGGGCGGCGGATCGCACACCGTGATCCGGAGGTGAGGTGGAGCCGGGGCAGGAATGGGGACAGGAATCCGCTGGTGCAGCGGTGGGTGCGGCGGTGGAATCCGGAAGCGCAGCGGAATCGGGACAGGAGTCCGCCTGGGTAGCGGCGGCCGCCGGGTGGGACATTTGGCAGCCGTTGCAACGAGGGTCGCATGCACACGCATCTGCGCCAGCGTTCGGTTCGCGGCCGGGATCGCGCTCAGCGACCGCAGCGTCACCGTGAAGCTGCCGTCGTGGTTGCGCGTGACGGCGAACGCGGGCGAGCTGCCCGCGGCGCCAAGGACGACCGCGAGCAGCGCACCGGTCGCGGCGGCCCCGATTGTGGTGCCGGCGAGCAGCCGTGGCCGTGCGCGCAGCAGGCGGAGCAGACGGTGGTCGCGGCGGGAGCCAAGCTCGCGGCGGATCGCGTGCTCCAGCTCCGCCGCGAACCGATTCAGACTGGGTGGCAGGTCGTCGTTCATGGTTTCTCCTCGGGGACGGACACAGCGAGGCGCCGCAATGCGCGCGACACCCTCAGACGGGCGGCTGCGGGCCGGATCTCCAGCCGCTCCGCCACCTCCTCATAGGACAGCTCCTTGACGATGCGCAGCTCCAGCGCGTCGCGCTCGCCCGGCGGCAGCGACGCGAGGTGCTTCGCGAGCGCCACACGCGGCGACAGCCGCTGCTCGACCTCGCTGTAGCCGTCCTCGTGCGCCAGGTCGACCGGCAGCCCGAGCCGCTCACGAGCCCGGGACTCGATCCGGTCGTGGCGCGCCGCGTCGGCGAGGAGGTTGGCGGCGATGCCGAGCAACCACGGGAGCGCCGAGCCGTCCCGCTCGTCGCGGAAGCGGCCACGGTTCAGCCAAGCGCGTGCGAACGTCTCCGCCGTCAGGTCGCTGGCCGCCCACTCGATCCGCCGGCGCAGCCAGCCGTGGACGGCTTCGACGTGGCGCACGTACAGCTCCGTGAAGGCCGCCGGATCGCGGCTCGCCTCACGGAGCAGGACGGCGTCACTGCGCCTGTCGCCGGCGCCACCGGAGCTCAACATTCACCTACACATCGCACGACGACCCCGATCTGTATCCGGTCGGCCACGCGACAATTGTCGCGCCACGCGGGTCCGGTGGGTCTCGGGCGCTCGCTCAGAAGACGTCTCGGTGCTCGTGTCGCGCCTGGCCGGAGGACGTGGTCGCGCGCGTGACGGCGGAGCGAGCAGGATTGTCAAAGCCCTGGCTCGGGAGTAGCCTCTACCCCGCAGTGAAGGGCCCGACAACGCCAGACAGGGGAGGGTGACATGACCGATCGAGATGAGCAGCAAGGGCTGCGTCCCGAGAACGCGGACGAGATCCCGCTCGGGGATCTGGACGTAGGCGACGAGGAGGCGGCTAACGTCGTCGGCGGGGCATCTGCAACCAAAGACGAGCCAACCGAGTCGATCAGCCTCAACTTCACCAAGCTGGGAACGACCTATACGCCGTAACGCGCGTCCTGCGCCACGCCGCCGGGTCGCTGGTCGCGCGCGAGGCCGGCGCCCACTTCGTACAGGCGCTTCTCGGCCACTCGCGGATGAGCACGACCGAGCGCTTCCTGCACGCCGAGGCGCGCCCGCACGACGTCGAGATACTCAACCGAGCATTCGCCGGCCGCCTCCGGTGTGCCGGCCGCGGAGTCCGAGTGATGGTCCTCGACCAGAAGGCGGCCCGCAGGCTGCTCGAGGAGCACGGCTGGACGATGACCGGCAAGCACGTCGTCAAGATGACGAAGCCCGGCGAGCGTCCGATCACGCTTCCGCACCACAGGAACCGCGACTATCCGCCCGGACTGACCAACGCTATCCTCCGTCAAGCGCGCCTCAAGTGACGACGCGTCGGCGACGATCACCAGAAACGATGGAATACACCGCCCGCATCCACCACGAAGACGGCACCTACTGGGCCGAGGTGCCCGAATTACCCGGCGTCTTCGCATCGGGCGACAGCGTCGACGAACTGCTCGAAGGCCTGAAGGAAGCCGTCGCGCTCTACCTCGGCGACGGCGAGAACGGCACCACCGAGCTCTCCGAGCTCAAGCTCGCAGTCACCGCGTAGCCGGGCCGCGTCGGCTCACACCCTGCGCGCTCGAGCCGCGTCGGCTGGTGTCCGGGCGGCGACCGCTGTCGCAATCACGCCGGGGGAAGCAGCCGCACACCGTCATCAATCGCTACCAGGGGCGGCGAGAGCTCGCGCGGGCGAGGCCCGCGCCGTTACGGCGTCGCAAGCGCGATGCCGCCGCCCGCCGCCAGGTGGGAGCAGCGGTTGGCGGCGCGCTTGACGAGTGGCGAGTTCGGGTCGACCTGGCTCACGTTGACGCTGAGGTTGTCGCCGCTGGGGTCCGGGAAGTTCGGCACGCCATGGGAACGCATGCACTCGGAGTACTTGACGAGCTGGGCGGCCTGCGCCGCCTGCTGCGTCGTGCTGGGCGCCACGGCGTTCGTGATGTGCAGCAACCCGGCGCACGTCAGTTCGGCTTTGCGGAACTGCGGTGTCTGCCACACGCCGGTGCCGTTGAGCGACCAGACCCCCTGCGCGTTTGGGTCGGGGAAGCTTGGAACGCCGTGCTTGCGCACGCAAACCGCCAACGCGACCTCGCTGGGAGTCGACACGCCGATCATCTTGGTGAAGCCATTGACCGGACCCCCTGACGATCCCGCACCGCTGTGCGCCCCGCCGCCATTCACGGCACTCGAGCCGGGGCTCTGTATCGAGCTGTGCGCCGTGCTGTGGTGACCCGCGAGGCCTGCGACCGACGGGCTGCTCGAGCCGCATGCCGCCAGCAGCGACGCCAAAGCGCCCGCCAACACGACGGCGGCCGCGCGACGTGAAGCACGGGCTGAAGTGCTGATCATCTCGTGACGGCGGCGACTGCCAGGAGGGACCCCAGCACACCGAGTGTACACCCGAAATCCCGGCGCGCTGAATGCCACGTAGACGTTGATGGCGCCGAGGTTAGACCCGCGTCATGCAACGCGCGACATCCAACACGTGCCGCCGCTCCGCTGCGTTGAGTGCTGCGCGTCGCAAAGCTGAGAGCTGACCGGCCGCACAGGCCTCGCGACCCCATTGGCGGCCGCCAACGCGGAGTGGCGCTCAGCGCGATAAGGAGCACTTCGGCGACGCTCGCTTTGGCACGCGTGTGCAGGCGGCCGATCCGGCCGCAGTGGCGTGCTCGCAAGTCGTCCTCAGCGCTAGCGCTAGGTGTGCCGCAGACGCTCCTGCGTTGCTAAGGGATGCAGGGGCGTCGACGGACGGCTCCCGACAGGCTGGATTGAGCGTGTGTAGCTCGAGCGGTCGCGGC
>Ga0181535_10002388_pt1 | contig 23011 bp, 25 predicted proteins | sample PEATcosm2014_Bin_44_FD_119774 | JGI IMG/M metagenome (GOLD analysis project Ga0181535, IMG submission 119774) | Peatland microbial communities from MTU Mesocosm Facility, Houghton, MI, USA - PEATcosm2014_Bin17_30_metaG | ecosystem: Environmental > Terrestrial > Soil > Wetlands > Peat | place...
GGGCATTCTTGTGATAGTCCATTCGATCTCTCCTGGGAAAATCTGATTGCTCGTTACAACCAGCTTCTCGCGTTCAGATCGAATGGACAACCTCCTGAAACTTCACAAATAGGGAACAGGGAACCAAGCTCCGTGCCCTACCCTCCCGCTCTAAAGCTTCTCTTCTGCTGTGGTTGCCGTGGCCTCGGCAGCCGTTCCCGGCTCGTCGAGCCACAGCCACACAATCCACCACACCAGGGCAACCACGTACACCGCCTTGTTGGCATTCAGCAGCTTGCCGATCAGACCGAGGACGCGCTCATACTCTTCCCGGCTCTGGGGATGCGCCGTTCTGACGATGGACTGCACCACTGCCTGCATCGTCACCCAGGCAATGGCCGCCGTCGAGAGTCCAATGGAGATCATCTGCGTGTGGCTCCGCCAGCCAGCCTTGAAATGGCGGCCAAACAGCACCACCATCAGCCCTAACTCCACCGTCAGCAGGTTCACCAGCATATTGCACTTCAGCGCCGCCAGTTGCATCAGGTGTAGCCTGCCGAGCGTCGAGTCCAGGGCCAGATCCTTCGATGCCGGCCACGCCCCCCAGAATGCCATTACAAAACCGGCCACCACGACAAGCCCCGCAGCATTCACGATCCACAGGGAGCGCTGAACCCCGGCAAAGGCCCTCCGCGCCACCTCCACCACCACCAGCAGGGCTACGATCGCCCCAAAATCGGCCAGCGTAAGAAGGATTTCCTGCAAGGGGATCATCGCCATCCGGCCCGACAGCAGAACCTCGGCCATCAGTTGCAGGGCAAACAGCACAATGCCTGCGGTAAACCACGGATAGCGCCGCGCGCGGTCGCGGCCCAGCAAAACCACCAGCAGAACCAGTTGCGCGGCAAAGGTCAGCGTCCAGAGAATCTGACGCGCGGAAAAATCAAAATGAAAGTGCATTTAAACCTTGTCCGGGCCACGTGTGGAGTGCTTCGCCGGCCCCTTCCCAGTCTGTCATGGTCCCCCATTTCCCCTGGATTGTGAGCGTAAAAGCGGACGGTGCGGGGAAATGGATCGATAAGGATGTATGGTGCGCCCGGAGAGATTCGAACTCCCGACCTAACGCTCCGGAGGCGTTCGCTCTATCCAGCTGAGCTACGGGCGCGCATATTCAGCATACCGCACTTCGGATTCCTCCGGGCGAAATCTCCCCCTGCGCCCAGGGCCGGCGCCTCAGAATCTCTTGAAGGGCAGGGCTTTAGCTGGCCCCCGAGGGGGTGTATTTTTACAGCGCGATCAGCGGCCGGGGCAGGCGGGGCCTTGCACGGTCCAGGAAGAGCCTCATGCGCAGAGCCTCAGCCCGCTGCAGGGCCACCAGCCGCATATGCCTGCGGATATGGTCGCCATCCTCCAACAGCGCCACCTGCGCCTCGTCGAAGGCGGCATCCTTCTCCAGCCGCGCAATCCGCTCTTCGACGGTGCGGCGAAACCGGGGACTGATCTCAAAACCTTCGTTGGCTGCGCAGTCGGTCATCATGGCAGGCTCCTGGGGGAGAAAATCCCCGCGCCCCGCAAATAATTTTCTGCAAGGGCTAAAGTATTTTTAATCTTTGCCGATACTAATGAGGAATTTTGTAGAGCGCCAGATTACCGCGTGAAGGCACGGAGGTAATTTTCTGTCCAGAAACAGGACATTCGAACTCTTTTTCTAAAGGTTTTTCACAATCCGTCCCGCCAACCCAAAGGGCGAGGTATTTTCTTCTACCTCCACATCCAGAAAAACCGGATTGCTGTTGCTGGGAAGCAGTTCCTTCTAACCCCTGATTTCTGATCTCCGGTTCGCTAGTTTTGCGGCGCGGTGGCGAAATAGCCTTTGCGAACCTGCACCTTCATGCCGTCCCCGCGGCACTCGACGGAGAGCTTGCGGAAGCTGCCGTCCAGCTTGGCGTTGCTGGGCGTGTAGGTGGCCACGTACTGGGTGCGCAGCTCGTCTTCGATTTGCTGGAAGGCGGCCTCAAGCTTTTTGCCGTTGTTGCCCACGTCGATAAGCCGCCCACCGGTTTCCTCGGTCATTTTCTTCATCGCCGAGTACCCGCTGTAGCCAAAGGCCGCGTAGACGCCCCGGTCGGCGATCAGAATCGTATAAATAATGACGTTGAATCTCTGTGCCGTGGCGATGGCCTCGTCGATCCTGGTGCGGCTGCCCTGATCCTCGCCGTCGGTGAGCAGAATCATCGCCTTGCGGCCCGTCTCCTGGTTCATCTTCTGTGTGGCGGCCAGAAAGACCGCGTCGTAGAGCAGGGTTCCCTTGGGCTTTCCGATGGTGGGAACGGTTCCGCCGCCAGCGCCGGGAAGGCCCGCCGCGCGACTGCCTCCGGCGCTGTTGATCTCCGCCTTGCTCATAGCCCGCGCCAATTGGCGGGGGTTATTGGTGAAGTCCTGCAACAGATCCACGGCTACGTCGAAGGAGAGCAGAAAGGCTTCGTCCTTCTGCTTGAGCACACGCTCCAGAAACTGGCTGCCTGCATCCTGCTCCATGGACAGCACGCGCTCCTGGCTGCCCGAGGTGTCCAGCAGAATCCCCAGGGTCAGCGGCTGGTGCGTTTCAGCCACAAAGCTCGTGAGCTTCTGCGGCTGCTTGTCTTCCGAAACGGTGCAATCATCCCCGGTCAGGTGGGGAACCAGATTGCCGGCCTTGTCCTTGACGGTGAACAAGAGATCCACCAGGTTGACATTCACCTTGATGGTCGCCACCGGCTTGTCCTGGGGCGCGGTAGCCGGCGCGATGCCGACCGGGGGCGCATCCGGCGAGGGAGCCAGTTGGGCCCATGCCGCCGGAAGCAGCGCCGGCAGACCAAGCAGCAAAACGGCAACTCCCCATCCTGGTCGCATCCTGGTCATTTTAGACGTAATTGGGACTCTCTGGGGAGCATGTTCGAAGAGTTTCCCCTCGGGTGCAACCAGCGCGGCCCTCGCGCGTCTGATACTCTGACGAGTGCAGCCCTGTCTGCTGGTTCCCGGCTGGCGTGGTGTGCATCCGCAGCCCGTTTATCGGGTTTAAGCTGTCAACTGTCAACTGTTAGCTGTCAGCTAACGGCGGTGTTTTTGAGAGGACTAAATACCTGTGAAGCTAGGTTTAACGGCAATCGCGCTGGCTGCGCTCCTGAGTTCGAGCCCGAATTCTCGCCTGAGTTTGAGTCCGGTGGTTCTGGCCCAACAGCAGCAACCCACTGTGCCCGACGCCCCTGTGCCCCAGGCGCCCAAGCCATTGGCGTCGGACGTGAACGGCCCGATTACTCCCGGCAAGGGTGCCGGGGACATTCCGTCTGGGCCCACTTCGTCTTCCAACCCTCCGGCTCAGCAGCAGCCCGCGCCCAGCAGCCAGACGCCCTCCAGTCAGAGCAAGGACCAGATCCAGACCGCGCCGCCAGAGATGCCAGCCGCCGGCGAGGGCGTTGACAAGGCAGCCACCATCATCCGCCTGCATGTGAACTTTGTCGAGGTTCCAGTCACCGTCAAGGACTCGAAGGGGAAGCTGGTACCCGGCCTCACCTACCGCGACTTCAAGGTCTTCGAGAACGACACCCGCGAGCCATTGGCCTTTTTCACCACGGATTCGTTCCCGTTGTCGATCGCCTTCGTCATCGACCAGAGCTTGACCTCCGACGTGATGGCCAAGGTCAACAATTCCCTGGGCGCCATCCAGGGCGCGCTTACGCCCTATGACGAAGTGGCTGTCTTCTCCTATAACAACGGTGCGCAGAACCGCTCCGGGGGCTTTACCGGCGCGCAGAGCGCCCGGGTCCCCTACGTGCTCTCCATGACCAAGGCCGCCGGCGAAGAGATGCTGGTGCCAGTCAACAGCGGTCCGCTGGCCGGTTGCAACGTCCGCCAGAATGGCAATTGCGTCGATCCCAACCTGCAGCCGGGACGCTCAGCCGGCGGCAGCACGTTCATGACCATCCCCAAGGAGATTCACACCCTCAACGACGCTATTCTGGCCGCGGCCAAGGAACTCTCGACGCGCCCCAAGGGCCGCCGCCGCATCATCTACGTCATCTCCGACGGCAAGGAGTACGGTTCCAAGGCCACCTATAAAGAGGTTCTGCGCTACCTGGAGACCAACAAGACCGCCGTCTACGGCACGCTGGTGGGCGACTCGGCCCGCTGGGGCGAGGGCTACGTGAGCCGCGTCCACCTGCCCTTTACCATGTACGACAACATTCTGGCCAAGTACATTCTTGCTACCGGCGGCACGCCGGACTTCGAGCGCGGCCTGGACGGCATTGAGAAGAGCTACGCCGAGATCGCCAAGGAGGCACGCAACCAGTACACGCTGGGCTACTACAGCCACCAGCCGGTGATCGACGGCAAGTTCCGCAAGATCGAGGTGCGCCTCGAACGGTCCGGCATGGAGATCATCGCCAAGCAAGGCTATTACCCCTCGGCGGAGGATTCCCACTAGGGACTGGCTGGCCTGCTCAACCGGTATAGACACGAAAGGCCTGTGCTCTCGCACAGGCCTTTCTTTTTGAACCAATCAATTTACGCGGCACGGGCCAAAGGAAATCGGCTGGACTGGAATCCCCGCCACAGAGATCCTGGCGGTGCGCGATGCCTTACTTGGGCTCGACCGGAGTAGAGGGCGGAGGAGCAGGAGCCACATTCTGCTGCACGGTTGGCGCCGGAGGCGTAGGCTCGGTCCCGCCCTTGAGGCCTTCCCTGAAGCCCTTCAATCCCTCGCCCAATCCCTTGCCCAACTCAGGCAACCGCTTGCCGCCAAACAGGAGCAATGCAACAATGGCGACCACCAATATGTGCCACGGCTGAAGCTCGCCCATACCCTCACCTCCGAGCGCCGCAGTGACCGGCGCACATTCTCAAGAATTATTGTCGCACAAAGCCGCATGCCGCGTAGGGGCCTAGTTCACCTGCGCCGGCTTGCCCAGCCGCTCGGTCACCATGGTGTAAAAAGCGCGCAGGTCTTCCTCATCGCCCAGAGTTAGCCGACGGTAGACCTTCATCAGCGGAAACAGTCTTGAGGCGCGCACCTCGATGGCTGGAACCGCCACCATGCCGCCAGGATACTGGGTCATCTCCCATGTGCCGGCATAGCGGCGCCGCAGAACCTCGCCCAGGTAGCTGCCCCACAGCCGCACCTCGAAGTCCAGATCGAGTTCCGGGCTCTCGCCCACCATGACCAGAATCTCGTCCAGCCCGTCAATTGATTCCGAGGTAAAGTCCAGCTTCTGGTGGAACTCGCTCCCGCCCAGCTCCGCCGCCGCCCGCGCATAGCCCTCCATCATCGTCCCCAGGTCAGGGAAGACCGACGACTCCAGCCGTTTGCGCAGATCGGGAGGGTTTCTCATCCAGCCAGAAGAGTATATGCCCCCGCGCGCCGCCGTGGGAGCAGGTAGAGCGGCGCCGGGCAGAAAAATGGCGCTGCATCCCAGGTTTGTGGCAGACTGAAAGTAGATGTGGAGGGTTTCCCAATGAAGTCCATCAAGTTTTTTGTTCTTGCCGCAGCGCTAGCGCTGACCGCCTGCAAGGCCCCTCCCACCACCGCCCAAACGACCACCCATGTCAGCCGCGACATCTATCCCGCCGCGGAGCAGGCCAAAGCCGACCTGGCTGCCGCTCTCAAGACCGCTGCCAGCACCCACAAGCGCATCCTGCTCGTTTTTGGCGGCAACTGGTGCGCCGATTGCAAGGTGCTGGACATCTACTTCCATGACCAGGCCAACCGGCCCCTCCTGGAGGCGAATTTCGTGCTGGTCCACGTGAACATCGGCAGGATGGACGCCAACCTGGACATCGCTCAGAAGTACGGGGTGCCGCTGGAAAAGGGCGTACCCGCCCTCGCCGTCCTAAGCCAGGACGGCAGCCTGCTCTACAGCCAGAAAAGCGGCCAGTTTGAAGATATGCGCAGCATGGCGTCGTCTGAAGTGACCAAGTTCCTGATGCAATGGCAGCCCGAGCAGCCCTGCTCGACGGCGATGGTGAACTGCTGAGGGGAAGCGTGGACTACAGTCCACGAAGAAATTTGTGGAAGCTGGCGGCATGGGGTGAGGCATCCTCGACTTTTTTGGGGTCGATCAAGGCCAGTAGGGCAAACCCGTGTCGCGTCTTGTGGTACTCGCCCTTGGTCTTTGTTTGCCTCGACGCTTGCTTCAGCCTGGATTCCAGATCTTCCTTGAGAACAGCTTCAATATTTGTCGGGCTTCCCGGAAGGCTCTTCGCTAGAAATCCGTCATCGTAAAACTCAGCCAGCGCTTCACGGTCAGCCAGAAACCAAGCCTCCATGGCTTGAACCATCAGAAAGACTTGATGATTCTGTATCGGAGGAAAATTCCATTTGTCGCGGCCGGATAGGTAATCCATAGGAGTTTTCGTTCCCACTGGCCCCTCGGAGTCGACCAAAAGTACACAGAGATCGTCCGCTTTGCTGGATTGAACCGCAGTCTTGAACTTGTCGAAAGTCTGGTCTCTTCCACCGCACGGAATGACTCTTGGGCGGCGCTTTGCTGGGGCAACATTTGTGCAATAAGCCGCGAACCCCTGCCTGCATCGTGTGATTGTGTCTTCCTGATCCCCGCCACCTTCGACGTATATCTTGACGTTCACCAGCGATTTCCCCCGATCTCGCCGCTCATCCAAAGCTGGCCCAGCGAATACTTCTCCAGCCAAACCTTCAGTCGATCCGCTTCCAGCCGCTTAATCTCCGTAGCACCGTCAAACTTCTCGCAGACGCAGACGCTCTCCGGATCGTCGGAGAAACACTCAACCAGTGCCCGTGAATGAGTGGTGAGGATCAATTGAGTGCGCGTGGAAGCATCGCGCAACAAATCGGCGAGCGTGGGAATCATATCCGGATGAAGTCCGAGTTCGGGTTCTTCAATACAGATAACAGGCGGAGGCACTGGATCAAGTAAAACAATGAGTAACATCAGCCAACGCAAAGTTCCATCCGACAGGCGCGTGGCGGGAGTTCGAGAACTCAATCCGTCCTCCTTCACCATGATGCGCAAAGAATTCCCGAGCAATTCCACATCGACATCTTTCACCGGTTCATAGAACTTGCGCAATAGGAGAACAAGTTGGTCAAAGACTGCCTGTTCACCGCGGTCTCGCCAAGCTTTCAGAACGTGCGCTAGATTTCTCGTATCCTCTGCAAGATGAGTACTTTCCAGCCCGACAGGTTGCGTATCACGAGCGTTTGCATCTACCCCAAAGATCCAATCTCGATAAAGCGAGATCTTTGACAACTTTTGTCCAAAATAAAATAACTCCGGATAATTAAATACATCAACAAGCTGAGCGAGGATAGACAAGCGTAGATCCAATTGCGCGGCCTTCGATACTGTGAAGCTTGATACTTTTGACCTTACAAAGGCTGAATCCGGTGAAGCCAGTGTTCTATTTACAAAAAAAGCCACACGTCGATTTGTCGCAGAATCGATCTGTCCTAGAGCCTCAGAAAGAACATTAAAAGAGTAAGTTGGAATATGTTTGGTGAAGTGGAGTTCGTAATAATTCAGCGGCTGCCCAGCTTCGAGCGGGTGGAACTTCACCGCGATGGCCGAATGGAGTGCCCGTGATTCGGTCTGAATCGGACCTTTCCATACCCATTCATCAATACCGCCTGTTTCTAAGACAGTGGACCATGGATCCTTGTTCGGCAATTCCTTGAGAAGACCCATGATCTCAATAAAATTCGATTTGCCTGATCCGTTCGGCCCAATGAGAATGTTCAGCGGACGAAGCTCAATCTCTTCTGTATTGGGTCCGAAGGAGAGCAGGTTAACCGGGCGGATCGACTTCAAAAACGGTTGCTGGGGCATAGCTCCGCCTCCTTGCTTTTGGAAAATGTCTGCACGGTATCACTTTACCTCAACCGAATGGGAGAACAGAGTTTCTGGCCTGGCGAAGTGCCGGGAACGGCAACAGTGTTCCGCAGACAGCCGTTGGGGCTATCCCGTCAACTTCGCGGGGCCAGGTTCTTGGTGTTCTGGTAGGTGTAGACGATGCGGTGGGTGACGGTGATGGTGGAGAGCACAGCCAGAACCCAGAGCACCGGGGCCATCGCGCCCCAGTGGTTGAACAAGGCGCCCAGAATGACCAGCACGATGCGCTCCGGCCGTTCCATGAAACCCACCTTGCATTGGCCGATGAGGGCTTCAGCGCGGGCGCGCGTGTAGCTGACCATCAGCGAAGTGACCATCACAAAGGCCACCAGCACCACGTATCTGAATCGATTGATGCGGCCGTAGTAGACCAGCAATCCGAAGAAGAGCACCACGTCGGAGTAGCGGTCGATCACCGAGTCAAAAAACGAGCCGAAGACGGTAACCTGGTTGTTGCGCCGCGCCACCCGGCCGTCCACCATATCGAAGAGGCCTGCGCCGAAGATCACCATGCCCGCATAAAAGAACATCCAGTCGGCATTGACGGCGTTGGCGTGCCCAAAGAGAAATGCGGCCACAATGTTGATGACCAAACCGATGAAAGTGAGGATGTTGGGCGAGATGCGGGTCAGCGCAAGGCCATGCACGATCTTGTCAAGAAGCCATCCGCAGGCGCGGCCGAAAGCGCTGGTCCATGTCGTTGCCATTGTTTCTACTTCCGCTCCAAATTCTTCTCAGGGCCGGCCACGGCTTCAGCTTCGGCGGCGGCTTCATCGTGGATGGTGGTCAGTTTCAGGATTTCCAGCTCGCGCTTGCCGTTGGGAGTGACGATGGTGGCGATGTCGCCCACCCGCTTGCCCACCAGGCCACGGCCAATGGGCGAGGTGGTCGAGATCAGCCCCTTCGATACGTCGGACTCTTCGCTGGTCACCAGCCGGTAGACGATCTCCTCTTCCTTGGTCGAGTCGAAGACCACCACTGTCGAGCCAAAGCCGGTCTTGTCCCTGGGAATGTTGGTCAGATTGACCAGGGAGAGCTCGGCCATGCGCCTCTTGAGTTGGCCCAGACGCGCATCCACGAAAGTCTGGCGCTGCTTCGCCATGTGATACTCGGCGTTTTCCGACAGGTCGCCCATGGCCACCGCCTTCTTGATTTCGGCGGGAAGCTCATGGTTGAGTTCGTGTTCAAGGATTGCGATTTCTGCTAAAAGCTTCTTTTTGATGTGCTCGGGCATCCGAATTCCATGGCGGCAAGCGAGGTTGCTCAATCCGCGAAAGATAAAAGAACTTAACTTCCCATTATACGCGGGAGGAAGAGAGACAGGGATCAGGAGCCAAGGGGCAAGCAGGGCAATTGCATGAAGGAGGTTCAGCGCCAGTGAAGAGCTTCGACGCGGCCCTTCGGGGCGCGTCGGGATGACGGGGATGCTTTCCCAGGTTTCCGCGGCGTTCCAGCCTGGGCTATTTTTGCGTCTTCCCTCCGGGAAGGAAGACTTCGCTTGTCCGGACCGGCGGCTGACCGAACCATCTCCAGCAACAGATGTCATTCAGGCAATTGCCCTGAGGGACAAGAAAGCGCGGCGCGCGGATTAAGCGAGGAATCCCGGTCCCAAACGCGAAGCCGGAGCACAAGGCGCCCGGCCGGACGGGGTAGTTTCCCTAACCTTTAAACCCTGCTCCCTGTTCCTCCAGAAATGATTGCAGGATGAGTGTGGCGGCCACTTGATCGACGACTCTTCGGTGCTCCTGCCGGGCGTGGCCGGCTTCGTAGAGAATCCGGTGGGCTTCGCGAGTGGTCAGCCGCTCATCCCACATGTGGATGGGCAGACCGGTCAGTTCCCCCAGTTCGGCGGCAAAGGCCTGCGTTTTGGCGGCCTGGGAGCTTATGTCACCGGAGAGATGCAGGGGATTGCCCACCACGATGCCCACCACCCCAAAGCGCCGACAGAGCCGCGCCAGCGAACGCAAGTCCTCGCGCCGGTTGTGACGCCGTTCCAGCGTGAGCACCGGCTGAGCGGTCAGGCCCAGCTCGTCTGACACCGCTACGCCGATGCGGCGGTTGCCAACGTCGAGGCCAAGATAACGGGGATGAGAAACAGCTTCCAGCTTCAAGCTCCTGGCTTTCAGCTTAAAGCCCGGCACCCAAAGGAAGAAATGCCCGCTGCGGGCCAGATGCCCGGTACAATCAAAGGTAGCGAGTCCTAAGAGGGGTTTTCCGCGTCTTTTAGTTAGAGAAGGGTTGACAGCAAAGAATGGCACGCCGCAGACGAACGAGTAGAAGAAAAAGGGGTTCTGGCGCGGCGACAGTCTTTCGGGCGTTTTTTCTCCTCTTACTGTTAGCGTCAGGCGCAGCAGCATGGCTGGTTTTTGCGCCCTTCGGGCCGGAGAAGGAGACGTTTGTCGAGCTGGCGCCGGGTTCCTCCACGTTGCGGATGGGCCGGCAACTGGAAGCAGCGGGTGTGGTGCGCAGCCAGTTTGCTTTCGACTTGGTGCGCTGGTGGAAACGGGGAACGCTCAAGGCCGGCGAGTACCGGTTCGACCACCCGGCCGCGGTGACCGAGGTCTATGCGCGCATCAGTCGCGGCGATGTTTTTACCAGGACGGTCACCATTCCGGAGGGCGCAAGCATTTTTGAGATTGCTGCCCGTGTGGAGCAGGCAGGGCTTGGCGATCGGCAGGATTTTCTGGATGCGGCCATCAAGCAGGCAGGTCTGGTGGCTGATCTTGACCCCGGAGCAGTGAGCCTCGAGGGCTATCTGTTTCCCGATACGTATCATTTTCCCCGCAAATTCGGCCCGGCGCAGATTTGCGCGGCGATGGTGCGGCGTTTCCGTGTAGTGGCCAGCCAGTTGGGATTGAAAGGGAATGTGCATCGAGTGGTGACTATGGCTTCGCTGGTGGAACGGGAGACGGCCGTGGACGCAGAGCGTCCGCTGGTGGCCAGCGTCTTTGAAAACCGCCTGGCCAAAAAGATGCCGCTCATGACCGATCCGTCTGTAATCTACGGCCTCGAACTCAATGGACGCTGGCGGGGCGAAATCCACGAGAGCGACCTGAAACTCGACACCCCTTACAACACTTATCTGCACGGCGGTCTGCCGCCGGGCCCCGTAGCCAATCCGGGCCTGCGGTCGTTGCGCGCGGCCATGGAGCCGGCGAAGACGGACTATCTCTACTTTGTAGCCGCTGGGGCCAATCCCCAGGGAAGGTCGCTGTTTTCCAGCACCATCGAAGAGCATGCACATGACGTGGCCGGCTACCGGCACGCCGTGAAGAAGGCAGGTGGCCTGTGAGAACAAGCCTTCGCCGTGTCACCTCCGCGGCCCTCGCCTTTCCGCTCCTTCTGCTCTCCGGGTGCCTCTTCACCACCCGCAAGCTGCCCATTCCCAAGCCGCCTTTGGTCACCCAAACAGTCACGCCGGATGAGTTGGTGGCGCGGCTCAACCAACGCTGGGCCGCACTTGATAGCCTCAACGCCACCGTTGAGATCCAGGCCAGTGTGCTCAAGACCAAGGAAGGCGTGGCCAGGGACTACACCACCTTCCGCGGACACATCCTGATGCGCAAGCCGGAGCTGCTGCGGGTTCTGGGGCAGGTTCCCGTGCTGGGTACTCGCATGTTCGACATGGCCAGCGACGGAAAGAATTTCTCGTTGTTTATTCCCTCGAAGAATCTGGCCGTGAAGGGCCTGGACGCAGTGAAGAAGAAGTCGGCCAACCAGTTGGAGAACCTGCGGCCAGGGTTTTTCCTGGACGCGATGGTGGTGCGGGGGCTGGAGCCAGACGACCTGTACTCGGTAGTGACGGACTCGGAAACGGTGGAGGACGAGGCCAGGAAGCACTTGTTCACCGTCCCGGAATACGTTCTCAGCATCAACCGCCGCAACCCAGGCAGCAACCAGTTGACGCCCGTGCGCGTCATCACCTTCAGTCGCGATAATCTGATGCCTTCTCAACAAGATATATACGACAGCGCCGGCAACCTGGAGACCGTGGTCGACTATACGAACTATCGGGATTTCGATTCCGTCAGCTACCCCTCGACGATCACCATCAAGCGCCCGCTTGAAGAGTACCAGCTCGTTCTGACGGTCGAGAATGTGAAGCAAAACATGACACTCACTGACGATCAGTTCCAGATCAAAATCCCCGAGGGAACCAAGATTCAGAACCTGGAGTAGCGGGCCGGCGTTCGGCCAGAGGCGTGACGCGTTCTGCGCGTTCCATCAGCCGCCGAAACAGATGAAGCGCCCGATTTGTGCAGCGGTTCACTCGCCGCACAGATTGGGCGCTTCCTTGTCTCCAATTCTCACGGCAGAACCGATTCCGGCTGTGTTAGTATCCCGGCAAACGCTAACACTGCATTTCAGAGGAGCCTAACATGGAAAGCAACCTCCGCCCGCTCACTCTCGGTGAGATTCTGGATCGCACCGCCCAGCTCTACCGCACAAATTTTCTTCTCTTTGCCGGCATCTTTGCCGTGTATGCCGGTGTGTTGCTGGTCCTGAACCTGCTGCAAATCGGCCTGGTCGCGTTGCTGAAAGCTCAGCACATCGTCGGGGCTTTGGTATGGGTGACCGGGATCAGCTCATGCGTAGAATTGCTGGCCATGTTTCTTCTCTTTGGAGCGGCCATCGCCGCCATCAGCCGCGCCGTGGCCTGGGTCCACTTGGGCGAACCGGCCACCATCCGCGGCGCCTATCTGAGCATTTTGCCCCGCCTGGGCCGCTATCTCTGGCTGATGACCATCACCGCCTTCAAGGTCTGGACGCCTCTCGTGTTGATCTACGCCGGCTTTCTCGGAACAATTTTCTTTTACAGCCCCAAAGGCGTTGGAGCCCACGCAGGCGCAGCCGCCCAACAGGCCGCCGCAGCCAACCCGCAGGCAACGGCGGCCGTTCTTGCGGCTTCAGCGATCTTTTTCCTGCTACTGATTCCCGTCGGCATCTACACCATTCTCATGAGCCTGCGCTACTCGCTGGCGGTTCCTGCTTGTGTGGTGGAGAACATGAAGGCCCGCAAGGCGATCCGCCGCAGCATTGAACTGGCCAAAGGCTCGTGGGGACGTATCTTCCTCCTGGGGCTGCTGGTCGGAGTCATCAAGCTGGCGCTGGTTGGCGTCACCCAGGCCTTTGTTTTTGTGGCCGCCTTCAAGCACCCTGGGCAGCAGTTGGGACTGGGGCTCTCCGCCATCTCGCAGATCATCAGCTTCTTTACCACCAGCTTCCTGGGGCCGATCTGGGCCGCTGGCATCACCCTCTTCTACTACGACCAGCGCATCCGCAAAGAGGGCTACGACATCGAGTGGATGATGCAGGCCGCCGGATTGACCGTGCCGGAGCCCGCGGGTAATCTGTCAGCCGCTGAACCGGCGACCATCGACGAGCAGGCCCCATCCGCCGGAGAGCTGGCTGCGCCTGCCGAGGCTGAGGAGGGCCAGGCCTGACGATTCGGACTCAACTCGCCGGGGCAGCGATGGCTGCGGCTCTTGCCGCAGTCCTCTGCGCATCACCGGGTCGCGGCCAAGCTCCCGCCGCTCAGCCCACGGACCGCTGGCGCGAGAGTTCGCTGGCCGAGTACCGCCAACACCTGGTTGAGTTGAATACCGTGGTGGAGGCGTGCGCCAAGGCGCGGGACACGAAGACCTGCGATCCCATGCTGGCGGGGCAGGACGACCATGTGCCGCTGAGCAACGCACCCAACGCGGAACGGCGGTTGGTGCGCTACGGCTGGCTGCGCGTGCTGCTCGCGCGGGCTCAGGTCAAGGACGCGACTCAAGACAAGAGCCAGACCAAGACCCAGAACAAGCCGGCCGCTGGCGCCCAGGAGCCTCCAGCCGAGGAGGCGACGCGACCGCCGAGGCCGACCACCAGCCGTCTGTTGCAGGACGCCGAGTCGCGCCTGACCCAGGACCTGGCCCAGGCGGACGCAGCGGCGGCAGCTCCGCCCACAGCCACTGCCGATCACGCCCGCGAGCGCAACACCATGAAGCAGGTGCTGGCTGGCCGCGACTTCCGCAACCTGGAGGAGCCCACGGCGCGCGATTCGGCTCTGGAAAAGCTGAGATCCTGGCTCAACTGGCTCTTTGAAAGCGCCGCGAAACTGCGCGCACGCTCGGCGTGGGTGGGGCGTGCGGTTGTGTGGGGCTTTATTCTGGCCGTCTGCGTTGGGTTGGCATGGGGGCTGATGCAACTGGAACGCCGTTGGCGCATCCGGCTGGTGCCGCAGAGCGACGGACCGGCTGCCGGAGCCGCCTCAGCCCGCGACTGGCAACTGTGGCTCGCAGACGCGCGCCGCGCCGCTGCCGCCGGCCTTTGGCGGGAAGCGATTCATTTCGTCTACTGGGCGGCGATTTCAAGGCTCGAATCGAGGCGGCTCTGGCCGGCTGACCGGGCGCGCACTCCGCGCGAATACCTGGCGGCGGTGGCTCCGGAAGACCCGCGCCGAGCCGGACTGGCCTCACTCACGGGCAGCTTTGAGCAGACCTGGTACGGAGGCAGAGCGGCGGACGAGAGCGACTATCTGAAAGCCGAAGCTCTGGCGGAAGGGCTGATTTCAGGGAACAGTGCGGCAGGCGTTGGAGCCCACAAAGGAGGGACGCGATGAAGTTCCTCTCCTCGCTCGACGCAAAAGATCGCCGCTTGCTGCTCTGGTGCGTGGGGATTGCGGTCGCGCTCGCGGTTGCCACCGCTTTTCTGCTGCCCAACGGGAACAACAACGACAATCCGCTGCCCTCGACCTATCTAGCCGACCAGCACGGCGCCCGTGCAGCTTATGAGACGCTGCTCCGCTCCGGTTACTCTCTGGAACGCTGGGAACGGCCCCTGGGCGAGTTGGCGGCCACGGCTGGCCCGGAGACGGTGGTCATCTTCGCCCAGCCGTTCACCCGCGAGCCGGACGACATCAAGGCGGTGCGCAAAATTGTCGAGCGCGGTGGCCGCGTGTTGTCCACAGGTTATATGGGAGGATTTATCCTGCCCGGCGGAAACACCGACACGTCCAAGGAGTTCAGTTTTGCCGCCTGCAAGCTGGAGCCCGAAGGGCTGGATGCGCTTGCCGGGTCGGGCGAGGCGTGGATGGTTCCAGAGGCCACTTGGCGGGTGGGCAACCCGTCGCAGCGCGTGGAGTACGCTTGCGACGGCAATCCGTCGGTAGTCGAGTACAACTGGGGCAAGGGGCACATCGTCTGGTGGGCCAGCTCGACTCCTCTCGAAAACGGTTCCCTCAGCCGCGCCCACAACCTCGACCTTCTTTTGGCTTCGCTTGGGCCGAGCGCGGGCCATCGCTTCTACTGGGATGAGTCGCTGCACGGCGAGATTCGCTCCACCTGGAGTTATGCCGCCGGGCCGTCGCTCACCCTGCTGTGGATTGGTCTGGCGGGGTTGGGGCTGCTGGTGGTTTTCAGCTTCAGCCGGCGCAGCGGGCCAGTGCGCGACCTGCCTCCGCCGGCGCGGGCCACGCCCATCGAGTTTCTTGAGGCGCTTGGGGGCCTCTACCGCAACGCCGGAGCCGCATCCACGGCCGTTTCGGTTGCCTGGGAACGCTTTCGGCGGTACAGTTTGCGGCTTTGCGGGCAGAGGGTGAGCAAGATGGGCGCGGCCGAACTGGCTGCGGTGATTCGCCAGCGTTTTCCCCAAGCCGACGCCAGCCTGGGGGGCGATCTGGCCGCTTGCGAGGATGCTGCGTGGGGCGAGACAATCAATCCCCGCCAGGCGCTCAAGCTGGTCCAAACGCTCGATGGGCACTACGAAAAGTTGATGGAAGCAGCCAGACCAAACTGCCAGAGGGGCATTCAGCTTACGCAATCTGAGAAGATTCAATCCAAACCGCAGGAAAGGGCTTTATGAGCCAGGAGATGCAGCAAGAACCGATGCAAGAACCAGTTCAAGAGGCGAGCCGGAGTGCAGCGCTGCAACCGCAGACGCTCAACGCCACCAGCCAGCTTATCGCTCACTCCCGCAGAGAGTTGGGCAGGGTGATCTCCGGCCAGGACGAGGCGATTGAGGAAGTGCTGATCGCCGTTCTCTGCCAGGGTCATGCGCTGCTGGAAGGCGTGCCGGGCATTGCCAAAACGCTGATGGTGAAGGCGCTGGGACGGCTCCTGGGCCTGGGCTTCCAGCGCGTGCAGGCCACGCCCGACCTGATGCCAGCCGACATTCTGGGCACCACGATTTTGCGCCCCGGCTCCGCAGATTTCGCCTTTCACGCCGGGCCGGTCTTCACTGACCTGCTGCTGGTGGACGAGATCAACCGTATGCCGCCGCGCACTCAGGCTGCCTTGCTCGAATGCATGGAAGAGCGGCAGGTGACCACCGACGGCACGCGCCGTACGCTGCCAGCCTGGTTCACCGTATTTGCCACGCAGAATCCGGTCGATTTCGAAGGCACGTACCCGCTGCCCGAGGCACAACTGGACAGGTTTTTGCTCAAGATTCGCGTGAGTTATCCCAGCGAACAGGAGGAGCGCCAGATTCTGGAGCGGCACCACGGCGGCTCGGGCGCGGGGCTGCTGGAAGACGCCTCCATTGTGCCCATTCCAGATGGATTGTTGGCCGCCGCTTGCGCCGAAGTGCGCGCCATCCGCATTGAGCCGGAGCTAACCACCTACATTCTGGCGCTGGCGCGGAGCACTCGCGAGTGGCCCACTCTGCTGTTGGGCGCGAGCCCCCGCGCCGCCGTGTGCCTGATGCGCGTGGCCCAGGCGGCGGCTGCTTTCGATGGTCGTGACTACCTGCTCCCGGACGACGTGAAGAGGGCTGTGCTGCCGGCACTGCGCCATCGGGTGATGCTGAAGCCCGAGGCGGAACTGGAGGGCTTTGACGCCGACCGCGTACTGACCGACGTGATTGCGGCTGTGCCGGTGCCGCGGCAATGATTGCTCCCAGCCTCCATCCCGCGCCGGTGAGTGCCGTCTGCGAACGGAGACGCCGGTGGGGCTTCGGCCTCACGCCGCGGAGCATTGTTCTGCTTCTGGTGGGCTTTGTCTGGCTGATTCCGGGCTTCTGGGACGGGCGGCTGGCTTACGCCATGCTGGCCTGGGACATACTGGTGCTGCTGGCCGCGCTGCTCGATGGCCTGCGCCTGCCCGCTGTGGCCGAGCTGACCGCCAGTCGCTCCTGGTCGAATGCTCCCGCCCTCGACAGCGAGACGGAGATCGAACTGACCGTCGAAAATCGCGGCCGGATGGTCATCGAGTGCCGGTTGGTTGACGATCTTCCGCCAGCACTGGTCGAGGAACCGGAAACGCTGCGGCTGACCGTCTTTCCTCGCGTGCCGGCCTCGCTTCGCTACCGCGTGGAACCCAAAGAGCGCGGCGACTGGCAGACGGGTTGGCTCTACGTGCGCTACCGCTCGGGGCTGGGACTTGCTGAACGCTGGGCCAAAGCGCCACTCATGCAGAAGGTCCGCGTTTACCCGGCCCTGCGCACCGGCGAGGAGCAGCAGATTTTTCTGGCACGCAGCCGGCAGATCGAACTGCAACTGCGCCAAGCGCGGCTGCGGGGTCTGGGCCGCGACTTCGAAAGCCTGCGCGAGTACCGCGAGGGCGACGACCTGCGCGACATCTGCTGGACGGCTACCGCACGGCGCGGCAGCCCCATTACCCGCCAATACCAGACCGAGCGCAGCCAGCCGGTTTGGATTGTGCTCGACTGCGGCCGGCTGATGCGGGCGCGGGTAGCCGCGGCTGCGCCTGGCAAATCGGCCCTGCCAGCCGTCCAACCGGGGGCGCGGGAGCATTCAAAGCTCGACCACGCCTGCACCACGGCTGTCGCGCTGGCCCAACTGGCGCTCTACTCCGGTGACCGGGTGGGCCTTCTGGCATACGGCCAGGGGATTCAGCAGCGGCTTTTGCCCGGCCGCGGCGCGGCCCACCTGCGGCAGCTTATCGAGTCGCTGGCCCAGGTGCGCGCCGAATCCGGCGAGGCCGACCATCTGCGCGCAACGGCCACTCTGAACCGCCTGCAACCCCGCCGAGCTTTGATTTTGTGGGTGACGGATTTGGCCGAGACCGCCATGCGCCCCGAGGTCATCGACGGCGCGCTACAACTGCTGCGCCGTCACGTGCTCCTGTTTGTAGCCATGGCCCAGCCGGAGGTCGAACTGATCGCTCAGGCCCGGCCAATGAACGTAGACGAGATGTTCCGCGCCGCCGCCGCGCAGGAGATGGTTGGGCGCCGCGAGTTAATGCTCGCGCGCCTGCACGAGCAGGGCGCACTCACCCTCGATCTCAACCCCGAAGCTCTTACCTCGTCGGTGCTGAACCAATATTTAACGGTGAAGGAACGGGCGATGGTGTAGGTGCGGGGTTCTCCGGCATTGAGTGAATCAACGCGAAGTCTTGACTCGTGATGCGCTCTGAAGAACCGCGAAGGCAGTGCTGTCTGAAACACACGTCCGCCTCTCGGCGAACCGAGAGGCGGACGTGAGCGTGGGGTTGAGTAGAGCTACTCGGCTGCGGGTGCTTCCGCTTGGGGCTCGGTTGCGGCAACGGGCTCGGCTGCGGCCGCTTCAGCGGCGGCTTCTTCAGGCGCCTCTTCCGTGGCTTCGGCCAGGACGTTCACCTTCACGTGGGCGGTAACTTCGCGGTACAGCTTGATGGCCACGCTGAAGTCGCCGACGGTCTTGAGAGGCTCGTCCAACTGAATCTTGCGGCGATCGATCTCAAAGCCCTTGGCTTCCAGTGCGGTGGCGATGTCGGCTGAGGTGACGGAGCCGAAGAGGTGGCCGGCCTCGCCCGACTTGCGGGTGAAGTCGAGCACGACGGGCTCAAGCTTGATGACCAGTGCCTCGGCCAGGGCCTTCTCCGTGGCAGCGCGGCGAGCGGCGGCATTCTTCATCTGCTCGACGACAGCCTTGTTGGTCTCGGTAGCCTGCAGCGCCAGCTTGCGGGGCAGCAAAAAGTTGCGGCCGTAGCCGTCGGCCACTTTGACCAGATCGCCGCGATGGCCCAGGTTGACTATGTCTTCCTTCAGAATGACTTCCATTTGAAACTCTCCAGTGTTACTGGCGGTCGCCGGCGTCTTGGGCGCTATTGCCTTTTGGACAAGAGCGCCTGCCATCCGGCAGGACCGCACTCGGTTCTACATCGGCATCCGGAAGATTGCCGTCTGCCAGAATCGGTTCAAACAGCGCCACTCCCGATTACGAAAGAGTGAACGCAAGCCGACAGGCGGCAGCCGGAGGCTAGTGCCGCGTGGCAAACGGCAGCAGGGCGATGTTCCGGGCCTGCTTGATGGCGCGGGTAAGGCGGCGCTGGTGCGTGGTGCAAACACCGGTGAGCCGGCGAGGCACGATCTTGCCGCGCTCGGCCACAAAGCCTTGCAGAAGCCTCACATCGCGGTAAGGAATCGCATCGATCTTCTCGGTGCAGAACTTGCAGACCTTCTTGCGGCGGAAGAACTTGCCGCGGCCGCCGGGGCCGGAGGGCCGTCCGCCAGGCCGTCCACCGGAGCGGGCCGGGGCTGAACCCGAGCCTGAACCCGAAACCGGACCTGAATTTGAACTTGGGCCGGAATCTGAACCGGATACGGCTTGGGGAGCTGCAGGTGCGCTCGTCTCGGGCGCCTTTGCTTGAGTCTCTTCAGACATGCTGTTTCCTCTTCACTCTCTTGGGTTCCGAAACGCGCCCATCAGGCGCAGGCCGGAACGCTGGATCAGGCCGCAGCCGACATCCCGAAAAACGGGGACGGCGGCGGCAATTCACGACAAGCCGTGCTAAACGGCCTGAACGGGCTCGGCGGCTACTGCCACCACAGGAGTCGGTTCAGCGACAGAAACTGGCGCTGCAACAGGAGCTGGCGCTGCGACGGGGGTGGGCGCGGCAACCGAGGCCGGGGCCGCGTGCTCAACATTCGCACTCCGGCGAACGCCTCGCAGGGCCTTGACCTTGGCCAGGCGCTTTTCTTCCTCGTCGATGCGCACGGTGATGAACTTGATCACCGGCTCGGTGACGCGCAACCGGCGCTCCAACTCCAGCACTACCGCGCCGTTGGCCTCGATGGTGAGCAGAACGTAATTGCCGTCGTTGAACTTGCGCACCGTGTAGGCGAGCTTGCGCCGGCCCATCTTCTCGACGGTCTTGACCACCCCGCCGCCGTTGGTGATGTTGGCGGAAAAGCCGGCGATCAACTTATCAACATCCTCTTCGACCGCATCGGGCCGAACAATGAACATAACCTCATACAAACGGGACATCCGGTTTCCTTTTCCGCTGAAAGATCAGGGTCCAGCCCCGATTTCCAGCCTTGCTCTCTATCCTTGCCCGCGGGCTGTCGCCTTGGCGGCTTACTGTTTTCTGTCATTCCTCCGCCGGGCTGTTTCGCTCGCGGCGGTTGAACTCGTTCATAGCGGCTGCCGGTCCCAGTTCGAGGATGCGCCGCGTAGCGGTAGCCACCCGGTCCAGCACCTCGTCCAGCACCGTTAAATCCGCCTTGCGCATCGGCGACAGCAGGTAATCCTTGCCGAGACGCCCGCCGCCTGCCGCAATGGCCTCTGGCGGCAAATCTGGCCTCATGCCAATGCGCAGGCGCAACCACTCCTGATTACCCAGGGCGCCGGTCACGCTGCGGGCTCCGTTGTGCCCGGCTGGCGATCCGCGCTCCCTGATCTTGAAGGTGCCCAGCTTCAGGTCCAGTTCGTCGTGAATGACGAGCAGGTCCTGGGCCGGGTCAGCCTCAAACTCCCGAACCAGCGCGGCCACTGCTTCTCCGCTCCGGTTCATAAACGTCTCCGGCTTGGCTAAAACCACCTCGCGCCCCGCTATGCGGCAGGTTGCGGTAGCGGCCTTGCAGCGCCGGTTCTGGACCACAACGCCCTCTTGCTGGGCGATGCGGTCGATGGCCATGAACCCCGCGTTGTGCGGGGTCCACAGATACTCCAAACCGGGATTGCCCAGCCCCACCACCAAATAGGGGCCGCGTAAGGGACCAACCCGGCTGCCGGACTCTGTTGCCTCGGCCAAGGGTTACTTCTTCGCCCCAGAGCCAGCGTCTGCCTTCTTGGCTCCTGCCTCCGCCTCGGGCTTGCCCTTCTTGGCAACCTCTGGCTCGGCTGTTGTAACTTCTGCTGCCGCCGCAGCCGCTGCTGCTGCCTCAACCTCGGCAGGAGTCGGCGCTTCTTCGCGGATGGAGACAACGTGAGCTACGGTCGCATCCTCGTCGTTCAGGTACTTGATCTTCTCGGAGTGAGGCAGCTCGCTGACGCGCAGTACACCGTACATCTCCAGGTGGCTGACGTCCGCATCGATGTGGCTCGGAATGTTGGCCGGCAGGCACTCGATCTCGACCTCGCGCAATACCTGGTCGAGGATGCCGCCTTCGGTCTTGACTCCCACCGGAATTCCCAGCAGCTTGACGCGCACGCTGACGCGCAGTGTCTTGTCCAGGGCGATGCGTTTCATGTCGATGTGGATCAAGTTGTCATTGATCGGCTCGCGCTGCAAGTCAACAATCATGGCCTTGGTTGCTGCCTGGCCGGCGACTTCGACATCAAAGATCGTGTTGTGGCCGGTCTCGGAGAAAAGAATCCTGGAAATCTGCTTGGGGTCCACCTCGATGGCCACCGGATTGTGCCCCGGGCCATACAGTACGGCAGGAATCTTGCCCGCAACGCGCACACGGCGAGCGGCATTCTTGTTGAACTTGCCCTCACGGGGCTTGGCTACGACTACTTCTGACATTCGGTCTCTCGTTTCCTGATTTCGGGCACGAACGGTTGAGGCTCGCTCCCTTTGTGAAAAGCAGAGGTCAGTGAACAGTGGTCAGTGGTCAGTAAAATTGCCGCTTACCGATCACTCACATCTGACTACTGGCGACTAGCTAATGGTTAATCGTCCTGATCACTGATCACTGACCACTGATCACTCAATTGAACAGCGTACTCACGCTGGTTTCCATGTGGATGCTCTCGATAGCCGCGCCCAGCAGGCCGGCGATGGAAAGCACCTTGATCTTGGGCAGCTTCTGGGCCGCCTCGCGCAAGGGAATGCTGTTGGTAACCACCAGTTGTTCCAGCCGCGATGCGCCGATGCGCTCGATGGCCGGGCCGGAAAGCACGGCGTGGCTGGCGGCGGCGTAGACGGCAGCCGCGCCATTGGCGTAGAGGGCATCCACGGTCTTCACCAGTGTGCCGGCGGTGTCGATGATGTCGTCGATGATGAGACAGGTCTTGCCCGTCACATCGCCGATGACGTGCATCACTTCGGTAACATTCATGTCGGTGCGGCGCTTGTCCACGATGGCCAGCGGGGCTCCGACTTTCTGCGCGAAGAAGCGGGCCCGCTCCACGCCACCGGCGTCAGGCGAAACCACCGTCAGGTTGGGCAGCGCAAGCTCGCGGAAGTAACTTACCAGCACCGGGCTGGCGTAAAGGTGATCGACGGGAATGTTGAAGAAGCCCTGAATTTGCGCCGCGTGCAGGTCGACGAAAAGGGCGCGGTTGGCGCCCGCTGTGGTGAGCAAATCGGCAACCAGTTTAGCGCTGATCGCCACGCGGGGACGGTCTTTGCGATCCTGGCGGGCGTAGCCGTAATAGGGCACTACTACCGTGATTCTGGCCGCCGAGGCCCGCTTGAGCGCGTCGATCATCACCAGCAGCTCGACCAGATTCTGGTCAACCGGGTAGCAGGTGGGTTGGACCACAAACACGTCCACGCCGCGCACGTTCTCCAGCAACTGGAAGTAGACTTCGCCGTCGGCAAAGCGCTGAATCTTGACTTCGCCCACAGGTACGCCGATGTGGCGTCCGATTTCCTCGGTCAGTGGCCGGTTGGCCGTGCCGCTGAAAAGCTTGAACCGCTTGTCTTCACTCAGGTTGCGGCTCCGCTTACGCTCGAGAACCGGTTTGGCATCCTTGGCCTTTGCGGCCGCATCCAGGACCGCGGCTTGCAGCGGCTCCTTGAGTACGGCTTCCTTTACCACGCCGTCGCCCGGCGTCTTCGACACACTCTCCTGCTGCTTATCTTCGGTCATCACCGTCCGTGTTTCCGCTTCCATCTCCGAATTCCCTCCAAGCTGGTTGGCTTTGGCTGTTTCCGGGTTACACGTTGAAAGAACTGGCTGGGCGACCAGGATTCGAACCTGGACAAATGCCTCCAAAGGGCATTGTCCTACCATTAGACGATCGCCCAACA
>Ga0181535_10002391_pt1 | contig 23002 bp, 10 predicted proteins | sample PEATcosm2014_Bin_44_FD_119774 | JGI IMG/M metagenome (GOLD analysis project Ga0181535, IMG submission 119774) | Peatland microbial communities from MTU Mesocosm Facility, Houghton, MI, USA - PEATcosm2014_Bin17_30_metaG | ecosystem: Environmental > Terrestrial > Soil > Wetlands > Peat | place...
AAGAATATCCCGTCACCCAGCGTCTCCAGCAGATCGCCGGCGTAGGACCGCTGACGGCGTTGTGCTTCGTGCTGAAAATCGGCGAGCCGACGCGCTTTGGCCGCAGCCGCGACGTGGGTCCCTATCTGGGCCTGTGTCCGCGCCGCGACCAGAGCGGCGGCACGGACAAACAACTGCGCATCAGCAAATGCGGCGACGGTCTGCTGCGCCGGTTGCTGGTCAGCGCCGCGCATTACATCCTCGGCCCGTTCGGCCCGGCGTGTGCGCTGCGCGCCTATGGCCAGCACCTGGTTGGCACCAGCGCCCGCGAAAAGAAACGCGCCGTGGTGGCCGTCGCCCGCAAACTGGCGGTGCTGCTATTGAGCCTCTGGAAACACGGCACGGACTACGAGCCGCGCGTGCCCGCCGCGCCGGCTTTGGTGCTGACGCCGGCTTGAACCCGAAAATAAAAACGCTTTTAATAAAAGAACTGGAATGGACGCTGATCTTGGAGTGATGACGGTCCGGCGACGGAGCCGCCGCAAGGCGAGCCCGATAACAAGATGGTCACACTCCTCCTGCTGCAAGGACATCGGATCCAACCGTGAACCGCTGGCAACAGCGAGTTCGGATGGAAGCGCGATCCTTTCCTGCCTTGCCAACGCCGCCCATTCGGAGTAAAAAAACCATGTGCAACAAATATTCCACTTGACTGCCTTCTCATGGAAGTCGCCGGAGCCCGCCGTTGGCGTTTGCAGTTCCGCTGTCGCGGTTCACGTCGCGAGTCGGCGGTGGCTCAGCTACGTTCGGCCACTTGATGCCGTCCCAATAAACTAGCCATGAAAACGAAATAAACTTATGAAGAACAATCTACTTCCCTTGTTGATTTATACTACTCATTTGGGTTAGAAATCGCGTCCGGAATCTGGTAGTGTCTGGTTAAGAAGAAGGATAAGAAGAGAATCGTTTCACCTGGGATTTCCCATATGGTTTCTTGCCCACGACTAGCGTGCGGCTTTTTCGCTATTTTCTGCCTGCTCCACAGATTTGCAAGGACTTTTTCCAGTCCACCCTCGTTTTTTCTCTGGCACAGGTGACGATTTGTCGCCAGTTGCGCCTTTCCACACACTTTTCCATGCCATCTGAAGACACCTCTTCCGTGGTTTCGATTGTTTTCATGCGAGTCCTTTCACTTTTTGCTTCATCCAGATGCTGCTGCTAGCAATCTCAGCCGCCCAATTCTTTCCAGAATGGCCCGGAACAATTCTCTCGGCACCGCCACTTCCGCCATCTGGAAGGCTATCTTCCCGGAATGACGCACGACCTTCGCCCCGATCTTGATCAGTTCTTCCCGCAACGTCGTCAATGTCCAGTGACGCAGCGATTGCGGCAGCACCGCCTGCCGCAGAAAGTTTCCCAAGTTATAAGCCAGCACAAACAGGTGCAGCCGCACTTGATTGTCCACAAAGTCGTGACAGGACAGGCGGGTCCATTTGACGGCATTCTTGCCTTCCTTAATCCACTGCTCCGCCGTGCCACGCTGGTTGTAGAACCGCACCACCCGTTTGGCAGGCCGAGTTAGATTGGTCACGATGAACCCGACGCGAGGGAACAGTTCACCATTGTGCCACTCCACCTTCGCCACCACGCGCCGGGCGCAACCCCAACTCTTGGCCTGATACAAAAAGCCAGCATACCAGACTACCGGCGTGCTTGAAGGACGCCCCACCGGTCGGGTCAGCATTGGCTCGATGTCCCGCAGCAGCGCATCATTGGCCGGCAGCCGGATGGCATACTCGAATCCCTCGGCTTCCAGATACTCATAGAGTTCGGGCTGGGCAAAGGCGGCATCGGCTCGGAAATAGCGCGGAATGTTTCGACCTTGATAACGAGCAACCACCGGTTCCAGCACGGCCCGCCAATCCTTGGCGCTATGCACGTTGCCCTCGCGCAACAAGGACTGCTCCACATCGCCAAACTGATTGAAGCAAAACAGCGGATGGTAGCAGGTGCAGCCGAAATGTCCGTTGAACGCCGTTCCTTCCTGCTCGCCATAGGTCTCGCTCACGGAACTATCCATGTCCAAGATCCGTTCCCGCATCGGCTGGCGTTCCCGCAACCGGTCAATCCATTTTCCTGATAGATTCGTCAACGCCTTCAGGTTGCTCGGCTGGGTCAACACCTCGGTCTCGAAGCGTCCCATCTGGCTGGTGGAGGCCGCCGTGTGTTCCGTGGCCCGCCCACCGACAACATGTCGCATCGTTGGATCAACCGCGAGCCGTTCGGCATCGTTAGTGTCTTCGTAGCCTGCCAGCCGACTAAAGATGGACTGCCGCATCAGCGCGACCATCGAGTGTTGCGTGTTCTTGCCAGTCCGATAATCGTTCAGCAGATTTTCCCCCAGATCGGTCAGACCCAGCGCCGCATCCAGTTCCCGATAGGCCAGCAACCCGGCATCAGACGTGATCTTGGAACCGTGAAACTCCAGCTTCAAACGACTATCAAAAGTCACCCGTAGAGCCGGTTTTTTGCCTGCACCCGTTGGATTTTCCATTTTTTGCTGGTTGGACATAAATGAAAGCCTTTGTTTATGCGGCTTTATTATAGGTCAACAACTTCGTCATGTGAAGTTAATCTGAGAAATATGGGGTTGATACTCACACTGGCCATCAGTATAGCCGCTCATGCGGAAAATGTCATCCAAAACGGAGATTTCTCACTTGGCAACACAAAGTTCAGTTCTGATTATTTGTTTATTCCATACGACTACGCCAATTCGAATCTGACAACTCAAGTCGCAGGCGGAGACTATACGGTTGCGCCTTACGTTCCACCAAGTTTCTCCGATTGGTCGCCGTTTCATACGGTAAACGGCGGAAGCTCACAAATGATTATTGTGAATGGTGCGGCAAGTAGATCGAAGATTGTATGGAACCAGAATGTTTCGGTTATGTCCAATACAACATATTCGATTTCCTTTTATTTAGCAGAGATCGGCACCCCAACCTCCGTTGCGACAAACGCAATATATGTTGGTGGCAATTGGATTGGTAATGCTGTTGCTCCGTCAACAAAAGACAGTTGGAAACAGTTCAGTTTCACTTGGAACTCTGGTTCTAATAGCAATGTATTGTTGGCATTCGAAGACTTAAATATATCGAGCTTATATAATGATTTTGCAATTGATAACATCAATATGTCAGCGATCCTACCACCGCCGTTGACCATGATTCAAGCTGGCACCAACGTTATTTTGACATGGCCAACCAATTCCACCGGATTTACTTTACAATCCACCACGAATCTTGCAACACCAGTTATCTGGGTGACCAATTCTCCGGCCCCGGTGGTTGTTAGCACGAACAATCTGGTAACGAACAGCATGTCAGGCACGTTTAAGTTTTTTCGGTTGAGCCAGTAACTATCTGCTGATTTGAATTGAGTTATGACTATGACGTGGCCTAACCAGTCGCCGGAACCGGTTGGCGCTGTCAGTTCCGCTTCGCGGGCGACGGTTTTCGGCCCGGCGTGGCTCAGCTCGTTAGGCTGCTCGACGAAGCCGAGCGTGAGGTTTGTCAGGATGTTTGGTCAGATGTAGTGTTACTATAAATGAAAGGCATTAGACTATGAACACAATCGAAAAATCAGGCAGACCTTGGCGGCGTTTTGTGCAGGCCGGTCTCGTTTTAGTGCTCGGCTGCATAGCGACTTCCGGTATCATCGCATTGCATGTTTTGCAGACGGAATCGGCGAAGGTATTGGCTGGAGGACTGCTCTGGATTGCCATACTACTGTGGGGCATTTTGTTTGTGCAGATGATGGCATTATTGAATGCGAAACGTGGAGCCGCCTAACCAGAAGTCGCCGGAGCCCAACAAGCTGATAGGCTGAACTGTCATTTGCGATCTTCTTAAACATTGGCGGCCTTTGAGTGCTGTAATTTCAAAAACGTGTCTGCCGTCCTGACGGAAGGAATTCAAAACACCAAACTCCCCCAGCTGGTGAATGCTTTCCGTCTGATCGGCGGCTGAAACCGGCTCAAGTGCCTCGCCACGTTTTGACGCCGGAAAGCGGAGCCAGGCACGAAGCCGGCGGAGTGAGACCCTTTTCCAATCTACGCTCAAGGCCGGCAAGCCTCGCGAATCAGGAGTGGTCAATTCCATGGTTTGCCGTATCATGGGCTTATGCTGAACGGTTGCGGCGAATTCCGCAAAATCGCGTTTATGATTTTTTTCAACACAATGTTCCGAAGGTTTTTACCGAAGGCCGCTCAATTACTGGTGCCAATCGCACTGATTTTGATTTTTGCGGAGCGTAACTCGGCGCAAACCTCCTGGGCGGCGGCGGCCAGCGGCAATTGGAACACGGCGGCGAGCTGGACCCCGGCGGTTGTGCCCGGCGCCGGCACCAACGCATCCATTGTCAACGCGGGAACATTCACCGTGACTTACAATTCCGCGATGTCCGCATCGAGCATCGCCTCGCTCACGCTCGGATTGTCGGGCGCGGCAACCAGCATCCCCACCCTGACCATCACCGCCGCCGGATTCAATGTCACCGGCAGCACCACGCTGGCTGGATCCGCGGCGGAAGTCCTCAACGTCAACAGCGGCGGTGTGATGACCAACGGCACGTTGAGCATGGCCAACATCAATGGCAACGTGAACGTCAGCGGCATTCTGACCAATGGCGCGACGCAGGTCGGCAACAACGGCAGCGACGGCACGGGCGCTTTCAAAATAAATTCCGGCGCCGTCGCCAGTTTGGGAACCGTCACGGTCGGTCGCAATAACGAGGGCACGGGACAGGGGTTGATTATTTCCGGCGGCACGGTTTCCGCCAGCAGCATCGCGGTGGGCACGAAAAATTCCTACGCCACCATGGCCGTGAGCGGCGGCACGCTGACCAATGCCGGCAGCCTGCAATTGGGAACCGGCTCGGCCACGGCGGGCCGCGAAGTGGTGTATTATCAGACCGGCGGCACGGTCGGTTGCGCGGGAACCATGGACATGGCGGTTGCCGCCTCGTTCACGACCTGGTTTAGCGTGCTGAACCCGGCGTCCACATTCCAGGCCGCGGGAATCCGGATTTTTCCGAACGCGGTTTCCAGCGTCGTGGCGCGCTTCACGAACAGCGGCAGCATTTATATGGGCGCGACCGGATTTAACGCGCTGAATTCCGGCACTTACACCGTGGCGCTCAACAACCAGAGTCTTCTGGGCGCAACCGCTGACTGGTCTGGAAATGTCAACATGGTGACGGGCAGCGGCACGGTGACTTTCAAAGCCGCCGACGCCGCCGGCAACGCGCATAACATCACGCTCACGAACGTCATCAGCGGCGCGGCGAACCTCACCAAGACCGGCGGCGGAACGCTTGCGCTCTTCGGCGCGAACACCTACACGGGCGCCACGACGGTCAGCGCCGGGCTGCTCTCGCTGCGAAACGCCGGCGCATTGCCCAAAGGAACTGCCGTGACTTTGGGCGGCAGCGGCACGGCGGGCATTTTGGACCTGACTGGCTTCAACATCCAGGTTTCCGGCCTGACCACCGCCGGCACGGCGGCCAGCCAAATCATAACTAACAGCAGCGCGGCCAGCACATCCACGCTGACTTTCAGCAACAGCGCGACCAGCTCGACTTTCGGCGGAGTCATCGCGGGCCTCAAACCCGTCGCATTGACAATTCTCGGCGGCAATCTGACGTTGAGCGGGCAAAATTCCTACGGCGGAAATCTTTTCATCAGCAACGGAAAACTGGCGTTGAGCGGCGCCGGCTCCACTTTCACCGGCCCGACGATTGTGTTGAGCAATGCCGCCGCCGCGCTGGACATTTCGGGCATGGGCGGAATTACTTTGGCCGCGGGGCAAAGCTTGTCGGGCTACGGCGTCATCACCGGCAGCGTGACCGCCGCGAATTGCCCGGTTTCGCCGGGAGCCGTCGGCACAGCCGGCACGCTCTCCTTCAGCAACAATCTCACGCTGAACGGCGGCGTCACCAACCACTTTGACCTCGCGCTCGACCCGGCTTCATCGGGCAACGATTTGATCGTGGTCGCCGGCGCGCTGAACATCAGCGGAACCAACACGATAGAAGTCAGCCCGCTGGGCGCGTCGCTGTCCGCCGGCACTTACAAATTGATCAAGTGCGGTTCGCTGGGCAGCGGCGGCGCGACCAACTTTCAAATGACCGGCACGCTCGGCGCCAGCTTGCAAGCCAGCGTCAGCGTGACCGCCACGGAAGTTGATCTGGTCGTTTCGCCTCTTGGCGGCACGCAACGCACCTGGGCCGGCGACGGAGTTGCCAACGCCTGGGACTACACGACGACCAATTGGTTGAACAGCGGCGCACTGGCGGTTTTCAGCGACGGAAATTTCGTGACCTTCGACGACACCGGTTCGGCCAGCCCGCCGGTAAATTTGACGACGACGCTTCAACCGGCGTCGGTCATCGTGAATGCCGCCGCAAATTACACGTTCAGCGGCGTTGGAAAAATTTCCGGCACCGGCACGCTGACCAAGACCAATTCCGGCGCGTTGATCCTCCTGACCACGAACAATTATTCCGGCGTCACCGTCATTTCCCAGGGCGTTTTGCAATTGGGCAACGGTTCAACGTCCGGGTCACTCGGCACCAACCTCATCCAGGATTCCGGCGCGCTGGTTTTGAATCTGCCGGGCGGCAACACGTTTTCCAATCTGGTGAGCGGCGCGGGTGGTTTGGTTCAGGCTGGCTCCGGCACGCTGACGTTAACCGCCAGCAACTCCTACAGCGGCGGCACGACCATCAGCAACGGCACGCTGCAACTCAACACCGGCGCATGGTTCGGCAGCGGCAATATCACAAACAACGGCGCGCTGGTTTTCAACAGTTCAGCTAATTTAACCGTGAGCGCCGTCATCAGCGGAACCGGCGCGGTGACGCTGGCCAACACCGGCACGGTGACGTTGACCGGCAACAATCGTTACAGTAGCGGCACAACCATCAGCAAAGGCGCCTTGCTCGTGAACAATTCCGCCGGCAGCGGCGCGGGAACCGGCGCGCTGGTGGTGGCGAACGGCGCCACGTTGAGCGGAGGCGGCGTCATTGGCGGCGCGGTCACGATCAACAGCGGCGGGATTTATGCGCCGGGAAATCCCGTCGGCACGCTCACCGTCAGCAACAATTTTACCGCGAACAGCGGCGCGATTTTGAATTTCACGCTGGGCGCGAGCAGCGACCGCACCATCGTCAGCAGCAATCTCAATTTGAGCGGCACGCTGAACATCACCGCTGGCACCGGTTTCACCAGTGGCACGTTCACGCTGTTCACCTACGGCGGCGCGCTGGCGCTCGGAACGCTGACACTCGCGATGCCCGCAAACTCTTCCGGCGCGATTAAGACAAACACACCCGGCCAGGTGAATTTGATCGTTGGAACGCTTCAGACGAATATTCCCGCATTTCCCGGCGCGCTGGGCTTCGGCGCGGGGGCGACGGGAGCGCGCATCAGCGGCTCGGTCTATCACGTCACGACCCTGGCCGACAGCGGCACGGGATCGTTCCGCGACGCGGTGAGCCAGGGAAATCGTTTCATTGTTTTTGATGTCGGCGGAACCATTACGTTGAACAGTGTTATCTCTTGTTCGAGCGGTTTGACCATTGCCGGCCAGACCGCGCCCGGTGACGGCATCGCCATCATCGGCCACGAAGTTTCCTTCAGTGCAAAGCAGAATGAAATTGTCCGCTACCTCCGCATCCGTCCCGGCAGCCTGTCAAATTCCGGCGAGGACGCAATCAACGTGGGCGACGGCACCAACATGATTTTTGACCATTGCTCGTTTGAATTTGCCGGCTACAACAACATTGACGCGCACGGCAACATCGGCAGCGACGCGATGACTGTGCAGAATTCAATCATCGGCGACCCGATGTCCAATGGAACCTCGGCCAAGCAAGGCTTCGGCGCGCACACGGAGCACGTCGGCGGAAAAATGGCGTGGTATTACAATTTTTGGGTGAGCGAGCACAACCGCCAGCCGCTGGCGAAGATTGACACGATTTTTGTCAACAACACGGAATACAATTTTCAGGCCGGTTACACCGTCGCCGACACTAGCGGCAATTTTCGGCACGACATCATCAACAATTACTTCATCACCGGCCCCACTGACACCTCCGGCGGCAACGCGTTTTACCAGATGGACGCCAACCAGAGCATTTACGCGACCGGCAATCTGCGCGACAACAACAACGACGGCGTGCTGAACGGCAGTTCCATCAGCCCCGGCGGCGGCGGCACGGTGTTGAGCGCGCCGTGGTCAACGCTCTCGACCAACACAACGGTGTATTCGACGGCGGGCGCGTATCGCTTTGACGTGTCGCAGACGGGGGTGCTGCCGCGCGACCAACTCGATTCGCTCATTCTCAGCCAGATTAAATCCCTGGGCAACGGCCCCGCCGGCACCGGTGCGGGAACGGCCGGGCCGGGCGGCGGACTTTACAACGACCAGACTTCCACCGGCCTGGGCAACAACGGCTACGGCATCGTCAACGGCGGCATTGCACCGCTCGACTCCGACCAGGACGGATTGCCGGATTATTGGGAACTGGCGCTCGGCTCAAACCCCAACGTCGCCGACAGCCTCACGCCCGGCACCGGCGGCTACACCAAGCTGGAAAATTATCTAAACTGGCTCGCCGGGCCGCACGCCGTCGCTTCAAAAAATTCCTTCGTGGACGTTGACCTCCGGCAATACACCAGCGGATTTACCAACGTCAGCCCGGTCTATGCCGCGTTTGCCCCGACCAACGGCTCGGTCGCCCTGCTGCCGGACGGCCACACGGCGGAATTCACCGCGACGGGAAATTTCTCCGGCCTCGGCAGTTTTAATTTTTCCGTCAACGCCAGCGACGGCACGGCGATGACCAACACCGTTGTCGTGCTCGTGACCGCGACCGGCGCATCGCAAAATCTGACCTGGCGCGGCGATGGCGCGATCAATAATTGGGACACGACCAGCACAAATTGGGTGAGCGGAGCAAGCCCCGCCAGTTTCGGCGCTGGCGACATTGTCACGTTCGACGACACCGGCTCGAACAATCCGGCGATCAATCTCGTCGGCGCGCTCACGCCCGCATCCGTCACGGTTGCGGCGAATCAAAATTATAGTTTCGGCGGCAGCGGTTCGCTCGGCGGCACGATGTCTCTCGCCAAAGATGGCGCTGGCATTTTGACCATCGGCACGAGCAACCTATTTTCCGGCGGCACCTTCGTCCAGGGCGGCGCGGTCGTGATGGGAAATGCCACCGCGAATGTTTATGGCCTCGGCACCGGCGCGTTGACATTGAGCGATGGAACGCGGCTGACTTTGTTTGATGCCGGAGCTTCGACCGACGCCGGAACGCTGCCGAACAATCTCGTTGTCAGCGGCAGCACAATTCTGGAACTGCCGGAACGCGGCGGCGCGGGCGGCACGCTCACCGGCAGCGGCACGTTCAATTTGATCACCCACTACGTTCGCGGAAATTTCAATTACGATTGCTCCGCGTATTCCGGCACCTTGAGCGTTTTCTCGCCCGACAGCGGCGGCGCTGATTTCCGGATCGGCAGTTATGCCGGATTTGCCAACGCAACCGTAATTCTTTCCAACAATATCAACGCTTATTTCATCACCACAATTAGTCCGAGTGGCAACACCGTGGACTTCGGCCAGATCAATGCGCCCGCTTCCGCCACGTTGCGCGGCGGCCCGACCGGCGGACGCACCGTCACGCTGCGGATTGGCGCGCTCGGCGCCGACTCCAGTTTTGCCGGCTCAATCGTCGAACAGGTTGGCAGCAGCACGACTTCGCTGGTCAAAATCGGCGCGGGCACGTTGACGCTCGGCGGCGCGAATTCGTATTCCGGCCCGACCATCGTCAGCAACGGCACGCTCGTCGTCAACGGCAGCACCGGCACAAATTCTCTGACCATTATCAACGGCACGCTCGGTGGCAGCGGCGCGATTGGCGGCGGCGTGGCGCTTTATTCTGGAAACGAAATTGCGCCGGGGGCGGACATCAATCCCGGCACCGTCGGCACGCTCACCATCACGAACGGTCTCGCGTTGACCAACGCCACGCTTTACTTCGATCTCGCCAGTGTCACGAACGCAGGCGATGGCGTGAACGATTTGATTTCGCTTGCCGGCGGCGCGCTGGCTTTGAGCGGCACAAACACCGTCATCCCAAATCTGCTCAACGGATTGCTCGTTCCTGGAAATTACACGCTCATCACCGGCGGCAGTTCAACCGCCGGCGGCGCGGCAAACTTCGCGTGGGCGGGCGAGACGGCATCACGCCAGACATTTTCGTTCAACACGACGACTCCCGGAACCGTGCTGCTCAACGTCGCCGGCTCGCCGCCGGCCACGCTCGTCTGGTCTGGCACCAACGGCAGCGCGTGGGACACCAGCACCGTGAACTGGCTTAACGGCGGCGCACCCGACAAATTCTACAATTTCGATTCCGTCATCTTTGACGACACCGCTACCAACGGCAATGTTGTCATCTCCGGCGTTGTCCAGCCCGGTCAAGTGCTCGTCACCAATTCCATTTTGAATTACACGATTGGCGGCGGCGTGCTGGGCGGCTCGGCGCAACTGATAAAGAACGGCTCCGCCACTCTGTTTTTAAGCGGCAGCAACAGTTTCAACGGCGGCACTTTCATCGCCGGCGGCGCCATTTTGCTGACCAACGACATCGCCAACCAGTTCGGGCTGGGAAGTGGCGGTGCCACCGGCCCGGTGGTCACGCTCAACGGCGGCACGTTGACGATGTTTGACGATGCCGCCACCGAAAACAGCTCTTACTGGAATGTGATTGTGCCGACCAATGCCACCGGCACGCTGAACGCCGACTCCTGCTGCGATCTTTACGGTTCGCTGGTCGGCGGCGGCGTGTTCAATCTGTATGTGCCCTATGTGCGCACGACACTTTATGGCGACTGGTCGGCGTTCACCGGCACGATTAACGTGAACTCCGACAGCAGCGGCGGCGAATTCCGCGTGTCGAATTTCTCCGGTTATCCCGGCGCCGTGATCGTCTTGTCCAGCAATGTCACCGCCGATTTTCAAGACGCGGTGGATCCCGCCGGAACGACCCTGCAAATCGGCGCATTGTCCGGCGTGAGTTCGTCGTCGCTGCTGGGCGGCGCGACGGCCGGAAATGTTTTCACCTGGCAAATCGGCGGCGCAAACACCGACGCCACTTTTGCCGGAACCATCGCCGAGCAAAATGCCAGCGCCACCACCGCCATTGAGAAAATCGGCGCCGGCACATGGACGCTCACCGGCAGCAATACCTTTATTGGCGGCATGACGGTGAGCGCCGGCACATTGCAGATCAACAATAATTCCGGCAGCGCCACCGGCACGAACCAGGTTTTCGTGGCCAGCGGCGCGACGCTTTCCGGCGGCGGCATCATCGGCGGCCTGACGGCGTTTGACGACGGTGCCGTTCTCGCGCCCGGCAATGTCATTGGCACGCTGACGATCAGCAATGAACTGGATTTGAGCGATCAAACCGTGCTGCAATTCGGTCTCGGCACGAACAGCGACCAGGTGGTTGTCGCCGGCGATTTTACTTTGGGCGGTTTGCTGAACATCACCGACACTGGCGGATTTGGCGTCGGCACTTACACTTTGTTCACTTACGGTGGCGCGCTGACGCTTGGCAGTCTGGCCATCGCCTCCGCGCCCGCGGGTTTTGTTTGCGCCATCGGCACGGACATGCCGGGACAAATAAACCTCATCGTGACGCGCCCGCAATTCAATGCGGTCAACAGCGGAGTCGGCGGATTGGCGATGAGTGGTTCCGGCGGCCCGGCGGGCGGAACTTACTATGTTTTGGGATCAACCAACATTGCCCTGCCGGTGAATCTGTGGACGCGCATCGAAACAAATCAGTTTGATGCCAACGGTAATTTCAGCTTCACCAACGCGGCAGACCCCGGCGCCACCCAAACATTTTACCGGCTGCAACTCCCTTGAGCCTGAATTCTGAAGCGGAAACCGCCAGTCTTCGCTCATCCCGGAGACTTCATTTGGATTGATTACGCGATGACTTCCAGTTTGCCGGTGCTGTCGCCGACACGCTCGGCGGGCGCGCCCATACGGTCGAGGAGCGAGAGATAAAGATTGGTCATCGGCGTTTTGTCTTCGACTTTCAAGTGGCGTCCGGGAGTGATGCTGCCGCCGCCGCGACCGGCGATGAGCACGGGGAGATTTTCGTGGAGATGCTGGTTGCCGTCGCTGATGCCGCTGCCATAAACAATCATGCAGTTGTCGAGCAGCGTCCCGTCGCCCTCCTTGACGGATTTCAATTTCTGAAGAAAATACGCAAGCTGCGTGGTGTGAAAATGATTGATCTTCGCAATCAGCGCCTTCTTGTGCAGGTCGCCGCGATGGTGCGACAAATCGTGATGGCCGTCCGAAACGCCGATGAAGGGATAGGGCCGGTTGCTGCCGTCGTGCGCCATGATGAACGTCGAGACGCGCGTGGAATCCGTCTGAAACGCCAGCGCCAGCATGTCAAACATCAGCCGGATTTGCTGTTCGTAATTCTCGAACATTTCCGGCGCAACGACGCCATCGGGAACCGTTCCTTGAAATTTTTCCGCGCGCTGCACCCGCAACTCGATTTCGCGCACGGCGGTCAGGTATTCGTCCAGCTTTCGGCGGTCGGTCGCGCCGAGATTTTTTTGGAACTGGCGCGCGTCGTCCATGGCGAAATCGAGAACGCTTTGGTCGAAAAGCGCCCGCCGGGACTGCGCCGCTTTTGATTCGCCCTGGTCATTGGAGGCAAACAAACGGTCGAACACCGCGCGGGGATTCACCTCGGGATTGACCGGCTGGGTTTCGGATTTCCAGGAAAGATTGAACTGATAGGAGCAACTATAACCGCTGTCGCAGGAACCCGCGCGCTGCCCTTCGTCGCAGCTTAATTCCAGCGAGGGCAGCCGCGTCTGGTCGCCGATTTTTCCGGCGGCGATTTGGTCCACCGAAATGCCGGCTTTGATGTCGGCACCGGCGGTTTTCTTCGGGTGGCAACCGGTGAGATAAGTCGCCGAGGCGCGGGCGTGGTCGCCGCCGCCATCGCCCATCGAGTTGGCCTGTTCGTGCGCGAGGCCGGTGAGGAGCGTGAAATCCTTTTGAAAATCCTTGAGCGGCTGGAGAATCATCGGCAGCTCGTAATCCTCGCCGAAGGCCGTGGGCGTCCAATCCTCCATGTTTTTGCCCTGCGGAACATAGACGAACGCCAGCCGTTTTGGAAAACCTTGCGGGGTGCCGCCGGCGGCCGCGGCGAACGCGCTCATTGAGGGCAGCATGACATCCAGCATTGGCAGGGCGATGATTGTCCCCAAGCCGCGAAGAAATTTCCGGCGGGGTATTTGCCAGTTCTTGTTCATAGCTAATTATAGCGACTAATTTTTAGTATAACCAAATATCCATGTAATGGCAAGTGTAATTTTCTCTATTTTTCCGCCAGCCGTTCACCCTCGCCGCGCTGCATCTGGAACGGCACGCTGTTGACCACGTCCAGCACGAGGCCGGAGAACCTGGGATTGCTCTTCAATTCCTTGACCATCTTGTCCGTGGCCGGACGGTCGTAATTCTCCAGCCCGCGTCCCAGCGCGTAGGTCAGCATTTTTTCCGACAGGCAGCGGTAAAAGTCGTTCCGCTTTTTTTCCGCCAGGATGGCCGTCAGTTCGCTGGCGCCGCTGAATTTCTCGCCGCTGATCAACTGGCCGGACGCGTCCACCGGCGCGCTGCCGTCCTTGTCGCGCCACTCGCCAATCGCGTCGAAATTTTCCAGGCTGAAACCAATCGGGTCCATGCGGGCGTGGCACGAGGCGCAAACGGGATTGGCCCGGTGCTCCACCATCTGATCGCGCAACGTGCCGGTCAGGTTGCGGCTCTTGTCATCCAGGTTCGGCACGTCGGGCGGCGGCGGCGGCGGCGGCGCGCCGAGGAGATTTTCCAGGACCCATTTGCCGCGTTTGACCGGCGACGTTCGCGTGGGGTTGGACGTGAGCAGCAGCACGCTGCCCTGCGTCAGCACGCCGCGCCGGTGCGTTCCGTCGAGCGAGACTTTTTGAAAATCGTCCCCGCTCACGCCGGGCACGCCGTAAAATTTCGCGAGCCGTCCGTTGGCGAACGTGTAATCGGCGGTCAGGAAATCGAGCACGCTGCGATTGTCCCGCATGATGTAGTCGAAAAACATTTTCGTCTCCTTCTGCATGTCCGTGGCAAGCGTCGCGTCGAAGTTGGTGAACATCGCCTTGTCCGGCTGGATCGTCGGCAGCAGGCGGAATTCGAGCCATTGCGCCGCGAAATTTTCCGTGAGCGCCGACGCCTTGGGCGATGCGAGCATGCGTTTCACCTGCGCGTCGAGGTTCGCGCGCAATAGGCCATGCTTTGCCAGATCAAGCAATTCATCGTCCGGCATGGAGCTCCAGAGGAAATAGGACAACCGCGACGCCAGCGCGAATTCGTCCACCGGATGGACCGAATCCGGCTGGTCGGGATTGGGCTGGATTTCTCCGCGAAAGAGAAAGAGCGGCGACACCAGCACCGCCTTCATCGGCAGCTTCACGCTCTCAACAAATTGTTCCCCGTGCTGATTTGCCAGGTCGTAAAGTTTCATCAGGCGATCTAGTTCGTCCGGCGCGACCGGACGCCGCCACGCGCGAAATGCAAATTGTCCGAGGATGGCGCGCGCGGCTTCGCGTTCGTTTCCCGGCGCGCGCGGCTTCGCGAAATACGCCTGCATCGTTTCCGACATCGGCGGAATCAGCACCGGCGCGGAGAGGTCGGCAACTTCGAGCGAACGGATCACAAGATTGCGGCTGCGCAAATTCGGATTGGAATTGGTCGGATCAGAATAACCGTTGACGAACGCTGCCGAAAATTGGTGCGCGCCCGGCGGCAGCTTCGTTTTGAATTCAAAGAATTGCGGCTGCGGCAGCAGCAGCGCGGGCGAAAACATCCGCTGCCCCGGAATCACCTTCAGGTTGCCGGGCGCAAGCACGTCGAACGTCCTGACCGGCTTGCCGTCCACGAGAAATTCCATGCGCGCCGGTTCGCCGCCGGCCTGATACGCGTAAGCCTGCGCGCGGAGAATGTAATCGCTTCCATTCGTCGCGCTGATGGCCACGGAAACTTTGCCATTGCCGTCGAGCAGCCGGTCGCCATTGTCCAGAAGTTTTCCGCCGCCCGCCGCCGTCAGTTTCGCCGCCGGAAAAATCCGCGTTGCGCTCGGCAGCGGGCCTTCGACTTCAATCCATTTCACAAAAATGTTGCCCGGCTGCTGTCCGCCGATGCGGCCGTTCACCATGATAAGCTCGTTCGCGCCGCCGCGCTCGCGCCGCGCCGCCGCGCGGAAACGCTGCCTGCCCGTGCCCACGCCGACGCGCGCCTCGTAAATGCCGGGCGAGGCTTCGTTCGTCGTCACGACGAAATTCTGGACGAACGTGTCGTTGACCATGATCGAAATTTTCGTGGGCGGCGGATTGGTGAGTTGCGCCGCATCGGCGCTGCCGCCGCCGCGAACTTCGCCGCCCGTCGGCGTGCAGAACGCCTGCACGCGGACAATATAATCGCCCGCCACAACGGGAAGCTCAACCGCGACATCGTCCTCTTCGAGACTGATGAGATGCACCCAGCCGTCGCCGCGGTCGCCCAGGGCGTTGAATCCGATTTCCGCGAGCGTCGCCGGAACGCGGTGGACGGTGCTTTGAACCGGCTCGGTCGGAATGGCCAGGTCCAGAATTTTGTCCGCCGCCGACAGATATTTTTCCATGAGCATCGGCGGCAGTGAAAGCACGTCGCCGATGTTGTCGAAGCCGTAGCCGGAATCGTCCGGCGGGAAATCGTCCGCTGGATGGAAATCCACGCCGATGAGGTCGCGGATGGTATTGTCATATTCCGCGCGGTTCAGCCGGTGGATGGTGACGCGGCCCGGATCGGGATGGGCGGGATCAATCTTGAACAGCTCGCGGTCAATCCAGCCGGTGATGCGTTCGCGCTCCGCCTCCGTGGGCTGCGGCTTGTCCGCCGGCGGCATTTGATACGTCGAGATGTATTCGTGCAGCGTCTTCCATTCCTTGGGATCGGCCAGCGCGTCCGCGGCGGTTTTGTAGGAATCCAGCGCCAGATCGCCCTTCGATTTTCCGTTGCCGTGGCAGGCGTAGCAGTATTTTTGAAACACCGGCGTAAGGCTGTTCGTAAAGGATTTGTCCGCCACCGCGGAACCACTCGCCATGTCCGCCGCCGGGCAATTCAACGCGGCCAGCGCCGTCAGCAGAAAAATGTGACCGGATAAACGCATTTTTTGAAATACATTCACTTAATTTGAAAAGAAGTCAACCAAATGAGCAGCGGTTTTCAAGGGAAATTATTTGCCGGCTGCGGCCATCGGCGCGAAGCCCATGTCGGCCATCCAGTCGTCGAACCGGAATTGCCAGCTTGAAACCGCCATCGGACGGTCGCGGATGCCGAAGCCGTGCCCGCCCAGCGTGTAAATGTGAAGCTCCACGGGGACATGGGCCGCCTTGAATTTCAAATACACGTTCGGCAGTCCCTGCGAAATGTCGGGCCGGTCATTGGACGCGCACACCAGAAAGGCCGGCGGCGAATTGGAGTTGACGGTGATGCTGGCGGAATTGCCGGGATAAATCAAAGCCTGGAAATCCGGGCGGCAGGAAATCTGATCAATTGGATCAGCGGCGTTTGTGATGCCGTCGTCGTAACGCATCGCCTCCAGCTCCGCGACTTCACCGCCGGCGGAAAAGCCAAGGATGCCAACTTTATTCGGATTGATGTTCCACTCCGCCGCGCGCGACCGGACCAGGCGGATGGCGCGCTGGGCATCCTGCAAGGCGTGGACTTCAATTTTATAAACGGAGTTGGTTTCGCGCGCGAGGCGGTATTTCAGGACGAAGGCCGCAATGCCGCGTTCGCTTAAAAATTTTCCGACATCGTTGCCCTCGCGTCCCATCGTCAGGAAACGATGCGCGCCGCCCGGCACAACAATGACTGCGGCGGTGGGACTTTTTCCAGACGGCGGCAGCCAGGGAGTGATTGAAGGATTTTGAATGTTCGATGTGACTGGGAACGGCGCAATGCCAGGCTCCTCGCGCATCGTCACCACTTCCGGTTCGTTCGCGCGGCTTTCAAATCCGGGCGCGCCCTTGGGCCAGAGATGGGTTTCCGCCGGAGTTTTGTTGGTGGCGCAGCCGGCCAATGCCAGCGCCGCGACCAGGAACAGAGCCAAGGTTTTCAAATGGTTGCCGGCTTTCATTTATATTAATGATATAAATTCGTTTTCGTAATCGGGATGGCCGTCAAATTAGGACTGACGCCTTTTGAAAGCAAGCGGATTTCGAGTGAAAATAATCACGGCGGCAATCGGGCGAAATCTGATGCGTTTTCGGGGCGAGTATGCTTGAATAGCGCAAGATTCATGAACATTTTAAGCAGCAACGAAAGGCATTCCAGCATTATGAAACGCCAAACCGGCAAGATAATTTCCATCCTGCTCCCGTTGAGCATTCTCGTTTCAGGCATTTTTTCAAGCCAGACGGCTCTCGCGCAGACCAATCGTTACGTTCCGCCCGACCGGCCGGAGTTGATTTACAAGCCCAGGGGAAATTTTTCCAACAGCATCGCGCGGCCGTTGCGCTATTGGCCGGACGGGACGGATTTTGTCATCACCAACGGCGCGGAGCTTTTCAACCGCCCGCTCTACTCCATGAATTCCGGCTTCCGCATTGACGGCGGCGACAAGCCGGAATTCTCGCTCTACCTGCCCGGACGCGGCGGCAATCTGCGGCTTGGCATCAAAACTTCCGCCGGCGTGAAATGGCTGAACGACGCGCGGCAAATCGTCACGCGCTACCGTCCCGGCTCGCTGCTTTACGCCATCCACGATCCCCTGCTCGCCGGCGGCGAACTGGATTTGACAGTGCTGCCGCTCGCGGCCACCAAGGGTTTTATTGTCCGCGCCGAATTGCAAGGCGCGGCTGCCGCCGATTTAATCTGGGCTTACGGCGGCGCGAACGGGGTGCGCGGCTCGCGGGACGGCGACATCGGCTGCGAGCGCCAGCCGGTCTCGGAATTCTTCCAAATGCAACCGGAACAATGCCGCAGCAACGAATTTGCCATCGCAGCGAACACGTTCACCCTCCGCGACAATAAAACAATTCTCGCGGGCGTGACGCCATCCGGCGCAAAACTTTCCGTGGCCGACGCCACAAAATGGAATTCGCCGGAAACCTTGCTGTCATCCGGCGCCGCGAAGGCCGCTTTGTCGGTCGTCGTCGGGCAAGTTGCGTTACAGCCAAGCCAGCCGGTTTTTCTGGCATTGCAGCAGTTGACGAGCGGAGGCGGGGCGGAATTGCCGGTCTATCGTGACGTAAGCAAAAATACAGCGAACGAAACGGCGGCGGGCGACCAGCCTGTTGCCATCTACAAAGATTCCGACCTGCCGAAGGTGTTTGCCGAGGCTGAACAATATCGCCAGGCAATCGCGAATCGTGTTGCCGTCGAAACGCCGGATGATTTTATCAACGCGGCGGCGGCCGCACTTTGCATCGCGGCGGACGCGGTTTGGGATGACAAGCAGCAATCCTACATGCACGGCGCGGTCGCGTGGCGGACGCGCCTGCTCGGCTGGCGCGGACAATACGCCGGCGATGCGCTCGGCTGGCATGAGCGCACGGCGGCGCATTTTGCGGGCTTTGCCAAACAGCAAAATGTCAGCCCAATTCCCGCAACCATTCCGCCGCCCGACGACCAGTTCAATCTCGCGCGCAGCGAAGCCGCCATCCACTCGAACGGCGACATGTCGAAAAATCATTACGACATGAATCTCGTCGCCGTGGACGCTTTTTTCCGGCATTTGCTTTGGACTGGCGACACGAATTATGCGCGCGAAATGTGGCCAGTCATCGAGCGGCATCTCGCGTGGGAGCGCCGGCTGTTCCGCCGCGAATTCGGCCCGGACAAGCTGCCGCTTTACGAAGCCTACGCCGCGATCTGGGCGAGCGACGATTTGAATTATGACGGCGGCGGCACGGCACACGCCAGCGCCTACAATTATTTTGCGAACACCATGGCCGCGCGCGTCGCAAAGATTTTGGGCAAGGATCCGGCGCCTTACGAAACCGAGGCCGGTTTGATTTTGCGCGGCATGAACAAATATCTCTGGCTCGCGGACGAAGGCAATTTTGCCGAGAGCAAGGATCTGCTCGGTTTGCAGCTCGTCCATCCGAACTCCGGCCTCTGGACATTTTATCACACGATTGATTCCGAAGTGCCGACGCCGCAGCAGGCGTGGCAGATGTCACGCTGGATTGACTCGAACATCGCGCACATTCCGATCAGCGGGCCAAATGTGCCGGATGAAAATCTTTTCACGCTGCCGGAGACGAGCTGGATGCCGTATCAATGGTCGCTCAACAACGTCGTCATGGCCGAGGCCGCGCACACGTCGCTCGGTTTCTGGCAGGCGAACCGGCCGGAAACCGCGTTTCAACTTTTCAAGGGCGAACTGCTCGACTCGATGTATCTCGGCCTGTGTCCGGGAAATGTCGGCGCGATGACATGGTTCGACATGGCGCGCGGCGAGGCGCAACGCGATTTTTGCGACGCCATTGGCGTCAATTCCCGCGCGCTGGTCGAAGGGCTTTTTGGCATCAAACCGGATGCGCTGGCGGGCGAATTGAAAATTGTTCCCGGTTTTCCCGCGAAATGGGATCATGCGAGCATCCATCATCCCGATCTCAATTTTTCATTTCGACGCGACGGTCTGACGGAAACTTACGTCATCGAGCAAAAATTCTCCAAGCCGATGGCGCTGGATTTGCGAATCGCCGCATTGCGCGACGATGTCGCGAGCGTGACGGTTAACGGGCAGGAGCCGAAATCCGCCTGGGTTCAAGGCGAAGTTGGTTTGCCGAGACTTGAAATTGGAAGCACTCCAAGAGCGCGAACTGAAATTGTCGTGACATGGAAAGGCAACGCTCCAAAACCAAACACTCCGCCGGATGTCGCGCCCGCCGCGCCTGAAAAAAGCGTTGCGTTCGACTGGAACCAGAAAGTTTCCGTCACTGAAAAATTTGAAGCCGTCAATCTCGCGCCGTTCTTCAACGACAAGGTCACGCAGATTTTCCGCAATGAATACCGCTCACCGCGCTCGCCGTTCGCATCGCTGGCGACGCCCGATCACGGCATCGGCGGCTGGTGCGAGCCGACCGCGAGTTTTGACGTGGACGATTCCGGCCTGCGCGCGATTGCGGCGGGAAACGCCGGGAAAATCAGCCTGCCGGATGGAATTTCCTTTGCCACGCCCGGCGAAAACGGCGCGAAGAACATCATTTTCACGTCGCAATGGGACAATTATCCGCGCGAAGTTTCCGTGCCGCTGGCCGGAAAATCGTCGCACGCGTTTTTGCTGATGGCCGGCTCGACGGACGCGATGAAAAGCCGCTTTGACAACGGCGAGGTGATTGTGACCTACACCGACGGCACGAGCGCGCGCCTCGCGCTGAACAATCCGGTGAACTGGTGGCCGATTGACCAGGATTATTTCATGGACGATTACGCGTTCCGCCGCAACGAGCCGATCCCCCCGCGCGTGGATTTGCGGACGGGAAAAGTCCGCATTCTCAACGTGAACGATTTCAAGGGCAAAGGCGGAAAAGTCTCCGGCGGCGCGGCGACGGTTCTGGATTTGCCGCTCGATCCGGGCAAGGAGTTGAAATCACTGACGGTGCGCGCCATCGCCAATGAAGTGGTCATCGGCTTGATGAGCGTGACGCTGGCGCGATGATTTAGTTTATGAGTCAAACCAGGAAGCTCGTCTCGGTATTGTTTCATCGTTGCGCGATGCTTGTCGCGCCGCTGCTCATGGCTGGCTCTTTGCGCGCCGCCGATCCGCCGCGCCAGTGGGGTGACTGGGCGGATTGGGGAGATCAGGGCGATGGCACTTACAACAATCCCGTTGTGCCGGGCGATTACAGCGACCTTGATTGCATCCGCGTCGGCCCGGAATACTATGCGGTTTCGTCCACTTTCCAGTTTTCTCCAGGCGTGGTGATCCTGCACTCGCGCGACCTGGTTAATTGGGAAATTCAAAGCCACGCCGTCGCCGACGTCACGCAAATCAGTCCTGAACTGAACTGGGACCGGATGAACCGCTACGGCAAAGGCATCTGGGCCGGAGCCATCCGATATCACGACGGCCGGTTCTGGATTTATTTCGGCACGCCCGACGAGGGTTACTTCATGACGACGGCGAAGGACATTGTCGGGCAGTGGGAACCATTGCACGCCGTGCTGCGCGAGGCGGGCTGGGATGATTGCTGTCCGTTTTGGGACGACGATGGGCAAGGCTATCTCACCGGCTCCAATTTTCGCGACAGTTATAAAATTCATCTTTGGAAACTCACGCCCGACGGCCGCGACCTCGTCAAAGAATCCGACCACGTTATCCACCAATCCAGGGGCAGCGAGGCGAACAAGCTCTATAAAATTAACGGCATTTATTACCACCTGTTCAGCGAAGTCAAATCCGAAGGCCGCGTGGTGATGATGGAACGCTCGACCAACATTTTCGGCCCGTATGGAGAATCCAAACAGCTCAATCACGCCGACCGGCAGGCGAAAGAACCGAATCAAGGCGGACTGGTGCAGACGGAAAATGGCGGCTGGTATTGGTTCACGCATCACGGCAGCGGCAGTTGGGAAGGCCGTTGCGCGAGCCTCTTGCCGGTCACATGGATTGGTGGCTGGCCGATCATCGGCCAAGTCGGCGCGGATGGCATTGGCAGCATGGCTTGGTCGGGAAAAATTCCGGTGGCAGGCACACCCATCGTTACGCCGCAGACCGATGATAAATTCAACGAAACCAACCTGCCGCCGCAATGGGAATGGAATTACCAACCGCGCGCGAACAAGTGGTCGCTTGCCGAGCGCCCCGGCTGGTTGCGCCTCCACGCTTTCCAGCCGTTGTCGCCGGACGATCTGCTGAAAGCGGGCAACACCCTCACGCAACGTTCCATGCGCACCAGCACAAACGAAGTCATCATCAAACTCGATCTGGCCGGCATGGCGGATGGACAGAAGGCGGGGCTGTGCCATTTTTCTTCGCCGCATTATTCGACCTTGGGTGTCAGTCAAACCGGCACGGCGCGCACTCTGGAATTTTCAAGCGGAGGCAAGGTCACTGCCGGCCCGGTGTTGACGGGCGTCAGTCTGTGGCTGAAATCCACATGGAGTTTGGACGGCCAGAGCCACTACGCTTACAGCCTGGATGGCAAAACTTACACCGGCTTTGGCGATTCGTATCAATTGCAATGGGGTTCCTACCGCGGCGACCGCATCGGCATCTACAGCTACAACAACCAGGCCGATGCCGGATACGTTGATGTTGATTCATTTCACTACGATTGCAGCGGGCCGCAGAACCGGAAGAAATAGGACGCATCAATGAGTGCCCGTCTGGCTTGGAGTCTTAAGGTATCGCTGTGCGAATTGTAGAAAGGCCGGCCAGTCAGGAACATCGCTGTGAGGACCGGCGTGATAGCGGAAGGCAATCTCGCCCGAGGTCAACGCCGTGTCGGGCGCGGGCATTTCCGTCGAGCCCAAATCGTTTTTGCCGAGCAGCCGATACACCGGTCCGGCGGCGACCGCGGCGAGAAACGCGCCGTGCGGGTCGGCCCATTGGTCACCCGTGCCGCCGTTGAGGAAAATTGGCCGGGGCGCGACCAAGGCAATCAATTCATCCGAATCCACTGGCAGATCGTTCCAATGTCCGGCGTATTTGTGAAAATTTGGGGCGAACCAATGCGAGTTGGCAACGTTGTCCACCGTCTCGCCAAAATTGCGCCGCGATGGTTTGGCGCCGCCCTCGCCGGAGCAACTGGGATACGCAATCGCCCAGCGCGGATCCAGCGCGGCGGCCAGCAGCGCCGCCTTGCCATAGCGGGAATGACCCTCCA
>Ga0181535_10002393_pt1 | contig 22981 bp, 12 predicted proteins | sample PEATcosm2014_Bin_44_FD_119774 | JGI IMG/M metagenome (GOLD analysis project Ga0181535, IMG submission 119774) | Peatland microbial communities from MTU Mesocosm Facility, Houghton, MI, USA - PEATcosm2014_Bin17_30_metaG | ecosystem: Environmental > Terrestrial > Soil > Wetlands > Peat | place...
AAAACGAGGCGAGCGGCGCAGCGTGAAGCCGGAAAAATCGCGTCCGTAGCGCAAGAAACCATCGCCGCAATCAGATTTTTCCTTGTGCGCGAGAAAATGATGAGTTGATCAGAGGTTCCTTAGCCCCTCGGAGTTCGAAAAGGCAAAGGGCGTCGTCGAACGAGTACCGACAGCAACCGGGGATGAGATTTGGGTTGCATTGAATCAGGCTTACGATCGACACCTAGGACTTATCTTCAATCCGCCACCGGAGCGATGGGTTGTATAGCATTAATTCGGGACCGTACATTGCTCGATATTGACTCGCAGTATACTTTCGCGCGGAATGCCGGCTTGGAAGCTTAGACTTCTTGTGTAATTCTTCCCAGACTTTCCTCGTTGTGATTTGAAAAAGGGTGAGGAGTATTGCATTCATGGCGATTCCAAGTGTTCGTGTCCGTGTCTCTGGAGAGCTTGCATGTTTTACGCGGCCTGAGGCCAAGGTTGAACGATTCACTTACCCGGTGATGACGCCCTCGGCAGCGCGCAATATCCTGGACGCCATCTGCTGGCGCCCGCAGATGCGCTGGATCGTCACAAGTATCAGCGTATTGAAGCCGATCCGCCTGATGAGCGTGCTGCGCAATGAGGTGCAGAGCAAGCTATCGCCGGTTGCGATCAAGAAATGGATGCGCGATGCGTCGGCCTTTGAGCCGCTTATCGCAGGAGCAGGCAACGGCACCGACGGAACGCCGCGCAATACCACGCTGTTGCGCGACGTTGCTTATTGGATCGATGCCTATCCGCATGTCTTCGTCACGAAAGACACCCGGCGAGAGGCCGATCGAATCTCCAATGCCGGAAGGGGCGAAGAAGATCTTGAAACCGCCGAAGACAATACCCCGAACAAATACGTGGCCATGTTCGAGCGGAGAGTGCGCAAGGGACAGTGTTACCAGCGGCCTTATCTTGGCTGCCGCGAATTTGCCGCCGATTTTGGCCTGCCACGCGAGGACGATCGACCCATTCCTGACTCAATGGAGATTGGGCGAATACTCTATGACATCGCCTTTCTTGCGGATGGAAACCACGCGGCTTTCTTCGAGGCGCGATTGAAGAATGGCGTGATGGAGACCAGGCCGGAAACTGCTTTGATCGACGAAGGCAAGCGTCAGGAGGTGCTCGAATGCTCGTACAGGCGCTAGCTGAGTACGCGGACCACTATCTTGCCGAAGAGTTGAACGACGCAGCGTGGGAGAAGAAGCCCGTCCTGTGGCAACTCGAGATCTCCAGACGTGGTGCATTTCTGAATGCGACCCAGCGCACGACGACGGTAACTCGCGGGAAAAAGCAGGTGCAGATTCCACTGCAGATGAGTGTGCCTCGTTCTCCTGTGAATCGCAACAGCGGTGAGCATCCTTTGCTGGGCACCGATGATATTGCGTATGTCCTGGGCGCGGGCCCATGGACGCCAGACAAAAGGGCAGACAAAGAAAAAGCGGCAAAACACCATGAGGCTTTCGTGTCTCTCATCGGCAAGGCCGCAGCGGAGACCGGAGACAGCGCTCTCGCATCAAGCGTCGCTTTTTATGCCAATGCGGAAGAGGTCGACAAAGCGCGTACAGCCTTGCAGGAAGCAAAGCCCGGCGCACTCGTCGCGCTTTCTGTTGGCGACCCGCTGGTGGAGCGCCCACCGGTCCAGCAGTTCTGGCGCGACCACTATCGGCGCGAATTTGCCGGACGCATGGAGGGCAATGACGGCGAGTGCATGATCTCCGGAAAGTTTGGCCCGATTGCGCCCACGCACGAAAAGATCAAAGGCGTATCGGGCCTTGGAGGCCAAGCCGCGGGCGTCGCGTTGATGTCCTTCGATAAAGAAGCCTTCCGTTCGTACGGTTGGGAACAGAATCGCAACAGCCCGGTTTCGCCAGACCGCGCGCTGGCGTATGTGCTGGCTTTCAACGATCTGCTCAAGCAAGACAAAGGGCGGCGCAAGGACGTTGCCGGTATTGGATTCCTCTACTGGCTGAAGATTCCGGCTGATCTCGACGTGTTCGACGTGATGGACGTGGTTGATCCACAGCAAGTGAAGAAACTACTCAGTTTCGATCCGCGTGAGGATCCAGATACGAATCGCTTCTATATGGTTGCTGTTTCCGGCAACGGCGGGCGGTTGCGCGTGCACCACTGGGCGGATCTCGCGCTTAAAGAAGTGAAGGAGAACCTGAAGAACTGGCACCGGCAATTGCGCGTCGAGTATCCGCAATACGGAGGAGATGAGCCGAATCCTGTTCGCCTTTGGCAACTGCTTTATGCTCTGGACCGCGATGGCGAGCCCAATGAATCCACTGTGCTGGCTTTGCTTCGCCGCGCCATCGAGGGACTTCCGCTCGGTTATCCGGTACTCTCGACGGCGCTAACACGTTGGCGACATCCGGGCGGAAAAGACTCCAAGTTAAAAGACAAGACGGGAGACAAGAAGAGCGATCCCATGTCGCTGGCTCGATTGCGTGTGCCTATCGGGTTGATTCGTATGTGCATCAACGATCTGTTTCGGCTACAGAAAGGAATGAAGGAAATGAGTGAAGGACTTGACGCAAGCTGCACAATTCCTGCCTACGTGTGTGGGCGGATGATGGCGGAGTTTGAGAGCCTGCAACGTTCATCGAGCGAGAGCGATGTGAACTCATCGGTCTTGGATCGTTACTTTGCATTGGCCTCGACATATCCGGCCGTCGCGTTTCCAAAGATTGAGAGTCTCGCGCAAAAACACCTTCGTAAGCTCCGCAGAGACAATCCGCGCGCCGCGTATGCCATTGACACCCGGCTCCAAGAACTACATAGCCTCTTGCAGCCTTCTGGAGGAGGCGCTTTTCCGAATAAGCTCGGACTCCAAGGTCAAGGTCTCTTTACTCTCGGCTACTACCACCAGAAGGCCCGTTCGCGTTCTCAGGCGCAGGATCGCAAACAAGCCAATATTGCCGCCAATGAATCAGAAACAGCGAGTGAACCCAGCAATGAGGAGAACAAGCAATGAGCACGATTGAAAATCGCTACGACTTCGTCTACCTGTTTGACTGCCAGGACGGAAACCCCAACGGCGATCCGGATTCCGACAACAGCCCGCGCTTCGATCCCGAGACGTTTCAGGGGCTCGTTTCAGACGTCTGCCTCAAGCGCAAGATTCGGGATTATGTTCACTATGCTAAGTCGGCGAATGATGTTGCAGATCTGGGTTACGGCATCTTTGTACTGAGTGGAAACACACTGGAAAGCAATCAGCGGCAGCCCTTCGAGAAACTCGCTGGCGACGACAAGATCGAAGCCAAGGGAAAGGACACCAAGCCAACGGACATCGAGAAGGCACGTCAGTGGATGTGCAAGAACTTTTTCGATGTGCGCGCCTTCGGCGCCGTAATGAGCACAACGGAGTTCAATTGTGGACAGGTGCGCGGCCCCGTGCAGATCACATTCGCGCGCTCAATCGACAGGATTCTCCCGACCGAGCACACAATCTCACGGCAGGCATTTACCGGTGAGAAAGACATCAAATCGGGCACTGGAACGCTAGGCCGAAAACACACTATCCCATACGGGCTATATCTCGCGCATGGCTATATCAACCCAGTATTTGCCACCAAGACCGGCTTCAGCGAAGACGACCTCAAACTTCTTTGGAAGGGGCTTGCGAACTTGTTTGAACTCGATCGTTCCGCCGCTCGCGGCACTATGGCCGCGCGCGGGCTTTACATCTTCAAGCATGAAAACAAGCTCGGCAATGCGCAGGCGCAGCGGCTATTTGACTCAATCAAGATCGAGAAGAAGCCGGGTATTGAAAGCCCACGGGCTTTCAATGACTACGCCGTAGTTCCTCCCGAACCAGGATCATTGCCGCCGGGCATTACCCTTATTGACGGCCTCGCATAAAACAGTCGTAAGCAAAACGGAGCCCTATGTATTCAGAAGAGGATCTCCTCCCGCTCTCCGGTCTCCAGCATCTCGCCTTCTGCGAACGGCGCTGGGCGCTGATTCATCTGGAGCAGCAATGGCAGGAGAACCTCTTCACCGCTGAAGGCAAACTCCTCCACGAGAAAGCGCACTCGGCTGAAATCGAATCCCGTCCCGAAGTTCTTATCCGGCGAACCTTGCCGCTGTCTTCCTTTCGCCTCGGCATCTCCGGACAAGCAGACATTGTCGAGTTTTTGCCGTGCGAAGCTGCGGAGCCGGGCGTTCCGATGCCACGCCGCAAAGGGCTTTGGAAACCATATCCGGTAGAGTACAAGCGGAGCCGCGATCAACACGGCAGCGTTGCCTATCGCATTCAGCTTTGCGCACAGGCGCTTTGCCTTGAAGAGATGCTTCACGTTCCCGTTCCTGCCGGAGCTGTCTTTGATGGCAAGGCAAAACGACGGGAGGTCGTGAATTTCGATGAGCCACTTCGTCAAGAGGTCGAACGCTTCGCCACCCGCATGCACCAGATCTTTCAGTCCGGACAGACGCCCCGGGCAATCTATGAGAAGAAATGTGAAGGGTGTTCGATGAAGCCAGTCTGCCTGCCGTCGGCCGCCGAATCCGCCTGTGCATCCCGCTATTTGAACCGCGCTGTCGCCGCTAATCTAGGGCAGGCACACCGCGATAGCACCAGCAAGTACGAGGACCCGTCTCAATGAGAAAGCTCCTCAACACGTTGTATGTCACCATCCCCAACGCATATCTCAGCAAAGATGGGGAGACTGTTCTCGTTCGCGTCGAGCACGAGGCTCTTCTTCGCGTGCCAATCCACACGCTTGAGGGAATCGTATGCTTCGGGCTGGTGTCGATGAGTCCTCCCCTGATGGGATTCTGCGCCGAACACAATGTCGGTGTGAGTTTTCTCAGCGAGCACGGCCGCTTTCTTGCTCGCATCCAAGGGCCGATCCATGGCAACGTTCTGCTCCGCCGCGAGCAGTACCGCCGCGCCGACCAGGACGCTGATTCCGCAGCCATCGCACAGTCTGTTTTGTTGGCGAAGATCGCAAACTGCCGGACTTCGCTATTGCGTGCAGGCCGGGAGCATTCTTCAGAGACACTAGATAGCGCCTCGACTCAGCTTGGCCAGTCGCTGCGCCTGGTTGTCTCAGCACCAAGTCTCGACGGTTTACGGGGGGTTGAGGGAGACGCCGCGCAGACGTATTTCAGCGTTTTTGATGAACTCATTCTGCACCAAAAGGAAGAGTTCTTCTTTCATGCGCGCAGCCGCCGCCCACCTCTCGATAATGTCAACTCTCTGCTTTCGTTCCTCTATGTATTGCTGGCGCACGACATCGCCTCTGCTTTGGAAACGACCGGCCTTGATCCAGCGGTTGGTTTTCTTCACCGCGACCGCCCCGGCCGTGCCGGTCTGGCACTGGACCTCATGGAGGAGTTGCGCCCTGTGCTGGCCGACAGGCTTGCAGTTACCCTCATCAACCGTCGGCAGATTACCGGGGGCGGATTCTCCCGCGCGGAATCTGGTGGGGTAACCATGAACGATGCAACGCGTAAAGAGGTTCTGGTTGCGTGGCAGTTGCGCAAACGAGAGGAGATTCTTCATCCATTCCTGGATGAGCGCATACCCTTTGGCCTGGTGCCATACGCACAGGCGCTCTTATTGGCTCGCCACCTGCGCGGCGATCTCGACGCATACCCTGCCTTCATCTGGAGATGACAAAGCATGATGGTGCTCGTGACATATGACATGGGAACTCAGACCGACAGCGGTAGGCGCCGGCTGCGGCAAATCGCCAAACTCTGTCAGAATCATGGTCAGCGAGTTCAGTTTTCAGTCTTTGAATGCTTACTTGAGCCTGCTATGTGGGTCGAGTTTCGCGCAAAACTCATTGCCACGATCGACCCAGCTACCGATAGCCTTCGCTTCTATTTTCTGGGAGCCAACTGGCAGAGGCGTGTGGAACACACTGGCGCCAAGCAAGGCTACAACCCGGAAGGCCCGCTAATTCTGTAGCGCGGATCTCAAGCACACAGCAATTGCCCAGCAGGTTCGCGCTTACGACATCTCGCTCATTCCAGGCCTGTTGCGCGCCAAGGCTTACTTTCCATGCGTCGTATGCTCGCGCCGTCCGTAGAGTCCGCGCAATTCGTAGGCTAGAACACAGAAACAAAAGCTGTTACAGTTGAGCCGTCGCGCCCCACGCGGGGCGCGTGGATTGAAACCGTTTGAGACGGAGCGGGAACCGCCGTCGCCACAGTCGCGCCCCACGCGGGGCGCGTGGATTGAAACACCTTCGACGCGCCGCGCATCGAGGTGGACACGGCCGTCGCGCCCCACGCGGGGCGCGTGGATTGAAACGGTCGAATTCGTTGAGACCTGTGCGAAGCTCTGCGGTCGCGCCCCACGCGGGGCGCGTGGATTGAAACGGTCTTTTGGCCGAGCTGGTTTAAACGCAACATGCGTCGCGCCCCACGCGGGGCGCGTGGATTGAAACAATGCCAACATCTCGGTTGTAAGAACCTCATCGAGTCGCGCCCCACGCGGGGCGCGTGGATTGAAACAGCTTGTTGACGGCCGCTTCGAAGTCCTGCGCGGGTCGCGCCCCACGCGGGGCGCGTGGATTGAAACTCCGGAGTCGCCGGATAATTATCGAACTGGTTGGTCGCGCCCCACGCGGGGCGCGTGGATTGAAACTCGTCTTCGCGAACCTCTTCGAGAATCGGCTCGCGTCGCGCCCCACGCGGGGCGCGTGGATTGAAACCACATCCTCCACGACAGCTTGCAGCTTGGGAAACGTCGCGCCCCACGCGGGGCGCGTGGATTGAAACATAGCCGACCAGATTCTTCCGCGCTTGCGTGGTTCGTCGCGCCCCACGCGGGGCGCGTGGATTGAAACTAAATGAAACACCCATCTTCAATACCCTCTCAATTGTCGCGCCCCACGCGGGGCGCGTGGATTGAAACTCAGGTAGATCGTTGCCGGCGAAGGCCTGCGCCGTCGCGCCCCACGCGGGGCGCGTGGATTGAAACACCGGATGCTCGGCCAGAGATCTGGCGACGATCGCGTCGCGCCCCACGCGGGGCGCGTGGATTGAAACATTTTTCACGCAACCAGTGTGTGGTCGGTTCGAGGTCGCGCCCCACGCGGGGCGCGTGGATTGAAACTTCAACGGCACGCTCAATCCCAAGCAGCGGCCCGGTCGCGCCCCACGCGGGGCGCGTGGATTGAAACCCAAATTCCGCCTTCAATCGAGATACCGTCGTCGCGTCGCGCCCCACGCGGGGCGCGTGGATTGAAACATCTCCTTGCCCATAGAGTCGGTGTATCCAGGGTGTCGCGCCCCACGCGGGGCGCGTGGATTGAAACACCCCGGGCAATGGAGCGCCTCTCAAGATCGGCGTCGCGCCCCACGCGGGGCGCGTGGATTGAAACGCCGGATGGTCTGCGACCTATCCGGGCATTGGGGCGTCGCGCCCCACGCGGGGCGCGTGGATTGAAACGGCTGATCCATCTTGCCCTGGTAGGAAAGAGCCGGGTCGCGCCCCACGCGGGGCGCGTGGATTGAAACATCTACGGCAACAGGCTGGCCGCCGGTTCCGTGTTCGTCGCGCCCCACGCGGGGCGCGTGGATTGAAACACACAGATGGGCGGAGTACAGCTTCAACGTCTCCGCGGTCGCGCCCCACGCGGGGCGCGTGGATTGAAACCCATCAACCTGATCCAGCGCATCAGGATCTATGGTCGCGCCCCACGCGGGGCGCGTGGATTGAAACTTAGACCGGCCCTCCATTCTTTTTGAACTGCAGCTGTCGCGCCCCACGCGGGGCGCGTGGATTGAAACAGTCTCCCGCAACCGGGACAGTGCCCGGTCAGTAGTCGCGCCCCACGCGGGGCGCGTGGATTAAGGAATGTGTGCGTAAATCCAACTTGACCCGTGCAGCTTTCTAGGGCGCATCAATGGAGACCTAATCGTATTGTTCCACCTATGTCAGAGAGAATTCGATTCCCGGGCGTTGGCTGCTTGAAGATCCCGATACGGGCCGGCGCGCTCCCCCGGCAAATCTCCCACGCTCGGATGTTGCGCGGCAATATTGTCGCGGTCTGGCATCCCGATTGCGATCTCTAGCGGCCCAGGTTGGGCCGCGATATGCCGTGAACGTAGGCCCAATTCGCACGCCGCGTCCAATAACTTTTTGAAAGTTGGCGATAACTTTTTGGATTTTTGGGAATGCGGTCAGTGTGTCAATAAGGTGTGCAGGGGCAAACTATCTTGGATCTGGATCGACGCTTCTGCCCAGCGCTTTGTCAATCGTTGCGACGAAGGCCGGTACATTGATCCGGAGCCTGGAAAGCAGGTAGGTCATCGGTTGGCCGATGGCTGCGGCTTGAGCTTCCAACGTCTGTATCACTACCGAGGAGGCGATTCCGTAAAGACTCTTGAGAAAAGGTCGATGGTCCTTGCGCAGTTATGGAATACGGTGCAAGGGATGAGCGTGGGAAGTCTTTGATGTTGTACGTGACGATTACTTTCACGCCCGCTCGTGCGGCGGCAGCAAGGACATGGCGATCCTTTGGGTGATTCGTCATTGCGGGAATTGAGTCTTCATAGTCGGTGATCCACGCCTCCGGGAAATGTCGTCGTATTTCGCTTTCCCGGTACATGGCTTTCTGAGCAGAGAGACCGAATTTCTCCTGGAGGGACCGGCTCACCTCGCTCATGATCTGATCGGACCACTTCGCCTGATAGAGACGTGGGCCTGCGGCAAGTCGAAGCAGCGTATCCGCCAGCGGCATGGGAATCAGGACACACGCATCCAGCAAAACGGCAAAGTCACGCTTCACTCGTCCATGCCGCCTTTCGGCAGTACATTCCGGTCATACAAGCCGGTTTCGAACGCATCGCGCGATAGTCGGTCCAGTGCAGCAAGGCGTTCCTCATCGCGCTTCTTCGCAAATTCAAGAACATCGCGAAGGTAAACACGACGCTGATTTCCAACTCGGTGGTAGGCCATTAACCCGGCATCAAGTTGCTTGATGAAGAATGGACGTGACATTCCAAGAGTGTCAGCCGCGCGCTGTGTCGTAATCGCCTGGTTGTCGGGAACAAGCGTAACGGCTTGGCCGTGGGACATGAACCTAACGGCCGTCCTCAGAACCTCGAAAACGGTGCCGGGAAGTTCGATCCGTTCCCCAGTGGAAGTGACGACTGCGGGCACACCGCGAAGCAGAGCCCGTTCAAGCGCCTGCACCTGTTGCTGTTCGGTATCGGGGAGTGTGATCGGTTTCTTCGCTGCAACGGCCATAATGTCTTGAGATTAGCACAGACTCGAAATAGTCGCAATATACAAAATACTCGGATTGACAGCTGCCTTCAATTCGAGTAACTGTGGATGTGTTCGCCTTATATTCGCCTATACTGAATCCATGTTCCCGACTCCTACGTCCGGCATTCATCCTTTCGTGATCGTCTGCAAGGGATGCGGAGAAGCCATCCCGGCACCAGTCGAGACAATGCCTAACACATGGATTGGCGCCGAATGCCCGGTATGCAAAACAGAGCGGCGGTACCTTCCCAGTCTCCATCGAATTGATCAGCGAGGAGCGTTCCCGGCGCACGCATGTGCGCGTCCCGCGATGCCAGATGAATCCCCGTGGATTAAAGGATTCGAAGAATGAGTCAATACTACAGCTTGCGTATGCAACCTTACTCTACGGACTACGTTTATGTTCATTTCCACCCGCAACGAGCAGAAGAAGTGGTTTACGTCGGGCGGGCACTGGGGACTTCATTTTCAGATGACATCATCAACAGCACAAATCCTGAATACGTGATGTCGCAAATCCGCCAGAAATACCTCGGTGATTCAACCGTGACAATCGTACTCGTCGGAACTTGCACTCATTCTCGACGCTACGTTGACTGGGAGTTGAAGGCCTCTCTAAGACAAGGGGACTGTACACCCAACGGAGTTCTCGCCTTTCTCCTGCCCTCCTAGGCCACGGCAACTTGGACAGTGTTCGACTGATTGAGGAGTAAACGCTAACGCGGCTTCCGGAGGCTGAATCCACTGTTTGTGATATGTCTCACGTAGCAGATCGAACAGTTGCCGCTCAACTAAATCCTAACATGAAACATTGACTGACATTGGCTCCGTCAGTACTATTTTCTTGCATTACCTTCACATCCCAGTTCACGCGCCAGTAACTTCGGCGTGTTCTGATCACCTCAACGAATCCACAAGTCTGTCTGTTCTAGCGCCCGCCCCGACTGCCTTGTGCAACACTATTCAGATTGTGGATCGAGCAGAACCATCACATTGTTGAAGAAGTGCTTCCCCAGGCATTTTCGCTTCGAGAGTTGACGAATATCCGGAGGTCCCGTGTGGATTAACGAACTTTCGCCTTGGGCGGCGAGTGTTCGTTGCTAACCGCAGAGGCAGCATGTGCAAGTGCTCCCTGCGCTGAAAGGACCTTCGATGAATCGCACGTTGCGCGTTTCCTCCCTCCTGTCCCAGGTTCTGGTTGTTCTCACTGTTCTCTACCCGCCGTCTATTGCGAGTGCGGCAACCACAGTGGCGACGCCAACATTCAGTCCAGCTGCTGGCACCTATAACAGTGCGCAGACGGTGACCATCTCGGATACGACGAGCGGTTCGTCAATTTACTACACGACTGACGGGTCGACGCCGACAACTTCGTCGACCAAATATAGCGGCGCGATCACGGTAAGCGCGACTAAGACGCTGAAGGCGCTAGCGACAGCCACGGGTGACACGAACTCGGCCGTGGCGACTGCAGCTTACACACTCGTTGCACCCACGCCAGTGCTCTCGCTTTCAGCCGGAACCTACGGTAGTTCGCAGACTGAAACGATCACCGACTCGAACAGTTCAGCGACGATCTATTACACAACAAACGGAACGACACCGACAACTTCGTCGACGAAATACACTGCCGCGTTCACCGTGAATGCGTCGGAGACAGTAGAAGCGATTGCGGTAGTTACGGGCTATTCGAACAGCACTCCTGCGACTGCTACATACACATTTGTTGCACCCACGCCAGTGCTCTCGCTTTCAGCCGGAACCTACGGTACTTCGCAGACTGAGACGATCACCGACTCGAACAGCGGAGCGACCGTCTATTACACGACGAACGGAACGACACCGACGACCTCGTCGACCAAGTACACCGCGGCCTTCACCTTGAATGCGTCGGAGACGGTAGAAGCGATTGCGGTAGTTACGGGCTATTCGAACAGCACTCCTGCGACTGCTACATACACATTCGTCACACCCACTCCTGTTTTCTCTCTCGTGGGCGGCAGCTATTACGGTTCGCAGACGGTGACTCTCAGCGATTCGAATTCCTCGGCCAAGATCTACTACACGACCAATGGGGCAACGCCGACGACTTCGTCGACACTATACAGCGGCGCCATTACAGTGAGCTCGACGGAGACCATCAACACGATAGCGGTCGTCACCGGATACTCTCAATCCGCGCAGGCATCTGCGACCTACACAATCACTACATCTTCGGGTACGCTGAGTATCTACCTTTCGCAACCCGGTGCGCAGTCAACTACAGTTGCCGGAGTCACGACGGAAACATTTGACGCGCTTGCCACGGGGACACATACGTCTCCTTATGTGTCAACTGCCGGAATCGGCACCTACTCTGCCAGCTCGACTGTTCCCTTCGCCATCATGGCTCATGATGTGTACGGCGGGGCTACCGACAGCAGCAGCTCAACTCCGACCAATTACTTCGCTGTGGGTAATGCCACAGGCACGACAAGTCCTGTCTATCTGACATTCGCCCAGCCCGTTTCCTATTTTGGCTTTTGGTGGTCGGCAGGTGACTCGACCAACAGAATCGCATTGTACTCGGGCACGACATTATATGGAACCTTCAGCACTGCTGATTTGTTGAAGTTTCTAAACAACGGAACAGGCACGATCACCGCCACCAACGGCACTCCCTACCAGACCAGCGCTTATTTCGGCAATCCCAATCTTGCCTCTGGCAGCAACGACTCGACAGAACCATTTGCATATGTCAGTTTCTCTATTACTGGTGCGACGATCACTCAAATCGCCTTCTACAACACTGGTACCTCCTCCAACTTCGAGAGCGATAACCACAGCGCCATCTTTAACGGCAACGCCGTGACCATTCCCACGACCTTTGTACCAGTGGAAAACATGTCTATTGGTCCACAAACGGTGACGGTGACAGTTTCTCCGTCCTCAGTTGCTGTTAACGCCGGCGGAACGCAACAGTTCACGGCCACGGTTACAGGAAGCACGAATACGGCTGTGACTTGGTCGGTCAGCCCAGCAACCGGTGCTGGAACGATAAGCACCTCGGGATTGTATACAGCACCTGCAACGGTCACCACACCTCAGACGGTGACGATAACGGCAACCAGCCAAGCGAACACGGCAGTATCAGCTACGGGAAAGGTCACGCTAAAGGCGACGCCGACAGTCTCGGTATGGCCAACTGCTAGCGGCATTACGTACGGCCAGACGCTGGCATCCTCGACGTTGACGGGTGGAACTGCATCGGTTGCAGGTACCTTCGCATGGACAGCGCCGACGACGGCACCCAATGCGGGCGCGGCATCGCAGAGCGTGACCTTCACTCCCACGGACACCACCGATTACAATACCGTAGCCGGAACGGTCTCGGTGACCGTGGCGAAGGATACGCCCTCCTGCACGTGGCCGACCCCGAGTGGCATCACCTATGGCCAGACTTTGGCGTCGTCGAATCTCACCGCGGGCTCCTGCACTAATTTGAATAACAGCGCGGCAGTTGCCGGTACCTTTACCTGGACAACCAGCAGCACGGTGCCCGGAGCAGGGGCTCATTCGGAGAGCGTGACCTTCACTCCCACGGACACCACCGATTACAACACCTCTACCGGAACGATCTCGGTGACCGTGGCCAAAGATGCGCCCTCCTGCACTTGGCCGACCGCCAGCGGCATCACCTATGGCCAGACTTTGGCGTCGTCGAATCTCTCCGGCGGCTCCTGCGCCGATTTGAATAACAGCGCGGCAGTTGCCGGAACCTTTGCCTGGACCACTCCAACAATCAAACCTAACGCCGGTGCTTCGCAGTCTGAGGGCGTCACATTTACCCCCACCGACACCACCGATTACAACACGGTCACCGGCTCGTCCAGCGTTTCTGTGAGCACGGCAACGCTGACAATCACAGCCGGCGCTTCGCCGAGCAGCATCAACTACGGCGCGCCGATCCCCACGCTTTCCTGCGCAGACTCGAGCTTTGTCAACGGCGATACTTCTGCTTCTCTGAGCACCCAGCCGAGTGCATCAACGAACTACACCGCGATCAGCCACCCTGGATCTTACCCGGTCACATGCAGCGGTGCCGTCGATCCGAATTACACCTTCAGCTACGTGGCCGGTTCGATTACCGTCGGCAAAGCCGCCTCCAGCATCACCACCAATCCGACTGCCATCCCCATCACCTACGGCCAGGCTCTCTCGGCTTCGAATCTGAGCGGCGGCGTGGGATCGCCTGCGGGGGGAACCTTCTCCTGGACAACACCGGCCACTGTACCTCTGGCCGGAACTCCTTCAGAAGGGGTCACCTACACCCCGACCGATGCCACGGACTACAACATCTCCACCGGAACGATTTCGTTGGGTGTGGCCAAAGGTACGCCTTCGTGCACATGGCCGACGGCCAGCAGCATCACCTACAGCCAGACTCTGGCGTCGTCGAATCTCGCGGGCGGCTCTTGCATCAACTTGAATAACAGCACAGCAGTTGCAGGCACCTTCGGATGGACCACTCCGACTACGGTCCCCAATGCGGGCACTTCATCGCAGAGCGTGACCTTCACTCCGACCGATACGGCAGATTACAGCACTCTTGCCGCCGGTTCGGTCAGCGTCACGGTGGCCAAAGCCACACCGACGGTGCTGACATGGCCGACTGCTAGCGGCATTACCTATGGACAAACACTTGCATCCTCGACATTGACTGGAGGTGCGGCCTCAGTCGCGGGTACCTTTGCCTGGACCTCGCCGACCACGGCTCCCGGCGCGGGAACGACTCTGCAAAGCTTGACCTTCACTCCAACCGATACGACGGACTATAACTCGGTCTCTGGCTTAGTGAGCGTGACGCTAACTGGAACGCAATGCGCATCCAACGGATACAGCTATCAACGTGTAATCGTTATCGATCACACCAAGGTTGCGAATACAGATCAGATCAACTTCCCCTTCCTGTTCAATGCAACCGACCCCGCTGCCTTTGCTGTGACAGCCAACGGAGGCCATGTTACCAACTCCAGTGGCGATGACATCGTCTTTAGCGCCGATCCAGCCGGCGAGACCAAGCTGAACTACGAGCTAGAGGAGTACGACCCTGTCCACGGCCAGGTCATTGCGTGGATACGCATCCCGACCCTTTCGCATACCGTGGACACTCCAATCTACATGTTCTACGGCAACTCCAGTATTCAGGAACCGCAGCAGAATCCAACTGGCGTGTGGGACAGTAATCACACAGCCGTATACCACCTGGCAAATACTGCATCGGATTCCACTGCAAATAAAAACAATGGGATCTCTACGTCGGTATTGAATGCCACCGGCGAAATCGGCGGAGCAGCCGGATTCGACGGTCTGTCGAGTTATATACAAATCCCTTCGGCGGATTTTGCGTCCTATCCGGTCTCCGGGTCAACCTCAACCGGATTCTCCGCAACCTTCGGTGCGTGGTTCAAGACCGCTTCTGCCGGAGTGCTTCTAGGTCAAGACGATGGCACAGCTCCTGGCATCTATGCCAATGGAAAGGTGCCTGCCCTCTACATTGACGACGCCGGCAGCTTGAGAGCTTCGCTTTTCTGGCATCTCAGTTCCGCAGGCCAAATTGTCACGGCGGCATCCTACAACGACAATAATTGGCATTTTGCGGTAGATACATACACCAACGGGACCGAACAGTTGTACGTCGATGGACAGCCCGTTGGTTCGCAGCAGGTAACTGAGTACAGCTATAGCTCAGTCTATCTGTACACCATTGGAACTGGCGACGAATTCAACTGGCCGGCAACGAATGCATCGTGGCTCTATTTCGACGGATCGCTCGATGAAATCAATGTATCGAATATCGCCAGGTCTGGCGATTGGGTGCAAACGCAGTACAACAATCAAAGCTCGCCTTCGACGTCCATTTCGCTTTATCCGGAAAACGCGGTAGCGGTTCTTCCAACTACTGCAACCGTTTACCCCGGTCAGAGTCAGCAGTTCACGATTACCGGCATATGCAGCACAGGCGCCAACTGGACGACAACACCGACGAACGCACCGGGAATACTCACCCAATCGGGTCTGTATACAGCTCCTGCGAGCATCACAACACAGCAGAATGTGACCGTCACAGCAACCAGCCAAGCGAGCGGAACAGTGATCGGATCGCCTATCGTGACCTTATTGCCAAGCCCGTCAATCGCGCTTGTCGCAGCTGCCCAGCCCCCTTACAGCATCGGAAGCTCTCAAGGTTTTGTGGCAACTCTCCAGGATCAATACGGCAACCCAGAGTCGGGTGTGGCTGTGACATTTACGGTCTCTGGTGTAAACAGCAACTCAGGCAGTGTCACAACGGACGGCAATGGCATAGCCTCGTATGCCTACATCGGTGCCAATGCCGGCAACGACACAGTTCAGGCTGCGGCAACCATTAACGGTCAACAGCTGACGTCAAACAGCGTGGCCGTCTCCTGGACTTCGCCTCCACTTGCAAATGCAGAGGGAATCGTCACGATACAGGCCGGGGTTAACCTCGGTCTTACCGGATTGTGCGGAGCGTTCACTGACAACGATGGCGCGGTGATCGAACCAATAGCAATCGGCGCAGCACCGAAGGTCTTTGTAGTTCCAGCCGGAGCGACTCAACTTCAATTGGGGGTTGTTGACGATAGGTACGGGGATAACACTGGGTCGGGTTTCACAGTCGAGGTAAATGGAACGATCGTGACAGTTCCTCCGACAGCAATGCCTTGGATCTGGGTCTCAGGAGGACTGAATACCAATTACAAATACGGTATTCTTGATGGTACTAATCCGATCATCGCATTGACAGGCCTCACGAAAGGAGCTGAGGCCTCGATCGCTTATCAGAGCGGAACAGTTTCGGCAGGTCTTGCCTGGCCGTACGTGAATGCCGATGGTGACCAGCAGGATATTGTTGGCACTTCAACTGGAAGCACGGGAACGTATGGACCAACCTTGTATCTGACTGCCTCCACTTATCCAATCGGTCAACCCGTTCCGATTACTGCGGTTGTAACGACTAAATACGGATCGGCCCTTGCAAATGTTCCGGTAACTCTCAACGTTACCGGGGCCAATGCGCAAGAACTCGCTGCTACGACCAATTCAACGGGAACGGCTACCTTCACATATGTTGGTTCCAAAGCAGGAACCGACATTATGGAGGCTCGGGCTTTTCCATCTGGGGAAGGAAGCCTGATATCCGGCCAAGCCTCGATAACTTGGACTGGATTCACGAGCCTGCCGCCGTCGGGTTCACTTACACTCACTCCGAGCACACTACAACCGCTCCCAGCAGGAGGACAACAAGCTTTTGCGGTCTATGCGACGGATGCCATTGGCAATCCGGCTGCAAACGTCAATCTTGAGGCGGCAATTTCTGGGGTTGACAATTTCGATCTTTTTGCGACTACAGACTCAAGCGGTCACGCGAATTTTCTATATCAGGACGTTAATCCCGGTGTTGCATCGGTAATCGTTTCTGGTCTTATCGATCACGTCATAGTGTATTCCAACAAGGTCAGCGCTCCCTGGACGGTCCCAGGGGCTGCCGCAGGCGGAAGCGGGAGCCTCAGCATTGGCATAAATGCAGATAGTTTTGTCACTTTGCCAAATTCACTCCTTCTGAATTGGACTGCGACTGACAGTGCCTTACTTGCGGGAAGCTCGCCTTCCGTAACCTGGAGTCAGGCAAGCGGTCCTGGCACGACTACCTTCGTAACTTCGCAGCCGGGAGAGACGACTGCGAAGTTCAATCAACCCGGCAACTATGTTCTCACATTGAGCGCCAGTGATTCAATATACACCAGCCCAGTGTCACTGCCTTGGCCGGTCACTGTTAATCCCGATCCAGGAACGCAGCAAGGGTGGATCGGAAGCCCCACTTACGGCTCTTTGGTTACCGGACTTGTTCCGATCTCTCTTGCGCCGGGAGTTTCGCTCCGAAGTGGTTCTCTGGCCTATTCTCCGGCAAACAATACTACCAACACTACGGTTTTGAACGGCAACGTAAGCGGCACTGGTCAGATTGGCACACTTGACACTACAACGCTGCCAAACGGCACCTACTGGATCCAGCTCCAAGGTGTCGATTCAACTGGAGACTCTGAGTACAGCCTGGTGGCAGTCACTGTAGCGGGCAACTATAAGCCGGGCCGCGTCACGGCAACCGTAACCGACCTGGTTGTTCCAGCCACCGGCCTGGCTATCAACATCCAGCGCACCTACGACAGCCTCAATGCTGCCACCAGTAGCGACTTCGGCTACGGCTGGTCGCTCGGCATCAATACCAACCTGGTTGTAGATCCTGTCGGCAATGTGACCTTCACGCTCGGCGGGCAACGAAGGACATTCAACCTCACACCACAGGAACCGAGCATTGGAATAGCCTTTCTCCCGTGGTACTGGCCCGCCTACACTCCCGAGCCAGGCCTGTATGGAACGCTGACTGACTCCGGCCAGGGCTGCCCTGCCTTGGACATACTGGTTCCCAACGGCTCCTTGTGGTTCTGCCAGGGCGGCGGCCAATTCAGCCCGACTCAGTACACCTATACCGATCCGACTGGAACCGCCTATGTTATCGGCGCGAACGGAGCCTTACAGTCTATCCAAGATAAGAACGGCAACGCGCTGACGATCACGTCAGCTGGCATCACCAGCACGACCGGCCTCTCGGTGCCGTTTGTGCGCGACTCCCAGGGGCGAATTACAACGATTACCTATCCGCCGGGCAACGTCTATCAATACGGATACGACCCCGCGGGCAATCTCGTTTCCGTTACCTATCCTCAGACTCCCGGCAGTGCCACCTGCTCCGGCGCGTCGGCGCCGAACACCACACAATACACCTACTACGAGCAAGAGCCGTCCCCGTACAACCACTACTATCAGGGCGGCACGGACGGCCGATGCAACCCGCTGCCCACCTCAACCTACGACGCCAATGGCCGCTTGCAGACCGTGACCGTCTCGCCGGGTAACGGAGCCGCGAACTTCACCACTAGCTACGCTTACACCCTGTCGACCACAAGCACGATCAACGGTGCTAGTGTGCCCAATACTGGCGTAACCACCATTACCTATCCTGACAACAACACCGCCACCTTGATCTACGACAGCTACGGCGATCTGCTCCAATCAACCGATCCGAACAACCTCACCACCATCAACGCCTACGATGCAAACCACAACCTGATCTCGGTCACCGTCCCTCGCGATGGGTCGACCTCGTACACCACCACCTACACCTACGACGCCAACGGGAACAAGACCTCAACCACCTATCCGTCGACCGGCGCCGACCACAACACCACCAGCACCACGGTCTATAACCAATACAGCGAGCCTGTCTCGACCACCGACGAGCTGGGCAACGTCCGCACCTTCAACTACGACGCCAACTACCTGCCGACCACCGTTACCGACAGCCTTGGCACGCTGTCCAGCTTCATCTTCAACTCAGACAGCACGCTCGCTGGCGGAGCCATCGGGTACGACCTCACGGCGCAGCCCTCTATGGCCTCGCAGTTCACTTACGACGCCAACGGCAACATGGCCAGCCGCACCGATGCTCTGGGCCGCACTACCTCCTACACCTACGACGCCTTCGGCCACAAGCTCTCGATGACCACGCCCACCCCAACCTCAGGTATAGGCTCGGCGCTCTCCACCACCACCTACCAATACGATGCCATGGGCAATCTCCTTCAGACCTCGGCGCCGCTCGGCCGGACAACGAGCTCAGCCTATGACTCCAACGGCAACAAAGTCTCCGACACCGACGCAAATGGCTACGTCACGCACTACGTCTACGACAACCTTAACCGTCTCGTCGAGACAGACTATCCATCGGATGCGCAGACGCCGCCGACCAAGGCCACCAAAACCTACGATTTCAGAAACAATGTCATCGATGAGAAAGACCAGGCGGGCAACATCACGCATCACGTCTACGATGCAGCGGGCCGCCTGACCTCCATCACGCGCGGCTACAACTCGTCGACCACCACCCCCAGCACCACCAGCTACACCTACTATGACGACGGCCTCAAGAAGTCCGAAACCGACACCCTCGGTCACGCTACTAACTATGGCTACGACGCCGCTGGTCGCCTCACCTCTGTCTCCGGCGTTCAGGGCAGCTTCACTTACGCCTACGACGATGCAGGCAACCGGGGCTCCTCGACCGACGCCCGTGGCAACAAAACAAGCTACCAATACGACGCCCGCAAGCGCCTCGTCGAGACGGATTATCCCGATGGCAACAAGGTCGTCAACAGCTACGATGGTCCCGGCAATCTGGCCAGCGTCATCGATCAGGCCGGCAACGAGGTCGACTACACCTACGACGCCGCCAACCAGCTCTCGACCGTCGTCCAGAAGAACCATCCCGACTCGTCGCACAACACCAACTCCTATAGCTACGACGGCCTCGGCGATCTTGCTCAACTCGCCGATGAGAACGGCCACACAACCGTAAACGCCTTCAATGTGCTCAGCGAGTTGACCCAGAAGACGCTCCCCGATACAACATCCATCGAGAAGCGGACCTACGACCCGGCGGGCAATCTCTATCAGCTCACCCACTTTGACGGAACAACCACCACCTACACTTACGACGCGCTGAACCGGCTCACCGGCAGGTCATCAAACTCGCCCAACGCCGAGCCGGCGGTCAGCTTTACCTACACGCCCACCGGCAAATACCTCACCTCAACGGCTCAGGACGGCACCGTCAACTACACCTACGACGCCATCGACCGGCTCATCACCAAGGTGACGCCCGAGGGAACTTTGAGTTACACTTACGACGCGGCGGGTCACGTGGCTACGATCGTCTCCTCCAACGCGCACGGCACATCGGTGGCCTACAGCTACGACAACCTCAATCGCCTCCAGACGGTCACTGATAGCCGTCTCTCCGGCAATCAGACCACCACCTACACTTACGACGACGCCAACAACGTGGCCACGGTCCAGATTCCGAATGGATTGACCTCGACCTTTACCTACGACTCGCTCAACCGCCTCACCGAGTTGACGACCTCCACAACGCCCGCGACCAGCTATACCTACACACTCGGTGCGACCGGCATCCGCACCAACGCAACCGAGCAGAACGGCCGCGCGATCCAGTGGAGCTACGACAACATCTACCGGCTCACCGGCGAAACCGTCACTGGCGATCCGAACAATAACAACGGCAGTCTGGACTACACACTCGACCCTGTCGGCAACCGCACCGGGGCAACCTCCACCTTCAGCAGCCTGAGCCCCGGCTTCGGCAGCTACAACGCCGACGACGAGGTCTCCAGCGAAACCTACGACGCCAACGGCAACACCACCAGGACCGCCAACGGCAACACCTTCACCTACGACTCCGAAAACCACATGACCTCGATGACCAGCGGCGCGACGGTGGTCACGATGAAGTACGACGCCTTCGGCAATCGCGTCTCAAAGACGGTCAACGGAGTCACTACGCAGTATCTTGTTGAGGACGACGTAAATCCCACCGGCTATCCGCAGGTGGTCGAGGAGTTGGTCAACGGCGCGGTAACTCGCCAGTACACCTACGGCCTGCGGCGCATCAGTGAAAACCTGAGCCCAACCGTTACCGGCAGCACATGGGCGCCGAGCTTCTACGACTATGACGGCTTCGGCACCGTCCGCCACCTGACCAACACCGCAGGCGCCATCACCGACGCCTACGATTACGATGCCTACGGCAACTTCTTCACCCGCCAAGGCTCAACGCCCAACAACTACCTCTATCGCGGCGAACAGTACGACTCCGACCTAGCCCTCTACTACCTCCGCGCCAGATACTACAATCCCAGCACCGGCCGCTTCATGTCCCGCGACCCAGAGAACGGTCATCCGACCAAGCCAGCAAGCTTGCACAAATATCTCTATGCGCATGGCGACCCGGTGAATGCGAAAGATCCGTCTGGTCGGATGGACGACGTAATTGAAGTTGGTTTGATCGATTTATGGATTGCTGCTAGGAACACTGTGGCAGTAGCTGCAGCTGGTGCAGCGGTAGTCTGTTCGCTCAATCGAGATGTGGAATTGCTGGGGGGGATTGCAAAAGTCCTGAGTTCTGGAGAAACAGTCGAATCGGTTACCTTTGGCGTGTGTACAGCCAAGGTAAAAGGGAAGAAGAACTGCAACGAGCGCCACCTAGCGGAGCAAACTTTCTGTGTCGCGGAGTATGGACTACATCCTACTCTTCTGTTCCAGTGCATGGAGAGGGCAATGTGGAGATGGAACAACTGTCTGCGAGGACTGCCTGATCCTGGTCCTCTCGATCCCTTGGACCCATTTTGGAGTCAAGACTAAAGAGCCAAAGGAGGCGCGCAGTGTTCGACAGAATTGAATTTGATCGGGAGATTGACGCTCTCATAATGGCCGGGCGATTTAAGCAGGCTGAGGAAAAGCTCTTGGTGTCCCAATCGGCGTTCTCAGGAGGTGGTGATTCCGAGGCGCTTGCGCACGTTGTTTTTAGGCTTGCTCATTATTACTCAATGCCAGATACCGAAGATTTGCAATTGGCGGAGAAGTGGTTTCTGGCGCGGGAGAAATTAGCACCTGGAGCATATTCCGGCTTGCAAACCGCAACGTTCTACTTCTATGTCATGGCAAACCATGAAAAAACAGTTCGGAAGGTCGATGAAATCGCGCATTTGAACGATGATCGCCGAAGTTGCTACTCAGCCTTGACGTTGAAGGGGCAGTCTCTGATCGAACTCCATAAGGTTCTGGACGCGGGCGCGGTAATTGATGAGCTGATTGGAATGGCGGCAGCTGATTCGCGTAATCTTCCATTCGGCGACGAGGTTAATTTGATTCAGAGCGGAATCGGTATTAGGGAGATCACTGCAAAATGTCGCGAACTCCTAAGACTCGCCATTCCAAATATGCGGTCAGTGGAGTATCGGGAACGAGCGAAGATGCTTTTAGATTCGCCCGATGCCCCGCCCTTGCCCAAGCCATAAGTCTTGGGTGGCCCATCGATGCGTATCCAAGAGCAGCGGGCCGTCCTGTGGGGCGGCTTGCTTGCGTCTGTGGTTCCATCCGGCGTTCGTGGCGGGTCTGCCGAAGAGCGCGCTGCCTACGGCATCGGCAGTAGGGTAGACACGTCACCCCCAGCGGGTTGCTGCGGAGCAACCTTCGGTTGCTCCGGCGTTAACGTGAGCCGCGCCAATGCGATGCAGGGGGCGAGGCGCGCAAACACTGGCGTTTACATGTTTACGCCTGTAAACATGTTGAAAATAAAGCGTCTAATGGGCAAATGTGCGGTTCGCGGTTGCTGCGGGAGTAACCGTGGGTTGCTGCGGCGTTAACGTGTTGAAATCAAAGGGTCGAGGCGGAACGGGCATCCCGGCGCGGCTGATGCCGCGAGTACCCTCCGCTGCGGTGTCCGTCAAGGGGCTTCGCTCGCGCCAGCGCGACGCACACAGAGCGTGCGCCCTTGACCGCCGTCCTCGCTGCGGGTGTTTTTCAGCAATGAGAAAAATGTCTTTCTCATGTTCCACATGACCAGGGTGACGACTCCCGGCCATCGGCTGCCCGGTGAGGTCCAGCGTGAGTTTTCGGCAAGGATGCGTGACGCGATTTAGCTGACCTTGTTAGGTTGAATCAGCCGGCGAGGACGGCTGATATTGAGGCACAAGAGCGCATCGTCGATTCCCGAACCGATTGTTCAAC
>Ga0181535_10002394_pt1 | contig 22979 bp, 23 predicted proteins | sample PEATcosm2014_Bin_44_FD_119774 | JGI IMG/M metagenome (GOLD analysis project Ga0181535, IMG submission 119774) | Peatland microbial communities from MTU Mesocosm Facility, Houghton, MI, USA - PEATcosm2014_Bin17_30_metaG | ecosystem: Environmental > Terrestrial > Soil > Wetlands > Peat | place...
ATGCCTGTCGCCAACGGGGTCGATAGTGATGACCGGGTTCTCGATGAGAATCTGGAGTTTGGTGTAGGTATCATCGACGTTTGCACTGTTGATGGCTTCAATCAGTGCCTCTGCTGCGTCGGAGCCCTGCAGGCTGTTTGCTCCCTGAAGCTGGAAGTCAGAGGTTGGTGGCTGGGTTGGATCTGCCTGATTTACAGTCCAGACCGACACTGCGGCGGTACCGGTGGCAGCGTTCCCTGATGCGTCCCCTGGGTAGACATCAAACCGGTTGTTCTGCATCGGGTGCTGAACAACGATGAAGTACTGCCCGGCGTAGAGAGGCTTCGTGACTTCCTTCTTGATCTCGTACGAGAACGACGAGTCAGAGTTCACGGACTGGGTTGCAATGGCTGCATAGTTCTTACCGAGGATCCAGATCATGACACCCTCGGATGGCTGACCCTCTGCAGTACCGGTGATGAATACATTGTCACCCTGTGCGACGGTAGACTGCGAGGCTGTTGCACTGACGAACGGCTTCTTGATGATAATGGAAACCGTGCCATAGGCTACGTAAGCAAGCTGGTTTGAATCAGCGGATGAGGGCTGGCTTGTTGCGTAGATCGTGTAGGTACCTGCATCAAGTGCAATGCTTGAGGTTCCCCACTTGTAGCTCCACGTGTTGTCACCCTGAACAGCAGCCTGAACTAACATATTCTGGTCAGCTGTTTCGGGGATAGTTGGACCCGAAGGTAGTGAGTGAACACGCGGGTTGTTGTCACTGGGTGCCATTGCTGCACCATACTGACCCAGGTTCGGACCCGAGATGAACAGGTACGTAGTCTGGGATTCGGTGTTGGTACCGGAGAACTGAACCTCTTCACCGAGGTAGTAACTCTGGTCGCCTGCTGCGACAATCGTGACGGCTCCCTTCGCGACGGTCACTTGGACCTCATCGCTCTTGTAGCCGGTCGAACCGCCGAAGTACTGCTCAACACGGATGGTGTACTGCTGGGCTTTGGTCCAGTTGGTAGTAGTAAACGCAATGGTCCTCGTGCCGGCGTTGCTCATTGTGACGTTACCATAAACGTAAGTACCGTTACCAGTAACGGTCGGGTAGGTGGCGCCTGAGTAAGAGCCGAATGAGACATCCTGATAGATTGTCTTGCCGGCACCGTTCTGCCAAGTATAGTTTCCGTTAAGCGCAAGGCCGGTGGCGGCAGGATCATAGTTAGTGCCTAAGACACTATCCTGATACAGACCTGCCTGGTTCGGGACAAGCATCGGGGGCTGGTCATCGTAGCCGCCGGACATTGTGCTGGTTCCCTTAACCCAGAGGTGGTATACCATGTTCGGCTTACCGGTGATGGTTACCGAGAACTGCTTGCTGCGTACGACCGAGTCGACATTTGCTGAGATCGACACTGTGTTGGAAACAAGCGTAATGGTCTGAGTCTGGGCTACGGTCTTTCCGGTGTAGGACGCACCACTGCTCAGGTAGTTGTCTTTCATGCCGTTCATGTAAGACTCTGCCCAAACGGTGTAGGTGCCTGCCGGGTATGCCTGCTGGCCGTTTATGTCTAATGCATCGGTGGCCCAGTTGTTATTTGCACTGCCGGCTGCACCGTTGAGGAACCACTGCGGGCTGTTCACCGCAAGATTGGTCAGACTAACATTACCCAGAGAGTTGTAGACCAGGTGAGTGGTGTACAGTGCAGTCAGGGTGTTCCCTGCAGCAGTCTTAACCTTGAGATCCATCCATTTCTGGGTATCGTTTGCATTTCCATCTGCACGTGCATAGTACCCCTCAACCGTATCATTATTCTTAATACGCTGAGTCGGGTTGGTGATGGCCGCATACATGTTGTTGTCGACACGGATGGTCAGGTTCTCTCCCTGGATAACCGTACCGCCGTTCACGTTCAATGCCTGGTCGTTATCCCAGATGTTGACCACAAGGCTCGGGTCCTGAAGGTTGAACACACCAACAGGGGTAGTGCTGGAGCTATATGCCGGTGTACCGGCTGAGTTGGTCAGATACCAGGTGTTCGTGTAGGGGAATGTGGACGGCAAAACGTACACATTGTTTACCGGAGTCAGCGGAACGGTCAACGCCGGACTTGACGTACTGACCGAGGCTGCCGATGCCCACCAGCTGACATATGAGTAGGTTGTGCCTACGTGACCAGCTGCCTGAGCTGTTGCCAGGGCATCAGTAAGATTGAGCCCCTGCTCACCATAGAAGACTGTTGCACCCATGTTGATTGACGAGTTGACCGGGTAGAACGTTGCCGATGCCGGCAGTACGGCTACAAGGACCAACGCGACAAGTGCAACCAGTGCAATTGTTAATCGCTTAGTCATTCGTTTTCCTCCAAATGTTACATCATACATTTCAAGCCGGAGAACCATTTCGACATTTGCCGAATAACGATTCTACGAGCCCCATACTCCGTTTAAACGGAATATGGAGGAATATTTGTAAAAGAGCTAATATATCCTTTGTGGTTGATTTTGTTCTCGATTTCAGGCTATATAATGCCCCGGTTTGCGAATTAGCCGTATTTTATGTGTTTGTCCAGCACTTTGCTCGACCGGAGAGATCATGATTTCCCGCACGTACTTCCTTTATAGACTCAGCCGGATTCGCGCACATGCCGATATCTGGATTTCTCCAAGATACGAGATCTTGATAGTATAGTATAGGTTGTATCATGAAAAACGCTTGCGCAAATACACACTATATTAGTACTCCCAATACTGACGCCCCAACCCGTTCACCTCACGGGGAACTCCGGTAACGTTTGCCCACACCTACCTGACACAGGATATAAATGGTGTAATCAGGAGCCGGAGAGAGGGTGAATTCCCATCATGCAGATGATACTCTCCCAAAAAAGACTCCCACAGTTCCCGGGCTTGTACACAATTACTCCGGCTCCTGATTGCAACACATATATGATACCGGCGCCAATTCTTGTTCCATGAGAGTCATCCGGGCCCCGGCCATCGGGAGAGCACACGAACTGGTCGTGAAGATGATCCTGGAGAAAGGCCGGGTTCTCCAGACCGAAGATGACGAGGCCACCGTTGAATTTGAAGAAGTGGCCCTGCAGGTCGATACACCCCTTGCCGAACCACTCGTGAGCCCCCACTCCCGGTTCCAGCAGAGGTTTGTCGAGCAGTACGCGACTGATCTGCTGCACGGTTCGCATGCCTCCTTCGAATATGACTACCACGGCAGGCTCTTTGACTGGGGGGAACGCCTTTCTGCAGATGGACAACCAGTGCATGTCGACCAGATCGAATACATAGCAGAAAAACTCCGTCAGTCCCCAGTGAGCCGCCGGGCCATCGCCATCACCTGGAACCCGGTGATCGATGAAAAACTCAACGACTGCCCCTGTCTCCAGCTCGTGCAGTGCGTCCTCCGTGACGGCAAACTCGCCATGCGGGTGATATTCCGCAGTAACGATATGCTCACCGCAGCAGGGGCCAACATGTATGCCCTTGTCCAGCTCCAGAAGTCTATTGCCGACAAGCTCGGAGTACCCTGCGGGACATATACCCACATCTCGCTTGTCCCGCACATCTATTATATTCGGGACATGAACGATATCGAACCATTCTGCGGGAAAGGACGGTTCATCCAGCCGGTACAGGAAGTCTGCCGGGCCTGCGGGCGCTGTGACCGGTCAAAAAGCGCCTGATGCACCAGTACCACGCAGGAATATCCGTCACTTTAATTAGGCACCAGCGGCAAAAAGTATGAGGCAATATAGCCCGGTAGTGTAGCGGTCAATCATGCGAGGCTCTGGATCTCGCGACAGCAGTTCGAATCTGCTCCGGGCTACTCTTTTACAGATGTAATGTGTTCGCAGGACGCCGTTGTTTTGACATACGTGCTGCCGGTTTTGTCGGACAACACCAGATATCTGTAAAAAATTTCCGGCCAAACCGGTTTCGCGCTGAAGGGTTTCATGACCGAAACAAATTCGACGGGGAAAATTTTGGGGTTTTCAACCGGAAAATTTTTCGGTTTTTAAAATTTCGAGCCGAAAATTTTTCCGCCCGGGAACTTTCAGTCCCAGTATTTCTCTAAATTATCCCACCCCATATGGGACAAAACCTCCCTACTATCGGACATACGGTCTCGCCCCTCAATCCGGGGCCAAAACGGGCTTATTTTTCCATCAGGGTCTGGTGGTGAACACAAAAATGGAACCATTTTGTCCACCACGGAAATTATCCCCGCGATTTGTGGCGAAAATAAAAAACCGGTCAAATTGCGGAGTGTTATATTTTCCCTTTAGCGGTGTTCTGTAAGAGGTGTTTTTTTGGCCGGACTTTGTATCATCCGGTACCCGATCGGGTCCCCGGAGGCCATTATGGGCCAGAATCCGGATTGGGAGTGTGCAGGAAAATTTGGGGTTATTGATCCATTCTGAAATTAGTGAAGTACTGGGGTTTCACTTCAGTGGATGTTCTTCTCCCGGGTCCGAAAAAATCCGGGCGGCCGGACGTTCTAGCGCAAGCGTGTCGGTCGGGGAGGTATGCCGACTCATACGCTCCTTTGAGGATTATGGAATTTCATGGATGTTTTTCCGGGTTTTGCTGCGATCGGCCGGAGAGTTTTGGGGTGCATGAACATTCGCACCAAAAAAAATTCCGTCCGTCCGGATTTTCGAGCACGAAAAACCTACGGACTTTATAAAAAAAAAGAGCCGGCACAATCTCATGCAATAAGGGCCGACAGGATGCACCCGATAAAGATCGCGCCGAACGTTCCCGCCCCGCCAATGCTGACCTGCGGCACTTCGAGTGTGCCCACCTGCGGCAGGTGTGCAATGTCAGCACCCAGCAGGATACCGAAGATCGCACTGACAAACGCGATCACACCAGCGGCAGGAAGCCCCCATCCACCGGCAAGCAGGATACCACAAAGAAGCGCTGTCAGGCCCGGGACAAAGAGCGGCGCCCGGAGCCCGAGCCCCACCATGGGCCGGGTCGTCACGTACGCCATCGCTGCGACAATCAGGGTTGCCACAGCCACATGGAGGTACAGCGTATTTACGTCCATCACCGCGGATGCACGGTACAAGAGATAACCTGCCATCGCCACGGGGAGGATTGCCCCGCCGAGGTTCACCGCGATGGTGGTCTCCCAGAGGCCCCCGGTCTCGGTCGGAGAGAATGCGTTCGGGAACTGCCCGTCAGGTGAATGTGGCATGCGGATCGTCTCTTTCCGGATCCTCCATACCGGGATATTGACAAGGCTGCAGAGCAGGATCAGGAGGACAAGGGCGGTCGCCGTAATCCACGACAGCCCGACAAGATTTGTGAACGCCTTGCCCACAAGGCCCAGAAACAGCAGCGGAACGACAATGACAATAAGCCCGATGATGACGAGAAGCGCAATGATCGTCAGGGGGCCGGCAGAATAAACACGGATATCAGAGGACATGTTACATCCCAAAGGGGTTTTCTTATTTTGTGCAGACAATTGCCGCGTGGTCCTGATGGTACGGGGCAAGCCATGTACTCTCAACTATTGTGAGCCCGGCAGACATGAGGATTTCGAGCGTGTCCCGGAATACTTCAGCCGGTTCTTTCCTGATATCCACGCTCCGGGTCTTGAGCATGAGGATAAGGCACCCCCCCTGTTTGAGGAACACGCAGTTCTTGAGCGCGATCGCCGCCTGATCCGGCTGGGCCACATCCTGGTAGAGAAGATCTACGGATTCCACCAGCGGCGCATACTGCTCCGGGCAGGAGGCATCCGCAAGGATCGGCATCACATTTTTGCGCCGTCGGGCGACTTCGAGCAGATCCTGCATCGGGCGCGGAGCAAATTCAACGGCATACACCACCTCCACGTAATCAGATACATGGGAAACCGTCGTCCCGTTTGCTGCCCCAAGATAGAGAACTTTCATGTCCGGGAGAAGTTCGATGCCGGTTCCCACAAGATATAGGGCGGCAAGCTTGCTCCGGTACGGGTCCCAGACCCGGTACCCGTCAAGTATCCGCTCGCCGTAGACCCCTCCCTCGCCTTTCGAGACCACGACATCGCCAATCCGTATCATGGTTGCCCGCCCCCATCAGGATTTCCCACCCGGTCGATCCGGTCCTGCGCATCGTCAAGGAAGGACTGCACCGCGCAGCCCCGGTAATAGTCGAGTCGTGCCGCAATCGCCAGTTTCCCGGCGAGCACCCGGGCGACCTTCCCCCTCACCTCGCGGGGGGCGTTGTGCACCCGCCGGTGCTGGAAGATGATCCCGTGCTTGGGCGCAGGTGCATGGGTCCTGATATGTGCAAAGAGCGCGGTCCGGGCGCCAAGCACCTGAATACCGCTCGCGGGCAGGCGCGAAAGTTCCTTCAAGCCCCCTGCATGAGAGAGGAGCCGGGCGGCGACGAGCCCGCCGATGAGCGCGCTCGTGTTGGGCATAACCTCGCAGGCCCGTGCCGAGACCTCCTTTGCGAGCGCAGTCCGGGCGTCAGCAAGGCTCATGATCTCTGCTGAGACCTTCCCGAGCGCACCTCCCCCACCCCCACGTTCACGGTTCCGTTCGCTGATGGACTTGACCAGCACATGCGCCGGTGTCCTGCGGTACTTACGGGAGAACGATGGATGCCGGATCTGGTACCAGTCTGCCACCCTTTCAGAAAGGACATTTGTGACAGTGTCCATCTCATCGAGCGTCCTGACCATCTGGAGCAGCTCGACATCCTTTGCCGCGTACTGCTCTCGAACGGCCTGCTCCGATCCGGCGATACAGACCTTCTGGAGCAGCGCAAGGTATTCCGCGCGGTCGCGGCAGATACCACAGGCAACGGCCTGCTGCCAGTCCAGAGGGAGAAAATCGTCCATGCTGGTCCGGCACTCCCGCACACGGCGGGAATATGCGGCTGCATCACCGGTAAACGGGGTGCACTTCCCCACATCGATATTGCCAAACCAGCAGGACTGCATGATACAAGCTAAGGGACGCACGGCTAAAAAAAGAATGGCTCACACCCTGCTTGAGGCGTTCGCGTCAGACCCACGCGATGTCAAAAGAATACAGGATGACCGGCATCATGATCGCGCCCATGCAGTAGACCCTTGATACGTTCACGATATGCGGCACGAGCCCGAGGATCGTGGCAAGGACGAGGATGAAGATCCCAAACGGCCCGGTGAGGATAATGCAGAGCGCGACCACAAAAATGATCACCGCTCGGTTGAGCATTCGGCCGTTGATCCCGGTGAGCCAGCCTGCCGAACGCGAAAGCCACACCGTGATGACATACGCGAGGCAGGCCGCAAGCACACCAATGATCATCAGTTCGCTCATGGACGGGAGCGGCAGCTCCGCGAGCGCGACCATGACGCCATTTCGCATCCGGGAGAGTGCAAAGAGCGCGGCAAGCCCGATGAACGCATTGGCCGTGTTTGCCGCACTCGTGGCAAGGATATAGGCCCGGCGATCCTTCTCGTACCCGATCACCGATGCCAGTGCACCGTTTGCGGTTGCTGTCGAAAGCCCCGGTAGCCAGCCGACCGCGATACCGGCGAGCGTGCCAAGGAGGGAGCATTTTACGACAGTCCCGTTCTCCACCCGCAGGCCCCGGAACTGCTGCACCGGCAGCTCCCCCTGCGATGCGACGAGCAGGACCGATATCCCGAAGAGACCCGTGAGCAGGGGCATCAGGATTGCAGTCTCGCCGCCAAGCGTGTGCCAGCCCAGGAATTCGTACCGCATGGAAAACATCCCGAGAATGCCAGAGACAGCAAAGATCGCAAGCGCCCACCCGGGAGATTCGCTCATCACGATCATGTACCCGATAACCGCGACGATCAGGATGCCGATGCCCCAGTCGAAGTACGGTTGAAGAGCAGGGAGGAAGATGTAACAGAGCACAGAAAGCGGGACTGCGATGATGATGGCGCAGGCACTTCCAAGCGCGGCGATCCTGACCGCTTCCTCGCCATTCCCTTCAATGCAGAGAGCGTGCGCCGGGAGGACGGAAAGCGAGGTATCTGCGTCGGGAACCCCTAGGAACGTGGACGGGACTGCCTCGACAAACGTGTGGGTGATCAGGGCTGCAAACATCGCGCCTGCAAGGGCAAGTGGCCCAAGCACGGTAAGGAGGACTGCCTGCGCACCAAGCAGGATGCCCGCGAGCGTATTCGCGTGCACGCCGGGGATAAGACCGCTGATGGTGCCGAGGAGAGCACCGAGCAACGTCCCAACCACGATCTCGATCATAGCAGAAGGTACAGGAGAATGGACATAAATCAACCGAAATGCATACCATCTTATCATACAGGGATGATGAATCCGTAATGAAGATCGCAGTCACCCGTCTTGTAGGAAAGGAAGAACGGGACGCGGCCCGGTGCGCAGCGTTCGGGCACGCGTGCTACAGCGTCCACCCGCTCCGGGCGGAGATCCAGCAGGATATCGTCTCCGCGTTTGCCGGGGCCGTGGAACGCGCGGAGTTCGACTGCATCTTTTTTACGAGCGCACTTCCGGCAAAAATCATTGCCCCGCACCTCAAAAAGACCCCCCGGGTCATCGCGATCGGCCCTGAAACGGCACGGGAACTCGCGCGGTGCAACATCACCTGCGAAACCCTGCCTGGGTTCTACTCCCGCGACTTCGTGCCATATCTCGGGGACTGGATTAAAGGAAAGACCGTCGGCCTCCCCCGCGCCGATGTCCCAAACACCCCCCTCATCGATGCAATTACCCACATGGGAGGGATCCCACGGGAATTCCGCTGCTACCGGCTCGTGGCCACGAATGAGCCGCTCAAGATTGAGGGGTCCGACGCCATCCTCTTTACGAGCGCGATGTCGTATACAAAGGCGATATGGACCCCGCGTCCCGACCTGCTGGTGATGGCTATCGGGGATATCACAGCGGAAGCGATGATGTGCGGGGGAACGCTCCCGGCAATTGTCGGGGACGGATCGCTTGAGGGGACGCTTGGCGCCTTGAACGAATACATGGGAAAGATACGGATAATACGATGACGGCACCACAGGAAAACCCGATACCGGGACAATCAGGCACTCCGCCGCTCTGGCATGGCGCGGGAATTATCGTGATCGACAAGCCCCGGGGGCCCTCGAGCCACCAGGTGGCCGCATGGGTGGGAAAGATGCTCGGTTGTCAGGTCGGTCACGCAGGTACGCTCGATCCGCAGGTATCGGGTATTCTCCTTGTCATGCTGGGAAACGCTGTGCGCCTTGCGCCGCTCCTCCTGAAACACGATAAGGAATATGTCTGCCTGATGCGGCTGCACAAGGATGTAGACCGGCAGCGTATCGATGAGGTTGTAAAGGAATTTACCGGACGAATTTACCAGCGCCCGCCCCGGAGGAGCGCAGTCAAGCGCCTCCTGCGCATCCGTACCATACAGCAGTTTGATCTGCTGGGGGTCGAGGGAAAACTGGTGCTTATGAAGGTCAGGTGCGAAGCTGGCACCTACATCCGCTCGCTCTGCCACCACATGGGCCTTGCGCTCGGCGTCGGGGCGCACATGCAGGAGCTGCGGCGGACCCGGTCGGGAGTCTTTGATGAGCGCACCATGTTCACGCTCCACGAACTGCAGGATGCCTGCGTTGCTGCGGCAGCAGGAGACCGCATCTCGTTAGAATCCATGATCGTATCCGTTGACGCAGCGGTCCCTGATCTCCCGGTCGTTGTCGTGCGCGATACTGCTGTCGATGCGCTCTGCCACGGTGCGGCACTGGCAGGTGTAGGGGTGCTCCGCTGCGACGAATTCAAACGGGATCAGATCGTCGCTGTCCTCACGGACAAGAAGGAGTTTGTCGGTCTCGGGAAGGCCATTGCCGCATCAGCGACCTGGAAACCCGGGAAGACAGGCCTCTTTATCGCCATGACCACGGTCTTCCTTGCCCCGGGCACGTACCCGAGAGGCTGGAAGAAGGCCACAAGGCCAGAAAAATCCACAAAACACTGATCCCGTGAAGGGATAGCATTAAAAAAATACCCGGCAAATACATGGGATACACTTTTTGCTGAGGTAGTCTAGCGGTAGGGCGCAGGCCTGGAAAGCCTGTGGTGCGAAAGTGCCTCGGGGGTTCAATTCCCCCCCTCAGCGTTGTTGTTTTCCGGATTTCTCTGTAATCCAACGGAACATAAACGCTTATTATTCTTCCAGCAGGATCTCCCGACAGATACCGGTCGGGTTGCTGTGGGTCTGGTTTACTTGAGCCCTTGCGCCGTAAAATCAATGGCAAACTGCGGACCGGTCACAATGAGATAGACTGCCCTATCCGGGATCTGCTCCATGAGGAGAAGCGTATCCTCTCATACAGACATATGGTTCAACGGCTCCCGGTGCACTCCTCATCACGCCTTGCTGAATGTCCGCCCCATCTCGAATGCTTTTGCATTGACCTCAACGGTCTTTGGAGGGACGAGTTTTTTAACTGCGGCAAGCAGGGACTCAGCCTTTAAGGGAATCGACCAGGAAGCCGCACCAAGGATCACGACATTCTGGGAAAGACTGCTGCCCGCATCTGAGGCAATCTTGTCGGCGTCGATCAGGCACGGGTTAAACCGGGCAAGCTGCGCGACGATCTCGTCTTCGGTCGGCACCGGGCTCTTCTGCGTAAAGACCGACGTAGGCAGGACCATGTGCCGGTTGACCACCATCGTCCCGTCGGTCTTGAGGAAGTGGGAGTACCGGAGCGCTTCGAGCAGGTCAAAGGAGATCAGGAGATCGGCAGTACCGGGCACGATCAGCGGACCGTACTGCCCGTCTATCCTGATATGGGTCTCGACCGACCCCCCGCGCTGCGCCATGCCGTGGGTCTCAGCGCCTTTCACGTGCCGACCCTCAAGAAGGCAAGCCTCGCCGAGGATGTTGGACGCGAGGATCGTGCCCTGTCCGCCAATCCCGACGATCAGGATATCGAAACTCTTCGTCATTTCTTTGCCTCCCGCGAGATAGCCCCGACCGGACAGAGCCGGGCGCAGACCGCACACCCGCTGCACAGCTCGTTGATCCGGGCTTTCTCATCCGCGAACTCGATTGCGGGACACCCGAACCGCACGCAGGTACCGCAACCGGTACAGAGATCCGGGTTCACCGCGTAGCGGCCCCGTTTTACTCCTGCGCGGCGTGCCGCGATCACGCACATCTGCTTTGCGATGATCACCTTGACCCCATTCTTCTTCTTTGCCTCTTCAAGGACCCGGAGGATCCCGGTCATATCGTAGGGGTCGACAGTCTCCACAAAGGTCGCCCCGCAGGCGCGGCAGATCGCATCGAGAGATACCGGGGGCGTCGCCACACCGGTTGCCGTTAACCCGGTGTTCGGGTTGGGCTGGTGGCCGGTCATTGCAGTGATCCGGTTGTCGAGGATGACCACCGTCATGTTCGCACCGTTGTAGACCGCATTCATGAGCCCCTGGATCCCGGTGTGCAGGAAGGTGGAATCGCCAATCGTGCTGACCACATCGCGGGGCTCACCGGCATGGGCGATCCCGCTCCCGACCGTGATCGAGGCACCCATGCAGATCGTGGTATCGACAACACCGAGCTGGATCCCGAGCGTGTAGCACCCGATATCGCTCGGATATATGGCCGCGTCCTTGAACACCTTCTTTATCGCGTAGAACGCGGCGCGGTGGTGGCAGCCGGCGCAGAGAATGGGAGGGCGCATCGGGAGATTCTGTACTGGCTCCCTAGTGGCAAAGGGGTTTTCCGGCAGGAACCCGGCCTTTACCATGATTGCCGCGACAAACGCGGGTGAAAGTTCGCCTTCGTACGGCGCATACCCGTTGATCTTCCCAAAGACCGGCACGCATCCGGCGACTTGGCGGACTGCCTCTTCAACAACCGGCGCGAGTTCCTCGATAACGAGGATTTTCTCGTGCTTCCTCGCAAACTCCCCGAGCCATTCCTCATCGATCGGGTAGGCACCGATCTTCATGAACGAGACATCGGGAGGCAGGAGTTCCTGCACATAGGAGGCGCCAATCCCGCTCGCGATAATCGCGGTCTTTCCCTTTATCGTGTAATGATTGAGCCCACGTTCAACGAGACGTTTTTTAAGGGCAGGCTGCTTCTCGTTGAGTTTTTTGTGCAGGAGCCGGGTATGGGCCGGGATCACCACGTACTGCCGGGGGTCCTTGTGGAACTCCCCTTTCCTTGTACTGGGGACGACAGCCCCCAGTTCCACATCGCCTTTAGAGTGGCAGATCCGGGTGGTGGGGCGGAAGAGCACCGGCAGCCTGAATTCCTCGGAGATCTCAAACGCGGTGCGGATCATGTCGTGCGCTTCCTGAACACCAGCGGGATCAAGGCAGGGAAGCCGGGCGAAATGGGCATAGCACCGGGTGTCCTGCTCGTTTTGGGAACTGTGGGCGAACGGGTCGTCTGCGCTCATGATGACAAGGCCGCCGGTCACCCCGGTATAGGCGCTCGTCATGAGCGGGTCGGCGGCGACGTTGAGGCCGACATGCTTCATAGTGCAGATCGCCCGTATCCCGCACCACGCCGCAGCAAGGGCATTTTCAAGCGCGACCTTCTCGTTTACCGACCATTCCACATAGTACGAGGGGTCTTTCTGTACGCGGAGGACATCGATAACTTCCGATGAAGGAGTGCCGGGGTACCCGCTGGCAAAATCGATACCTGATTCGAGGCACGCGTGGGCGATGGCTTCATTTCCGAGGAGATAGTGGCGTTGCATAATCCCAGTCCGAACGATATTTAGTTATTTTTAACAATAAAGCCCTATAGCATTATCCTGTCCGCCCGGCCATTCACAACCTATAAAAACTCCGGTGGGATAAGTAATAAGGTAAATTTCAGGCAATCCTTTTGGGCCCGTAGCATAGCCCGGTGGTGCGCCCGGCTGATAACCGGGAGGTCATGCGTTCGAATCGCATCGGGCCCATCCCACGCGTTTTGATATAGTTTTTTAGCCTACAGAAGGGCATGGAGAAAATTCATAAGATTCTTCTTGTGGCCGGCGCCCTGATCTGCATACTCCTCTTCTGGATCAACATCTATCTCGGTGCGACAGGTGTAATCATCCTTGCCGCTCTTGCCATGTCGGTCTTTATCATGGAAGATGCCCGGGTCCTTCCGGAGCTTACCGTCAGGCTGGGTGATAAGGCAAACAATGTCGTGGTCACCAATGAGGGGAATGCACCGGCATACCGGATCCATGTCGCTCTTGTTCCCCTCAATATTGAATTTGATCTTCCCGAACTTGCGGCGGACGCCCGGCACGAGTACCCCCTCACCCGCATGCTAGATACTGCAAAAGCGGTGGTCACCTTCGAAGATACAAACAGCGTGCAGACCAGCCGCACGTTTACCCTGTCAGCGTTGGGAAAGGGCGATGATGACCCACTCAGACCAATGTTCCCGCTGTTCAGGTGGAAGTAGCAGAAGAAAAAGTGGAAGAAAAAAGGACAAGTCGATCAGGTTTTACTGGGCGTGGCAAAGACATACCCGATCACTTTTTCAAGCGCTGCGATAAGTTCTGCTTCCGATTTCAGGTAATCGTGCATTCCCTGGAACAGCATGAACATGACATCATACCCGTACACCTCGATCGCGGACTTCGGGTCGATGGAGTTGAGATACGAATCGGTGATAAAACCGTCGGAACTGTACATCAGTTCGTAGAACTTTCCCTTTTCAGAGAGGACGCAGAACTGGTCGGTGATCTTTTTTGAAGGGTCATCGGGGCGAAACGCCGCGGGATCGGTCTTCCCGAGAACGATCATTTTTTCTGTATAATAATTGGCATCGTAGATCTCGTTTTTCGTATCCTGTTTCCCGATCTTAAGCAGGTTGAGGCCGACAGATGTGACCACCGGTTTTGCCAAGACTGCCATGCGTCCCAGAAGTTCCCCATCATGGGTTTTTATCTTTTCAGACAGTTTGGCATCCGTCTTTTTCATATCCTCGATCTTCTGCATGATCTTTTCAAAACCGGCCTCGATCTCATCCATATCAGTATCACCACATGGCGCATCCCGGCGCAAAACAAGAATAGTTAATGTTCCGGCTATAAAATCACTCGTCTTGTGCGACCGCCATTCCTTGACAGGGACTCATGCGACAAGATCGCCCATAAAAAAATACTTCCGGTCTTTTTTGAGGATGACTTCTGCGGCAGTCCCGATCGGGAGATCCTTTGTGATGACAACACCCTGGTAGGAGGCAGTCCGGGCCATGACCGATCCCAGACGGAGTTTTTCTGTCACTACACAGGACACCGTAGTTCCAAGGAGCGGCTTGTTGATCACAGAGTACTGCTCTTCCGCATACGCGTTCAGGAGCCGGGACCGGTCTTTTTTTACCGAATCGGGGAAGTCTTTTTCCACAAAAGGGCCGGTGAATGGGCGCTTTGAATACCGGGTAACATTAACCTTGGCAGGTTTTGTCCGCCCGATAAGTGCGAGGGACCGGGAAAAGTCGTCTTCGGACTCCCCGGGAAACCCGACGATAAAATCCGTGGCGATGCTGATGTCAGGATACCGGCTGCGGAGTGCAGAAACGATCTCCTCGAACTCCTGCACGGTATATCCCCGCCCCATCTGTTCAAGGATATGGTCGGATCCCGACTGCACCGGCAGGTGCACGAATTTGAAGATTCGGTCGCTGGCACAGGCATCCACAAGATCGTCAAGGACAGGGAGGACCGTCGCCGGGTTCATCATCCCGATGCGGATGCGGTAGTTTCCCGGGAGATCACTGATTGTGGAGAGGAGAGAGGGGAGATCGGTTCCCGTGTCTCTCCCGTAGGCACTGACATCCTGTGCCGTCAGCTGGATCTCGTATGCTCCCGCGTCAACAAACGCCAGTACTTTTTCCCGGATCTCCTCTTCCGGGAAACTTTCAAGCGGCCCCCGGGCCTTGCGCGTGATGCAGTACGTGCAGCATCCAAGACAACCCTGCGCGATCTGGACAATCCCGGCACCGCCGGGGGCAACAGTTCGTACGCGAAGGTACGCCTCGCGTATCGTGTCCGGGGAAATAATGACAGGATTACAGACCGAGAGGATCGCCTCGCGCTGGACAATCGGCATACAGCCGGTGACAAAGAGCGGCGTTTCCTGGAGCGCGACAAGACGCCTGAGCATCCGGCGTTCGGTCGGCCCGACTACCGTGCAGGTATTGATGATGACCGCGTCCGCCTCCCCGGGTGATGCAACACGGGTGCTCCCATAGTGTTTGAGCACCTCCTCGAGATTGGCCGTATCCCCGAAGTTATAACTGCACCCGTACGTCTCGATATAGATCCGTTTGTGAGCGAGTTCGGCAAACACGTCCATCGTATCCGGAGGATCTCCTGATCGGTTCTCTTCCATGTCTCTACTCTCATCGTTTGGAGCGCAGGCAGTTAAAGTTCATTTTTCTGCAGCACCCCGTTTCGGGCGCCGGCGCTTCCGGTTGGGATAACCATTAATCCATGATACCCATAACCTGTTTACCATGTTACGCATCGGGCTGCTGGGCTGCGGCAATATCGGGCATATCATTGCGCAGCACGCGGAAGGATTTGCCATACCGGCAGTCTTCGATAACGTTCCCGGACGGGCAGAAGAGATCGCGGCGATCTGCCACGGGAAAGCGTACACGGATGTTGAGGCATTCCTTACGGCAGATGTCGATCTCATTGTGGAAGCAGCCTCGGTTGGTGCGGCACGGGCGCATGCAAAAGCGGTTCTCCTCAACAACAGGGATCTGGTTATCATGAGCGTCGGGGCACTCACGGATCCGGCCTTCAAAGAGGAACTCATGGAGACTGCACGGGCCAAAAAAAAGAAGATCTATATCCCGAGCGGTGCGATATTCGGCCTTGACAACCTCAAGATCGGGCAGATATCGCCGATCACAAAACTGCTCCTGAAAACCACCAAGAGCCCCGCGTCACTTGGCCTTGCCGTCACCTCCAGAAAACTCATCTTCTCCGGAAAAGCGCACGAGTGCATTAAAGCATACCCGAAAAACGTGAACGTGTCGGTTGCTATGAGCCTTGCCGCGGGACAGGATACGGATGTGGAACTCTGGGTGGACCCTGCCGTGGACAAAAACGTCCACGAACTCTTTATCGAAGGCAGTTTTGGCGAGACGTATATCAAGGTCACCAATCTCCCAAGCCCGGATAACCCGGCGACGAGTTACCTCGCGGCACTCTCCATCCTGTCCCTCTTAAGAAATCTCGACAGCCCGCTCGTTATCGGGACGTGAAGGCGCACAGGGAAACTGCCATGGTACCGCTGGAATACCTGAAAAAATTCATAGATGAGGACGCGCCTTTTGGGGATGTGACCTCGGAATTTGTCATTCCGGATGTGGCGTGCCGCGCCGTGATCCGGGCCGAGCAGGACGGCGTCACCGCAGGTCTTCTTGAGGCTGCGGCGCTCTTTTCCCATTTCGGGGTGGAGGTGCGGCAGGATATCCACGATGGCGAGACCGTAAAGGCAGGGACGGTGCTTCTCTCGCTCTCGGGGCCGGCAAAAAAAGTCCTGCTCGTGGAGCGCACCGCGCTCAACATTATCGGCAGGATGAGTGGGATTGCGACACAGACACGAAAACTGGTGGATCTGGTAAAGGAAGAAAATCCCCGGTGCCGTGTGGCAGGTACCCGCAAGACCTGTCCCGGCCTGCGCGTTCTCGATAAAAAAGCCGTGACGCTCGGGGGCGGCGATCCCCACCGGTCGGGCCTGAGCGACGGCGTGCTCATCAAGGATAACCACCTGGTTCTCGTGCCGGTCAAAGAGGCGATCACGAGGGCAAAAACGGCAAGCGCCTACCGGAAGGTCGAGGTCGAGGTGGAAACTACAAAAGATGCACTTGCGGCGGCGCAGGCCGGTGTGGATATCCTGCTTTTCGATAACATGACTCCTGACAGTATCCGGACAACGATCCGTGAACTTGAACAGGCCGGACTCCGGGACAAGGTCATAATCGAACTTTCTGGGGGGATTACCGCAGAGACGATACAAGATTACGCACGGACCGGCGCTGACCTGATCAGTCTTGGCGCACTCACCCATACGGTCAGGAATTTTTCGGTAACGTTGGAGATCCTGAGGTAATCTTTTTTACTGGTGATACCGGGTCCGGGACCCTGATGATCCGCATGATCGGATCCGTGCGAATATTCATTATCCTCCGTGCCATACGGATGGCCTGAGGGGATCCGGATGGATGAGACAGGAACACCCGCCCCGACAGATCTCTTGGAAAAACCACCGACCGTGGAAGATGCGGCAGTTCGGGAAGAAAACCGGAGGCGACGGGTGCAGGAATATATCCGTTTACTCAAAAGTGACCGCCTTCATTTTCGCTGGCACGCGGCAGAGGCATTGGGGGATGAAGGGGACCCCGCAGCCGTCGAACCGCTTATTGCAGCGTTGAAAGGCCCGTACGTGGATGTCGAGTGGCTTGCGGCAAAATCGCTCGGGAAGATCGGGGATCCGCATGCGGTCGAACCCCTGCTTGCGGCTCTTACCTCCGGTGAAAAATGGCTCCGTACCGGCGCCGCGTGGGGGCTTGGAAAACTCAGGAATCCCCGGGCAGTCAGTCCGCTCATCCTTCTCCTTCCCGACCCAAAAAGAGGCGTCAGGAAAACTGCCGCATGGGCACTGGGGGAGATCGGGGACGACCGTGCAGTGCCGGCACTGACCGACGCACTGGAGGATCCTGATGAAGGTGTGCGCACTGCTGCACAGGAAGCACTCGACACCATCGCAAGGACAAAAACAAAAGCCGCCCCGGGTGCCGCTGTACTGTAAATCGAGCGCGGGACTTCATCCCAAATCAGGCACTACTGAATCTCCCGGATATCGTCTGCTGAACTGATGAGGATCTCTTTTTTACCCTGGTAGGTCTGGACGGTCCCGTACAAAGATACGGCAGTCCCTTTCGCAAAGGCTCTGTCACAGGCGACAGTCGCGGGGACAAAAACCGTGACATTATTAACAGTGAGCAGCACATGCCCGCCGTTTTTGAGAACGGTCGCCTGATCGATGATGCCCGTTATGGTGACGAGCGCCCCGTCGGCAGACTGGTCAGAATATGCGGATGCAAACGGTGCTTTTCCGATCTGCACGAGCACGATGTGGGCAGCAATGACCACGAGGGTCACCGCGATCAACAGCAGGATCGCGACCCGCTCCTGGTGCCCGAACATACGTGATGATTGAAACCGGGGATATAAATTACCGACAGGTTGATATGTTAACACTGTTAACATTACGATCATGTATCAGCACACCTTACCACCATCCTCACGGACGGTTATGGAGATACTGGACACCGGTGGTGCCATGACCCACAAGGACCTTGTCAAGAAAAGCAGGCTTGCGCCGCGGACCGTGCGGTACGCCTTGAAAAAGCTTAAAGAGCGCCACCTCATCATCGAGAAGTTCAACTTCCGCGATGCTCGGCAGATCATCTACCAGAACAGACCAGTTACCACCCCGGAATCCCAGCCTGCGGTCGTATGACCAAACACACCTGCACGCTCATGCACTGCGACAGCATGGTAAGAAACCTCCTCCCGCCCATGAGAGCGGAGATGGTTTGCCGGCTTGTCACCAGACAGGGCATCAGCCAGAGCGATGCAGCAAAGAGACTGGGAGTCACCCGCGCCGCGGTATCTCAGTACATGAGCAAGAAGCGGGGGTACGGGGCAATTGAATTGTCATCCGAACTCGATGCGATGATCGATCGCTGGGCACTTGCAGTGATTACCGGAGAGAGTGACATCAATCTCTGCGACGTATGCCAGTGCGCACTCAAGAAAATCTGAAAATTCTAAAAAAAACTTCGTAAGAAACGCCAGTTCTGATTGTTATTCCTGTTTTTAAAGCGTTCACCAGACCGGACGCGTGCCGTCGGTTCAGAAAATACCTGCGCATTACCGGATATGCCGCCGATAATACAGGACAATGAGCAGGCCGATAATCGCGATGACACACGCGATCTTCAGATAATCGGTTGATGGCTGTGGCGACCGCACCGCCGGGCTCCAGTCTGCATCAAATACCGTGCTGAAATACCGCGCCACCTCCGGTTGCTCCACGATGACACCGGTTTCCCGGTTGAAACTTGGGGAGTTCGTGTTCCAGTTGATACTGCTCACCAGCACTGCACGGTCATCGATTACAACCCCCTTGTTATGGATCTTCTCAAAACCACTTGCCGCAAGATCGGCAGTGCGCGCTTCAAGCGGCAGGTGTTCTGTGGCGGCAATACGGTTGATCAGCGCAACCATTTCATCATTATCCGCCTCATCCTCGGTGTTATACCAGTATGAATCAAGGAGCACCCGTACATGCACCCCGCGCCGCGAGGCATTGATCGCGGTCGCAAGGTATGGGTTCAACCGGGTCTTTGACTCGTTCGTGATATACGCCTGCTCGATCCCGATGCTGTCCTGTGCAGAATCGAGCAAGGCCGTTATCGCGCTGCTGGTATCCGGGGCGACGACCGGGGCAGCCCGTGCGCCGGTGAAAGTGACCGGGCCAAACGGCGCCGGATAGGAGATCACAGTGTACACCTCTGCCGGCCCCGCACTCCCGTACAGGGGAACAATTCCCGGCCCCCCGGTATCGGTCCGGTAAAGATCACTGAAATATGCCGCGAGACCGGGATCTTCCAGCCAGACACCCCAGCCCCGGTTCCCGCTCTCCCCCTGAGGGGGAAACCCGCTGTGCCCGAAATTTTCGCTGGTCACAAGGACTGAACGGTCATCGATGACCACGTATTTTGCATGGTCGTACCGGTACTGTGCGTGCCCGCTTTCAGATGTCGTCATCTCATAGACTGGGATCCCACTCTGGTTCAGCTGCCAGACTGCTGCTTTTTCTTCAGCGCTGATCCCCCCGACCGGCCCGCCCTCAAGAAGGACTTCCACGTCCACCCCGCGTTTTTCTGCATCGATGAGGGTACCGGTGATATTGGCACTGGAGAGTTCGTAGACATTCACCAGTACCTGGTGCTGCGCCGAGGCAACAGCACGGGAAAATACCGCCAGGGAACTGTCCGGGGAGACAAAGGTGGTGACCGTCACATTCTCAAAGGTTTCCGGAGCAAGCCGTGACTGGCCGAGCATGAGCGGGCGGGGATCCCAGACACCGTTTTCGAGAAAATGGACCTGGCCTTCCCGGGGTTTGACATCCCCGGGCCAGGTAATCTTCTGCACGAGCCGGCTGTTCTCGTACACCATCAGTTCATCACGGGTGTTGGCGAGGCGCAGTGTCGTACCGGAGACCACGTCTAGTACCTGCGGGGAATAATCCTGCCATTCAAAATCCGGGAGCCTCCCATGAGTCTTTTCAAATGCGGAAGCACTCCGTGCGACGGTCACGGTACCGTTGATATAAGTTCCGGGAGGAAATCGGAAGCCACCGTGGTTATCAGAGATGGCAATATTGTCAAGGGAACCATGACCAGACAGGACGATATATTCATCCATATCATTGGCAAGATACGGGTCCGGACAGAACTCGGTGATCTGCACCGCACCACACGACACCACACTGACACAAATGAGCAGGAACACAACGAGGCGGCGCATAAAAGACCTGGTATCTTCCTTTTTATAATAAGGGAATATAACCCTTGGGAGATGACAGCGCAGGCACGGCACGGGAAGAACGAGACAACGTCACCCGTAACGGTCGTAAAACTGGGCGGCAGTCTTGCCCCCCATATCAGGGAAATTATCCCGATCCTGCAATCCGCTCGCCGTCCCCTGCTGATTGTCCCGGGAGGCGGGATATTTGCCGATGCCGTGCGGCAGTCTGGCGCCACCACCGATGCCGATGCTGCTCACTGGATGGCATGCGCTGCCATGGACCAGTACGGGTGGACACTCGCTGCACGGGGTGTCAGGACAACCACGCGGATCGCACGTCCCCGGGATACGTGCGTCCTCCTCCCGTACTGCGCCCTGCGCCGGTATGATCCCCTCCCCCATTCATGGGACATCACTTCCGACACGATCGCCGCGTGGGTCGCCGGCATGCTCGGTAGCGATCTTCTCGTACTCAAATCCGCAGATGGCATCGGAACTGACGGTAAACTCCTCTCCCGCATAGAAAAACCCGTGCAAACCGATGTCGTCGATCCCTGCTTTCTTCCCTACGTGCTCGAACACCGCATCAGGGCGTTTGTCCTCAACGGAACCGACACGACACGGATATCCCGGTGGCTTTGCGGGGAGCAGGTTTGCGGCACCGGCATTGGTACAACCTTTTAAAGGTACTAAAAGAGATACTATAGGAATCCTTAAAGGAGCGATATCATGTCAGATAAAAAGTGTACATCCTGCAGCGCTCCGCTTGCAGAAGAGGGCTCAACGGCTTTCGCATGCCCCTCGTGCGGTGTCGAGATCACCCGGTGCTACCGGTGCAGGGAGCAGAGTATTCCTTACGTCTGCCCGAAATGTGGATTCGGGGGACCGTGAGGCATGGGTGGCGTTGCCGTAATTGTCAGGGTCATGCCGGAATCTCCCGAAGTTGACCTGGAAGAACTAAAAAGCGCGCTCAAGCAGAAACTGCCGGGCATTCAGGATATCCAGGAAGAGCCGATCGGATTCGGGCTTAAGGCGCTCAAACTTGTCGCAGTCGTCAATGATGCGGGCGGCGAGACGGATGCCATCGAGGGAAAACTGAATACGATCCCCGGTGTCGAACGTGCAGAAATCGTTGAAGTAACGCTTATGTAAAACCGGGATCGGTTATTATTCCCGCTTTTTTTATCATTTAACATCAGAGACCGGATTTTCCGGACTGGGATCTTTTCGGCTTTCTCTGAGCACCCGGCTCATTTTCGTTCTCAAGGGTCTGGACGATCTGGTGCGTCGTTGCGCGGATCTTCTCGACGGATTCCCGGTACGCGATAACCTCTGATTCATCGATCCTGATGGTCACCGGGAACGCACCGTTCCGGTTGATCCGGGCAGGAACGCCAATACAGACACCGCCGATCCCGTGAACCTCGCTTTTCACGTAGGATGAGACGGTCAGGATCCGGTTTTCGTCGCCAAGGACGGTCTTTACGAGCGACGCAATTGCTTCGCCGGGGCCGTAGACGGTCGATCCCTTGTTTTTAATGATCTGTTCGCCGCTGGACTTCACGGACTGGATGAAGTCTTGCACCGGCAGGTGCGCGAACGCCGGCAGGTTGGAGATCTTGATCCCGCCGATCGTGGTCGCCGACCAGAGCGGCACCATGCTGTCGCCATGTTCCCCGATAATACGGGTGTGGACTTCGCTGACGTGCACTTTAAAATACGTCGCAATCAGCGATTTTAACCGCATCGAGTCAAGATGGGTGCCAAGGCCAAAAACCTGGTTGGGCTTGAGCCCGGAATACTTGAGGACAACACATGTTATCACATCAACCGGGTTTGTCACCACGATGATCTTCGTGTCGGGAGCGACAGCGCCGATCGTCCGTGCCATAGGTGCAACGACGCGGGCATTCCCAAGCGCAAGATCGAGACGGTCCTGCCCCGGGCCGCGGGGAGTTCCGGCAGTAATAACCACGATCTCCGACCCGGCCACATCCTTAAGGCTGGTCGTCCAGGTGATCCTGATATTTGTCCCCCGGGCCGCGAATGAGTCGATAAAATCCTGCGCGATTCCTTTTAAGAGAGATTCGCGCCCTTCGCGCCCGTACAGCTGGATCTCGTGGACATGGGGATCTGCAGAAATGGCATATGCGGCAAACATACCGACATTGCCGGTGGCACCGATAATGGTGACTTTTGACATGGTATCACGAGAAATGGGGACGTGTTATCAGTCGACTGTACGTTGCTCCTTTTGCCAAGGTACTCCTCCTCCGCCCCGTTACCCCATGGGCGCCGGATGTCTGCGGTAAGTCTGCTCCCTTCCGGGCCTGAACCGGTTCCCGCAGCGACAGGTCGCCATTCCCTCCGGAATTTTGATACCTGGCCATCGACCTCATGGGACGAGGTTTCAACGTCAGAA
>Ga0181535_10002397_pt1 | contig 22976 bp, 21 predicted proteins | sample PEATcosm2014_Bin_44_FD_119774 | JGI IMG/M metagenome (GOLD analysis project Ga0181535, IMG submission 119774) | Peatland microbial communities from MTU Mesocosm Facility, Houghton, MI, USA - PEATcosm2014_Bin17_30_metaG | ecosystem: Environmental > Terrestrial > Soil > Wetlands > Peat | place...
GATGCGAACCCATCCTAGGCGCAAAAACAAAGACGCGCCGAGGATGGGGCACCCGGAGTTTCATGCGCAGCGGGTCGGAAACACCGGTGGGGGGCTGAAAAGAAACAAAAATGCAAGTTCAACAAAACGCGATGTCGTCATGAAGTTCTACGAACTCCCACCCATCGGACAAAAACAAAGACGTCCGATGGATGGGGCACAGTTTCATTCCCCGTGGGTCGGCGAAGCCGGTGGGAGACTGAAAAGGCTTAACAATCATAAAGCAGAGTTGCCAGTATTGGCATCGATGTATTCAAGAACCTTGGAAATACCATGGAATCGATATTCATTTTCGCTGCTAAATCGCCTATTCTCATGCCCATACCTAATTTCAATTACGACTGGAGCGGCGGACATGGCAGTGGAAAAGAGAACGTGGGCTGAACCTTTCAAGATCAAGGTAGTGGAGGCGGTGAGGATACCGACCGCGGCGGAACGGGAGAAGGCGATTGTTGAGGCCGGCTATAACACTTTTCTGCTTCGGTCCGACGATGTGTATATCGACTTGCTTACCGATTCCGGGACCTCGGCCATGAGCGACAAGCAATGGGCAGCCATGATGGTGGGGGACGAGGCTTATGCTGGCAGCCGGAGCTTTTACCGGCTGGAAAGCGCCGTCCAGGAGTGGCTGGGATACAAGTACGTCGTGCCTGCTCACCAGGGGCGCGGAGCGGAAAACCTGCTCTCAAAAGCGTTGATCAAGCCCGGGGATATTATTCCGGGGAACATGTATTTCACGACCACGAGGCTGCACCAGGAACTGGCCGGCGGCACGTTTGTGGACGTGATCATTCCCGAGGCGCACGACCCGAAGAACCTGCATCCGTTCAAAGGGGATGTGGATCTGGCCAAACTCGAAGAAGTCATCAAGACGTACGGGGCCGATCGGATCCCTTATATCAGTGTGGCTGCCACGGTGAATCTGGCCGGGGGACAACCGATTTCGCTTGGGAACATGAAGGCTGTGGGCGAGCTTGCGCGGCGGTATGGAATCCGCGTGATTCTGGACGCGGCGCGGGTGGTGGAGAATGCGTATTTCATCCAGAAGAGGGAACCGGGATGCCAGGACCGTTCGATCGCCTGGATCGTGAAGGAGATGTGTTCCTACACGGATGGATGCACGATGAGCGCCAAGAAGGACCCGATGGTGAACATCGGAGGGTTTCTGGCGGTGAACGACCACGCAGTCTACGAGGATGCGGCGAACCTGGCGGTGATTTACGAGGGGCTGCATACCTACGGCGGGATGGCCGGGCGCGATATGGAGGCGCTGGCGACAGGGATCGAGGAGTCGCTCCATGAGGATCATATTCGCGCGCGGGTGGGGCAGGTGCTTTATCTGGGCCAGAAGTTGATCGACGCGGGCGTACCAATTGTCCAGCCCATAGGCGGGCACGGGGTCTTCCTGGATGCCAAGGGGTTCCTGCCGGATATGCCCCAGGAACACTATCCTGCCCAGGCGCTGGCGGCGGCGCTTTACCTGGACTCTGGAATTCGGGCGATGGAGAGGGGGATTGTGTCGGCAGGCAGGAACAAGGAGACGGGAGAGAACAACAAACCCAGGCTCGAGCTGGTGCGGCTTACGATTCCGCGGCGGGTGTATACGCAGGCACACATGGACGTGGTGGCGGAATCGGTGGAGTCTGTGTACGCTGATCGGTCAAGCATCCCTGGGCTGCGGATGACCTACGAACCGAAGTATCTGCGCTTCTTCCAGGCTCGGTTTGAGCCTTTGGGATGAGGGGGTTATCTATTTGACTACGGGACAGACAGCGCAAGCGATATCCACGCTTTAGAATCGCGTATTCTTACCAACGACTGGCCTTCAATCCTCCCAGAAGTGAATACAGCGAGAGTCAAGATGACAAAGACGCGGCTGGATGGTCTGCTTCTGCTGCTTCTGGGAAGCGCAATGTTTGTCCTTGTGGGCGCGGCGATGGAGCACATCGCAACAGGCTCAATGCAGGATTTCAAAGGAGTTTACTACAGCACTCGATGCCTGCTGGAACACTGCGACCCGTACAGCGAAGATCAGTTGCTGCATGTTTATCTTGCGGAGGGCAGGGAACAGCCGTCCAATGCTATGGCGCCGGCACAGCGCCAGGTGGTGACGTTGTGCGTGTACTTTCCTACGGTGTTCCTCTTTCTGGCCCCGTTGGCGTTATTGGCATGGGGGCCGGCGCATCTGCTTTGGATGGTTCTGACGGCCGCCGGCTTGATTCTTGCTGCCTACCTGACATGGACTCTTGGGGCGAGTGAGGCGCCCAGGCTTTCTGGCGGCCTGATTGGCCTCTTGCTGGTCTTCAGCGCTGGCCTGATGCTGAATGGAAATTCTGCAGGAGTTGCTGTAAGTCTTTGCATAATAGCGGTTTGGTGCTTTCTCAAGGAGCGATTTGCCTGGGCGGGTGTGCTGTGTCTTGCCGCAAGTCTCGCCATCAAGCCGCATGACGCGGGGTTGGTCTGGCTCTATTTTCTGCTGGCGGGCGGAGTTATGCGAAAGTGCGCTCTGCAGACGCTGGCAATCACCGCGCTGCTGGGGCTACCGGCTGTTTGGTGGGTTTCACAGGTTTCGCCGCATTGGGTCAATGAACTGCAATATAATCAGACACTTGCAGCAGCGCATGGGGGCCTGAGCGATCCACGGCCAGATGCCGTCGGCAGTGGAACGGCTGCCATGATGACCAACCTGCAGACGGTCTTCAGCATGTTTTGGGAGGATGCGCGGGTATACGACCTCGTCACTTATGGCGTGTGTGGCGCGCTGCTGCTGGTATGGGCGGTGACAACCCTAAGATCGGAACAAACGCGGGCAAGGAGCTGGCTGGCGCTCGCCGCCATTGCCGCTCTTTCTATGCTGCCCGTTTATCATCGGCCGCATGATGCGCGGCTCCTGCTCTTGACGGTTCCTGCCTGTGCTATGTTGTGGGCCAAGGGCGGAGCGCTTAGGTGGCTTGCGCTCGGTCTGAGCACTGCGGGAGTTGTGCTGACAGGAGATCTTCCGCTTGCATTTCTTGTTGCTCTTACGAAGAGCTGGCATATGGGCACTGCAGGATTGTCAGGAAAGGTGCTGACGATCGTTCTGACTAGGCCGGCACCGCTTATCTTGATGGTTATAGGGGTTTTCTATTTGTGGGTGTACGTGAGGCGGTGCCGAGATACATGCCAGGATCAGAAGTAGACGCAATGTCCGATAACGTATATTCTGTATACTTGAATTGAGAAATTCTGATTGGCGCAGGTTTCCTTGACTTTAAAGCTTCCACGGGGTGATCGTGCTCTTCCCTGAGGGCGGATTTACATCTTGTAGCGGCCGAGGTCGTCGTCGTTGAGGCCTTCGAGCCAGCCGCGCAGTTGATCGGCTGTTGGCCCCTCGGAAGGTCCTGATGTATTCAGCTTGGCGCTCTGCATTACCTGTTCGGCGACGTAGATTGGGCAGTCGGCACGCAGGGCCAGGGCGATTGCGTCCGAGGGCCTTGCGTCGATGGTTACCTGCTCGCCGGCCTGCCGCAGCCAGAGAACGGCATGAAATGTGTCGTCCTTAATCTCTGTAATTACAACCTTTTCCAGGTAAGCATTCAAGTGACGGATTACATTTCTCGCCAGGTCGTGAGTCATGGGGCGAGGCGCTGCGACTTTTTCGATTTCAATGGCGATAGCGTTAGCCTCAAAGATTCCCACCCAGATCGGGATCACAGAATCCGAGCCTACATCCTTGAGCATGACGATGGGCATGTTGGTGGCTGGGTCCATCATCAGCCCGCGTATCCGCACCTCGATATCCATGTCTTCCCCTTTCAGGCTTGACCCTCAAGTCTAGACCGCTTCACCGGCCAGACTGTTTGGATGTGTTGCCGTGATTTTTACCTGCACATAGCTTCCGGGCGCCGGAGCGATGGGATGAGGCCAAGTGAAATTGACGGGCTTGTTCTGGCTGCTGCGAGCGGAAATCTGCGCTCGCGCCGGATTCGCCCCTTCAACCATGACTTCCATTACTTCCCCTAAATGTTTGGCGTAATTGACCCTCTGAATTTCGCGTTGACGATCAAGCAGCACTTGAAGCCGCTGAGCTTTCTCGCTTTCCGGAATCGAATCGATCATGGTGAGTGCGGGAGTGTTGGGCCGCGCCGAGTACTTGAAACCGAAAACGCAATCGTACTGCACTTCATCCAGAAGGTCCATGGTCTGCATGAGATCGTCAGGAGTTTCGCCGGGGAAACCGACGATAATGTCTGTCGAGAGCGAGATGGGGCGGCGGGCGGCCTTGATCCACGCGATGCGCTCCAAGTACCAGTCCGGCGTGTATTCGCGCGCCATGAGCTTGAGTACCCGGGCCGAACCGGACTGCACGGGCAGGTGCACGTGATCGCAGAGGGTTGGCGTGGCGTCGATTGCCTCGACGATGTCCCGGGTAAAATCGCGCGGGTGGCTGGTGGTAAAGCGAACGCGGCGGATTCCTGCCACCTCGCCAACGGCAACGAGCAGTTCGGCGAAGCTGCGCTTCCCTTCCGGATCGTGATAGCTGTTGACGTTCTGGCCCAGGAGCTGGATTTCGGTATAACCCTGGCCGGCGATGCGGCGCGCCTCTTCGAGTACGGAAGACGAGGTGCGGCTGCGCTCCTTGCCGCGGGTGTAGGGGACCACGCAGTAGGCGCAAAACTTGTCGCAACCTTCAATGATGGTGATGTAGCCGCGGTAGGGGTTCTTGCGGGCGGTGAACTCGGTTTCGAAGGTCTCGTCGGTCTGGCGGTCAGCAAGGCCGGTGATCCTCGTCTCTCCCGCTTCAAGGCGGGTGAGCATCTCGGGCAGCTTGCGGTAGGAGGCAGATCCGGAGACCAGGGATACATAAGGGACTCGGTCGAAGATCTTTTCGCCCTCCTGCTGGGCGACGCAGCCGAGCACGCCAAAGCGCTTGCCGGCCTTGTGCATTCTTTTGTAGATGTTGAGCCGGTCGAAGACCTTCTGCTCCGCCTTGTCGCGGATGGAACAGGTGTTGTAGAGGATCAGGCCAGCCTCTTCTTCGGAGGGGACCTGGCGGTAGCCCTGCTGCTCCAATGTGCCAATGACCTTTTCGGAGTCATGGGCATTCATCTGGCAGCCGAAGGTCTCAAGGTAGAAGGTTTTCTCGGGTGCCATGGCAATCTCAAGTATACCGTGATTGCTGCTCAGTTGGTCCGGAGGCGCGGAAGACTGATGTCGCGCTAGTGTGGTGAGTCAGAAGTTCGCGGCATAAATGGGACACCCGAACCGCAGATCCTTCGACTACGATTGACGCAAAAAGCGCGCCAATCTTCGCTCCTGATGAACGGGACGGTTTGACTTCGTCGTATCCCACCCTAGCCACAAAAACAAGAACGTGGCGAGGGTGGGGCACCCGGCTTTTGAGCGTCTGGCACTGGTTCATCTCTGGATGTAACTCGCCGTGGCGAGACAAGCTGCTCAGGATGACAAGCAATTTTGATATGAACGCTGGACTCCGGACACTAGGTCTCTGACAACATAAATCCCAGGTCCCAGAATCGGGACCTGGGGCACCCAGCGTTGGTACAACTTCAAGCTGTCAGAGCCCTAGCGCAGGCCGGTATGAAGGTAGGCCAGCAAGGCAGACATTTGCTGGTCGGAGAATCGGCCGGCGAAGGACGGCATCATACCCTTGCCGGCCAGTACCGCTTGCTGAACCTCCGCATCGGTTGCCGGACGGCCGCTGGGCAGCGAGGCGTGCGAGAAGACACTGTGCAGGTTCGGCGGAGCCTTCTTCAGTGCCAGATCGTTTTCCTCGTGGCAGTGGGCGCAACGAGCTTGGTAGAGGCGCTTCCCTTCCGCCTCTTGCGGGGTGAGGGACGGTTTTGAATGGCAGCCGGCAAGGAAGACACCGAGACCGGCCACCGCTGTAGTACACACGGCGGCGAAGATCCGGCGGGAATACAGCGGCACTGTTTGCCTACGCCTTCTGGGCGAACTGACCGCTGACGTAGTCCCAGTTCAGCACCTGGAAGAACGCCTTGACGTAGTCGACGCGGCGGTTCTGGTACTTCAGGTAGTAGGCGTGCTCCCATACGTCAATGGTGAGAATCGGCTTGTGACCTAAAGCGAGCGGGCTGTCCTGGTTGGGGGTGGTTTCGATGGTTACGGTGCCGTCGGGCAACTTGACCAGCCAGGCCCAGCCGCTACCGAAGACGCCCATGGCGGCTGCGGTCAGCTTGTCTTGAAACGTGGAAAGCGAGCCGAACTTCGCGTCGATGGCCTTGGCCAGTTCGCCGGATGGGGCTGAACCGCCCTTGCCGAGGGTTGGCCACCAGAAGGAGTGGTTGGCGTGCCCACCGCCATTGTTGCGTACCGCGGTGCGGGCAGCTTCCGGCACACTGCTGAGGTTTGCCACGAGTTCCTCGACGGTCTTCCCTGCCAGTTCGGGATGCGCGGACACGACGGCATTCAGGTTGTTCACATAGGCCTGGTGGTGCTTGTCGTGGTGCAGATGCATTGTGACGGCGTCAAAGCTCGGCTCGAGCGCATCGTAGGCATAGGGCAAAGGTGGAAGGGTAAAAATTGCGGCGGGTTGCGGGGCTGCGGCGGCAGGCGCCTGGCCAGCCGATAAGGCTTCTGCGGCCAGCTTGTCAGTGAGTAGCGCGACGCCCGCTAGCGAGCCGATCTGCAGGATTGCGGTTCTACGATCCATCGATGACATAGGGAAGATCCTCCGGTAAGTCTGCGTTCAGTCTGAGCGGGCCGGGCGGGAAGGTCAAGTGTGACTTTGTGCTACCGCCGGCACTGTAAATAGCAGAGCGGCGCTGAGCAGGTATTCTGGCAGTATGCGGTTGCCTTCACGATGCGCATGCGGCAGCTTATCGACCGATGCCTGCAATGCCGCAATACACGCAGCCGGCGAGAGATGAATGACACAAGACGCTGAGAATCTGACTCCCCTGCCCCATACGGCGCAGAACCGCTGCTTCGGATGTGGCGAAGCCAGTTCGATTGGACTGCACCTCGAATTCTTTCGCACGGCAGAGGAAACCGTGGTCTGCCTGCCGGCCGTTCCGAGTGTATTTGAGGGCCCGCCTGGTTATCTGCATGGCGGGATTATCGCCACGCTGATGGACGAGGCAATGAGCAAGGCGGTCCGTATACGCGGGCTGGCGGCCATGACGCGGCAGATCGAGATCGAGTACCTGCGCCCCGTTCCCTCCGGCGAGAAGGTGCGCATCGAGGGCCGGGTTGTCCGCAGCGAAGGCCGCAAACACTGGACTGAGGCCAGGATTCTGAATGCGAAAGCAGTCACGCTGGCTTCGGGAAAGGGATTGTTTGTGGAGGTGCGCGCCAGCAGATTGACGGCGGCGCGGCCCGAAGACCGCGCCGCCGCTTTCTTGAACAAGCTTTGACCGGGCGCTAGAGGATTGTTGGAATTGCCGTAGACCGAAGACATGCACTCAAGTGGCTTTTTCATCAAGAAAAAGCCACCTTTCCATGCACTCAAAATGTCTATACTAATTCCGACAATGCACTAGTGGATCATGTTGATGGTTTCCTGGGTGATGGTGTCGAAGGTGGTGATCGCCTTTGAGTTTGCCTCGAAACCACGCTGCGCAATGATCAGGTTCGAGAACTCGGCAGAGATGTTGACGTTCGACATCTCGAGCGCGGAATCCTGTATGGTGCCCAGACCGTTGGTTCCGGAGACACCGATTGAGGCCGCGCCACTGGCCAGCGTGGTTTCATAGTCACCGTTGCCGAGCAGAGACAATCCCTGCAAATTGGTGACATTGGCCAGCGCAAGTTGACCGACGGCCTGCGTCTGCCCGTTCGAATAAGAGGCGGTTACGGTGCCATCGGAGCCGATGGAGAAGCCATTATACGAACCGCTGGCATAGCCGTTCTGTGTGCCTGCCGAGGTGGCGGATGTGGCGTCGACCTGGGTGATGGTCGGAGTGCCGCTCGAGCCCAGAATGTTCCAGGTCAGGTTCATCGTGGTTGCCCCGTCGGCGAGTCCCGCAAACGAGATGCCGCTTACATCCGCCGCGGGACTGACCAGTTTGCCGCTCGAATCGAACGTCAAGGATCCAGTTGCGCTCGCCGCCGCTACCGGCTCCTGAATCACCTTCCCGGAGGTCGTGACATTGGCGCCGACGATGGAAAGCTGACCGCCCGGCGTGGCGCTGACCGACACGCCGGAGATACCCGCCGTAGCCAACGCGGTGTTGAGCGCAGCGGCGTAGTTCGCCACTGTTTCGCCGCTGGTCACCGTGGGAGCCGTAATGGTCGCGGTGGCGCCCGATGGTGTTTGCCCGGTGATGGTCAAGTTCGTTGAAGGGTCCACCGTCGCGACGGTGCCGCTGCTGGCGCCGAAGTTGTAGTTGATGGTTGACGCGGTCAGATCCTGATTGACGCTGCCGGCGATGGACGAGTTGGCTCCGATGATGGACAACTGGCCGCCGGTGGATGTGACTTTGACGCCAACAATGCCGGCATTGCTCAAGGCGGTCGTCAGGTCAGTGGCATAATCGGCGACAGTCTCAGGGGTACCGGTGAACGTTGGCAGGGCCGTAGTGGCCGTTGCGCCGCTTGCTGTCTGCCCGGTGATCTTCAGAGCCGCGCCCGGATTGACCGTGGCGCTGGAACCAAAATCATAGTTGGTCGTGGTTGCCGACAACGCCTGGTTTAGATCGTTGGAAGTTGTCAGATTGGCTCCGACAAGGGACAACTGATTGGTGGCGGTGTTGGCATTGACCGTCACATTGACGATGCCCGCGGCCGAAATGGCGGTGGTGAGGGCATTCGCGTACGTCGTCATGGATTCGCCGGCAGTGACCGCCGGTGCGACGATGGTTGCCTGGACACCGGCGGCTGTCTGCCCGGTGATGGTCAGATTCGTCGTCGTATCCACCGTGCCACCGGTATTGAAGGTGAAATTGTTTGTCGTGCCGCCGGCCAGATCCTGATTCATGTTGCCCGTGACCGTGAAGGCGCCTGTTGTTCCGGCAAAGGTTAGTTGGCCCGTAGCCGCGTTGCCGTTAACGGTGATGCCGCCGGCGCCGACGGTCATTCCGGCCAGACCCATGGCGGTCGTAATGTCAGTCGCATACTGGGCCGCGGTTTCATTGGCGGCAGCCGGCGGTACGGTCACGGTTCCCGCTCCGCCAGGCCCGGTAATTGTGAGGCTGGTCGAGGCTTGATCGACTGTGCCTAATGTGCCCGCTGTGGTGCTGAGACCGTAGCTGAGCGTTGTCACGCCAGCGGCTGCGCTGGAACTCTGCGTTACCGGGGTGAGGCTTGTGACCGGTGTCGCCGCGGCCAGGGTGTTGTCGAGCGTAGTTGTGCCAGCAGCTGCGGCTGATGTAACTGGAAGAGTGGTTGCCGCAGCGGCCGTAGCAGCAGCCGACGTAAGGGTGTCGGGCAGCGTAACGCTGTAGGACCACTGATTGGTTCCGGTCTTGGTGTAAGTGACCGTTGCCTCGTAGCTATTGCCGAGCGAGTCGTATACCTCGACCTGGCCGGGTACCGTTGTGCCCACGGTCGCCGAGGAGTCGAGAGTGGCGGTCATGCCAAAAGTTGTGCTGGCTTTGGGCGCCTGGACATCTCCGGTCACGGGAATCGTGATGCCGGACAGCGTGGCATTGGTGTTAACAACACCGTTGAGAGCCGGGTATCCCATAACCGTCATGCCATTGGCAGTGACCAGATTGCCGCTGGTGCTCTGGGTAAAGGAGCCGTCGCGCGTAAGCAGGTTGGTGGATCCATCGCTGACGACAAAAAAGCCATTGCCGTCCAGAGCCACATCGGAGGTTGTGGTGCCGCTGGTGTTGTACGAACCCTGCGTAAAGTCAGCCGAGTTGGAGGCCACCTTGACGCCCCCGCCAACCTGAATTTCGTTGCCGGACCCTGTCGTGCCGATCTCTTGATAAAAGAGATCTGAGAAATTGGTGGTCTGGGTTTTGTAAGCCGTCGTGTTCATGTTGGACAGGTCGTTGGCGATCGTGTTCAACGCCGTTGAATCGGCGTTGAGGCCGGAGAGCGGAATGTAGAAACTTGCCATCTTGAATCTCCTCTGGATGCATTCTTAGGTTGCTGCTGGCCGTTCCGGCCGGTTGGAAAACGATCCTTACTGGACTCCAAATGAGCCGCCTGCAAGCGCGGCGGTATGAGCATGCCCGTCGAGGGCGTGAGCGAGGGTACTCGCCGCCGGGTTGACATCGGGAGTGCTGAGATTGCCGGAAGCGAGCGTGGCCGCCGAAGAAACGGATTGCAGATTGCGGGCCGTTGCCCGACTGGTGGCATCAGATTGTGCTGTTGCGCCAGAAGAATTCGCGCCGCTCTCTGAGGACGCCGCAGCGGCAACCTGACCGGAGCCGCCGCTGGAACTTGTACTGGTGGTGCCGAGCGACGACGTCAGAGTCTGGTTGATGCTGATCAGTTGCTGCAGGCTGTTCACGTTGACAAGCTGGTTGATGTACTCGTTTGGATCCGTGGTTGCCGTCGGGTCTTGGTTCTTCATCTCGGTTACGAGCAGCGTAAGAAAATCATTGGCTGAGATGGTGGACGATGAACTGCTGGTGGAGCTGGTGTCCGCCGCGTCCGCCAGCGGACTGGCGCTGGGAGTTGCGTTTGTGCCTGACAATGCTTGTGCCGCCGTCGTCGAGTGATTAAGGATTCCTGATGCGAATGCCGCCATTTTTCCCTCCTGTGTTTTCTTCCCGCGTCTGCTGCCGCTTGTGTTCTATGTCTCGTTGTTCTGCTTCCCTTTACAGATTTGCTCCGTTCAGGCCATTACGGAGATGTGGCCGCCCTGTTGCGACGCTCCACTCATGCCGTTGCCGAGAGTGCCACTGAGAACAGAACCCTGCTCCTCACGCGGGGATAAGGTTGCCGGCATCATGGCCTGCGTGTTCGCTGGCGATTCGGAAAAGTTATTCTGCCCACTTCCCTGGCCTGTGTCTTGATTTGCATTCTGGTTGGTTCCCTGACCCGAGTTCTGACCGGTGGACACGCCGGCATCCCTGCTCTCGGGCACGGCCAACGTGAGTGTTTCCACGTGCGCATGCTCATCGGACAGATACGCGTTCAATCCCGCCATATGCCCGCCAAGAGCCTGAGCCGCATCGGTCGAACCGGGGATCACGGTTGCATGGACGCCTCCCGCGTTGAGATCGGCGCGTACGCCAACCCAGCCCAGGGACGGGTCTTGAAACCCAGCCTCGGCGTGCCTGGCTCCAGCGTGAGTCCAACTTGATGCCGCTGAGCCGGAGGTGGAATCGAGGGCCGCAAAGGTTGCCGCCGACCCGCCGGCGGAGTTCGTTCCGCTCGCGGTGGTTCCGCCTGCGGCGCTCAACGCATCGCGGGCGACGGACGGATCACGCGACAGACTCGACACGTCAGAGACGATTGCGCCTGTGTGCGGCTGAACGACAGCAAGCCCATGGCCGCCAGTTTCGGCTGCGATTGCGCTGCTTGTGGACCGCGCTGCGACTGGCTCCGATGCATTTGCGGCGGCTGCCGCTGCCGGCTTCCTCGCCTTGGTGAGCGTCGCTGAAGCTCGAACTAGAGCCGTCTCCTCTGGTTCGGTTGCTCGATTCGACTCGTTGCTTGAGGCTGCCGCCGTTGCAGGTTCGATCGTTTGGCTCGCAAGCTGGGTCTGCAGCGGGCTTTGCCGCTGGACGGACGGCTGTTGCGCATCAACGGCCTGAGCCTGCGCTTGAACAGACAATGAAACAGGAGAGGTGACCGCGGATGATTTGGTCTGCTCGGAATTATCCGCCTCAGCCCCTTGACGGCTTCCGCCAGGTGTTTCAGTTTCTCCTGTTGCGGGCAGGATGGCGGCATGAACCAGGGGAGGCGTTGTTCCGGAGCGAGAGCCTGCGTTGGGGAACGCCAGGGTCGAGCGGGCTGCGGCAGATCCACTTGAAAGCGCCGGGGCTTCGTTTGCGAGGTTCAACCCAGCGTCCGAGCCTGCCAGGCTGGCCGATGGCGAGGCGGAGGCGCTGTCGCCAAAATGGCTTTCAGCCTGAAGCGCAACCGGGGGCTGCATCGAGTCAACAGTCCCCTCGGCGTGCGCCTGCACGGAATCGGACGATACGGCTATGGCAGCTTGACCACCGTTGAGGCTTGAGGCAGATGATTCCGCTTTCAGCGAATTGGCCGAGCCTGACGCGCCGGAGTTGCCGGGCAACATCGCGCTATCAGCCAGGGACGATGAGTGTTCGGCTACGTTTGGGATCGCGATCGATGACAAGGTGCTATAGCCCGCGGTGCTGGTGGCGCCGCTTGCAGGTGCGTATGCCGATCCGGATCCCGCACCGGAGCGAGGCGAGACAACCGATGCCTCGCCCAATGAACCGGAAGCGGCTCCGGTTGCCGGCACGGCGAGTGAATCGGGCAACGCCTGCGGCGGCGCCGATCCAGCCGCGTTTGCGGCCATGACCCAGGTTGCCGCCTGCGGCAATATCTGCGAGAGTGGATCGTTTCCCTGCGATACGTGCGCAGCTACGGAAACAGGCCCGTCAGAATCAGCTTCGCGCTTGCTGCTCTTGCCCGTACCGGAGTCGCGAGCTTTGGTGGACAGGAACGGCTGAGTGCTCTCGGAGGTCTTCGCAGCGCCATCGGCAACGATCTGTTGGCCAACTGAGACTGGTATACCTAAAGCGGCGAGGTTGTTTTCGGGCGCGACTTGAGCGGATGCCGTGCTCCTTGTCGAATCATTGCCCTGCCCGGCTGCCAGCCTCCATCGTAGAGCGGCGTCAGCGGGGGAGATCGAAGCCGCCGGCAGATCGGTAGTGACGGCCGTTTCCTGAGTGGCCGGTTCAGTGCCGGAGTCGCCCGCTTTCGTCGCGGTTGCGACCGGAGTGTCAGCTCCCTGAAGAAAGAGAGAAGCGAAATGCTCCTGCCAACTGGAGCGCACGTTCTCCGTTCCGTCTTGCACTGGCGAAGAACCCCTGGCCGCAGTCCCACCGGACCGGCCCTGCGCTTCGATCTGCGCGCCGGCAGATACCGCTCCCTGGCCTGGGTTGGCACATCCTTGCGGGTCAGCGACGAATCCAGCGACGACGCTCATGAGGCTGGTTAAAGCAGGTGCCGTGCCAAAGGGGGATGGGCGCGGGTTAAAGCATTGTCAGAAACGGGAGGCCGGCTCCCAATTCAGGACGGCTACTGATTTTCGAGCTGGAAATGGCTCAAGCTTCATCGGTTGCAGGATGAGTCCCGGGCTGCGCTTCAATTGAACCCGCGGGCTTGCTGGAGTTTCCCGCATGGTTGCGGGCATGCAAACGGTTGAGGTACCAGTCGTCGAGTGCCTGCTGGCCGCGGCGGTCTGCCACCAGAGCCTCCATGGCTTCAGCTTCGCTAATGAGAGTTTCCGCCTGACGGCATTCGATCCGCTTGCTAAGAAACGCCTGACGAAGGGACTCGACTTCAAGCTGGGCGTCGGCGATTCTTGGCACGAGCGCCTCGGCACGCCGCCTGGCCGCATGGGTCTCCTCGATGCCGGCCAGCCGATCCGGCAGCTCTCCGTTGCGCGCGCTGGCATGAACGAGTTTGCGCCCGCGCTGGGCCCGGTCCTGGGTCGCCGTCAGCGCGCGTTCAAGCTGCGCCAGTTGCCCTACCTGAGACTCGAGGGCGAGCCGGCACTGATCCTCTTCTACCTCGAGAACGCACAGCAGACGACGCAATGCCCGCGAGACAGCCATGGCTCAAACCTCGGCGGCCAGCACGGCGAGCCGTTTTATGCAGTCGGCAAGATGCACCTGTTCATGCGCATCCTGGGTCATGAAGGTCCGCATCGCCGTACGCGCGCGCAAGGCGCGGTCAAGGTCAGGGTCCGCGCCCGGCTTATAGGCGCCGATACGCACCAGGTCTTCCGAGCGCGCATAGACGGCCATCAGACGGCGCAGAAGAGCCGCGTGTTCGCGATGCCTGGGCTCGGCTACCGCGGGCATCAATCGACTGATCGAGTCAAGTACTTCGACCGGCGGATACCAGCCTTCGGCCGCCAGAGACCGGGAGAGAACGATGTGGCCGTCCAGCAGCGACCGAACTGCGTCCACAAGCGGGTCCTGCTGATCGTCGCCTTCCATCAGCACGGTATAGAAGGCCGTGATTGAACCGGTGCGAAATTGCCCAGTACGCTCGACCAGGCGCGCCAGTCTGGTGAAAACCGAGGGCGTGTATCCCTTGGCTGTGGGCGGCTCGCCGGCGGCAAGGCCAATTTCGCGCGCGGCCATGGCAAAGCGGGTGAGCGAATCGAGTACCAGCAACACGTGCTTGCCCTGGGCGGCAAAGAACTCCGCCACCGTGGTTGCGGCCAGCGCCGCTCTCATGCGCAGCAGCGGTGACTGGTCGGAGGTGGAGACCACGACGACAGAGCGAGCCCTTCCCTCGACGCCCAGCGCGTCTTCGAGAAACTCGCCGACCTCGCGGCCACGTTCGCCTACCAACCCGACCACCGTCACATCGGCTTCGGTGTTGCGGGTCATCATGCCGATCAAGGTACTTTTGCCGACACCCGAACCGCCAAAGATGCCCACGCGCTGGCCTCGCCCTACGGTCAGCAGCGAGTCCAGAACACGGATTCCTGTTCCGAGCGGTATGCGAATGGGTGTGCGGTCGAGGGGCGAGCGCACACGGCCGTCCAGCGGCATTGTGAGAGAAACGGCCGGCGGCCTGCCTTCGTCGATCGGTTCCCCCAACGCATTGAGTACGCGGCCCATCAGCGCTGGCCCGACTTCAATCTCCGGAGTGACGCCCAGCGCCTCCACCTGGTCGCCGAAACGAACGCCTTCAGTTGTTTCGACCGGCATTGAGAGCACATTCGAGCCTCTGAACCCGATGACTTCGGCGCGGTGGAGCAGGCCAAACCGGTCTCGAATCTCGCAGCATTCGCCGACCGAGGCGAGTGGCCCGGACGACTCGATGGTCTGGCCCAGCGACTCGAGAACCTGCCCGCGCCAGCGCCATGGCTGGCCCCGGTCGAGACGCGCGAAGTAACGGCCGAGCAGCGCAGTCATTCCTGAATCCCGCCTGTTGCGTCCGCAACCGGAACCGTTTGCGCGGCAGAACCGGAACTGGTTGAGCCGGCACGGTCGAAGAAACCGCGTTCAATCTCTCCCAACTGCGACCGGATACCCAGGTCCACCGAGCCCAGCGAGGTTTCAATGACACAGTCGCCGAGCCGCATGCCTTCCGCCGCAATTACGGTTGGCTTGAGCGCCAGATTGGGCAACAGGGCGATGGCGTCGGTCCATAGCGCGAGGTCCGCCGGGGGCACGCGAAGCCGCACTTCGGTCGAGCCGGAGAGCTGGCCCATCGCCACGCGGACCGCGCCTGTCAGCAACAGCGGGTCCATCTGTGCCTCGCGGCGCAGGATGCGGGCAGCGACCGCAAGAGACAGCTTGACAACCTCATGCTCGACTGTCTGCAGATAGCGGTCGCGTTCCAGGGCAAAGCTCTCGATCAATTCAGATTTTTCGCGTGCGCGCAACTCCCCGGCTGTCTTCAGTGCCGCGGCGTGCGCCTGCTGCTCGTCCTGTCGGCCTTCCTGCCGCCCACGCTCGCGCCCGGCTTCGAAAGATCGGCGGGTCTCTTCGGCCAGCCGTTTTTCAAACGCGGCGCGCGCCTCTGTCTCCTTCACTGTCTGAGCGGGCTCATGAACCTGCTCTTCCGGCAAGCGAGCTTCCGTTGTTTGAGTCCAGCCTTGCCAGTCGGGCACCGAAGGAGCATGCGGGCCGGCCGAATATTCGAACAACTCGATCCGTGCCGCCCCCGTGCTTTGTTGCGCCATTCCCATCCGCTCCAATCGCTCCTTCCCGCGACTTCATCTTCCGCGGGTTCCCTTCAACGCTTACGGCTTGTGAGTGGTCCGTTATCGGGCTGTATCTCCCTAGTGTCCTGTCTCCGAAGCCGGTCTTGATTGGCCCATTCGCCTGCATCGCATTGGCAGGCTCAGGGCAAGCATTGCGGCCGCCTCGAAATTCAAGACTTTAAAGGAAGCCGGTTTTTCGATTGCCGGATCAGGCCAGCATTTCGTCTCCGGTCTCCAGCTTCAGGATCACCTTGCCTTCGGCCTCCAGGCGCCGGGCCAGGTTCAGGATCTCCTGCTGCGCCTGGGCCACTTCGCGCGAGCGCACCGGGCCGAGCACTTCCATATCCTCCTTCAACATCTCGACCGCCCTTGAACTCATGGCTTTGAAGACCTGCGCGCGCAGATCTTCGTTTGCGCCCCGCAAGGCCAGCGCCAATTGCCTCTTGTCGACGCCGGAAACGATCTCGCGAATCGTCGCGGGCGGCACGGTAACGAGGTCCTCGAAAGTAAACATCAGGTTGCGGATGCTCAAGGCCAGCTCCGGCTGGCCGTCCTCGATGGTCTCGAGAATCTTCTTCGACTCCTCGGCATTCAACCGGTTCAGCAGATCGGCCACCGCCTTGAAGCCGGAGTAGCTTTTGCGCGCCGTGTCACCCACGCTTTCCAACCTGCGGTGCAGAATATGCGCCACCTTTTGCGCCATTTCAGGTGAAAACTGGCGCATCTCGGCGAGCCGCTGGACGGAGACTACCTTGTGTTCTTCACTCAGGTTATCGAGTACCAGCGATGCCCGGCGCGGATCCAAATGGGCCAGAACGAGCGCAATCGTCTGCGGATGTTCCGTATCAAGCAGCTTGCCAAGTTGCTGCGGATCGGTGCGCTGCAGCTTGGCCAGATTGCCCTGTGCCGCTTCCTGCGAGCGGCGCACCAGCGTGAGCAGATCGTCGGCGCGTTCCTTGCCGAAGGTGTCCACCAGCAGGCGGCTGGCGTAGTCCAGGCCACCATGGACCATAAAGTTCTGCGTTTCGAGCAACTGCCAGAACTCCTCCATGATCTCGGAAGACATATCTGGCGTGATACCGCGCAGGTCCGCCAGCTCCTCGGTAAGCCGTTGCACATCGGCCTCGGGCAGCGCGCGCAGGATCTCCTTGGCCAGTCCCTCGCCAACAGCAACCAGCAAGACCGCGGCCTTGCGCACGCCGGACATATTCGCCGACTGGCGGCGCCGTGCCGTGCCGTTCGTGTTCTCCTGCTCACTCAAGCGCGGGCCCTTTCCTCAATCGCTAATCGGAGTGAATCCAGCTCTGCAACAGCCGCGAGCTCTGTGTTGGTTCGCGTTTCAAATGATCGGTCACCTGTTCAAATATCTCCTGATTCCTGATCCGCTCCGGATCGACCTCAACCGGTTCGGGCGGAGCCTTCAGTGCCGCCGCGGTTTGCGCGGCGGAGGCTCCGCCTGGCAGTTCCTTGACGCCCGGTTTTGTGGCGCCTTTGGCCGAGGCCTGCTGTGGCCCAGCGCGGCGAAGAGCGGGGCGCACGCCAAAAGCCAGCACGACCAGCAGACCGGCCAGAAGTGCCGCGTACTTGACAAGCACCGGCGAATTCTCCGCGGTGCTCGCCAGCCTCTCAATGACTGGAACCGGTGGCTGCGCACGGTTCTGATCGAAAGCAAGATCTTCAACCGTGAGCATGTCTCCGCGTGCCACGTCGAAGCCTACCGCAGCCTGTGCCAGAGCCGTCAGGTTGCGTATCTCGTCGGCGGACCGTGGCTGCCACACCGCGGCTTTTCCCGCGCCTGAGGCTTGCGCCAGCCGGTCGTTGACCACAATGGCCGCGGTCAATCTGCGCACTCGGCCGGGTCCCTCGACCACGTGCCGGTCAGTCTTGGAAGCGCCATAGGTGCCGGACTCGGTTTTAGCGGTTTGGGGAGAAGTAAACTGTTGTGGGTAAACAGGCAGCGCCTGCGTGTTGGGGGCGTTGGAGGCTGCTCCAGGAACACCGGCGGCAACGGGCTGCGCACCGGTAGTCTGTTCAGTGCGCTGCATCGAGAGCGTGACTGTCTTGTCGGGATCGTAGGTTTCCTGGGTGACATCGCTGGCCGCATGATCGTAGTCCAGAGTCACGGAGGCGCGCACCATGCCTGCGCCGGTAACCGGCTCAAGGGTAGAGACAAGCTTCTCCTCGAGCGCCTGTTCGGCGGTCAACTGCATCGCTTCGGCGGTTTTCGGTCCCAGCGGCAGGTGGCCGCTGGCATCCACCAACACCACGTTGCCGGGCGTCAATCCGTCCACGGCGGAGGAGATCAGGTTGCGAATCGCATCGGGCTCTCCGTCGGCCAGCGAACGATGCCGGAGCTTGATGACCACCGAGGCCTTGGCCGCTCTCTCCTGGTCGCGGAACAACGAATCGTGGGGCAGCACCAGGTGAACCCGCGCGGACTCGATGTCGGAGAGCGTGCCCACCGTATGCTCGAGCTCGCCCTCCAGCGCCCGCTGGTAGTTCACCTGCTCGTCGAACTCCGAGCCTACCCAATTGGGCTTGTCGAAGATCTCAAAGCCGAGGCGCCCGCTCTTGACGCCACCCTTGGCCGCTACTGCCAGCCTGGCCTTATCCAATTGGGCTGCGGGAACCAGAATACCGGCTCCGTCCGGGGTCGGCTCGTAGGGGATCTGCGCCTGGGCCAGCATCTGGGCGGTCTGGCGCGCATCCTCCGGCTCCAGATTGACATAAAGAGTGCGCCAGTCGGGCCGGAGGGCGTACCAGATCAGCCCGCCTGCCAGAACTACAAGCAGCAGGGCCGCACCGAGCGCCCAACCGCGCTGCGAGGGCGCCATCTCTGCCCAGCGGATGAGTGCACGGCCCCAGAGCCCGGCAAGCTGATCCGTCAGTTGCGGTTGTCCGGGCTTGGCCGGAGCGCTCTTTTCCAGTTGTGTCCCCGTGGCCATGGTCCCTGTGTCCCGTTGCTTTCCTGTCCTTTGAGAAACCTGACCGATCCCGTGAGCGGTTCACTGCCGGTCTCGACGATGCACCGCATCCGGCGCCTGCCTGGCGCTGCTCAGAATTGCATACCGATCACTTGCTGATAGGCCGCTACCGCCTTATTGCGCACCGAGAGCGCCAATTCAAAAGCCATGCTGGCCTTCTGCGTGGCGATCATGGCCTGGTGCACATCCACGCCGGAACCGGTGATCAGCCCGTCGACGGCCGTGCGGGCCTGATCTTCCAGGTGGTTCACCTGTCCCACGGCATCCGTCAGCAGATCGGCAAACGGAGCCGGGCCTGCTGTTTGGGTTGCCGTTGAAGTCAAGGCGGATGCAGCAGCGCTGCCTGCCAGGTTCGGTAGCGTGGCTGATGCGGCTGTAAGTGGGTTCAGCGCGAATTGCATCGCTCCTCCATTCCCGTTCCCGGCTTCTGTCGAATTTCTTCGCCGTCTTCGTGACTCATGCCTTTACCCTCACGATTTGGCAATCTCCAAGGCCGAGACGATCATGCCCTTCTCTGCCTGGACCGCGGAACTATTAAGACCATATGCACGTGTTGCCCCCATCAGGTCCACCATCTCTGTGAGAGGATTAATGTCCGGATACGAGACATACCCATCGGGTCCAGCGTCCGGGTGGCCGGGGTCGTACCGCTTTAACGGAGCAGAGGGGTCCTCGACGACCTGAGCGATATGTACCCCCGGTGCAGTGTTTCCCGATCCAGGCAGACTGAGGCTGGGCAGCGCCGCCTGGGCGAGCGAGCCCGACAGGCCGCTCCCGGAGGCGGCGGTGATCGAGTCGAGGAAACCGGGATCGCCGCGATTGGCGGCAAACACCACTTCCTGACGCCGATAGGGGCCACCGGAGGCGGTGCGCGTTGTTTCAGCATTGGCCATATTGGCGGCTACGACCTCAGCGCGCATCCGCTCGGCCTGCATGGCCTGGCCCGATGTTTCCATGATTCCAAAAAGATTCATCGCAAAAACCTTCTTCCGCGTAGAATTGGTTGACCGAAAGATGCTTGCCCGCAAGAAACGGCAACGGGGACTATTTGTCGGAATGGATCGCGTCCATGACCCGTTGGTACTCCTCGTGAAGCAGAGCCACACCGGTCTTGAACTTCAACTGCGCTTCGGCTAGATTCATACCTTCGCGGTCCATGGAGACGTCATTTCCGTCTGGACGCGCAATCAACCCATCCACGGCCTGAACATGCACTTGTCGCGGAGCCTGCCCCTGATCCAGGCCAACCATGGCATCACGCATCTCAGCCTCAAAATTCATCCCCATGGTCCGGTAACCAGGGGTATCGATGTTGGCCATGTTGGCCGCGGTCAGCTTTACTTCGCTCGTGGCCAGATCCAGGTAACGGGCGATCTGATCGCTCAAACGTGTCTCGACTCCAATGCTCATCCCTGCCTCCTTTCGCCGGGCCAGACCGACTTTCGCTGCTCTCTCCAAGCCCCTCTAGAGCAGAACCAGAGTCCCTGTGTCCTTTTGAGTGAATACGAGGCCGCCACTTCTTGATGGTCGCGTCGACTTGGGTGCATTGCTTTCCGGATACACCAACTCTGGTTCTGCTATAACGCCCGGGCCAGACGCCGCGAATGGTCTCAGTTCATCTCGGTTCCGAAGTCAATTTCACGGGAGGTCAGCAGGGGCTCGTCGCCGGCAAGAATCACGCCCCGCTCTAGAACGTGCTCAAGTTCGCGCACATTTCCAGGCCAGTCGTGCGCCGCAAGCTTTGCCAGCGCGCCGGCATCAACTCGCTTCACCGGCGTATCGCGGCCCAGCTTCTGCATGAAGTGCTCTACCAGACCGGGCAGATCCTGGTTGTGCTCGGCAAGCGCCGGCGTTCGGATAAGAAACACAGCCAGCCGGTAGTAGAGATCGGAGCGGAAGGTGCCTGTCAGGGTGTTTTGCGCAAGCGGCCGATGGGTTGCGGCAAGAATCCGGACATCGACTTTAACGGTGTCGTTGTCGCCTACCCGCTGCAGTTCTCCGCACTCGACAAAGCGGAGCAGCTTGGACTGCAGGGCCAGGGGCATCTCGCCGATCTCGTCGAGAAACAGGGTACCTCCGTCAGCGGCTTCAATGCGGCCGACCCGGCCCTGTACCGCGCCTGTGAATGCACCGCGCGTATGACCAAACAGTTCCGCTTCAAGCAGCGCCTCGGGAATAGCCGCGCAATTAATGGCGACAAACGGCTTGCGGCTTCGTGGCGACAGCCGGTGCAGAGCCTCGGCCACCAGTTCTTTTCCCGAACCCGTCGGCCCTTCGATGAGCACCGGGGTCAGCCGAGGAGCGACGAGCCGGACGCGGCGGCTGACTTCAAGCATGCAGGGCGCGGTGCCGATCAGTTCCGGTAGCCGGTCGCTGGCAACAGGATCGTTCGAATGGGCGCGTTGATCGGTAGCAACCGGAGTAGACCTGGGGGCTTCCGATGGAGTCTGGACAGAGGTCGCGGGGCCGTGCATGGGAGTGGAGGAGACCGCGGCAGCACCGTCAGAATTTGCGGCAGGAACAGGCCATGGAGCGACGTGACGTGCGTCATCGAGCGACGGCGATGGATTGCCGAGCGCTGGCGCCATATTCCAGGCCGCTGTATCGGTATCCTGGCAGCGGCGAAGGGCATAGAGCAGTTCCTGACGATAGGGACCGCGCGGGCTCTCCTGAGCCGATCCGCCTCCGGCGGAGATCAGATCCACCTGGGGAAAGGAACCTCTGAAGTCGCTGACAAACTCGGCCAGATCGAGATCGGGCAGCCACGAATCGACAATGACCGCCTCGGGCGGCGCAGATTCGGCTTCGGCCCATGCCTGCGCACCGCCCTCGGCCTCGCGCACCTGCCAGCGCAGGCCGGTAAGTATCTGAGCGAGCCTCTGGCGAAAGCTGCGATCGGCGCTGGCCACCAGAGCGGTGCGTGGCCGGATGCGGACATTGGAGGGTGGGACGGGAACTGAAAGGGCCTGCATGAGATTCTCCTCACCGCTGAGCGGCTGTTTTATCGATGGGAATCACTACGCTCCAAGAACTGGAACAATTGAAGAAGTCCCGGCGGCAGGTATCAGAACGGCCGGAGGGATGGCGAGTGCGAGTTCGGCCTCGGAAGGAACAACGTAGCCTTGCCCACGCACGGTGCGAATCAGGTGTCCTGGAGGCGGGTCCTTGAGCTTGCGGCGCAAATAGTTGATATAGACGTCCACGATGTTGGTGGTCTGGGCCGGTTCCAGTTTCCAGACTGAATCCAGCAATTCAACGCGCGAGACGCACTGGCCGCGATTGAGCATCAGGTGCTCAAGCAAGGCGAATTCCTTGTTAGTCAACTCGATCGACAGGCTGCCACGGCGAGCCGTGTGGTCCAGCCGGTCCAGTTCCAAGTCGCCGGCGCGTAGTTGCAGCCGCGCTTCCCTTTTGCGCCGCAACAACGCGCGGCAGCGGGCTCGAAGTTCGTGCAGGCTGAAGGGCTTGGTCATCAGGTCGTCGGCGCCGCGGTCGAGGCATCTGACGCGCGTGTCCACCTCTTGCCGGGCGGTCAGAACCAGCACGGGAAGATCCGCGTCCATCGAGCGAATCTCTTCGAGGACCTTTTCACCGTCTTTAACCGGCATGTTCAGATCGAGAATGGTAAGATCGGGCAAATCCTGGCGAAAGGCCTCGACGGCCGCTCCACCGTCATGGGCCAACCGAACGCGGTGTCCATCGGCCTCTAGCCCCCGGCTGAGAAACAATCCCAGCGCCTTGTCGTCTTCTGCTATCAGTAGCCTCATGGCAGCCTTTCTTTTGACTGGCGATGTGAACTCGCAATGCAGGCTTGCATACAGGAGTCCAGATTCCAGCGGGGTCTAGGTAAGCAGCCTTAACAAGCGCTAATCGATGACCCTCTTCAACCTTCACGCCAGGCAGAAAGGAACTCAAGGGATGAGAGTGAATATAGGAAAGGACGATTGCAGAATGGGAACAAGGAGTGGGAATCATCCCGAAATGGGCTTGGCTTTTGGCAGCCTTCGATTTAGGGCCTGTCATCTAATTCCCAGGGCGTAGCGCCGGGGCCAGTTTTTCTGAGTTCAAGGAGTGAGGAGTGACGCATACCGGGTGTCTGCTAGCGACGAGGGACGCAGAAATCGGGAAAACTGGCCCCGGCCCGGAGGGTTGTGGAGAAAATCGGGCCATAC
>Ga0181535_10002398_pt1 | contig 22975 bp, 19 predicted proteins | sample PEATcosm2014_Bin_44_FD_119774 | JGI IMG/M metagenome (GOLD analysis project Ga0181535, IMG submission 119774) | Peatland microbial communities from MTU Mesocosm Facility, Houghton, MI, USA - PEATcosm2014_Bin17_30_metaG | ecosystem: Environmental > Terrestrial > Soil > Wetlands > Peat | place...
ATCTTTGCCAGTCCAAGTCGGCAGTCGCGAAGGCAAGTTCAACGAATTCGCGGACCGAATGCGCCTCTCCGGTGCCTATTACGTAGTCATCGGGCTTCTCTTGTTGGAGCATCAACCACATGGCGCGAACGTAATCGGGGGCATAACCCCAGTCGCGCCGCGCCTCAAGGTTACCGAGAAAGAGCTTCTGCTGAACGTTAAGTTTGATGCGCGCGACGGCACGGGTAATCTTGCGAGTGACAAAGGTCTCACCACGACGCGGAGATTCGTGGTTGAAGAGAATCCCGCTCGATGCATGAATTCCATAGCTCTCGCGATAGTTCACGGTAATGTTGTGCCCAAAAACCTTGGCGCAGGCGTAGGGACTACGCGGATGAAAGGCCGTCGTCTCGCTTTGAGGAGGCGGCGCGCTTCCGAACATCTCGCTTGATGAAGCCTGATAGAAGCGGCACTTCACGCCTGTCAGCCTCATGGCTTCGAGCAAGCGAAGTGTTCCGCTGGCCACCACATCAGCCGTGAACTCCGGAATCTCGAAGCTCACTTTCACATGGCTCTGCGCGCCAAGGTTGTAGACCTCATCTGGCTCAAGCTCGTGTAGAAGCGCAGAGAGCGAGCTGCCGTCGGTCAAGTCGGCATAGTGCAGGAAAAAGCGGTTCTCGGTTTCGTGAAGATCCTGGAAGATGTGGTCGACGCGCTCAGTATTGAAGCTTGACGCACGCCGCTTAAGGCCATGAACTTCGTATCCTTTCGCGAGAAGGAACTCAGTCAGATAAGAGCCGTCCTGGCCGGTGCAGCCAGTGATCAGTGCTTTTCTCATGTGCGTAGTGGGATCCTTCGTCCCAGCAATATTGATTTGCTTCCAGCGACGATCATGAATTACGCCGCATTTACTTCGCGTGCAATGCAGCCAGGTATGTTGCGACCTGGCTTGCTACGATCTCTCAGGTCTATAAGCAGTCAAAAGGTGGATAAGTGGACCCGAGCTCCCGTTTGTGACGCGTTCCCAACTCGAAGTCTCCCTGCCGCGGTAAGATAGCGAGCTGGCTCAATGAAATATCGGCCGCATTCGCTCCAAGATATTCGTCCTTTTCTATCGTGTACCGGCGGCTACCTTCACAGACTCTTTCGCCGCCGCTTGTAACTGACCGTAGATCCATGGATAAGTTTTCGACAAACCCTCGAAGAGACTCCGCCTGGGCTCCCAGCCAAGCTCTTTGCGCAACAGTTTGTTATCGGAATTTCTTCCGCGCACGCCTGTTGGTCCAGGAATGTGCTTGATCGAGAGTTTCTTCCCGGCAATCTTCATCACCATTTCGGCCATTTGATTGATGGTGACCATTTCCTCCGATCCGATGTTGACCGGACCCTGGAAGGAAGAAGTCTCCATGAGCCGGCGCACGGCTTCAATGCACTCGTCGATGTAGAGGAACGACCGGGTTTGCAGTCCATCGCCCCACATTTCAATCTGTCCGCCATCAGGCTGTTCAGCGACTTTACGCATCAATGCGGCGGGGGCCTTTTCCTTGCCTCCCTGCCAGGTGCCCTCGGGGCCAAAAATGTTGTGAAAGCGGGCAATCCGGACATTGAGTCCTAAGTTGCGCGCGAAAGCCAGATACAGCCGCTCGCTGAAGAGCTTTTCCCATCCATATTCGCTGTCGGGAGCCGCAGGATAGGCGGTCTCTTCGGCACACTTTGGGTTATCAGGATCCTCCTGATTGTATGCGGGGTACATGCAGGCGGAAGACGAGTAAAAGATTCTTTTCACCTGGCGCTGTGCGGCGAAATCGGCCGCATGAAGATTGATCATGGCCGAATTATGCATGACGTGAGCATCGTTTTCTCCTGTAAAGATGTAACCGGCGCCGCCCATGTCCGCCGCGAATTGATATACCTCATCGATCTCCTCATCAAGAATTGCTTCCCAGCTCTGGCGCAGACGCAGATCGGCAATCACAAAATCATTCGCTTCCGAAGGGCTGTATTCCGTATGCTTCAGATCAGCCCCGCGCACCCAGTAGCCCTCAGCTCGCAACCGCTTTACCATGTGGCTGCCGATAAAACCGCCAGCGCCACAAACCAACGCTTTCTTGATTGCCATCAAGTTCTTCTCCTTTTAATTGAACACAAAACCAAAATGGACACAGCTTAGCTGTAAACATTGAACCTGGAGCCCACCGCGAACAGAAGGCGGGGTTGCGCCTGTCCACGTAGGCTAGCACAGCGCAATGGAGCCTCAAGTCTCAGTTCGGCACTGAGCCCACGAATTCTGGCCGAGGTTTCGCTCTAACCAACTCGTTCGCGCTACAGGACCTTCTGCTCGCTTTGTCGGTGCCTTAGTCTTGCGCCCTCGACTCATTTCAGTTACTTACAAAGGTCAGTAATGCCCGCGAGAGATCAATATCAACGCGCCTCACAACTGTTCCCGCGTCAAGCGAGCAACTTCGTCGCGGATATCATCGCTGCGTGAGGCGTTTCGTACCAGCGTCTCCAGTTCGCGCAGCTTCGCACCCGACAAAAACCGATACCAAAAACCTTGCAGGACGTGATAGATCAGGCCCTCTCTTCCATCGAGAAACCCCAAGCGGATGACATATCGATAGAAAAAATAGGCAAAGGAAGAAAGTTCAAACGGAAGCCGATCGTAGATCGATTCCTTAAGGAAACGCTTTATCTTTGCCTGAGGTGCAGTGGATTTACTGGTAAGGACTTGAGGTTGTTCAAATAGATGAAGGCGCTTGTTCAGCGAGTCAAGTGCCTCCCGGCTTGCATACTTATTGTGCTTGTCAGTGAAGAAAGTGAGATCCTGCAGATTGTGGTCGGCAAATCCACCGGCAAAGGTCACGGAACGCCCTTCAGTCAGATAGATATGCTCGTCCATCCAGCGGTCTTCAATCTGCGCCTTACCGCGGCGCCAGATTCGAAGAAGCGTAAGTGGGTATCTTCCTCCGTGGCGAATGAACTTACCCTGGAAGATTGTCTTGCGTTTGAGATTCACGCCGGCAACATCGGGCGGAAGTTCGGAGAGCCGCGTCAAAATCTCCGCAGCAAGATCGGGCTCGACAACCTCATCAGCGTCGAGTCGCATCACCCATTCGGAAGTGATTGGCGCATGTCCGAGCGCCCATTGAAACTGCTTTGCCTGATTTTGAAAAGTGTGTTGAAGGACGTGCGCGCCATGAGATTTCGCCAAGTCCACCGTACCGTCCGTCGAATACGAATCCACGACAACAATCTCTCGCGCAAAGACTCTTACGCATTCCAGGGCGCGCGACAAATGCAGCGTTTCGTTGTAGGTCAGGATTATCACTGCAACATTCGCCCGTTCATTCATTGCAGAATCCTCGCGCACAATCGACACTGCTGCTTTTCGGATAAATCCTTGAGGTCAGAGCACGCGGCTGGTTTTTCTCGAAAAGAAGGCGTTCTGAACCGGAATCATCTTCCTTCGGCAACGATTCGTTCCAATGTTGCAGCTCGTAAATTGCATAGTAAGCCTGAAGCTGTATTCGCAGACGAATGACCGTGCGGCCCGTGTCGTCATGGTCGCGCTTGCGCAATCGAAAGCCCCGATGTCGATTCCTTCGACGCTGTCTGCCATATCTCGAAAGATGCAATCGTATGAGCGCGCGAAAATCCAGACCGAACGATGACAAGTGGTGACGCAACACCCATTCCACTAAGTAGGAGAGATGAAGCGGTGGGCATCATTCGAAACCTTGTCCCGACCACGGCCCTGCTCATCCGTGGAGGCCCTGGAAGAGAAAAGTTGATCGAGGGCCATCACCGTCTGGCTCATTGTGTACCGCCCTAAGAAACTACGCCGTGCACGGGAGCCCATAGCGCCCTGCTCTGCCGGAGGCAGATCGAACCACCGGCGAAGGAGGCGCTCGGTGCCTTCCAGCGTATCGTCTTCAACGAGACCTGCCTTATCGTCCTGGATCTCGGACCAGATATTTACCCGATTACTAATAAGCACTGGACGTCCGACAGCGAGAGCTTCTACCACTGCGATGCCAAAGTTCTCCGAATGAGACGAAAGGACGAACGCATCGCATGCTCGGAGCGCACCCCATTTGAGGTCACCGTCAATGAAACCGGGCCAGTGCACTCTGCCGGCAATACCAAACTGCTCAGCCATGCGTTGCAGCTTCGCCTGCGTTCCCATCTGGTCCGGACCGGCGATCACGAGGTCCACATCCGGAACGGAGTTTGCAACCTGTCTAAAAGCGTTGAGCAGCAGATCGCAACCCTTTTTGGGATGAATCCGTGCCAGGAACAGCAGATAGCGGCGGCCGCGAAGCTCAGGGAATCTGCGGTAGAATGTCTCGATTTGCCCCGCGGGATCTCCCCAGCTCTCCTCGGGATCGTTGATCCCGAACGGCACCACCACACTGTTCCATTTGTTCGGACGAAAGCTGACCCTTGCCAGATCTCGCTCGGACTTGGCAGTGAAAAGTACCGCACGCGCATCGCGGAGGACGGCGTACTGTACGGGCCAGTAAAGCATCTTCTTGAGGTACTTTAGTGGATACTTCCGATCAAACCAAGGATCAAGCGCGCCATGGACAAATACTCCATAAAGTCTGCCCGCGCGTCGCGCCGCGAATCGAACAGCAACCCCGGCAAAAGTCCATATCCCGTGCATCACGATGCAGTCGAAGCGGCCTGAATTCTCATGGAGCCAGCGCCAGAGGCGAGGAGAAAATGCATAACTGCCCATATAGGACTGACCAAGAGCATGCACCGGGCAGGGAATACCCTTCAGAAATGGCTCATCGGGATTGTCGAGGCAAACTAACTCGATTCCCGCGCTCGCCTGGAGATAAGCTTTCGCAAGCTCCCGCACAGACTCAGGCGGACCTCCGTCCGCCGGGGAAAAACTCCGAATTATGTGAAGCGTTTGCATGGAACCTACATTTTGACCGGAGGGGGCTCAGGAATGGCCGGTTCAGAAGAGCGCTCGACCGGCATCCGGTCCCGATAGCGCAACATGATGTGCACAAGATGTCGCGCATCCCAATAGCGCGGGACAAAACGCCGCGGACTTGAGATGCTGCGCCACAGCCAACCGAGGCCCATCTCGTCGACCCAGACAGGAATGCGGACCTGATCTCCAGAGAGAAACGCGATCGCCGCGCCCACGCAATGAATCGCCGGCCGATAGCTCAGGTTCTGCTTGAGATAGAACCCGAGCCTCTCCTGAGTTCCGCCACCAATGCCAAGCACTATGTGCCTGGGCCGGCTTTTTTCGACTTTCTCAAGAAGCTCTCGGTCCCTAATCTCTGTGCCGTAAATCGGTGCAACATAAATATTGTCATCGGCCACAGGTACACCGTTCCCTCGAAGCCACGCAGCGTTTCGCATGGCAGCTTCGAGCGAAGGCATTACCCAGAAACTGATTTCAGACTGACGAATGTCCACTTGTTGAATTAAGGCTCGCAGATACTTCAACCCCGAGAGCTTGGAAATGCGAGCGCGTTGCATCATATTCCAAAGCAGCACCATCAGGGCGCTGTCGGCGATCGCGAAGTCCGCACCGAGCAGCGCTTCGCGGTACAGTTGATCGCGAGCAAGATTCTTGAGGGCGGGTGCGGCGGGCACCACTACCAGGCCGCCCTCTCGAGAGACTGCGTCGATGGCATCCTGAGCAGTCCCAATGAAAAAACGAATGCCCAGGATCGTCTCGTAGCGCGCAGGTGATGATGCGGTTGAACTCATCTTGTAGGTGTGAGGCCGCAAGTCTAGCCGGCAAATGGTCAGGGCTTGGGTGGGAGAGGTTGGCTTGACGACGCCGCAGAAGTCGCTACGCCATTGATGGTGCGCTTTCTCTGTTTCAATTTTACGGCCGGCACTCCTGAGTACACTCCCCACGGCTCGAGGTCGCGCGTTGCAACTGAACCCAATCCCAACACAGCGCCCTCGCCCACATTAACTCCTGGTCCCACCGAAGCCCGCGCGCATATCCAGGCGTAGGCTCCGATGACCATAGAAAAAGCGAGTAAGGGAAATGCCGGGTTGTCGAAATCGTGGGTCGCGCCGCAGACATAGGCGCCCTGTGACATGATCGCGTGCGAGTGGAAGTGCATCGGCGCCGGGTTATAGATTTCAGCGCCATCGCCTGCCGTGACCTGATCGTCGCACACCAGATTCCATGGCGCCCAAACCTTCGAACCAGGATAGAAGTGACAGTTCGGCCCCATCTTTGCCCCGAACGCCTTGAGCAGCAGAGCACGCCAGCAATGGAGCGGCCGCGGCGATGGCCGATAAAGGAGCAACCAACAGAGGTTCCATGCCATCCGACCAAGTCTGTCCCTGAGCAAGAAAGCGGGACGGAGGTATGGATCCTTTGCCGTGTCCTCGGGAATGTGATCCGCTGCGTTGTAGTAAATCTGTCTCATCATTCGGTCATCAGTCGGCCAGCTCAGCTCAGCGAGACTGAATCGCGGGCCTGGAGGAGTGTGTCGGCCCATCGTACAGGCGAAAACTGCTTTGAGAGGAGATGACTGGCTTTGGACATTGCGTCGAGGCGCGCATCGCTCATTCCACTTAGATGAGACATAAGCGTGGCCAGTCTTTTCACATCCCGGCTATCAAACAAGTATCCGTTGTAGTTATCCTGGACCAGGTGAACCGTCGCGCCTACATTATCAGATGCAAGGATCACGAGCCCTGCGGAAGCGGCCTCGTGCACCACAACCCCCCAGTGATCTATGCTGCTTGGCAGAACAAGGCATCCGGCTGAGGCCAGTACGTGGGGCAAATGTTCTGGCTGCACAAACCCCTCGACGCGAATTCCGGCTCGGCCTTCCAAATGTGCGTTCAAAGGGCCAGCACCGCAACAGATCAGGGGACAGGGATCGACTGATTTTTCCCGGTATGCCTCGTAGGCTTTCACGAGCTGCCTCACTCCTTTGTGCGGGGCAAACTCTCCCACGAAAAGAAAGGAGCGCGGCACGGCGCGTCCCTCAGTAACTCGCGCAACGTGTACTGATTCCATTGTCGGCGCATCACAGGACAATGAACCCCAAAGAATGGCGCGCTGTTCGAACCCCAGCCTTCTGGCAAAAGCCGCCTGCCTCTCCCCGGGAACCCAGATCATATCCGCAAGGGGACGGATGTACCAAGGCGCGACGAGCGTGCCTATCCGCTGCCTCAGCGTTCCCTCCCACGGGTTATCAATGGCTAAAACGCGCCAACACCGTTTGGCCAAAGCTCTCGCGGTCCGCCGATAAGCCGGCACGTGCCATCCAGCGAATACCAATATTTCCGGATCAAATATTTGCAGCTGCTCTCCGAGCGGAGCGAGATCAGCCTGCGATCGCCAAACCAATCGATTCGGTATCCATGCATATTGATTGTCATCGAAGGGTACGTGCTGAACCGGAGCCTGGTGACTTACGAACAATTCCACGCCTTCGCGGCCGGCGAGTTCCTTCAGGCATGCATTCAAATACCCCGACAAACCAGTCCAAAGAATGGCAACTCTCATGGAGCACTTCTCTTCCTCGCCAGAGCGTTGGGCCACGATATCCCGCGGAGCAAAAGACCTTCGACTCTATAAGAAAACCGCATCAATTCGTCTGTCGCCCGCCAGTTCCGCCCGCGAATCTGCCGAAAAATGCGCCTGCAATCCTCTCGGTAAGCGTCCTCTAGCCTGCCAGTCCCTGAAATCGATGCGTCGTGAATGCGGAAGGCGGCAAGATCCGCGTCGATGTAGCCGACGGTCGCTCCCATATGTGCCATCAATACGAACAACTCACCGTCCCAACTCGTCCTATTCTCGGCATTAAAACCTGGCGAGCGTAGAAATGCCTCGCGCCGGAAGAATGTAGACTGCTGAAGCCAGTGTGTCCCGCCATAGAAATAACGCCGCACCGTAAAATCTCTGGCCCTCACATGGCGCAGAGTCCGGCCATGTGCGTCCACGACATTCCCGTTTCCCATGACGATATCGCATTGCGGATGCGACTCGAAAAACTCCGAAACCCGATGCAGGGCTCCAGGCAATAGGAAATCATCAGCATTCAGGAAGCCGAAAATCTCACCGGTCGCGCCGCCAAACCCCTTATTTAGGCCATCCGCGGCGCCCTGATCGGGTTCGAAGATAACACGAGATATCTGCTCTCCATAACTCCGCAGCAATTCGCGGCTACCGTCCGTCGATCCTGGATCGACAACAATGTACTCGAGGCCAGGGTAGTCCTGTTGCAGAATTGACCCAATCGCATCTCCCAAAAAGGTTAGCTGGTTATAGGATAAAGTAACAATACTGATTTTCAAGCAATTCTCCGTCGCTTACTCGTGTCAATCGCTACGCTAAAGCAGGGAGATCAGCACTAAACTGCCGCACCTGCTTTGTGCGACTAACTCGATGAAGTCGCATCGATCTCTTGCTACTTACTGGTCTTGTATGGCTTCCGCAGGAGGCGGCGAGGTGTACACTGTCTCTGATTGTGGGGCCGAAGTAAGAACTTGTTGATATGGAAAGCCCCCATGACACTTCCCGGCGGCGCAAATATTCAGCGGGTTAAACCCGACACAGGAAATTGCGAGTCATGCCCACCAACCTCAAACGGCTTCTCAAGACGCGCAGCAAGAACCTTCTGAGGAGCGCCTTCGAGATCGGCCAGCGGTTTCGCTTCGATATTCTCCCGCGCCATTTTTATTCGGAGATCCCCGATATCCGCGGCTTGCGAGCGGCTTCTTCTTGGCGGAAGCCGCGCAGTTTCCTGGGCATTTTGGGTGACATCGATTCACAGGTGGCATGGATCGACGCATGTACGAGGAACTACCGCGATACTTTGAAGCGGTTTGCTATCCATAAATCCGCCGTTGACATGAACGCCAGCGACGAGGGCTACGGTGAGGTCGAGGCCGACTTTCTCTATTGCTTCATTCGCGCGCACCGGCCAAAGCAGGTCATTCAGATCGGCTGCGGGGTTTCAACCGCCGTCTGCCTGCTGGCCGCTCAGGACGAAGGCTATTCGCCGCGTATCGTTTGCATCGAGCCCTACCCGACCTCCTTTCTGCAACGCGAAAGCAAGTCGGGCCGGATCGATCTCGTCCCGCAAAGGGTTCAGGATGCCGGCTATGATTGCGTCCAGAGACTGGGTCCCGGAGATCTTTTCTTTGTCGATTCCAGCCACACCCTTGCCCCTGCCGGCGAACTGAATCTCATCGTTCTGGAGATGTTGCCCCGGCTCGCTCCCGGTGTCTACGCCCACTTTCACGACATCTACTTTCCCTACGATTACTCTCCCGACTTGATGTCCACGGCGTTGTTCTTCTCCCATGAAACCGCGTTGCTCTACTCATTTCTATTGATGAACAGCAAGTTTGAAATCAGCGGCTCATTATCCATGCTTCATCATCAGCGGCCCAGCGAACTCAGAAGAATCTTCCCTGACATTCGCCCAGCAATCTTCGAAGACGGTCTTACCGTGCAAAGCGGCCAATTTCCGAGTGCCATATTTCTAAGGCGACTCGCCGAGTAGCCTGATTCTCGTAAAGGATCCCATCGCCTGGTTGGTCCCTCGCGCAAGCGATCTCCAAGAGCGCCGTTCACGAAGATGTCTTCCGGCGCCCTGACTTTCCCTGAAAAGATAAGCGCGAGAATCAGTACTGCGGCCGGGGCGTCAACACGGCATTGATCCGTCTTTTCGCATTTCTTTTTATCTTGCTGGGCGAGGTACGCACAGCCTTGCGAGGCACCATATCTGCACACGTCATCAGAATCACGATGTAGTACGGAAAAATGATACGCACGTCTTCGCCAAAGGGTGAAAAAAGAATATTCCACAGCAGCGAGAATGCCACGAACGTTGCTACGGGGAGTATCACAACGGTAGGAGGATAGATCCGCATCAGCATCCTTACCGTCAGCACGAAGACCCACGCCCAAAACAACGCGCCAACAATACCCGCCCATACCCAGGCTTGCAGGAGGTACGAGTGCGTCGGGATGACGCCTTCTTCCACTTCGTCTTGCGAGATCTCACCTGCGTCCTGGTATCCCATCAAGGCCATCGCTTCCTGCTGCGCGAGAATATAGGACCAGTCCTTTGCCCACGAGCCATGGCCTAAAATGGGCGAATCAGCAATGGCCGCTAAGGCTCCCAATACATCCCCACGTCCGCCAAGCAGGATTCCGTATTCCCCGCTCGATTCGCTTACATACTTCTGTCTTGCTTCTTCACCCAGAAAACCCTTGGTCGCCGCATACTCATAAGCCCATAGAATCCCGGCAGCGCCCAGTACGATCGAAGCAGCCAAAGCCATTTTCAGTGCAGCTCGCACCCCGGAATTCGCTGCGGCTTTGCTTTGCAGGATGCGGCTGAAAAGAAGATACAGGGCCGTGGCCAGGCATATTCCCCCGACGTTGCGGCTCCCGAGAATCATGTTGATGACGCCGATCGCCACACAGAGTGCGATCTTCCATTGGCTGCGACACTTCTCGCGCGAAACAAAAAGGAGCACCGCCAGGGTCAATGGAGAGGAGAGCCCAAATTTCCATGGGTAGTCCTGGGCATAGTCACTCGGACTGAAAAGAAAAGCAATCATGCTGCCTGTGACTAACCCCCATCCGTAGAACATGAGCCGCCGCGGCTGCCCATACGCCAGGGCACTGAGCACAACAAATCCGATGAGGGTTAATCCAATCATGCTCCAGCCACGCGCAAGGTCGGCGAAAGCGGAGCGCCTGACGATATCTGACACGCATTGTGAAACAAGCCACAGCGAACAAAAAAACAGAAATCTCTTGCCTGCCGGTGTTGCAATTCTAATTTTCCCGCGGGAAGCAAAGTACAGGAAGGCGGCCAACATCAGCAGGTCGGAACCTTCTAAGACGCCAATGAACTTGAAATGAATGAACTGTAGACAGGGAATGAAGAACACTAACGTGTCAATTCGATCGTGATCGCCGGGCCACCGTCGATTCACCCTCGGCGTATGATGGTCTGTTTGCGACATTGACGAATTCACCTGAGCGAGCCAATGCGGGTGAGCCAGAACCCCGCGATCCGCTAGCGCTAATTTGCCCGCCCTAAAGAAATGACGCGTTGCCAAGCCCTGAATCGGCGCGGGATACCTTGCAGATATTTCGTAATATATTTGAGCTTTATGTATTGAAGTCTCGCTACACCACTTGCAGCTGCATTTACAAAGAGCACATCTGTATTGTCGAGCGAGAAGTTGATGACCCAGAAGCCCAGCGCACGCATTCGCCGTTTGATCAATTCCACCCTCGCTCCTTGCTCTGGATACACAAAGTCGTGAAACTCCACGGTAATCTGGATACACCTTTGGAGATCGGAGTCAGAAGCTGAATCAAACATTTCTACTTCTGCGCCTTCAATGTCGACTTTCATCAGATCAATTCTTTCGGCTCCGATCCGCTCAAGCAGGCTCCGAAAATCAAGAACCTCAACTTCTTCTTCGGAGTCGACGACGTCCCCTTCTTTTTGATGAAGAAGGCTAGCACAGCGGTTGCCGAATACGAGCAACCTGACCCGTTGGCTTCGGCCGCTCACGCCGACTGGAACGAGTGTGAGCCTGGGAGCATGTTCAATGTTTGCACGCAGTCCGGAGTGAGGCTCTACTGCGAACACCTTGCAAGCAAATCTGGAGATCATTCCATGAGAGAATTCTCCTCGATTCGCGCCGAGATCCAACACCGCGGAGTCAACATTCAGCAGATCCGGAAGGTATGTGTGGTTACACAATCGATCGACCTTTGCCCGCGTCTGCTTAGTCTGGTGCGCTTCAAGAGTCATGTTTCATATCCCTCGAATCAACTCAAGCGTGCCGGCCGGCTAATTCAAGTCCGGCGAATCAAATCGTTCTTGAGCCATTCAGCAGTTGTCCGTACAGGGTCGCCAGTTCGTCGCCGTAGTTGCACTGCCTATAATTCGATCGCACGCATAGAGCGTTACTCCTGCCAATATCTGCAACCGCACTTCGGTGTTGATAAGCAAATTCGATTGCTTCCGCCAGCGAATTACTATCTCCGGGGGGCACTATTGCTCCGTGAACACCGTCTTCAACTATAGAACCACTGTTCGGAGTCGTAACAACGTAGCAGCCGCATGCAAGTGCCTCGAAAACGACTCTCGCCGACCCTTCGGCAAAGGACGGAAAGATGAAGACTTCCGCCCTTGACATTGCCAATGCAAGGTCCTTACGGGACAATAGGCCCAGATATTTCACTCGCGGATTAGAAAAGAAGATTCGGGCTCTATCTGCTATCTCAGGGCTCACCCTTCCTGCGATTTCAAGCTGCAATGGCAAGTTACCTATGCGTTCCAAGGCGTCCATGACAATCTCCGCGCCTTTGCGTTTCTCAAAGTACCCGGCGAACAAGACCCGAAAATCCCCTGATGCGCTCACTCGCTGCGGCACCTGATCCAGAAAAGCATCATCAACCCCGAGATAAATCACATGATTTGGGCAACGGTCATGACCGGAAACTCGAAATGTATCTTCGACAAAACGTGAATTTACCAGGACGGCATCGGCCCGCTCTATATCACGAAGTACATACTCCCAAAAGACGCCGACGTTAACCGTGTCCTCCCGGAGAGGCATTCTCCCCATATTCCTCACCAGCGCGTCGACCGTTGCGGGATGTGCGATCGAGTGGTCACATAGGAGAAACATGCCGCATTTCTTTGCGGCTTCGACTGAAGCACCTCCAAAGCCTGCACGATAATGGTAAATTCGGGCTCCCTCTGTTGCCGCTCGTTCGACATGAGGTGTCGCCATCCATCCGTAAAGCCGAAATGCGTCAACTACTATCGCATCGCGATGAAGTGACGCTCCAAGGATAGAGACCGCTTCCGACGCAAAGGACGCGCGAATGGCGCTGTCAGAGATCGATTCGCCCCTTGCGGTTAGTCGCTGTGCACGCAGACAAGTTCGCACATACGGAAGTGAAAGAATCTTGCGAGCCAAAGGCGTTGGATAAGCTCCGGTCAAAAAGCACGATAGTGTTTTCCGCCGATCAGCCTCCGCTGCAGCGGTGGCGAGGTGAAACTTGGAAAAGCCGTTAGAGATGATCACCATTATGCAGATGAACTGCTTATCTTCTTCTCCAAACCTAAAATGAAGCACCGTCGATTCACGTACCTTGTCAGCCCGGTGAAGAGCCTACGCGCTGTTTCTGCTTTTGATCCCGAGAATCGCAACGTGTGACGCAGTGCGGTAGAGGTTCGGGCCTGCGTCGCGAGTATTTAGTAAATGAACTGAATCGCACTTCTTCCTGATTTGACTGTAATCATTAAAGACAGAGTAGGAATAGGCTAGGCCATCGCCTTCGCCCACAGAGTAGCCTCTGCCTTTTGTCTTAATGAAGTCGGCGAACGGCCAAAGTCGAAGTGCGCGGATTGCTTGTTTCGACAGGCGCGACAACTTCGAGCCTTGGCCGAAGTTATTGCAGTCGGAGATGAACACTAAGTTGCGCGAAACGCGCAACATCTCCGATACAGCCACCGATGGCAATGGAATGTGATGAAGTGCACCGAATTCGCAAACCAAGTCGAAGGACTCATCGTCAAAAGGAAGATTCATTGCGTCGCCGTCAATAAGTTCTGGCTCCAGCAACCCCTTAGAATGTCCAATTTCGCGAAGCTCCGCTGATGGCTCAATACCTAATATCCTGACGTCTGGCTTCTCCATTTTGACCTTCAAGAGACTGCGGCCAGTGCCGCTTCCGACGTCCAAAACCGATCGAACACCGAAATACTCGATAATAGAGAGCATGAAGCCGAGCGCAAGACTGTGCTCACCTTCCTCATGCACATGCATTGCGTCATATCGATGCGCGGTTTCCGCATAATATGCGCGCTGAATTTCGGTCGCCTTCTCTTGCGCGGCGCTGATATGCCTCATTGTAGAAGTCCGTTTCATTAAATTTGCGGTCTCTAGGTCAACCCGCGCATTCGGCGAAAGATTAAGAATCGATGGCGAGGTCGCCCCTTGTTTTCCATTGTGCCTCCGGCCTCTTAGTACCCTCGTTCCCTTCGACGTTTGTGATAGCGCGCGGGCCGCAATGATTGTTCGGATTAAGAGGCCAGGCTTAACCGGCGACCTCTGCTTTGCCAGCTTGTAACGAGGGAGCTCGGAACAGGGCACTGAAAAATTCGGCCGGGGTGTCGCCCAAAAGCGCGAGTGAGTGAGGGAGCACGTACGCGATCATGCAAAGATCTACCATAAGAAGGCCGATGCCGGCGCCGGCCAAGCCAAACACGGGGATCAGAAAGTATGCGGCAGGTAGGGAGAGCGCAGTCGCCGCCAAGTAAATCACGGCCTGCCGCTCATGGCGGTTGCACGCAATAGACACTATCGAAGAGGTGACCCAGAAGGAGCTGGCAAGCACTTCAACAAGCAGGAGATAAAATAGTCGATGATCCATCGCAATCTTGTAGTGGGTCCAACGCACGTATATGGCATTGCCAAATAGCGCCAGAAGCAGAGCCGCTGAGGTAGACAAGCCGAGGGAGGCTTGGCATGCGCAACGGTGTAAATTCCTCGCGAGCAATTTGTCTCCTGCGCCAAATGCCACCGACAGTTCGGCCCAGACACTGTTGGTGATCATATCAACCATTTGATACGCGAACCGAGTGAGAGTCCTGACGGTTGAGAACATAACCACTGCAATTGGGCCTAGCACTACGCTAACGACTATGGTCATCCCTTGGAAGCTGAAAGAACTGCTGACGGCCAAAGCCATGTAGGCGATGGCCGGACCGAATAGCTTTCGAATAATGCTGAAGCGGGAATAACGATAGCCGTAGTGCAGCCATGGACTTTTTCGTTCGAGGATAACTTGGCATACTAGATTCCCCAGCAGTCGTACCCCCAAAAAGACAATTGCAACGATAAGGGGAGATGCATGAAAAGCAACCACGATGATGCTAGAGGCATTTGTCGCAAATGTCACTGCCACCCCAAGCAAGGTCCCAAGTGCGTAATTACCGTCGGATCGAAAGCCAGCGGCAACGAGCGTCCATTGCAAATCGAGAAGCACCGAGGCACAGAGTATGCATAGAATTGCTCTTGTCTCGCCCTTGGACAGAACAGTGAGATTGAGCCACCTTTCAATTGGAATAGCCCAAAGCCCCATGACGACGCACAAGCCAAAAAATGCAGATACCGCCGTCGTCAACGTCCACGCACTTTGAAACACCTCAAGGGCGGCAGTCCTTTCGCCGCGCGCCACCTTCATCGTCATCTCGTTTGCTGCTACACTTCCGAAGCCGAAATCCGTGAGGCCCAGGTAAATTGGGATAGCGCTCAAGACCAACCATTCACCGTAGAGTTTCGGGCCCCAGAAATGCAGAAACACTGGAACACCGACGAACTGGATCAAAGCCGTTAATACGGGCCTGAGGCTCGTTGCTCCGACAGCATGAAAAAGGCGATGTTTCAAATTCCGTTTCATAATCAGACAGGCGAATCATGGCGGAGTTAGCGTCCTCGGAGCACACGGTCGGGACGGCCGGTCACTCGAAGACGCTCCGCGACTCCGAACAAGACACGCATTCGGATGAATCGCAGATCTCTCAAAGCTGTACGACCTGCTTCGCCCCTTGTTGACAGCGAACACCCGCTGTTCCGCCTAATCCTAGGAACCAATCGCGAAATGTTCGCGGCGAGTCAACCGGACTGCTCTGATCCCTCTATGCGTCTGTGAATCCAGGCCATCCCCGGCAGTTTCCAATACCATCGCCCAGAATTCAATATGCGATTGATGAACTCTGTAAGCTGGCGCTTAGGCTCTTGCTCAGGATCCATTTGCTCCCAAATCATCCCGACAAGAACGATCATGCAGGCCACGACCAAGGAAAGCAGGGCGCCTATCTCGACTATCAGCCGCCGCGAAGGCCCGGACTTCCGGTCGGGAACATCGGCCGCATCCAAGACGGCGACGGTTGGAAGCTCCTCTGCCTCTTCTACCTTGGCCGATTCATATTGCTTGGTAAGGGCCTCCCACAACGCCTCGTCAACGCGCATTTTTCGTTCCAAGTCGTAATAAGTAAGTCCCAAAGTGGGCAATTCTTCCGCAGTGAGATATGGCGATTCGCCCGCATCGGCGTTGGCCCCGGATCCTTGAGGCATTCCGCCCATCTTGTCTAATTCCTTCTGCAGTTCTGCGTTATGCGCCTCAAGAGCCCGCACCCTGGAATTATCTTCTGAGTAGGTTTGCCGGAGTGCCGCAAGTTGGCTTCGGCCATCTATGAGTTCGGCTTGCAATCGAAGGCCTTCCTCGACCATCGATTTTGTCTGCGAGGAGACGTCGATCGCGCCGCTTTTGACAGAAAACTCACTAAGTTGCTTCGCCGAATCATCTAGCTGCTGCTTGACCTCTTTTACCCGTTCTTCGAGAAATATCCGCTCACGGCGAGCGGCAGAAGTGGAGTTGCCGGTTTCCACCCGGTTAAGTTCTTCTATGTATCCCTTCGCAATATCTGAAGCAACGACAGGATTCTGTGCCGTAACGCTGATGGTGATGATGCCGCTTTTTCGATCTTGCTCGATCTTCGTAGCGCCTGCCAGTGATCTGCGGGCGTCCTCGATGCTCCTAGCTTTATAAAAGTTGGCAAGGCCTAAGCGATTGATCAAGGCATCTTCGACGTTCCGACTATTCATAATAGCTATAAATAAATCACCGCGAGTCTCGAGTCCGAATGCTCCACCGCCAAGTTCGCCTGCGACGCTGTTCGGTAAGAGCGCACTCATGACTCCGGGGAACGGAGAAGAGTCACTCGGTGGCATCAATGTCGCTGTCGATGTATAAACATTCGGCCGAGTGAAAGCATAGACCATTGAGATTAAGATGCCCGCGAAGAGAATGCCAAAGACCATTTTTCGCTTCAGCCAGCACGTTCGCAAGAAGCGAGCGATAGACGCACTGATCGATTCCGGCGCCTCTTCGGTGTCGGGGGATTCAACATCGGTTGGCGGGCTCGAACACTCCGAATCGAGTGTTATATCTTGAGAATCATCCATTTGTAACTCATCCTCGAGAGGACTATGCCACAGCGAATGAGTCGAACGCGAACTGTGAAGGTCTGCTCATTCGCGATCGACAGTCATTTCAATTAGCCGCTCGCTTCAGGGCGCACCCTCCGCGGATCGCCTGTCGTATCAACCCAGTCGCAGGGTCTGCGGAATTTTCTAGTAAGATCCCGCAATGGCAATGGGCAGGGCCGCCGCGGACATGGCCTGCGCCACCGCCGCGATGTTCTGCCAGACCGTTGAGGCGCCGACGATCCTTTCGGGAACAAAGATCGTGTCACCGGGCCGCATGCGGAGGTTCATAAAGTTATTACTGACCCAGTTCGATTCGCGCGGCACAACTGACCCATCGGCATGCAAAACATAGATCTGCTTCTTGTCGCCGTTAGGTGTCGCGCCACCCGCTTTTCTCAGATACCAAATAAGATCTTTTCCCGAAACGTAGCTTATCGCGGCGGGGTTATAAACCTGACCGCTTACAACAACAAAGTTTGGCCGCTTGGGTATGAAAAGTGTATCTCCCGCACGCATCTCAATATCGTCAGGAGTATTTGCCCATCGGCTCACGTCAGAAGAGATGTTGATGATGAGCCTTCCGCTGGCGGGATGGCTGCGAAGGCTCGCGAGGATCCCCTGCCTCTGTGCATCCAGTGACTGCTGGATACTCGTCGCTGCTTGCGCGCCGATCGCTCCTTGTTTAACCTGCGTGGGCGTATTCTCGATCTGTCGAATCATCAGCAGTCGCGCCTGCTCGGCCAGGAGACGAACCTGGGCTCGCTGAAGGACAGCCGCGGGCGGATAAGCATCCACTCGAAATCCTCCCGCCCTCGTCAGCACAGAGCTAAGCCGCTCTCCGGTTTGGATGGGGTAGCTCCCTGCATGCTCAACCTCACCACTTATCATCACTGAAGAACCGATATCCTGCCAGCCGGCCAATTGCTGAACGCTGACGACGTCACCCGGGTTAAGCAACACATCTGCACTCTTGTCGCCATCAAGCGCCTTCCCGATGGCTACGGTACTATGTGTTACCAAAACCTTTTGCCCGTTTTGCACCACATAACTTGAGAGACCCGCTTCGTCCTTGTAAGCGCTCCGCGTGAACCCTCCAGCCATGCTCACTAAGCCGGCTACAGTCATACCTTCAGACATCGGATAAGTGCCCGGGCGAAGAACTTCTCCTTTAATCGAAACCATGGGCGGGTCGATCTCGTAGCGGCCGTAGACGTGAATCAAATCGAACGGTTCAAGTGGAAATGAATCGTTGCCAATCAACGCGTCATGCAAATTGAAATTGATGATTTCCGGCCGGAAGTCGGGCGGCTGAAGTCGGACCAGCTCCGCGTGGTCAGACGGCTCGGGCATTACATCCTGATACGAATGCAACAGATCGGTAATTGTCATCCCGTCCTTATAGGGATACTTACCGGGCCGGTAGACATGTCCTTCGAGATATATGGCATTCTCGTTATAGGGAAGAATCTGCGAGATTACAACGTCGTCTCCGCCCTGGATCTGGAAATCCGTCAGCTTCTTTGCTACCTCGGCCGGATCGTCCGGGAGTTGCAGACTTACCATGGTGCGGCGTTCCTGGGCCACAATTCGCCCAACATTGATTTCTTTCAAACTCGCCGTGCGCAGTACACCCCCGGCAAGATCGATGACCTGATTCAGGGTTTTTTCACCGTTGAGTTCATAAATCGCCGGACGGTGCACCATCCCTTCCACGGTTACTTGCGGGCCGACTGTCGGCACCAGAAGTGTGTCGCCGGGCAAGAGATGCTCGACATCCGAGCGGACGCCCTTCAAAAGAAAGTCATACAGGTCGATCTCACGGACCAGCCGGTCGCCACGATATTGGCGCAGGATGCGCAGCGATCCTCGACTTGTTGGGCCGCCCGCTGCGTAGAGCGCGCTCAATGCCGTGGATAACGAACTCACGTCATAAGCGCCTGGCCGCTGCACATCTCCTACAACATAGACGCGCACCGTGCGCAGCCGCCCCAAAGATATCTCGACGTGTTCATCGTGAAACTGCGCGCTGAGTGCCTCTTGAATGGCCGCCTGCGCCTCGGCGATGGTCATTCCATTGATCATGATGGTGCCGGCTTCAGGGAGATCAATCTGGCCTTGGCGGTCGATTGTCCTGTTCAGCCGGGCCGATTGGCCACCCCACATATTCACGATCAGACCGTCGCCCGGCCCGAGAACGTAATCAGGGCCGGCCGGGAGATCCATCGGCAACAGGTTCGCGTTTCCCGTGCCAACAACAAAAGCGTTGCTGCCGAAACGCTGCAGCTTCCCGCCAGACGCCGGAATCTGCGTGTAGAGATCCTTCAATGAGGGTAAATTCTTGTAAGGGCTCGGTTCTTGTATTTCTTTTGGCTCACTCTGACGTCCTTGCGAGCGCGGTCCCGCCGGCGTCGGGTGCGCACCCGTCGTTTGTTTGGGATAATTCGGGGATGGCGTCTGGGCCGCGCCATTCCTGGGGGACGCCTTAGCCTTACTGCTCTGCGCGCAGCTTCGGAGGCAACTCTCGGCATCGCTGCTTTCGCCGCACGCTTGAATGCATCTCTCTTCGTCAGTGCCGTATTCCGTTCCCTGAGCGCCAGTTTCTGAAGCAGCACCGTCACCGGCAGAATTCGGTTCCTGCACCTCATTTGGAGTTGGTGCTTTCGCCTGGCCATTCGGGCCGCACGCTTCCGGGGAGTCCTCAGCGCCACAATATTGACTCGCCCCCTGCTCGCCGCTACCGCTGTCAGGAGGCGCTTGTGCTTCAGTCGGTGGGCCCTTAGGCGCGCACGCATCAGGAGAGGTCTCGTCGGAGCTACAGCTCTGTTCCGGCGCCTGAACGCTATTCAGCTCGGGTCCCTGCGCGCTATCTCCCGATGATGGCGCCTGAGCGTTGCCGTTGGTCGCACAGGCTTCGGGAGAGTTCTCGTCGGAGCTACAGTTCTGGTCCGTTGCCTGCGCTCGTCCGCGCTGGACCGCAAAAACACCACAGATTAAGATCGCCAACCCGATCGTAAACGCCAGATTGCGGACGCGGCCCCGGAGAATTCCGGATCCAGCCGCTCGTGAAATCAAGTGAAATACGTTGCGCAATTCGTTACCTTCTCAGGCTTCTGTTGGTCGTTCCTGGGTCAGTGTTTTGAGCGTGCCGCCTTTTGCGAGCTCGACGATTCGATTCCCGCCGTCATGCCATGGGAAACTTGGGGCAGCTTGTGAGAACAGCCAGCGTTTCCTCTCTAACTTCTCATACAACGGGCATTACGACGAAGCTCTAAACTTTTGCGATTCGTTCCGGTCCTCGGATCGGGTATCACGAAACCCGCCATGTGGGTGTTGCTCCGGGCGAGAGGCGCCAATCCCGCGAACTTTATTCATTGGGCGAAATCGGCTACTGAACGCTTTCGCCCTTGAACGCTGCAATCTTCGCCTCCAACTGCTCCACTTTTCTCTCTAGAATTTTCATCCCAGCGCGGAACTCGTCCAGATGACGACCCACTTGATCCTCTCGATTCACGTCTTTCACGACAGCGCGCATCGCTTCGCGCGTAACGTCCGAAACGCTGCGCGCGCTGGTTAAGGAGCATATGCGCCTAAGAGCGACGTACTCCTCTTCGGAGAGACGAACGCTGACCTTGCGTGAGCGCGGTTTCAGAACTGTCATAGTCGACCCCAGAGCCGAGTTTGAAATTCAAAACGACGCAGTTCACTCTCTGCTTTCTCTTCAACGGCAGGGCAGGTAAAGCAGGAAAACACCAAGGTTGTCTCAAAAAATCGGGGTTTAAATCGGATTTGGGGTAGGCTCCGCCCCCGTGAGTCACAGGCAATCAGAGGAACTTTAGGTGACCAGATTCGCTCTTCGGAATGCTGGAGAAGTAGCGTCTTTCAACGTCCACTCGGATGACTTTTCCCGTCGTGCGCATCGATTCGACGCTGGGAATGAGCAAGGAATAGCATGGAGGGTGTGGTGGGCGCAAGGAAGATGTATGACAAATGCTTGACAACCTTGAGTCCTCAGGGATCTCTATAACATTTTCATTCCAAAAGCGTTACTGTGGAAAACCTGGCCGTTATTCAACGGACGTGCGACGCTCAATCCCTTTGGATGACACCGCGCCAGTTTCCAGTTGCACAGCCGACCGCAAGATTCCGGCGGCCTCTTCGCTAGATTGACTCATTCGCGCAAAGGGCGCGATTCGACTGACGATCTTTCAAACACGGGATCGTGGCACATGCCAGCGCCTGAGCCACACTCGGCGCCGGACATACGGAAAGAGCCGCAGCGTTAGGGAGCCTCAATGTAGGTGTTGTTGTTTTCAAGGATGGTTCCGCCCAGGTGAGTCTCCAGCTGCACGTAGATCGTGGCTCCGTTGGTGGGCAATGTCACCGTCGCGTTGGCGCCGCTTAGCGGGCCGGTGTTGACCAGATCAGCGGCGCCGGGCCGGCCTCCCGCGACCTTCAGGATCGGAATTGCTTCGTCGGGCAGCGCGAGGCGTATACTGGCGATCATCGGATCGCCAAATGGGGATTCCAGGTTAATAATTTCCTCGGCGTGTCCAACAATTCACATCTTCCTCGATTGACGTCCGGATATCCGATAAATGAAGAGAATTCCACAGTTAGATGGCGTCCGCGCTATAGCGATTCTCGCGGTCTTCTTTCATCATGCGCTCAGAGTCAAAATGCTTTGGATGGGCGTCGACCTCTTCTTCATTCTTTCCGGCTTTCTGATTACCGGCGTTTTGCTCAGTGCCAAGCATCACACAATTGGAAGCTTTTTTGCACATTTCTACGCTCGCCGTGCTCGTAGAATTCTCGCGCCCTACGTGCTCACGTTGATTGTTGTGAGCTTTTTTTTCGGCGTTACATGGATGCGGCACTGGTACCTGTATATTCTCCTAACTAACCTCCTGCTGCCGTTGCACATTCCGCATCCCGTTGCCTTTGACCCGCTCTGGTCGCTTGCTGTTGAGGAGCAGTTTTACTTGGTCTGGCCCTTTGCGGTGTACTTCTTGGACGAAGAGCATCTCCGCAGGCTTTTGGTTTTGCTGATCATTTTGGCTCCAGTCCTCCGAGGGTCACTTCATTTCCAAGAGCATTGGCCAATCTATACCCTGACTCCGTTTCGCATGGATCTGTTGGCGGCAGGAGCCCTGCTTTGGTTGGAATGGAAACGGAATCGCGCCGGCATCGAACGCTGGGGTGCTAGGATCAGCGCCCCTCTCGCCATTCTGGGATTTGCGGGGCTGGCCGTTCTTCGTCGCTATCACATCTCAACCGACGGCAACAGCAGGCTCGGCAATGTTCTTATCTACGAATTCTCCCTCTTCATTTGCTTTGGATTCATGCTCTACGCGCTTAGCGGATGGCACGTGGGCTGGTTACGCCTGAAACCCCTAATGTATATCGGTCAGATTAGCTATTCCATGTATTTGGTCCACCTGGGTATTCTTACCCTTATTGAACCTCGCATCAGTGGGATTGCCGGTGACGCTTTGGCGCTAGCGCTAATAATCGGCTACGCTGCACTGTCGTGGCAGGTTATGGAGAGCCGACTGCTTGGACGCAGGGCAAGAATTACACGACCTCTCGCGGAGACCAACTAGAGCATTCCATGAAATGCTGTAGACCGCGTCGCAGAGGTTAAACCTCGCCTTGGCGTTGTCGGGCGTGATCCGTTTGAGAGTGGACAAGCCTCCACGGAACCGTAGTGAGACCTGCAACTCGGCCGGGCCCAGCGCCGGATACTGGGTGAAGACCGCCGGGCTAGGGAGCCTCGGTGTAGGTGTAGCTGTTGGACAGTTGGCTTCCGCCACTGAAATTTGTATAGAGCTGCACATAGACCTTGGCTCCGTTGGTGGGCAGACTCACCGTCGCGCTGGTGCCGCTCAAGGGACCGATGTTGACCAGATCGGCTGCGCCAGGCGATGTGCCCACCCAGAGGTAGTAG
>Ga0181535_10002400_pt1 | contig 22966 bp, 17 predicted proteins | sample PEATcosm2014_Bin_44_FD_119774 | JGI IMG/M metagenome (GOLD analysis project Ga0181535, IMG submission 119774) | Peatland microbial communities from MTU Mesocosm Facility, Houghton, MI, USA - PEATcosm2014_Bin17_30_metaG | ecosystem: Environmental > Terrestrial > Soil > Wetlands > Peat | place...
ACGAACTTAGTTTCCTGCAAACAGGCCAGGTGCAAACCTATGGCTTCTGGTTCGTGAGCGGCGCAATATCTGTGTTGTTATTCATTCTGTTGTTCCTGGAGATTTAAAAATGGGTCTGTTGAGCTGGCTGATTGCAATACCATTCTTGACCGCACTGGCTGTCATTGCCACGCCTTCTAGCCGCGCCGGCTGGATCCGGTGGATTTCCGCCTTCGGAACGGGATTGCAACTTGTTCTGACCGCGGTGGTCACCTTCTTGTATTGGCAGGCTGCGGTTCCAGATATCGAAGCGATGAAAACCGCGCAGTTCACGAAATTGTATTTCGTCGAACAAGTCCCGTGGTTCCAAAGCCTTGGAATTCAATACAAGGTCGGGATGGACGGCATTTCCATGGCGATGGTCATACTGACCTCGATCATCATCTTCACCGGCGTCATGGCCAGCTGGAACGTCAAGGAACGTGGCAAAGAATTTTTTGCGCTGCTACTCACACTCGTGACGGGAGTGTTCGGCGTTTTTCTGAGTTTCGATTTGTTTCTCTTTTTCGTTTTTTACGAAGTCGCAGTCCTGCCGATGTATCTATTGATCGGCATCTGGGGCACCGGTCCAAAAGAATATTCCGCGATGAAGCTCACGTTGATGCTCCTTGTCGGGTCGGCCTTTATACTTGTTGGAATGCTGGCCATGTACCACGCGTCGGGCTTCCACACCTTTGACCTGACGCAACTTGCCCACGCTGATTTTCCGTCCCATTTCCAGAAATGGGTGTTCCCGATGGTCTTCGTGGGATTTGGCGTGCTGGGAGCGCTCTATCCATTCCACACATGGTCGCCTGACGGACATGCGTCGGCACCCACTGCAGTCTCGATGCTGCATGCCGGCGTCTTGATGAAGCTCGGTGGTTACGGCGCACTCAGAATCGCCGTCTACCTGCTTCCGGAGGGAGCAAAATACTGGGGTCTCTTTTTCATGGGGCTCACCACTATCAATATCCTCTACGGTTCGCTTGGAGCGATCATGCAGAAGGACTTGAAATATTTCACCGCCTATTCTTCGGTTAGTCATTGCGGCTTCGTTCTGTTCGGTGTCGCGACCCTGAACTTCATGGGGGCGAAGGGCGCCGTGATTCAGATGTTCAGCCATGGAATCATGACCGGCCTTTTCTTCGGTCTGATTGGGATGGTCTATGGCCGAAGCCACACCCGCATGATTCCTGAGATGGGCGGACTGGCAAAAGTAATGCCGTGGCTGGCAACTTCGTTTTATATCGCGGGCCTGGCTTCGCTTGGGTTGCCCGGTTTCTCGGGCTTTGTAGCCGAATCTCATGTGTTTCTTGGCGGTTTCTTCGGGAATCCCTGGCACAGCCTTACGCTGATGAGGGTTTTAACCATACTCTCGACTATGTCCATCGTCGTGACAGCGGTTTATGTTTTGCGGGGTCTCGCCGCAGTTTTCCAGGGCCCCATCCTGAATCACCATTTCGATGAATTGACTGATGCCACATTGCCGGAAAAGATCTGCACAGGCGTACTGGTCGCAACTCTTACGATCACAGGGGTAGCGCCATTCCTTTTGATCAACCTGATTTCGAGTTCTATTATGCCGATCATTAATCGGCTGCATTGAACGGAAGTGGAATTTTGATGAGAATTTCGTTGAAGAATACGCCCGGTGTGGTCACCGGGTCTACAAGACGGGCTGTTTCTGTAGGCCGTGTGAGCTCACGCGGCGCTGGTCCGGATATTCAGCGGGTTCCAACCAGAGGTGTTGAGCGATGTTGATAATGCCTGAATTTATCGTCGTTGCCACGGCATTCGTCGTGTTGTTCGCGGATCTTGTTGTTGGCAAGGAGCGCAAAACCGTACTGGCCCCAATTGCGCTGGCTGGTCTTGGCGTGGCCGCTGTTACCGTTATTTCCATGATGCCTCATGCAGGCGTCACGATAGGCGGTCGCTTCTCTGTGGATGCCGTGGCCTGGTGGTTCAAGCTGCTGTTTATAGGCGCAGCAGCGATGACCGTGACGATGTCCATGGACACGCTCGATGGCCGCGCAGCCGTGCCGGCCGGGCTTGGGTCGCGCGGCGAGTACTACACCATCATGTTGCTCACGGTGTCGGGAATGATGTTCCTTGCATCCGCCACGGATTTGATAACGCTTTACGTTGGACTTGAGCTCGCAACGATACCGCTCTTTGTTCTGACCGCGTGGAAGAAGGATGCGCTTTCTGGCGAGGCCGGCTTGAAATATGTGATCATGGGCGCTTTGGCGTCCGCGCTCCTGATTTATGGTTTGGGCATACTGTACGGGCTTACGGCGCACACGGACTTCGTAGGCATCGCCGGCGCGCTCAAGGCGTCTCCCGATGCACCGCCGGCATTTTGGTTGGCGGTTGCGCTGATCACAGCTGCGGTCGGTTTTAAAATGACGATTGTCCCATTCCACATGTGGGCGGCTGAAGTTTATCAGGGCGCGCCAACACCGGTCACCGCGTTCATTTCGGTCGCTTCCAAATCCGCAGGGCTCCTGTTGATTTTCCAGCTTTTCTTCCGTGTGATGGGGAAATTTATGGGCGACTTGACACTGATGTTCGCGCTGCTTGCAGCCGCGACCATGACGCTTGGAAACGTTGTGGCCATTGTCCAGAACAACATCAAGCGGTTTATGGCTTTCAGCGCTGTTTCACAGGCAGGCTACGTGCTCATGGGTTTTCTCAGTCCAGAAGGTGGCGTTCCGGCCATGCTGTATTACATGCTGGTCTACATGTTCACCAACATGGCGGTCTTCTCCGTGATCGTACTCCACACGAATGCGACTGGCTTGGAAGACATCAAGGATTATCGCGGCCTTTCCCGGACTAATCCCGGCGTCGCGTTTGCGATGATGATCGCTCTGTTCGGCCTTGCTGGAATTCCGCCACTGTCGGGCTTCGTGGGTAAGTTTTTCCTGTTCAGCATCGCGTCGAAAGCCGGATTCCATTGGCTGGTCGCACTGGCTGCGGTAAATTCCACGATCTCGCTCTATTACTATCTGAGAATTATCAGGCAGATGTACATCGAGCCGGTCGCCGAAGACCAGAAGCCGCTGGCCACAACACCGGTTCTAAACGCGACTATCTTCGTGACCGCAGTGGCATCAGGTCTCCTCGGCATCATTCCATTCTTCTACGAGACCATCAACGCCCAGACGGCCAACTGGTTCACCCTTCTCCTCGCGCAAGTGCGGTAATGTCGTCATTTTATCGAGACTTGAACGTTGCTAATCCTAATCGTGACGGCTGATTGACTCAAGGTGTGCAACATGGCGCGCCCACCCAATGGGAGGGACGGCGTGTCGCTGTCCGTTTTGTAGCACAAGCGTAGTGCAGGAGATTATGCAGGAACACGCCAAAGAGCGGCGAGAACCTGTACGTTCGACGGACAATTTCTCGATGAAACGGAAAAAACATTTGTTAGTATTTGCATTTTGCTGGTTGAAATCTGCGCAGTATCATTATTTGTTTACCGTCCGCCGATTCCGTCAGAATGGTGTCGGCTACGGCGTGGAATAACAAAAAACGAATTGCTTCGTATCATCCCGAATATCAAGCAATCTCCAGATAAGTCCAACCCTAGACAAGTAGTCGAAGATGAATATGCCGGAGAAAACGATTTCAGGGTTCTTGGTGTTCGTCATTGTCTGTGGCAGATTGTCATTTTGTTTGAGGGACACGGGTTATCTCATGCTGATGCGTATTTCGTCGATTGCACCTTTCGATCTGTATGGGCATCAGAGACAATTGTAGATTGGGGAAAACGGATAACCAACTGATCGAGGGTGTGGCCTCGCAGACACGCCGATCCACAATATTAACGTTACCGCATCTTTCTGCTCATCAGCCAGTGCATCAATGGTGCGGGATCGCGGCTGGCAATGTCAATTGCCACGGCAAGCGCGAACCCGCTGCCGAGCTGGCCATTGTGGAGCTTTATATGGTGTATCCCATATGATACAGTTATGGTGTGATTGAAATCCAGCAGACAGAAGAATACGTCGTCTGGTTTGATCGCCTTCGTGACGATATGGCGCGAACGCGGATTCTGATTCGGATACGGCGGGTATAGTTAGGTAATTTTGGAGATGTTAAACCTGTGGGCGAAGGGGTGTCTGAACTCCGTATTGATTACGGGGCTGGATACCGCGTGTACTTCATTCGTAAAGGCGAAGGGCTTGTGATGTTATTGGGTGGTGGCGACAAGCGAACGCAACCCCGTGACATTCAAAGGGCCATTGCCCTTTCAAAGCTGGTTTAGGAGAAGAGTATGAAAGCGAAAACAACATTGTGGGATGCTGCGGATCATCTAAAAACAAAGAAAGCCATGGCGGCGTATCTAGCTTGCGCGTTGGAAGAAGGCGATTCTGGGCTGATCGCCGCCGCGCTTGGTGACATTGCGCGTGCCAAAGGCATGACGAGAATTGCAAAACAGACAGGCTTGGGACGGGAAAGCCTGTATAAGATCTTGTCCAGAAAGGGAAATCCCGAGCTTGCGACTGTACTGAAGGTCTTCAATTCAGTTGGACTGAAACTCAAAGCCATTCCGGCATGACGAAGCAAGCTGAACACGTGGCTCGTCACCAGCGCGGCCTCGTGGCTTAGTCCAGATTAGAAAAGTGCTTATCGCACGCTTCTGCTGCTCATCAAACGGCGCATCCAAGGCGCGGGATCGCGGCTGGCGATGTCAATTGCGACGGCGAGCGCGAGCACGCTGCCGCGCACAACGAGTTGGAGCCAGTTTTCGAGGCCGGTATAATCCATACCCTGTATCACCGTTGCCATGACGAGCGCACCGAGCAGGCTGCCGAACACTGAGCCCCGACCGCCCATGAGACTTGTGCCGCCGATAACGCACGCGGCAACAGCATAGAGTTCATACCACTCGCCGGCTTTCTGCGTCGCGCCCTGGTTCTGTGCCATCCACACAACTCCGGCAATCCCGGCCAGCAGCCCGGTGATCGCGAAGACCGAGATCGTGGTCCGTTCGACGCTTATTCCCGACAGGCGCGCTGCATCGGCATTGCCGCCCACGGCAAAAACATGCCGCCCGAATATCGTGCGCTGCGCAAGTAATGCCAGCACGGCCATCACAATCGCCATGACCAGCGTCTGCGCCGGTATGCCCTTGTACTGGTTCACCTTGTAGACAAATGCGACCACCAGCGCGCACGGTATCAGGATCTTCAGAAGAGCTGCCGCCCAGTTGATCGGGCCAAGCCCCAGCCGTTGCCTGCGTAACGCAGCATAAAGCACCAGGGCGACAATTGCGACGCAAACCAGCGCAGCCAGCACGTCGCCTATTGCGGGCGGTACATAGCTGAAGCCGAGTACATTGACCCAGCTCGCATCCGGCACGCGCGGATCCTTGGCGCTGACCTTCTGCGTAAAACCGCGGAATACAAAAAGACCGGCGAGTGTCACGATGAATGCTGGCATCCTGAAATAGGCCACGAGAAAGCCCTGCCAGATTCCGAGAAGAAGTCCTATGAAAATGGAAATAGGCACTGCGTAAGTGGCCGACCAGCCAAGTCCGGTTTCGGGATCGAGCATGAATGCGCAGCACCCTGCGACGAATGCCAGCAGCGAGCCGACGGAAAGGTCAATGTAGCCCGCAACAATGACCAGCGTCATTCCAGATGCAAGTATTGTCCAGGTTGCCATGTCGCGGCTCAGCTTCGCAACGCTCTCGCCGCTGAAATAAAAGCCGCCTACCTTGCAACGGAAGAAGAGCCACATCGCGGCAAGGATGACGAACATGGAAAGAAGCCGCAGATCGAGACCGCTTCCGGCATTCCTGTTTCCTGACGACTGCCTGTCTTTCATGCCGCTGCCTCCATTATCTTCTCCGAATCGGCTTCCCGCCTGTCCATTGTCCGGCTGATCCGACCATCGCGCAATACAACAATGCGGTCCGCCATGCCGAGTATCTCAGGAAGTTCGCTCGACGCCATTATCACGGCCATTCCACGCCCGGCAAGCTCGACCATGAGTTTGTATATCTCCGCTTTAGCGCCGACATCAATTCCCCGCGTAGGCTCGTCAAGCAGCAGCACCGCCGGTGGATTCAGCAGCCACTTGCCGAGAACTATCTTCTGCTGGTTGCCGCCCGACAACGTCTCAGCCGCGACATTGAGAGAAGGCGTCTTGATGCCGAGTTCGCCTGCGATTCGTGACGTGTCCTTGAACTCAGCAGCCTCGTCAAGCACGCCGCCGCTAGAATAACTCCGCAAATGCGCCATTGATAAATTGTGCAACACGGATGACATCAGATTCAAACCCAGCCGCTTCCTGTCTTCCGGTACAAATGCGAGCCCGTTTCGGATCGCATGGGCAGGCCTATTGAAGATTCTGCCGCTGCCTCCAATCTCGATTGTTCCGGTCCATTGGGCAGGGGACGAGCCAAACAGCGTCGAGAGCAGAACCGATCTGCCCGCGCCCATCAAGCCCGCCACGCCGAGAATCTCTCCTTTTCTCACCTCGAAAGAAACGTCGTCAAGTAACATCCTGCTGCGCAGTTCCGGATGACGGACGGACAGATGTCGAACTTGCATGACCACTTCCATCGGTTTGACGGAACGTTTTGGATACATGTCGCGCAACTCTCGCCCCACCATTGCCCGCACGACACTTTCGCGTGTCCATTTGGCGATCGTCTCGCTTGCCACTGTTCGGCCATCCCGCAGCACGGTGATCCGATCTGCGATCGAGAGCACCTCATCCAGCTTATGCGAGATATACACCAGCCCTGTTCCTTTTGCCCTCAGGTCTCTCATGATACTCATGAGCGCCTCGACTTCATGCTCGGCAAGCGCCGCTGTCGGCTCGTCGAGCACCAGGATCCTGCTCTTCTTGCGCATGGCCCGCGCGATCTCGACAAGCTGTTGATGGCCGACTCCGAGACCGGCGACCTCCATGCGGGTGTTGAGGTCAACGCCGAGCTGCCGCAAGAGCTTTTCAGACTCATGGTGGATGCTGTCAAAGTCAACAATGCCAATGCGGCCCGGTTCATCGCCGAGGAAAATGTTTTCGCCGACACTCATATGCTTCACCAGTGCAAGCTCCTGGTGGATCACCGCGATGCCGGCAGTTTCCGCATCTTTCGTGGAGCGGAACCTGGCGGCCTTGCCTGCGAGAAGCAGTTCGCCCGCATAGCTCCCGTGTGGATACACGCCTGCGAGGATTTTGATCAATGTGGATTTACCCGCGCCGTTCTCGCCTACGAGCGCATGGATTTCGCCCGGCTTAACGTCGAACGACACGCCGCTCAAGGCGCGAACGCCGGGAAAATCTTTGGTAATGTCGTGCGCCGAAAGAAGAGGTGAAGAGTCATTCATCTAAGATCCATTAGAATTGTTCTCTCTGTGTCTCCGTGAACTCCGTGGTTAAAAGTCTCTTATTCGTCTCATTTCTTTTCCACGTTGGCGTACACCTTGTCTCTCGGATGCCAGCCGTCCTTTATAACCGTTTCGTCCATGTTGTCCTTTGTGACAAAAACAGGGTCAAGATAGATGCTGGGCACTTTCTTGGCTCCGTTGTCGAGATAATTGAGCGGACAGCCAATGGCCTTTGCGATGTCTTCGGGCTTTTCGCCTTTGGCTAGACGAATCGCTATTTCAGCCGCAGCCGCAGCAAGCTTGCGAACCGGCTTGTACACTGTCACCGTTTGCGTTCCTTCGACGATTCGCTGGCATGCGCCGAGCTCGGCATCCTGCCCAGACACAGCCACTTTGCCTGCCAGTCCTTCGGCCTTGAGCGCGGCAATAACGCCGCCGGCGGTCCCATCGTTCGACGCCACAATGGCGTCAACCTTGATTCCCTGTGCATTGAATTTGGTAAGCATGTTGCTGACCTTGCGGCGCGCCTCCTCCTTGTCCCAGTTGTCCAGGAACGAATCGGCGAGGACCTTGATCTTCTTTCCGGTGGCGGCTTCATGTTCGGCTATGGCTTTTAGCTGCCCGGCGCGCAGCAGTTTTGCATTGTTGTCGCTCGATGCGCCGCCCAGCAGGATGAAGTTCCCCTCCGGCACTTTGTCGAGCACTCCCTTTGCCTGGAGATAGCCGACGCGTTCATTGTCGAATGTGACGTACATGTCCAGATCGCAGTTGAGAATGAGCCGGTCATAAGCCAGCACAGGCACATTCTTTTCATGTGCGCTCTTGACAATGCGACCGGCAGTCTTGAGATCCCTTGGAACTACGACCAGCACCTTCGCGCCCTGTGTGAGGAACGTGTCGGCCTGCTGATTCTGTTTATCCTGGTCGCCGTTCGCGACAGCCTTCGTGACGGTTGCCCCGAGTTCCTTTGCTCTCTCAGTCAAATATTCCTCATCGCGGGCCCAACGCGCAACATCATAGGTTTCCATGAGGAATCCGACTTGGATTCCTTTGCCTGAAACCTCTGTTTGTGGTTGCAGGGCATTTTCCGCCCTCCCAGTTCGCTCGCAGAGCATGAACGCTGATGCAATGGCTATCAAAAAATGATGCTGCAAAACATATTGTGTTTTCATATTTTAACCTTTCTGCGCGATTAGTTTTACGACGAACATATTGATGTTGAGTTTATTCACGGTCACGAGCGATGAAAAACAGCAAGAAAGGCGATAGTGCGCGGATGCCGGAAAAGACTGGACGTTTGAAACTGATCACTGCAGCCTCTTGTTAATGGGGCCCTGCTAAACTTTCTGGCTCAATCTGCCTGACGAGAATAAAAACGTCAACTTCTTTGTCACACACTAAAACGGCTGGTTAGTTCTGGCAATGTGAGCGGTCGTTGAGTAATGTCAATACCCTCAGTTTGGAACGCGGGAGGGGTAGTCATGCTGGCACAGGTATATTCGGGCGCTGTCTTTGGAGTGGATGCGTACCCGGTGGAAATCGAAGTCAACGCCGGACACGGCGATCCACAGATTGTCATAGTCGGTTTGCCGGACGCCGCCGTTAAAGAAAGCAAGGATCGTGTCTGGACCGCGATCATCAATTCGGGTTTTCAGCCTCCTGTTGGGCGAACCACCATCAATCTTGCTCCCGCCGACATTCGTAAAGAGGGCCCCATTTTCGATCTCCCGATTGCCATGGGAATGCTGGCAGCTCAGGAAGAGATCGGCGCCGAGCGGCTCACTCAATTTGCCCTGGTCGGCGAACTGGCTCTCAGCGGCGAGGTGCGTCGCGTCAAGGGTGTGCTTCCGATAGCGATGGCTGCGAAACAATCCGGACGGCGTGGAATCATTGTGCCGGCGGATAATGCGGAAGAAGCGGCTGTTGTTGCCGGTCTCGATGTGTATCCTGTGCGCACTCTGCGGCAGGCCGCAGATTTTCTCAACGGCACGTTGCCGCAGACACCGTTTCGCGTAGACATCAATGATATCTACCGCGACAGTCTCAGCGAGCATGACGAAGACTTTGCGGATGTCAAAGGCCAGGAGCAGGCAAAACGCGCCATCGAAGTGGCTGTTGCCGGAAATCACAATATTCTCATGGTGGGGCCGCCTGGAACCGGCAAGACGATGATTGCAAAGCGCATCCTGTCAATTCTTCCCCCAATGGTGCTGGATGAGGCGCTTGAAACCACGAAGATTCATAGCATAGCTGGCACGCTTGAGCCGCATTGCGCCTTAATCGTAAAGAGACCGTTCAGATCGCCGCATCACACCATTTCCGATGCAGGGTTGCTTGGCGGTGGAGCGCATCCAGCGCCGGGCGAGGTGAGCCTTGCGCATAGGGGTGTGCTCTTTCTGGATGAGTTGCCGGAGTTTCACAGGAATGTCCTCGAGGTTCTCAGGCAGCCGCTTGAGGATGGGGTCGTGTGCATCGCGCGCGCGGCGGCTAACGTTACGTTTCCATGCCGGTTCATGCTTGTGGCTGCGATGAATCCGTGTCCGTGCGGATACTATGGCGATCGCAAGCACGAATGCCGATGCACGCCGAATCAGATACAGAACTACCGCAACAAGATATCCGGTCCGCTGCTGGACAGGATAGACGTTCATGTCGAAGTGCCGGGCATGCGTTACCAGGAGCTTTCGTCGCTCGAGAAAGGCGAGCCATCGTCGGCCATAAAAGAGCGGATTATTGGCGCGAGAAAGATACAGCAGGAGAGATTCAAGGGGCGCAAGAAGCTGCATAGCAATGCAGACATGGGCGCAAAGGAACTTCAGAAACACTGCCGGTTGCGGCCTGAATCGCAGGATGTTCTCAAACTGGCGATCAGCGACCTTCATTTCAGCGCGCGGGCATATGACAGAATTCTCAAGGTTTCCAGAACGATTGCCGATCTCGCTGGCGCAGAGGAAGTCAGGCCCGAGCACGTGCACGAAGCCATCCAGTATCGCACCTTGGATCGACAGTTGTGGATTTAGACTTTGTTCGTCTTGCACGGCGGAAAGTCACGGGGTTATTCCGTTGATGCAAATAAAACTAAAGGCGATACTTCCATGGAAATTGAAAAAGTAAAATTCGTTCGCAAAAAGTCCACAGTAGTCCCGACATTTGTACAAGGCACTTTCGCTGCCGAAGAAGCGGCTCCGTCACCGACAACTGCCTCGGATATAGACGCCATAGTTGTCGCCATGGGCCTTATTTTCTGCAACACCGACAACTCGTCGTGGCTGTCGGTTTCAGATCGGAATCAGACGATGGCCGAGGCGTTCTCCCTGCTCACGGTTTCGCTTGAAAAGCATGATCGGCTTAGATTCACAATCGCAAGGGATGAACTGAGGGTCAACGGCGAAGATGTGGAGTTCACAGGACATTATTCCAAGGCATTCGTGTCGCATTTATTCGCGTTCGGAGCCATCAACTTCACGTTTGCGAAAGGCATCGATGAAGAGGAATTCAGCAAAGTCATGGCATTCATGTGCAAAAGGTCGGACGAAATCGCTGCTATTGGCGAATTCACTGACGCGCTGACAAAAGAAGGCTTTCAGCACGCCTTTTCGAAGAAAGTCCATCTTCAGGAGGTGTCGGACGAAGAAGTGATTGTTGCCAGGGACAAGTTTGCGACGGCATCTGCTCAGGAAAGGCATCAGATAGAATCGGATGTTGTGGCGCTTCTGAGCGCGGACAACGTCGAGAATGGTTACCAGAAGGCAGAGAGCGTGCGGAAAGTCATCGAAGATTCCGAGAAGATGTCCGAACTCATAATGCAGGCGGTTGCGACACAGCAGGCCAATCCCTCGATGGGTCCCCGGCAGATCGCGGAGACCGTAGTCGAGTGCCTTGATCGCGCATTCGAAGCGCTGCTTCAGGATCCATCATGCAAGACGCAGAAGGGCAAGAAGGCCATAGCGAGCGCGCTGAAGAATCTCGAAAAAGAGCTTTTATCCAGAATAGGCGGTGACTCAGGCGACGTCGGAACCGTCACCGGTGCGGTTGAAAGAATGACCGAGCACCTCAAAATAGATACGATTGTCCAGGATTATTCAAAGAAGTTGAAATCCCTCGAGGAAAGTGAGAAACGAATTCTACGGTTCATCAAGCTTCAAGGATTGGATCGCATCAAAGACGCCGATCTCCAGAACAAACTGACGAACGAAGGCCTGGATGTTGACGGTTGGCATAAACTGCTGGCCATGAGTGGAACGGCTGGCGATTTTATCTCGAACGAATCGCAGGAATCGCATGCTGCCGTAGCGCAACTGGCCACCATGCTGGATCAGCTCATGTCTGATGCTGGTCAGCTCAATAATAAAGGATTGGAGAAATCCAGAAAACCTTCAGAACAGTTCTCGAAAGACCTCAGCATTGTAAGTTCCCATGTCGATGTCCTGACCGAGCATGCGCAGAAGAGAATCAATAATTTGGTGGATGTGGTCAACGCTGATGTTGAAGCCGTTATGGCGCTGGAACAGGAAGCCAGGAAAAGAGGGCTGGCATTGCGGCTGTCGCGCAAGGAACTACTCGTGGTTCTTGGTGAAGTTGTGCAGGAGTTGTGCCAGCCTATCGCAGTGGTCACGTGCTCGCTCCAGATGGTGCAATCCAAGTCACTCCGTGAAGTTGAGCCGGAACAAATCGAAATGCTCAAACTGGCGTTGGAAAGCACCCAGAAAATGCACACGCTGGTCATGAATCTCGGAAGGATCGCAGGTCCACCGACGACCCGCGCTCCCGACAAGAATATTCAGCAAGCCCTGTACGATCAGTCTTCTGTCCTGTGATGAAACAGGCAGTTACTTCACGAGCCGGCAAAACCGTTCGAACGCTTTATCCCATTGTGCCGTGTTCTCAGGTTTATATTCCGAGATCGGGAATGCCTGCTTGATTATCGGGAGCGCTTCCTGCATGGAACTGATGATCCCAAGCCCCATTGCTTGAACCATGAGATTTCCTACAGCAGTGGCTTCTTCCGGGCCGGCCAGCACAGGCATGCCCAGTGAATCTGCCGTAAACTGATTCAACAACTTGTTCTTGCTGCCTCCGCCGACTATATGGACGATCTTCGACTTTGTTCCGCACACGCTGCAGATTTGCTCGTTCACCATACGGTACTTGAGTGCAAGACTTTCGTAAACCACCCTGGCGTAGTCGCCGCGGTCTTTCGGCGCATTCTGCCCCGTCCTCACACAGAAGTCAGCAATTGCCGTCTCCATATTGGCGGGATTGTAGAACGTTGGATCGTCAGGATCTATCATAGTATTGAATGCGGGCGCGTCAGCGGTGAGCGTATTCAATTCCTGCCAATCCATTTCGCGGCCGTCCGCTTTGCGCCAGACACGGCGCAGCTCCTGTACCAACCATGATCCCATGCAGTTCTTCAGCAGGCGGATATTACCAATACCGCCCTCGTTGCTGATGTTAGCAGCCATGGCCGCTTCGGACGTGATGGGTTTTGGTACGAGCTTGCCGACAAGCGACCACGTGCCTGAACTGATGATCAAAGCTTCCCTCGTGTTGGCCACCGGTGCCGCGGCAAAAGCGCTGGCCGTGTCGTGCGCGCCAACTGCCACAAGCCTGGCGCGGTTGATGCCGATCGAATCCGCAAGAGGTTGGAAGAGTTCGCCGACAATAGCACCGGGCGCCACGATGTCCGGCATGATCCTTGACGGAATTTCCAATGCCTTAAGTATCTCCCGGCTCCATTTCTTCTTCTTTGCATCCATGAGCTGCGTGATGCTGGCCCACGACGAGTCAACCTGTTTGGCGCCACCGAGGTAATAGTAAAAAAGCGTCGAAACGGGCAGGAAACAGGAAACCCGCTTCAGCATGTCCTTCCGATTCAACGCAAACCAATGAAGTTGATTGCTGACATTGAAAGGCTGAAAGTGAATGCCGGTTATTTCGTATACGCGCCTGGCGTCAATCCGCGCTTTGACGGCCGCCACCATGTTGTCGAGCCGATGATCGCGATAGCAATAGATCTTGCCGATCATGTCCCCGTCAGCGGTTATCATCGCGCCGTCGGCGCCCCATGTATCAATACCGATCGAATCCAGAGTATTGGACACATCTCGCCGATATGCATGGAGGCCGGTTATGATATTCTGGTAGAGGAGGGTATCGTCCCAATGAGTGCGTTCGGTCACTTTTCCGGCGGCATCGGCTGCGAAAAAAGAGACGCCTTCATGGGCGAACCTGTGAAGCTCCTTCATCGAGAACGAACCATTCTCGATCAAGCCGACAAAACACTTTCCGCCCGATGCGCCAAAATCGATCGCGAACATTCTCTGTGTGCTCATGATCCTGTTTTCCCTTACTTGAGCATTGCTGACTGCCTGGAAGTCAGAAGACAGAATTCAGAATCCAGAACGAAAGGTCCAAACTATCGGGCACTCTGAATGGACCGAAGGGCTTCCCCATTCTGAATTCTGACTCCTGAATTCTGGATACTGAGCAGTTGCCCTATTTCTTCTTCCCGCCCGCTTCCATCTCCATCATCTTGATCCGGTGCTGACAGCGACCTAGTGACAGGATTTCCTTCTCCTGCTTTGTTCGATGTTTCTTCAGCTCGCCGCTCTACGGCACAATCACGACCTTCAAGGCGCCGCTTTCTGGATCGCCCTGCACTTTCACGGCCTTGTTGAAGTCCGCGAGACTGAACGTGTGAGTCACAAGCGGCTTGCCGTTGATCTTTCCATTTACAATGAAATCCCTGGCCGTCAGATAAGCGTCGATCGAGGAACTGTTCGCCCCGTGAATGTTAAGTTCACGGTAATGGATGAGGTTCAGGTCGGTCGGCTCGACTGGCGCCGATTTGGGCATTCCGGCAAAGATAGAGATATGGCCGGCCCGTGCGAGCAGCTTGATACCGATGGCGAATAGCACCTTCACAGATGCCGCCACCACAACCGCGTCAACACCGCGTCCGCCGGTATGTTCGGCGACCCATTTCTCCGGATCGTTCTCCCTGCTGTTTACGAGATTGTCGAAAGGAAGTCCAATCCTCTTCAATAGGTCCAGCCGTTCTTTCGACACATCCATGATCGTTACAGTTTTTGCGCCGCGCGCTTTTGCCACGAGTCCATTCAGGACGCCGATGATGCCGCCGCCAAAGATCACCACATGATCCATCTCTTCCATCGGGATATACTTCATACCGTTCACGCAGCAGCTCAGCGGTTCGATCAAAGTCCCTTCCAGCGCTGAAATGGTTTCAGAAACAGGAATCAAGCAGCCCTGATCAACGGCTATTTTCGGCATGATAGTGTATTCTGCGAAGCCGCCATTATACTGGTAGCCAATGGCCGTGAATCCTTTTTCGCAAAGGTTATGGCGGTTCTTCCTGCACATCGAGCACTGGCCGCAGCCGATTACGGTCTGGACGATGTAGCGTTCGCCCTTCTTGATGCTTTTCACACCAGTGCCGACTTCCGCCACGCGGCCTGTGATCTCGTGTCCGACAATCGGCACGTCAACGTGCTTCTCGCCGGTCAGAACGCGCTGATCGGTTCCGCAGATCGCGCAAGCTTCCACCTTTAGCAGAACCTCGCCTGCCGCAGGCTTGGGCATGGGCACTTCTTCGACTTCAACAACTCCCGGTTTCTTTATTACCGCAGCTTTCATTTTTCTTCTCCTGCTTTCTTGTCTTAATAGGATCGGCTCGACGGAGTCTCGCCCTCCTTCATCGAGTTGTGTCCAGCGATTCCTTTGGGAGGGCGACGCTCCGCGGAGCCGCCTATTTCCCACACAAGCCTCAAATCTTGGCCGATGATCTGAACCACGCTAACGCCTTTTCGGCGCCAATCTCCTCCAGCTTCCCTGCCTGAACTGAATCCATTGGCGGCAATTTACCAATGGCGGCAAAGAAATCGTTTTTTGCCTTCAGATTGGGGAATTCGGCAGCGGCCTTCCTGCCGATGTACGACACGCCGGCATAGCGCAGCAGAAGCGTGTGTCCCACCATGATTCGTGCGCCGCGAATAAAACTGGCCTTGTGCGGTTTCAGCGCCGTACAGTCCAGATCATCCGTGAATGGAAGCCCCAGCTTGTTCATCTCCGTGCCGATGTTCACCGGTAACTCCATGCTGTTCGCTATCTTCACAATATCGTTCAACTTCGCGATCTTGATTGCCTTGGTATCCGGATTGGAGATGTTCCAGTTTCTGTCGGGAATGATATTTATCGCTGCCGCACCTTTCGATTTGAGGCATTCAAGCATCGCCTTGCCGTCCTTTTCGCCGCCGCTTGTGCCGTCGAGCCATGTCAGCATCGGTATGGCGTCGCAGGAGGCGACCCATTTCATGAATTCGTCCACGGGCGGAAAGGTTGAGGCGGAGGGCTGCTCGTAGCCGAGACCGCCCTTCTTTGCCAGTTTGGATCGCACGACTTCCTCGAACGACGGTGCATCAGCCATCAGCATCACCGTCTCCTCGAAAGATTTGCCCGTAACCTTCGCCCAGAATTGTGCGGCAGCCTCCGGATGCTTGAAAGCGACTTTGGACTTATGGACGTATGCGCTGATAATATGCCGCTCAGTGGCGGAGCCTGTTGGTGTGATCGGAAGAACATCCTTTTCGTAATCAACAGCCACATCTGGCAGTTTCTGGTTGATTCGCTCGATCAACGCAACATTTCTTGCGCGTGCGCCGTCCCGAAATCCTGCAAGCCCTTTAGCCTGAGTCGAATCTTTCGGCAGCTCCCGCGCAAAACCGGCACCCATGGCGTAAGTGACGCCGGGCTCGCCCGGCGAGTTGATGTCCACGGCTGCGTATTCCTTCACGTAAGCTCGCGTTTCCATGTTCACAGTGGCGCGCAGTTTCAGCGTCAGCCCGGCCTGAATGAATTCCTCCAGCCCATCAATCACGTCGAAATCGCAGAGTCCCGCGGCATGGAGGCCAGCCTTGTGCGCTTCCCACGCGATGCGGGAAGGGGACCAGCCTTCGGCGTTGTAGGAGAAGAACGAATGGAAATGCATGTTCACATTCGTGTTCTCGGCTGCGCACTTGTGTTCTCCCGCTGCCAGAACTTCCAACGCATTCTTCCGCTGCTTCGGATCGAAGGAATTCAGTTGTTCTTCAAGCCCTGCCAATTTATCTGTCTTTGCCATATGTTTCCCTTGCGCTTATCATTGCGCCTCAGACGCGAGATCACTGCTTCACCAATCGAGAAGAGTGAAGACGAGAGTTCGGCGCAGTGTTTTCACCAAGAAATGGTTAGTGTATACTCACTCGAACCTGCCTCAGGATCCTCAATCCCAATCTTTAGTTGCCATTCGTTCTTTTCGGATGGTTGCTCAAGAATGCGGGCTGTACCGCGGCCCTTCTTTTTGGAGGACACCTTGAGAGACACTTTTGCGCCAGACGACGGTTGAAGGAACAGACCGGGGAGTTTTAGTCGCTCGGATGTTTCGCCTTTTTCGCCCTGCCACTGGGGCATCCACGGTTGGGAATTGACAATTATGCTGGATGGTCTCGCGTCTAGAACATGTTCAATCCACAATTCATCACTTTTCACGAAGATGTAATCTGCCCCATCAACAGTTATCGCAAGGGTGATCTTGCCTTTTGTGGTTTGGTGATGAGTTGCTGTCTCTTTTTCACCACCTATCCGGTTGATTTCGAATTGTACAGCCGTCGCTGCCTCGACTTGACCACTCTGCGTTAGCGATTTCAAGAGCGCATCCAACTGTTGTCTGTAACGATCAGTAATTGGTCGTGTTGTGGCTTCAACTTCCTTTTCGTATGCCTGTCGAAGCTGTGTGAGAGCTGGCGGTTCATCTGCGAACGAGACGAGTCCGAACATCATAAATCCACCCATTAAAGCGATACACCTAATACAGCCTCCGCTTGAATTGCAATTCATGCTTTCTCCTGGTCTATGAGCCGCATACTTACTCATGCCCAAAATTCGGATTTTCCTTGCGGAACTTGTATTCCTTTTCGATGTCTTCCATCATCATTTCGTACATATCGGAGTCAGGCGCGATAATTCGCTCCGAGATCGGTTCACCCGATGCGATTCTGAATACATCTTCCAGGTACGCTTCGGCGTCAAGGCCCTGCCGCCGAGGATCGTAGTAATGCCCGTACAAATGCAACGAGTCGCTGATGTCGGTGTAGGAGCCTCTTTCCACTGCAACGCCAAGCTCCTGTTCCAGGCCGCGGCGCACTTCCTCGTGAATTCCCTCGGTCACACCGAAGACGTTCGATGGCACGGCTTTCAGATGATCCCGCGATCTCCAATGTCCGTTGACGGTAAGAACATAGCCTTTGCCATCGCTCTTCTGGCTGAGCCGGAACCAGAACCGCTGCAAGCACGGTGAGTGATAGCTGTCCCACTTGAACGGTCCCATCTGCTCGTCGTTGTGATCCCAGCGCGGATCCCATGTGATGCATTGCGCGGACCGGCTCGTGGGTTCCCGCTTGAGGTTGTTGATCACGGATTTGATCTGGTTGACTACCTTCAGGTTTCCATTGAAGTCGAAATATGGATACGCGCGGAAGCGCTGGCTATATGTGTAATTCCAGCGCTCGTCGCCTTTGACCTCGTCGAATTTGTCCTGTTTCATCTTTGCGGCAACGTCCGCAGGCTGGATCATCCATCCGTCTTTGACGCCTTCGATTTCGGCCTTGTAGTCGCCGAATCCCATCCAGCCGCCGAGATAATGCTTGTGGAAGCGCGGCTCGCCGAACGGCTCCTCGATTTGCATCATCACCGTGGCTTCCAGGCTCGGGAAACTTCCCCATTTCCCGTCCTTGTCTTTCGGATCGTAATGCGTGTGGATTTCCTGCCCGATCCCGAGCAACGCCATGGCGGTGTCTTCCCAAACTTCCGGCAAAGTGCGCCGGACAACATGTATGGAAGGAAGGCGGCCTTCCGCCGGGTCGGCGAACGAGATTCTGCCCTGGCTTCTCTGTTTGTAGACATATTCACGCGCCTGTTTGCGCGCTTCTTTGAAAGTCTCAACCGGCCCGACTTTCTTCAACATATCTTTCACAACACTCATGATTTTGTCCTTTCACTGAAATATGCGACTTTCCCTGCTTCTTTCGCTATCTTCGTGTTCAAAACTCTTCTTATCTCTTCCCGTTTCCCGTTGAGCCGAATCCGCCGGTGCCCCGGCTGGTGTCCGATAAGTCCTTCGCTTCTTCAACATTAACGGTGAGCACTGGCGCGATCACCATCTGGGCAATCTTCATTCCCTTTTCGACGACGAACGGCTTCTTGCCGTGATTGATCAGGATCACGCACACTTCGCCGCGATATCCTTCGTCAATTGTGCCCGGCGTGTTGAGAACGGTGATTGCATGTTTTGCGGCGAGTCCGCTCCGGGGCCTGACCTGAGCTTCGGTGCCTTTCGGCAGTTCGATGGAAATGCCGGTCTTGACCATTCCAGAGTCGCCGGGGCCAATATCGGCGTGTTCGTTTGCAAACAAATCCAGCCCGGCATCGCCCGGGTGCGCATACTGCGGTAGAATCGCATCACTTGTAAGTCTCTTGATTTTCAAAACCATATTTCGCTGCCTCTCCTGAATGTGAGTTTGCACATTACCATATGAAGATGCGTATTCAACGCCATTTTCCCGGTCACGTACAAATGCGCCAACCTGATCGCGATTGATAGGATCAAATAGTGTATCAAACGGCTTGTTTCGAAGAAATATGGAACCGCCGATTAACGCCGACACACGCCGAAAAATCCCGATTATACAGGCTCAACCGATAATTCGTTCACTTGGGTCATCTGATTATTGTCTGCGTTCATCCTCATTCATCGGCGGTTCCTTATTTTGTGCTTAATCACTGCTATCTCAATCGGAACACGATAACATGGTCATCCTCAAAGAGGGGCGGGCCAAATGCCGTCCCGAATCTCTGTTCCAGTTGCGGGATGGAAGGGTGTGGGCGGACGATAAGGGGCAATTCGGCTTCGAATTTACGATGGATGATCACATAATCGGTTCCACTGGCGGCAAGGGCCGCCGTGTCATCCATGTTAATCATATTCTTGAACCTCAGCTTGGCATTGTCCTGCACAAGACTTAGAACCGAGTCTATATAGGTGTTGCCGAAAACATTGCCCGCGGCGAGGCCAGTCCGATCCGGAAATGCCGTGGTATAACCGATAATGACTCGCTTACCGTGAAAGTGCTGATAGTAATAATATGGATTGAAGTGATCTCCGACCATCATCGGGAATTCGACAATCGCATTCACGCCGGTATCGCAACGCAACCGGTTGTAGAAAGGCGATATCTCCGTCATGTCTATGGTTGTGTTCCACTGAAAACCCGGCGGCGTCATCTCGCTGAAGAAAGATGTTTTCCAGTCAACAGGCCTGTAGGATTGCTGAAAAACCGAGTGGCCGGTGAAATTATTTGGCATGGCGTATGTCTGGCGAAGTGGTCCTGTCCACAACAAGCCAACGATAAAAGCGCCGACCAGAGCATTGCACATTACTCGATACCGCAACCGGGAAGCCGCAGGTGCTGTGGATTCGACGTAGTTCAGAGCGCTGTCCAGTCCGACCGCAATGAGGACAAAAGCCATCGGGAAGACAGGAATACAATACCGGCAGATCACAATTGCAGCATGCATGGAGTGTGGCTTTGACAGCGCGAGAGACAAAACGAAACCGGCCACAGTCAGCCCAAACATTGCTGCCAGGAGCCCGTTCTTTCTCGCAAGAACGGCGATTCCGGCAGTCAGCAAAACGACGACAACGGATACCAAGACATAATTGGCGGTGCCTGCCATCATCTCAATGATTGGCCAAAGCGACACGCGGCTCGCATCGCCGGCACCAGCTACTGTGTTGAGTGAAGTGTGTGCAGAGTGTACGAAGGCTGGCAGAACAAGGATACAAATCAACCCGGCAGTGATGGTAAGAACTGCGAGAATGTGCGGGACAGACAGCTTTACCCTTGTGCCACCGGTCAAAGCCGGAAGTTTGTTCTGCATCAGTCTTAACAGAAGGACGCAGAAATAAGGAGCAGCCACGGCAACGATTCCGAAAAGATGAAAATAAACTGTGGCCGCGCCGCAAATAACGCAGAGAACGGCGTCGCGACACTGGCCCGATGTCGCCCAGCGGTAGGCGGAAATGACAGTTATGAAGCTAAAAAGAACCTCCGGGCTATATGGACGAGCGAAGCGGCTGTAGAAGATCAGGAATGGCGAGATGGCGAGCAGGAAACTGAATATGACCGTGGCTCGGCGGGATAGAATACCGCGCAGTAATAAGGGGAAGACGACGAGGCACAATAGTCCGGCAACGATCGAAGGCAGCCGCAAAAGCAGCTCATTCCAGCCGACCGTTTTCAGCAGAAAATGATAATAAAGATGCAAAGGTGTGCAGGTTGCGCCGGGAATCGAAAAATGAGTCAGCAGGTATCCAAAGCTCTTGCCGATGACGTAATAGAACCCATGCCATTCATCGTCAATCAGCACCTGATCGCCAATGAGATACAATCTAAGGAATGCGCCGACAATAGCAGCCGCAGCCAGCAGCGTCCAATAAACCGCCGGGCGATATGCTCTATCTTGTGTTTCAATAATAGTCATCGGTGCGTTGTGCATGTCACGTGCGTCAATCAAAGAACATGTAAGTGATAAGGACTAGAATGGCCAAAATTAACTGGCAAATCTTGACACCACGGTTCGCCAATACTATATCGAATGTAAGCAAGAGTATCAGAATAAGCATGCTTCCGATAATCAATGGTTTTCCGCTAGTCCGGTTGGAATTCTCATTTGTCATCCTCATGAATGAAACTTAGCGAACTTATGAAACAATACGTCATGTTGGGCAAGCCTTTTTCCGTAGCCCAGCAAACAACAATTCCTGTTGTCTTGTTTGTGCCGCAAGAATATGCAATGCTCAGCCCGATTTACAGTGATAGCGTCGTATCAAAGAGGGACGATGAAGCTTGGAGGGGTTGGCGTAATGAGACGAACATCAGCTATTTCCATCGCATCGCCGGAGTATCGGCGATTCATTGAACAATTAAAAGCTCGTGTGGCATCCGCCCGCATCTCCGCAGCGCGGGCGGTGAATTGCGACATGATTTTGCTTTACTGGGACCTTGGGCGTGGGATTGTTGAGAAACAGCATCTGCTTGGTTGGGGGGAGTCCGTCGTGGAGATGGTGTCCGCGGATTTGCAGGAAGCGTTTCCTGCCACAACAGGTTTTTCGCCTCGAAACCTCCGGGACATGAAGCGCTTTTATCTCTTCTACGCTGATCCGGCAATTTGGCGACAAGCTGTCGCCAAATTGCCGGCCAGTACACAAATGGGTGATTCTGCAATTTTACCACAGGCTGTGGCAAAATTGAGCGATGGGAAATTCATCGAATTTCTGCGACAGCTTGTCGCGGAAATTCCCTGGGGTCACAACCTGCTGATTCTGAACACGCTCACCGATCCAGTTGCCCGTTTCTATTACCTCCGCGCCACAGCCCGCTTTGGCTGGAGCCGAAATGTTCTGCTGAATCAGATAAAGGCTGAGGCTTATGAACGTGCAGTGACGGAGAAGAAGACGCATAATTTTCCGCTTGCCCTGCCGGAATACCTGTCCGACCAGGCGGAAGAGGCGATGAAAAGTTCATATAACCTCGAATTCCTCGGCATCCGTCGTGAGATCAAGGAGCGCGAACTCGAAGATAAACTGATTGAACGCTTGCGCGATTTCATTCTCGAACTGGGTTACGGCTTCTGCTTTGTCGGCCGCCAGCACCGGCTGACAATAGTAACAACTTGATGAGGACCGTTAGGAATTGGCTAAGGACCAGCATTTTATGAGGATAGTGATCGCATGTCTGCTTCTGGCGTGCGTCACTTTCGTTGTCTATTCCCCGAGTTTTCGTTTTGATTTCATCAATTACGACGATCAACGTGTGCTTCTCGATCATCCCGAATTGTACAACCAAGCCCGATTCACAGACTCGGTCAAGGCGATCGTTTTCGACTGCTATCCGCGGGAAGAGCCCCTGATTGTTCGCGACACATCGTGGGCTATTGACAGCAAACTATTTGGATTCCGCAACCCTGCCGGCTATCACTATATGAACGTGGCGCTGCACAGCCTCGTTGTTGTCATGCTTTTCATATTTCTCACCCTCACAACGCGTCGCCCCGGCTTCTCATTTGCGACAACGCTTTTCTTCGTGACTCTCGCCGTTCATGTAGAGCCTGTGGTGTGGGTCATGGGCAGGAAGGATATATTGGCGAGTCTCTTCGCGCTGCTGGCCTTGATAGCGCAGTGCAAAATGCTTGTCGCAGGCAAAATGACGCAACGCTGCGTCTGGTATCTTCTTTCGCTATTTTGTTTCGTACTTGCACTGATGTCGAAAATATCGCTCTTCTTTCTGCCGCCAGTACTCTTTCTGCATATGATTCTCTTCCGGCATTTGCGGTCCGAGACGCCGCCGGACAGCGCATGTACGTGGCGATTCGCCTTCACCCGCGCACTCCCTCTTGTTCTGCCGCATTGTATCATCACGGTGCTGATTGTCCGCTGGTACTTCGGTGTGTTGTCGCAGTATGGATTCTTCGACCGCGGCTAC
>Ga0181535_10002401_pt1 | contig 22962 bp, 23 predicted proteins | sample PEATcosm2014_Bin_44_FD_119774 | JGI IMG/M metagenome (GOLD analysis project Ga0181535, IMG submission 119774) | Peatland microbial communities from MTU Mesocosm Facility, Houghton, MI, USA - PEATcosm2014_Bin17_30_metaG | ecosystem: Environmental > Terrestrial > Soil > Wetlands > Peat | place...
ACCTTCTCGCGTTCGTGGCCGAGGTCCCGCCACACCGCATCGGCGGATTCTCCGACACCGGCCTTCTCGACCAGTTCGCGTGCCATCGCGCTCATCAGATCTTCGTCAGTGTCGAGCGCCTGTAGACCCTCGCCCGAGAACTTGCCCTCCATCATGAGCGCGACGAGCATCTTCTTGCCCATCAGGCGAAGGCAGGTTTCCTGCATGGTGCCTGAGTAGGTCACGAATTTCACGCGTACCGGGAATCTCTGCCCGATGCGCCATGATCTTCGGCTTGCCTGACGCAAGGTATGCAAGGAATAGCCGGTCTCGTAGAAGTAGAGCGTCGGAAACGCCAGCAGGTCCAATCCCGTCTCGACCAGCTTGGGATGGCAGATCACCACCTCGATGCCGGCCTTCAACTGCCGTTCGTACCAGTCTTCTCGTTTATCGGTGGGGACCGATGAGCGGAGGACAGCGACGCGGATGCCCTCCTGCCGCAGCACAGCCTCCAATCGCTGCGTGACATCTTTCTCGCCCGTGTAGGTCGCATAGACCTGGCATCGCCGTCCCTGCCGCAGTTCCTCTTTTACGTCGGCGATCAGCGCTCGCTCCTTTGCGTAGAGAGCCTCCCGCGTGAGGCTCTTGGGTTCTGTTACCAGGAACTTCACATACTCCTTCGTTTGCGGATCGAAGGCCCGCGCCCAAATCTGGTCGAAGTCGTAAGGATGATCGGGATAGAGTAGAAGCGTGTTGAGCAGGATGCTCATCAGGCTCTTGTTACCGCGATGCGCTTTCATTGCGGAGCGAATATCCTCCTCCAACTGCTCGTAAGCTTCCTGGAGGGCCGCATCCATATCCACCGAAATGACGCTCTCGTTGTATCGCGGCAGATTGTCCGAAATGTCTTCGAGCGACAGAAACGCCGTCGTGGTCATCAGGAACTTACCGAAGAGCATCGGCGAGGCTCCGGGTTTGCGCAGAACCCGGACCGTCTTCTTCGTTGCCCTTGAGCAAGCGTTGTCCGACACTTCCACCTTCTCAATAGTTTCGAGAACGCCGTACTGCTCCTGGAAGTCCCGCCGGCCTTGCCCTCCGTAGGCGAAGCCCTCGCGCACCATCGCGTGCGGCTCCATCCGGTAGAAAATGTTGAACAGGTCGTCGGCGTAGCCGCCCATCAGGGTTCCCGTGAGCGCGATCAATCTCTGCGCCGCGCGTCCAAGCACTCCGAGCCCGTTGCCCTGCGCCGTGTCGCCGGCCAACTGGTGCAGTTCATCGGCGATGGCGAAATCAAACCACCCACGCATGTAGCGCCCCACATACTCGATTGGCGCCATGCGTTGAATGCGCGACCGGTCCGCTTGCCATAGCGCGGAAAAGCGTGTGGTGCCCCCGCGGGGCGGGGTCAGCGCCTCCGAGACCTTGAGTTTGTCGGTGAAGTCGAACGCGGTCAGCTTCTGCATCTCGGAGTCGAGGATGGCAACGCCGGAATCCGGATTGACGACGCCGCCCAGATTCGGTCCGGACTTTGCCTTGAGATAGACGTGTTCCCAGAAGTAACCCAGCTTACCTTTGTCCTTGCCCGTGATGAAGAATGTCGGCCCAGGAAAGCGCTTCCGCCATTCCTTGCGGCCGATGCGCCGCATTTCGGCCAGGCTGAGACGCTTGCCCTCGTAAACCGTCTTGCCTTTGCTCAGCTTCACCTCGCAGATGCCGTGCGGCCGGCTGGGATCGCCGCCATTGCGCATGTCCTCGATGAGGAAGGCGCGGGCGCGTGGGATCGTCATCAGGACCTCGCGAGCCCACTTATGCGTGATATGCGATGGGCACATTACCAGCGTGGTACTGGGCCGCCCATCCGCCAGCACATGGATTGTGCCCAAAGCCATGTAGGTCTTGCCAGCTCCGCATTCGGCAACGATGCGCGCGGCTTTGGCCTGGCGCAGATACTTCGCGGTCCCGGTGATGGCGAGCGCTTGCGCCGGTAAAGCTCTGCGCAGAAGAGTTGCGAGGGACGGGGCAACGGGGTCTTTGGTGCTCTGAAGTGGCGGGTACGTTTCCAGGATGCGCGAGCCCAGTTCAGCTGCGTGGGCGCGCAGATAATCGAACGAGGATTCCATGCGGACCTCACAAGGGGACACGTTTGGGAGAACTTAGTAAATACTTTGGAAAGGGTATGGGATTGCGACCAAAATTGTTGGCGCAAAGATCACACCGACGAGATGCGAATCAGCGTATCTTACGACGGGTTTTGGCGGCTCCCTTGCGGGTTCGGACCTTAGGCAACGGCCGATGTTGCCATTGTTGGTTAATTTCTCTTCCTACGCCGTCGAGATCGGGAAAGATGACTGACTCGGTGATGCCCGCATCAGCCAACTCGCGCTTGATCTGCGGAACCTTGTTGCGATCAATATCCACGTGCTTCAGTCGAGATGCGGGGTTGAGAAAGACTGTTTGAAGCCAATCACGTTTCTTTCCGAGCACGATGAATCGGCTCCTCTGAGCTGCGATCCGCCTGGTAATGTTGTAGAACTCTAAGGCTAAGGGTGCAGCGGGGAGTGGTGTCTTCTTCCATTCATCTTCGTCGTCAAAGAGGTAGATCCTATCCCATTCATCTCTATCTTCGGGGTCGCCCTTGCAGGCCTTCTTCCACGCCCTCTTGGCATCTCCGTAGTTCTCATTTGTGTCCAAAGTTGTCTGTAGCCAAGTCGGGTCCAATATGTAGAGTCTCGGATTGCCATCGTTGTCCAAATTTCGGTATACAGCGAAATGCAGGGCTATCAGTGCTCCGTCCGACCAATCAAGAAGTCGTGTGGGTACGCCATGGTGCTGCATGAGAAAATACCACTCCCAATCGTCGTCAGGGGGATTCTCGCAGAATTGAAAGCCCCATTTCTTGAACGATTCGCAGTATGTATTTTCTTGCTTCAACAAGGCACGTATGGATTCCTTCGCCGGCTTTCCGTCGGAATAACGATACAGCTGCGGATGTAGAGGCGTCGCATAGAGGCTGTTCTCTCCACGAAACCAGAGTTCCTCCTCAGCTTTCAGCGGTAGTTTGGCTGCGCTGGCCCAAGCTTCACGGAGGCGGCTGACGAAGGCTAGAACATCAGCAACTGAGCCAAGGGTTTTCGGCTGTAGTTGGTCTCGGACTTTCAATGAGCTTGCCTCGTCATTCTCACGCAAGCTAGTAGCGTTCAATATATGTTCGCATGTCCCAGGGCAACGTATGAGCTCAATAGACGTGATCTCTGACGGCAGTACTAACCAAATGAGGCAAACCGTACCAGGAATCGTCTCGGAGTCCGGGAGTGCGGCAGCCCTCGCTTGATCGCTCACTCGTCCCCGACGTGAGCTGGCTCACGAAGTTTCCGGACGGGCGGGCATACGACGGAACAACTCCCGAACCTGGGAAACGTACGCAATGCCGACTTTTCGTTCTCTATCTGCGGTCAATGAGCGCCTCGACGATGGTGCGCTTTTTGACACGCAGCAAATCACAGCCAGCCCAAGACGGAACTCATCGCCTACAGCTCCTGTTAAAAATGGGGCGCTTCCGGCTGACGATTATCTCTCACCGTGCAATCACTCCGGCCTTTTTGAGTCGTCCAATCATCGCTTCGTTTTCTTCGCATATTGCCTTGTGGTACGGCAGAAACGGCTTCTGGTCCTCTGTTGGTTGCTCTGCCTTTCGCTGAAGAGATTTCATAAACTTCTCTGGGTCTTCCTTCGCATGCTGCGCATCCCACAGAGCAAGATCCCTAAGCAGGGGCCGATTTGCGGCCGCTTGGTTCATGAATGTGATAGCTTCGGCGACGCCGTGGAGCGCCAAGCAGTAACCCACCTGCATAAAGTTTTGGAGGTCAGGCCGCCGTAAGGGATCATTGATCAACTCTTCGGGATCGGGGAACCTCCATCGCTCACGCATCGCAGGATCGTCGACAAGAAGTTTTTTCGCGTTCCCCTGTGCGTAGCGGAGGACATGGCTCGTTCGACCAAGCACGTCGACGCTGTCGTCCTTGGACAACGCTTTCAAAAGTTGGCTGGCAATATCTTCCCAAACGGAAGGACGTTTTTCTAACACGTCTATTACTGGGTAAGTTGAACCATGACTCCACACCCCGCAGCACATGTCGCCGTTGCCCTGATACAACAGCCAGTCTGCAAGCTGGAGTTGGCTTGGCAGAGATTGGGTATCCAAAGGCCGATCAGGCGACACCCCCAACTGTTTCAATGCCTCGATCACGTCTTTTGCGCGTGCCTCGACCAAAGGCGCCGAGTCCCCAAGGGGCAAGCCGGATGCTCGTTCCATGAAATTGTCGAGCGACGGGAGGTAAGTTTTGGCCTTATCTTTATCGTAGGCAATGTTTCCAAGTACCCATGTCACCAGATTGTTACACCAGCGTGAGGCCGACACAACCCTTCCTTTGTTGGAGGCCTCCTTGGCTCTCTTGTACAAACTGTCCCAGGTCATCACGACAAGAAGCTTGCGTTCGTAGTCAGCTCTCCACCTCCTGCTGCTCTTCAACTGCTTCTCAATCAATGCCTCTTGTTCGAGAACAGTAAGGCGACTTCGAGTTTCAACATCGCTTTGCGTTTTGTAGCAACCGACGAGTACCAGTCTCGGGCGATTCTCGATATAGATCCTCAAACGTGGGTCCGGAAGACGACCCTCTTCGAAGGCATCGAGGTATCTCGATAATCGATCGAGCGATTTCCACAGGTCCTGTGTTACCGCACCGCGTGCCCCGATGATTGGTTCATTGGGACCCTTGCACTCAATCAAGTCGCATCGCGCTCGCCCATGAAACAACGCGAACAGATCAGTCCGGTTCGCGGTCGATAACTTGGTCTCTTTTCTCCATACGAGCCATTGTCCCTCACCAAGGCAGCACGTTAGTAGCTCCGGGGAGAGGAATGCAGAACTGTGCAAATCGTGTTCGTTTGCCCCGCTCGCTCGGGCAACATTGGACATGACCAGTCGGAGGTGTTCGACAGGCGCCGGATCAACTTGAAAATGTCGCTGCGGTGGAATCGCGTGATCAGTAGGCACGGTGGATGTCCGATCTGAAGGCGAAGTGGCGACGAACCGACCATCAGGCACCTCCCCCTCGCGCTCGTGGCTTCGATCGCGAAGCATCTAATGTAATACCTTATCGGAAAATGCAGGTCAAAGGGCCAAAGACCGGTAACGGCCACTAGGCATTAGGGATTTGACGACCAATGGCCTGATCCCACCGGCTAAAGATCGAGGACATAATTAGGTGTCAACTCCACCTCTTAAGCGAGTTGAAATGTCGCGGGAGGGTCATCCTTAACGATTAGTAAATCCGTTTTGGCGCTAACAGGGCAGCCCACTCATACACGTCTGGTTACGTGCAATTGTCGGGATTACTCCCCGAAAACGCCGTTGTCGCCGGAAGGGATTGTTGATTGACGCGTGATCGTTGCATCGCTCAGAATGCGGCTTGGGGTCTGTTTTTGGCGAAATTCAACCCCTTTGCAATTAAAGAACCGACTGTCAGTAACCTTGCGGGTCAGAGCCTATCAATTCCGCTGTCTAGGGAGCCGGAAACAGTAATGCCGACAGGGCGAATCGAGGCCAAACTATCGGTCCATTCCTCTCCGGGAAGCTCAGAACGCGGGAACGCAGGCCATCCCCGATCCACTCAAGCACTTCCTCGGTCGTCGCGGAGATCAGTACCGGCTGGCAACCGATGCCATCGATCTCCTCGATCTTCTTTTTGCCCTCAATGATCCCAAGGATGTGGTCTGCCCATGTCGGATCGGCAGGCAGGCCCAAGAAGCTCACCAGCGTGGCCCACGCTTCTTCGCGCCGGTAACGCAACAAGATCGTCCGTCCCGCACTCCCATTTGTATGGAGTTCCTGGGACACGGCCAGCAGATGACGCACAGGATGTTTGCGGCCTGGCAGAGTCACGGCCCCTTTGTAGCAGGAGGCGTGTTCGCCAAGCGACACCTCCTTTGTCTCGCCATTCGGAAAGGTCAGGCTGAATACGGCCTTCTCGTGAACTGCCGCCGTGATTGCGCCAACATCCGAGTCATTGCCGAAGACACTCAGGAGATGTGCCTGACGATCTTCTCCTATATAGCGATCGACCCGCAGGCGGATGCGAGTCGAGGCCTTTTCCGTGATGCGCACGTACTCAAGCAGCCCGAGCCGCAGGTGTGCATTCTCCATCGGTCTCGCCCTCCTTCTTCGCCGGAGTCTCAGTAAGCTTCAGCGTCCTCCCATCCGCGTATACCAGGTACAACTCGTTGGCCCACCGCTCTCTGTGGTGGATGATCTCGGTGTCTCCGTCCTGCTCCACGAACGTCGTCACATGCTTGACCGAGCGCCACCGGGCTATGTGCCGGCCGTCGCCCTGGCCGAAGACGCCGTTCAGGAGTCCCGCAGTACATAGAAGCCCGACATGGCCGCCATGGAGCGGCGTGATGGGCCTGCCCGTCGCAACGTCCTCATGCGGCATCAGCAGAGGCACCGCCTGCTTCCATGCGCTCGATTGCGGCAGCAGGTCTTCCAACAGATCGTATGGAAGGCCGCGATAGCTCAGCTCCGCCTCTCCAGATGGAGGAACGGAATAGGGCAGGCACGCTCCCGGCTGCAACTCAGGAAGTCCGAGAAAGCTGCCATAGAGGCCAATGCTGTGAAGCTGCCGTTTATTGTTTTCAACGGCCGCTCCTCTGACATCGCGCCGAAGGCCAAGCACCGCGATTTGCCGGTACTTGACCGATTCCTCGTCTGTCATTCGAAGAACGGCCAGCTCAGTGACGTGGGAAGCAAGGATGCCGGCGCAGTCGTGCAAGCGCTCGAACGGGATCACCAGAATGAGGACGCCTTCCATTGCCAGCCAGCGGTAGGTATGTTCCAGGAATACGGCCTCCATGCGGCGATTGGCGATGGAGCCTATCTCCGAGTCATAGGGTGGGTTCAGGTACAAGAGCGAGAAGGATTCGGGACGCGCGATAGCGTCGAAAGCATTGCCTTGAATGGTCTCGATACCATTGGCGCTGGCAATCCGTGCACGTTCGGCGTCGAGTTCGACACCGTAGCGCAGAACTTCGGCATCGCTCGTGACGAGATGCAACGCAGTTCCTTGTCCAACGCAGGGATCGATCACCGAAGCCGGCCCGGTGAAGGAGAGCAGAGAGCGCAGTTTGACTCCCTCGGCCTCCGGCAATGGGTAATAGCCCATTTTCAATCGCGCGACATTCCGCATGGATTCACCTCATCTAGTAGGGTTGGATTCTCATCGATTGTGCAGAGTCGGGCTTACGGCTTCTGAACTGGATCAGCGGGTTGGGCTCGTCAACCCAGGATCACACCTATAGAAATCAGCGAATACTTACCGACATTTCGGGACATAAGCGGAGTCAGAGAGCACTCTGTGAAGCTAACTTGTTGGCCTGATCGATTTTCTCGACAAGAAAGTTTCCTCTTCAATCCTTGACTTCCAACACACTCAATGTCACCATAGGAACCAACTTTACATCCTTAGATTTCGGCAACTGAGGTCTCATGACTATGTCATCACCTTTGCGCTTTCTTGCCTTTCCTCTGTTCGTGTCGACCCTCTCCGGCTGCTTCAACACCATGTCGCCGACCTCGCCGAAGATACTCGCCCCCGCCATCACCTCTTACCCTGCCAGCGATTACAGGGGCGACGTGAATGCCTATCGGATTGCCATCAATGCCAAAGACTACACACAGGCCCGCGTCCTCCGCGACCAAATTGTCTACCGCACCCTCGCCGACATAGAGTCTGCTTATGGTCGCTTTGAGGTCCAACTCACAACCAGCCGCGCCACAGAAAACGTCCTCGCCGATACTGCCCAACTTGGCATCACCGCTGCCACCACCGTAGTCAGTGCCAGCGACGTCAAAGACATTCTCGCCGCATCGCTGTCCGGACTCCAGGGCACGCAACTCTCCGTCGACAAGAACTTCTTTCGCGAGAAGACCACCGAGTCACTCATCTCTCAAATGCGCGCCGACCGCAAAAACCTCGAAGCACAGATAGTTTCCCGCCTCGCTGCTCAGGACGTCATCCCCACAACAGACCCCACCACCAAAGCCAGCGTGGCAGCCTACTCCCTCGACGCCGCCTGGATAGACGTCACCCAGTACTACTACGCCGGCACCGTCCCGTCTGCCCTAGTTTCCATCGCAACCGCCACCGGCAACAACGCCACCAAAGCCGCCACAAACCTCAGTAATACTGTCCAAGCCCTTACTCCTGCAACAGCCGCTCAGGCCAAGCAGGGCATCGACGTGAGCCGTGCGTTCGAGAAACTCTCGGGTGACGCACTCAGTGACAACACCGCGGTCTCTGCCCCCGCCATCAAATCTCTTCAAAACATCCTTAAGGCCATCGGAATCACTCCTGCGGCAAGTGGTAAAGCTCAGGAACTCATTGACCAACTTACGCAGGCAAGAGCCGCGGCCGATCCGACAATCACAGGAAATCAGGACAAGGCCAACGAAATCATAAAGGCCTTTACCGCAGAGAAGTTACTCTAAGGAGAATTCGGTATGACGGGCACCATTCCCATTGCCGGCGACCTAGACTTGGCTACACTCTCGGCCACTATCACCCAACACGAACAGTGGAGCGATGTCCAACTGACCGGTCTGGTTGCGGACAATACGTCAACCAAGAACCTAGCGACCTTTAGCGCGCGTACGGCACCTATCGGAGGTGCGGCCATTGTCCCCACCGGCACCAATTCCCCCGGCACAGCCATCACCACTAATACGACTATCTACATCAACAGCACCAAAGTCGCCGTCGACGTCTACCATCTACCTTTATAACCACCGCAACACGCGGGTGGCCCGCACATTGCGGACTGCGCTGAGCCGCGATCTGAGTGTGCACAGGTCTCCGGCTTTTGAGGACCCGGGACATCCCGAAAACCCTTAAGCCGCGGATTATTCCCAGTAAACGCCCCTGTAGCCGGGACGAATTCCGAACTCACGCAAAATCGCCCAATTTCGAATCGAGGCCCACTGCAGTCTGTTCGCTACGCGGCCAAGGTGAAGGATGGAGCCGGACCTGGGTCCGAGGGCTTTGGGATCAAGCGAGCAATTCGGACGATCCTCTCCGATCCGCAGAGACCGCACCGCTGTCGGGCCGAAGATGAGACCATGTGGCAGTTTTCACAATAAACGGCCTTCTCGAGAGGAATCGATACCAAACCGGGCTCCGTTCGAATCATTCGCACATTGCACATAGATCCTCCGAGCCTGGGCTCACGCTTCGCTTGCGCTCAGGCTGCTGGTTGCTCGGTTAGTCTTTCGAGTTCCGAGACCAGGTGCTTCAGAGCTTCGAGATTGCAAATCGTTGTCATTGACCCGATGTGCAAGCGATCGAGGACGGAGACGAATTGTGTATCGCCGATCGACTCGGCCAGGGACTGCGCCTTGCGAATTCCCCGTGAGGCACGTTCCATCGCCTCAGCGGCAGTCGCCTGAAGTTGCGCATTGGGAATGGCGTTCGCTTGCCGTGCTCGCGCAACGCGCCAGAGGATCTCTCCGTAAATGGGACGCCGGAACCCCTCAATACTCGCCGTCGTCTTCTGGTCGATGGGGCCGCATTGGACTACAGGAGGTCGTGGACCACAGGCCGGGTTGGTCTTTCCGGTTGCCGAATTAGCCTTCGGAAGCGCCCAGTTGGGAATTTCGGGAAGCCTGGTCGGCTTACCCTGCCCATCGAGATCCACCCAGGTTTCCGGCAGGTTGTAAAGATAACGGCCCAGGCCAAAACAGCTCGAGGCCCGTTTGAATGCTTGGGCTTCCGCCGAAGTCATCGCATTCTGTTCATCTGCCCACTGCTCCCCGCTTCCTGAGTGAGTCCCAAGCCGTGCGATCGTCAGGGTGCACGTAACCAAAACTTTGCCGGTTTGGATGAACTTGTCTCGCTTCTGCCGGCTTACGGCCGATACCGTGGTGACGTCGTAGTTCCTGGTCCAGCCGCTTGGGGTAAAGAGTTGGTTGAGGCGGTCTGCGTACGCTCGCGGATCCGCGAATGCGATTACCGCGCCGCGGGCGCCATCATGGCTCGTGTGAGTCACGCGCCACTTAATCTCCGAAGGGCCGAACGGCTCGGCCAGCTGCGTGAAAAGAACGTTAGTATCCGGACCTGTCTTCGGTGCATGAGACGCCATAGCTTTTGCTCCTCAAAAAACTTAGGCGCCCCGAAGAGCGCCATTGCCATGTTTTCGAGTGTTGAGAATTCAGAAGGGAATCTCTGATGGATCCAGGGCTTGATCACCATACTGTGCGTCCATTTCATCCTCTGGGTACGCGGAATCGCCACCGCGCCGAGCTGATTGACCCCGGTTATTCCCTTGGCCAGACCGTCCATCATCCCCTCGGTTGTCGCCCAATAGAGTCAGGTTAAAAGCCACGATCTCTGTGCCATACCGCTTCTGGCCCGATTCCTTGTCATTCCAGGAACGCGTCTGAATCTTGCCCTGGATAAAGAGATGTGTGCCCTTGCTCACATAATCGCGGACGATCTCTGCTGTCCGCCCAAAGGCGACTAGATTGTGCCACTCCGTCTTATCGGTCCAATTGCCTTGGCCGTCTTCCTGTCGTTCGGAGGTGGCGAGCGAGAAGCTAGCGGCCAGAGTACCGCCAGCAGTCGACCGAACCTCCGGCGCCTTTCCGACGTAGCCGAGCAGCAGAACCTTGTTTACACTTTTAGCCATAGCGGGATTCCTTTCGTTGCAGTTTTAGCTGCGTACATGGTCTAGCGCATCGGACCGCGAAATCTCGACGTACGTTCCGTTCGAATAGCGATAGAACATGCCTCCGTCACTGCTGATGTTGAGATACCGGCGCGTCAGACGGTGCTTGTACAGCTCGATATGGCCTGTACGGCCCATGTACATGAAGTCGTCAAGCTCGCCGGCCGAAAGGACCAGTTCAAGCGGAGTCCAGTTCGGCTCGCCGAAAGTGATCGCAGCGTCGCTGGGAAGCGGCATGGCCCCTTCCCTTCCCCTCGGCTGTCAATTCAACCACCACATGGCCGAAGTTGAAGCATATGTTTGCCGCATCGTTGATTTCTGTCAAATGTGTTTAGCTTTGTCTTCCAGTTGGTCACGTCAGTGATCAATGACTCGAGCCCGGGCCGCATAAATTCATGGAAATCGACTGCTTGTTCTGGCGTGGTTGGCAGCGCCTCGATAAGGGAGATTTCCAATTGAGAGAACGCCTGCCGCCTCGATGTAACAGCACATGACCGGCAAGATTCGACGCGGTATTCCGGATATGGGGGCTTGGAATGGAACAGTCCAAGATTGCTATGCGCATCAATCAGCTCAGCAGTTCGGCTTTCCGCGAGGTCATGCCAGGAATTAAGGGGAGAGCGATCTTTGTAGCTTTCACGTCCAGACGGCAAAGAGCTCTGCTAAAGAGTCAGCCGATGCTCCAGAATGGACACATGAGGGAGGACGTCCACAGTCGTCGCAGAGGCGATCAGTCGATCCTTTACCTGAAGAGAGAGAACTTCCAGATCTCCGCCCTCGAAATACACAAGCGCCTTAATGCATTCGCTCGGTTGAAAGGCGGAGCCGAACAGGGCGCGAGCAGTACCAAGGCCAAACGCAAGAGACGTACCGCTCTCGAGTATTCCCGCAGTGTCGATATAGTCCTTTGATTCCACACGTTGAAGAATAACCTTGAGTTTCGTCCCGAGCAGATCTTCCGTCGAGGCGACCTGCGCGACATGGTCGCTGGTCCACTGTGGCACTCCGACGCGGCCAAAAGTAATTGAACCGAAGAAAGACACTTTGACTGTATCGCTTGATCCTACGCGAGGTGCCACGAGAAATGTCAAAGTGTCCGGCCTGTCTTGAAGCACTTGGGCCGCGTTGAGAAATGGCATGGTTGAGAAAAGCGAACTTCGGTCAAGGGGAATCGCGCAGAAGAAATCAAAGTCAATCGAGGTGCGGTGGCCGAGTCGGAGCGCGATGGCGGTTCCACCATAGAGAGCGAATCCCAGCGCCGCGGCCGGTTGCAGATTCGGCCAAAGAAGACGCTGGGCTTGAGGAAGGACTTCGAGATGAGGCGAGAGTTCAGACATCAGGCAAATCTCCGTTTCGGTAATGGGGGAACCTTGCCAGGGTCACTCAGCCCGAGACGATAGTGCCAGTACGTCCATGACCTCGCGTCAAACTGGCCCACTTCTGCCTGCATTATCACCTCACAAAGATAAGCCGCCCCGGCCTGATGAACGAGAGATTGCACATCTTCATAATCACCAATATTCATGACCTGGGCCACAATTCGCTCTGGCCGCGCAACAGCATCTTCAGGCTTCTTCCACCAAATGTACTTGCGCGCCAACCTCTCGAGCAGTTCGATATCCAATGGCATAAATGATCTCCACTCTCTCACCGAGCGCGCCTGTCGCCTGTAAGCGAGCAACCTCCCCAAAGCGCCCGTGACACAATTCATCTAGCTTATTCTATCGCGTGTTCCTAACAACACACTCGCTCACAAGTTCCTAATTTTCAATAGATTAGGAACACCAAGCCTGCCTCGTTCAACTATGGATCGACTCCCTGTTGAAACATAGATTTGCGAGGATGCTTAGGCCCGGCAATTAGAGGCGCAAACAAATGCCTAAAAATCAACGAGGGTTCGGCAGTTTCGCAGGGCCCCGTCCAGGACTAGACGCCTGGTTAGCGCTCGCAGGTTTATCGTCCTTTCGGCCATTTTTTGCTTCAATTGATAGTTGCGTTTGGTCGAACTCCCACGTGCGTGTGCTTGTAGCCGACGCAGCAAACCGCCGTCGTCACTTTCCTGACCGCCTCTTCAAACCGCTGCGGCAGATGCAGCACCTCGCCAGCACGGTTATAGAAGACGGGAGTCAACTTTCCCCGGAGCGCGCGGTATTCGTCCTTCCAGAGATCGACGGGGAGAACTCCATCCCGTCCACGAAAGAGCAACGTTGAAGCAACTTCCGGTCGATTCCGGCCCGGCGCGTGAGACAAAGTGTGAAGCGTAATCGCCAGCTCGCATGTCCGTACGGTGCGCAGCATCTCGACGCGCACCAGGCACTCCGCGAGGAAGATCGCATGACGGCCATTCACGGCAATTGAGTCGAGCGATTGCAACCAAGGCAATGGTCCGCCGTCAGCGGAGACGAAAGCGCACGCCCTGCCCATGTCGGAGACCGCGCCGCCGGATTCCACGCCGCGCAGCACATACCGCTTGGCCAGGTGCTGGTGTTCAAGCGAGACTCCAGGGGTGCAATAGATGCCACGCTTCTGGATCGCCCTGAGCACGCTGGCAGGAAGCGCGAGCCCGTGAAGAGCGCAGCGCGATGCGGCGGATTCGGGCTTCCGTCTTACGGGATCGGCCTTCATATTCACTCCCTATACTGACGCGCGCGTGCGGACCGGCTGGCCAAGTGCTGCCCGAATCTCCTCTTTCGTACAGCCAGCCCAGCATTTATAGAAGCGCGGGTTCTTGATCTGGATTGCAAGGTTATCGCCGGTGCGGTCGCGCCCGATTCCCGCGCAGGATGGGCACCTTGCCCACCAGTTCCGGCTGTCTTTGCGCGTGGTGCGAACATAGTCCAGGATTCGGAACTCCGGGTACTGCGAGGAAGAGACGGGCGGAATGTACGGCGCCGCGACGACCGGCAGGTAGGCTTCGGGCAGACTCATCCCTTCAATAAAGGTTCTGAGTTCGGACTCGGTGACCTTCTTCAAGCTGTCAAGATAGGTGAGCTGCGCTTCCGGAGTGGGCTCGGCTTCGTAAAACCAGTAGCGCCGATTCGTCCTCCGGTGCACGCCGAGCGGGGCGCGGATGGCATTGCCAAGCTCTCCACCTTCGAGCCGATCCTGGCGTGGGAATACTTCGATCCCTTCCTTGAGACCGGCGCCTTTGACCGGAATTCCAAGTCGAAGCGCGAGGTTGTAGACGTAGATGCGACATTCGGAAGCCAACAACGGCTCGGAGCCGAAGATCCAGAGATGCCCGCCGCGGCGCGATTGTTCGAGCGCGGCGTCCACTCCGTCCTGCTTCAACTCCCATTGCAACTGAAACAGCGACTCAAGTGAGCCGTCGAAGTCGGCATCAATTGCGACCCATTTCGAGCGCTGGGTCTCCGGATTGATCGCGTACAGGCTGATGGTGATGTCACCGTTCAGGTGCATCCGTACCACGCCTTCGTCCAGCAGCTTCGGTTCCTTGGTCTTCCAATCCCTCGCCGGATAATAAGGAACGGAACCGTTCGGCAGGGGCCGCTCAGCCTGTATTGCGTAGGCCCGCCGGTTCACGAACAGTCGCATGAAGTTGTTTGCCGCTTCCCGGTTTACGCAGAACTTGGCATACATGGCGTCCTGCCTCCTTCATTCGTTGTGTGGTTGTAACCCGGGTCGGAAACTCGGTCAAATTTGTCTGGAATCGGCGAGTTGGGCTTATTGAGAACGCAGACTCGCCGAATCCACCAATCGTTTTCAGGCGCTGAGAGGTTTCGCCACGGCGACGATCTTGATCGTTTGTGGCGGAATGCTTGAGGTCGAAAGCTTCACGCGTTCAACAGAGATCCGCCGTGGAGCGTCGGACGCGCCACAAATGATTCCGTTGACTCTGGCAATGCAGCGATTGATCGAGCGAATACGGCTTGCGGACATACGCATAGCGAACTCCTCCTGGAGTTGGGTTGGGTGATCAAGCTGGGTGGAGGCGAAGCGGGAAGGGATTGGATCAGGCGTTGCCAGTCTGTACCTGAGTGAGCAGCAGACCGGGCTGTTCGACCAACCGGAACAGGTCGTATTCGGTAAACGTGCGGTCGAACTTCTCCGGGGTGAACTGGTCTTCACACCCTTCGAACGACAGCATGAACCACTGCTCGCGCTGTCTATCGAAGATGTAGATCGCTCCCGATGCGCCATCATCCGGCACCATCTGGAGCAGCAGAACACCCTTTCGGGTCTCGATCCACCTGGTAGCGATGGCTTCGCCAAGCTCCAGGAAGGCAGTTACGATCTCATCGATCGTCCCGGCGGCCTGGTCCCGCCAGTTGAGGATCTTGTACGCGCTCATCTTTCCTAAGCTGGGCTGCATGGCGATTCTCCTTCCTTCTGTGATGGGGTTGAGGGTATGGCTCACCGGCTATCGAGTACGGCTACTCAGGGTGAGAAGCCACACCCGTGCCAGCGATCCGAGCAGGGCTCCGAACAGTGAGGTGACGCCGGCTTGCTGAAGGGAGTTGTGGGCTGCCACGCGATAGAGCGTTCCGGCGAAGTCGCAGATTGCGATTCCGTTGAGCGCTGTTAGCACGAGACAGACGACGATCCGCGAGGTGAAGTGGTTTGTGGTGCCGGTTACTTCCACCGATTGCGTGGGAGCAAGGGAACGATAGTTGGACATGACGGTTCCTTTCTTCTTGGCACGAGCTTCCAGTTGGCGTTCACGGAGCCTGCGCCAGGTTTTCCTGGACACACGCGAGCCAGGAACGTTCATGCACAGTCTTCAAGGTTCGGGTCATCTGGGAGGGAACTTGCTGGGGAGTGTTTGGTACTCAGAAGCAGAGTGTTGTCCCGCGAACATCCTCAACTCGCTTTGAGGTCTGGGCGGTTGCGATCTGGATCGGGCTGGCGCCCGGTCCAATCGTGTCATCACATTCGCATCTCTCTCTTCCCTGAGCTTTGTTCCGAGAATCGACCGCAATTACACATATCCATCCCATCGCCACTTCTTCTCAACCTTTACAAAGGCCCAGATACAAGGGGATAGTCAGAAAGGAAACTCCTGAGCGTGCGTCACTTAGAAGGGACCGATTTCGGTCAAAAGCGAGGCAAAGAAGGTCAAAGCAACGTCCAACACACGGCAATGCCACGGAAATACGACTGCAACGAGAAGCCAAAAGGATTCGTGGTATCGCAGGATGGCTGCTATGAATGTGCCAGATCAAGAAGTTCGCGGAGAGGCACAATCTCCGAACTCGCCGTGTTGGTTAGAGTGCGCGTCTCAAGAAGCGAACGGCGGAATTGATCGCTCAGTGCGAAGGCGATCCGCTTGCGAGCCGAGCGCAATTCCATGGCAAGCAGATACAAAACATCGTCACTGGCGGTCAGATAAAAAACCAGATCCGTCGTTGTGTCTTTGTCGAGAGCTTCGCGAATTGCGGCGTATCGGGTCACGGATTTCGCGCTTCTCTCGTATTCGATCCCGATACTTCGGGTGCATCCGTCGACCTCGATCTCAGCGATGGCATCGTAGTCCTTGATCGCTCCACTGGCGGCAACCAGGTTTCGTGAGGTGATCTCAAGGTCCGTCTTCCAGGAACGCAGCACGCCGGTTCGGGCGAACGCGAGATGGATATTGACCAGTTCGAGCGCGTGAGCGACCTTCGATGGGTGAAGAATTTGTTCCGTATCGCTGGGCAATGAGACCAGACAATGCCCGCGCGACTCAAGACATTCAAGGCCCAGTTGCGTGATTCGGTAGACAGGCTTACCAAGAAACCGTTGTTCGTTGAACCTCGCGAGCAGCCCAACTTTCTCAAGACGTGCCACCCGCCAGCGCAGCGAGCGCACGATCACGGCCAACATGTCGTGCGACAGGAGCTCGCTGAGTTGATCGAAACAAAGAGCACGCGCATTCCGGACATGGAGCAGAACCGGCACATCGCATGTTTCGGAGAGCGCAATATAGCCCTTGTAATACCTCACCGCATTGCTCCTTCCACGACATCGCTAAGCCGGATTCGGCATTGGCTCTGATCGACCTGCCATCGTCCGAGGTCGCTCTCGACCCAATCCTGATCTCCGAAAAGCAACATCGCTTCGTACCTCTGACCGCGCAAACTTATAGAGATGGGACTGACGCCTGCCGACTTCCATCCCGGTTTGCCAAACTGGATGGCGCCATGATCCCAGGACCGCAGCGTGACGAGGTATGCGTCTGGCACCGTCTCTGGGGTGCGGCGCTCGATCAGCAGGTGCATCTTTCCAGCGAATTGGCGGGGCGGTGAGCATTGAAAAACCTTGCCAATCGCGCGCAATGGAAACTCCGGATCGAACCCGCTTTTCGAGTTGAAGCGGATTTGGCCGGGGAAGATCGCGCTATGATGAAGCCGCCTTCCCGACATCAAGGCAGCGGCGTTGAACCAGGCTGCCCTTCGCCGGAAGCAATACGGATCGCCGGTGTCGCAAGAATGCATTGCCCACCAGTTCGTTCCAAAGCTGATTACGCGGACGTACATGGCGCCAACTCCGCCGTGAGCATTCCCAGAACGGCGCGGGTTTGTGCCATCCGCTCAGGACCGCGAAGATAGTGAAGGAACCAAATGCGCTCAAACCCAAGGCTGGGAAGGGCCAGATTCCTGTCACGGAAGATGCCGAGAAGCTTCTCCAGTTCGACCATCGAGTGAGCAAACGCAACTTCGTCGGGGCTCTCGGCGCCGAGCTTCTGAAGGAGATATTCGTCCCATTTCTCGACTACCGAATGCGTTGCCGCACTCATCTTGTACCCCATCCGGAGCGCGAAAAATGGATTCCTCTGTTCGAGGTGGCTAAGAAGTTGGTCAATCTGCGCCTGCGGAGAGACCGGCTCTTGCACATCGTTTCCTGCATTTGTCGGCCGCGCGCATTCGATCAAATGCCTGGTCAGGCTCCGAAAGATCATGTCATTTAGGGCCTCCAGTGCCGTCGTTCGCTCGGGATCATGCAGTTTGTGAAGGCGCTCCAATTGCTCGGCGAACGGGCTCGGAAACTCAAGTCGCCGTATCCGGTAGAAGCTTCGAAAGAGCTCCGTGCGCCCCATGGCCAGTTCATATGGCTGCTCCACACCGGGAATCTCACTATGGACATAGGCAAGCCATTCGTCACGATTGCTGAAGTTGGCTGGGGTCATTCTACTCATCGAAACCTCTTACGCGCCCTTGAGCGTTGCATTGCGCCGGCGTTCCTGGTCGAGCAGGACGGTCGTCTGATTGAGACGCTGCTTGAGATTCTGCTCACTGTTCTGCAGCGCTTCGACGCGTCGCTGCAACAACAGATGGCTCTGCTCTTGATCGGCGCTGCCGACGCTTCCTAACTCTGCGGTCGTCTCCATGTTCAAACGGAGTTGCTTTGCGCCGTTTTCTGTCGTGCCCTTTCCAGCCAGCTTACGGATGTTCCGGCTAACGTCGGCGTCTTTTTCTGATTCTGATCCATGCGACTTCTGCATCAGCGAGCGTTCAACCTCGGCGTTATGAGTTTCGACCAGCCGGTTGAACTGCTCGGTGCATCGCTGAAGCTCGATCCTATCGCTCACCCGGCCGTTCCATAATTGCGCAATGAGCGAAGCCGCGATCGCTTCACGTTTGTCTGCAGCCCGCCATTGCAGAAGCACGACGGCGGCCAACCCACAGAGGAAGATCAGGGTCACCGCGTTGGACCAGAAGTAAAGATCGTCAATGGTGTCCTCGACCACGGCGCTCCTGGTCGACGCCATCGACGCGCCGTAGTCATTGCCACGGGGATTGATCTTGCCCAGTGCGTAGTCGAAAAATCCCTGCCGCTTCGGTGCCGTCTGCGAAGCTGCGGAATCCGGCACGCTTGGAGTTTGGCCGAAAGAGCGGCCATCAACGGCTCCGAGCACGACGATAGCGACAATAAATCCGATGATGACGCGACTGCGCATCTTCACTCTCCTGCGGCCTCACCGAGGAATAATCCCGCCGTTCTCCTGCGCCTCTGCTTTCTGTTCTCGGCCTCTTTGAAGCGCAAATTGACACCGATTTCGGGGTCCAGATAGCTGTGCATCTTGGGATAGAGGGACGGCTTGATGCCTTCGACTTCGAATCGCGGAGCACGCCGAACGTGCAAATGGGAATATAGGGTGCCTTCCCGGTGGTCCACCATGAGAATCTCCATCTGTCCCACCGGCAGATTCTTGATGTGATCCTCGCGTGCCCGGGTTTCCTTAAAGTCGCTTTCACTGCCTGTGCCGGTTTCGGTATATCTTGTCGAGAAGATCCCCGTGCGGCGCACCGCGAGGCTTCGGCGTTTGGTCGCAATCCTGGCGGACGCCTTCAGGAACCACTGCGCCGTGTTCTCTTCCGACACGTTCATGATCATCTTCGTTCCCGGCGCGGACGATACTTCGTCCGCGAAGGCTTGGCTCACCCGTTGCAACTGGGGCATGCTCTGAAACGAAAAGAGGAATGAGACGCGCGCTCCGCGCGCCGTCTGGAGCACCTGAGTAAATCCCGGATAAGCGAACGGCGCGAACTCATCCAGGATCACCGAAAGCATCGGCTCGTCGGCATCCCGGTCGCAGACCGGCTGCGCGTAACGCTTGCCGACCATCAGTTGAATGTTCTGGAGCAGTATCTTTCCGAGAGCTTCGACGGCGCGTTGATTGCGATTGGCGTTGAGGGAGACAAACAGAATGAGATCGTTATTGAGGACGTCTTCGAGCGTGAGGAGGTCTTGATACGATCCTGTCACGATCGAAAGCTCGTCTTCGAGAAAACTCAAGAGTTCATTCAAGAGCCCCTGAATCTTCTCGACACGCTCCCGGTCGGCGAGTGAGCGTTGCAACATCTTGACGGACATTTCGAAGTTGAGGCGCTTCTGCATCGAGATCCCTGGTGCCGAAGCAAGGCGGGCTTTCGCAATCCCGATCTGCTCCTCCAGCACCTTTTCATCGAGCGCCATCACTAGCACGTCGTAAACATTGAAGAGCTTGCCGGTGTATTGGAGAATGCGGACAAGGTCTGAAAGATATGCCTCCTGATGTCCTTTGAAGAAGTCTTCGCGCAGTCCGAAGGAGCGAAATATGAAGTTCACATGCTCCTGGTAGGCGTCGTCCAGCGCATAGAAAGGGTTGTAGCGAGCGGACTCTGAGGGATGCGTTGGATCGATCACGCGCAGATCCTGCAGGCGTCCCGCGGCTTCGATGTGCGGCAACAGCCGGTCCAGAAACTCGCGTTCGCCCTTGCCGTCGAAGATAATCATCGGCATCCTACGCGCGCCGAAGCGCCGGCGAACATCCTGAGCGACGATGTTTTCGAGGAATGTTGACTTGCCCGCTCCGGTCCCGCCCACGATGACGCCGTGCTTCATGCGCACAATGTCCGGCCACAGCCAGGGCTCTTTGTGGACGTTGTAGCCGAGCACAGTAGCTCCGTCCCCGCTGGCCCGGCGGACGATCTTTGCATCCTTCGAGCCGGGGACAGGGATGGCCGGATGGGGCCAGTTCTCCTCTCTCTTTTTCCTGCGACCGACCAACTGCGCGACAACGAGACCCCCGCCGAAAAACAGAATGGCGCAGTCGAGAAATATCTCAAGACACTGGGAATTGTGCAGGTGAAGGCGGGATACGGCAACGTACCAGCCGAACGCAAATACGGCACACGACAGTAGGACCAGGACACCGGCAACATCTTCGGGCCCTCGCTGACGCCATCCTGGCTGGTCGTAGTAAGGGCTCATGGGCGCGCTCCAATCGAGAAATAGAGAAAGACTCCGATCAGAGCGCACAGAAGGGAGACCAGGAGAACCAGCAAAGGGCTGGGTTTCCAGCGGCCTTTCTCATCGACCGGCTTCAGGCTGTCCGAGAGGGATTGAAGGAGGGCGGTTTGAAGATTCGCTTCAGCATCGCTGCGATAGATGGTGCGAAGCGCCTGGCGCACTTCTTCTGGAGAGATGTAGCCCTGCGCGTCCATGGCTAGAGAACTGCCTCGACCTTCAGAGATCCGTTCTGGTCGGCGCCAAAGCTCAGCTGATAGATCTGCGGTTCGGTGGCTGGTGAACTGCCAATGCTGACGACGCCCGTTGTCTTCTCTCCCGGAGCAAGATCGCGGGTCACAGACTCAGCTTGCACGACAGGAAGGCTCGATCCTTGTTTGACCTTGAAGGCGGCGAACGTTCTGGAAGTCATCTGGTGGTTCTTTAAACTGATCAGCGAGACCGGTTGCTCCGTTGGCAAGGGAGCAGACACATCGGGCGTCGTCACCCGGAACGGTGCACTCGTCTGGTTCACGACTGAATAGCGAATGTATATCTGGTCCTTTGCGCGATAGACCTGATCGAGGGTGACTTCGACGCGGTCTGCTGCACGTTTGTCCGCGTCGTGCGCAATGTCTTCGACACCCATCATGGCCTCCGTAAGGACCAGTGAGGCGATCTTACGAATCTCGGCGTCCGACGGTTCGGCTGCGGCTTGGGCGCTCTTGTTGGGATTAGGCGGTGGGTCGGTGCGCACCAGCACGTCCATCGCTGCAAGCTGACCGGCCGGATCAAGTTCGTAGCTCAACTCCCGCGACGCGGTCCAGACGAAGAGATTTGTGGATACCCCTTCGCGGAGCGGCTTCACGAAGACCTTGTCGTCGTGGCGCTCAACCTGAAAGTTGTCCGGATCGGCGATGGCGAGTGTCGTCACGGACTCGCCGAATTCGAGAACCGTGAGATGGTTCAGTGACGTTTCAATGTGACGAATCTGGGATTGGCTCGTCGTCTGCGCGCCGGCTACGGCTACCGGAAACATTAGCAACATGGTCATCAGCATTTTCATAGCGGCCTCCGAGCGGGCAATGTGTATTCAAAAAAAGAAAGGGAGGAACCGAGCCAGAGGCATCGGCTTCTCCCTTTCAAGGTTAAGAGCGATCCAGGGAAGCCGGAACACTCGTGTTTTCGAAGACCAGAGAGCGCTTTCCCTTGTATTGGAAGAGAAAGACCCTCTTTTCGCAATCCGGGCCTTCTGGATTTGCTTTCCGCTCGACGAGAAATGCTCGCTGCTCGTCGTCGAACCAAGCGTAGCCGTTCACCGTCTTGGGCAGCCGCACGCGTACCCTGTCACCGCCGGTGACCTCCGCGAAGGCGTCGACCACTTCTTGCGGAAACGACTGGAAGAGGACTGCGCCGGAACCTGAGCCGCCCGTAACGACAGAGTTCATCGCCTGCGCCCATGCCCTGCGGTTCTCCTCCTTGCCTTGTGCCCAGTAATGAACGAACAGATGCAAGGGACTGAACTGATCCCGCGCCTCCTGCTCGTGTTCCCAGAGAGCTGCCTGCGCCTTGTTTCGCGCTAACACTGCTGCCCTCTTCTTGTCCTTGTCGTCGCTCGGGCGCACGAGTTCCCACTGCGCCTGAGCGTCCTTCAGTTGCTGTTTGACTTCTTCCTCGCGCTGAACAATCCGGCTGGCGATGTCCCCGTAGATCGAATTCACCAGTTGGCATTCCTCGAACATCTCCCGGGTGACGTTCTCGCCCGAGAAGAGCCCACGGAAGTCCTCGATCGCCATCTTCTCTTCAAAGCCGTTGCCGGTCTCGTCGGAGAGGAAGCCGACCTCTTTGCGCAGGACGTTGTAGAGCCTTCCAACCTTGTCCGTGTCGGCGACATCAAGATAGGCGGGCAGATCCGACACTCTGCGCTCACGCTTGTAACGGAGCCAGGGCGCCGGCGCTACTTCCTTTCTGATTTCACTAACAACAGATTCATCAATCTCGACCCTGTGTTTGAGGGAATCGAGCGCGTTCTGCAGTTGCTCCACGAGTTTGTAGGACAAGTCCGGTCTCCCCGCGGCAAGGCATGAGGTCTTGAGATCGGTGATCGAACCGATCCTGTTTCCCCGTGCCTTCATGGCAACCGGGCAGGCATTCCACCACGGTGATTTCGCTTTCTGATGCTTAGTTTTTTCCTGGCGGAATCTCTCCCCATATGCGATCCTTCCAGCCACGAACTTCGGGAACTGATCGGATGGCATCACACAAATGGTGTCGAAGTCGAAGTCGCCTCCGTTCCTGCTTGCGGTCTTCGAATGAAGGATGTAGGTCCCCTCCATGCGAAGCTGCCGGTCGAGAATCGTTGCGACCTCGGATTCATCAAGATCGGTTGCTCCAAGCGCCTGTTGAAGCGCCGGAACAAGCTCTGGGTTGGTGAGATGACGAACGGGTAAAAGGTCCTCCTGCATCCGTATTGGATACCGGACGCACAAACCTTTCTCCGCC
>Ga0181535_10002403_pt1 | contig 22909 bp, 16 predicted proteins | sample PEATcosm2014_Bin_44_FD_119774 | JGI IMG/M metagenome (GOLD analysis project Ga0181535, IMG submission 119774) | Peatland microbial communities from MTU Mesocosm Facility, Houghton, MI, USA - PEATcosm2014_Bin17_30_metaG | ecosystem: Environmental > Terrestrial > Soil > Wetlands > Peat | place...
AGAAGCCGACTTGAACGAAGCCGCCAGGGCGGCGGACGCTTACGCGTATTCTTGAACCGGCCTGGATGGGCTGACTAGCTTTGGTCGCAGGGAAGGAGGTCCCCTGTGACCCATCTACGCAGCTCATGATTGAGGAGTTGCAGCGTCGCAACTTCGCCGAGACCACGATCCGTTCGTATGTTCACGGAGTCGAGCACTTCAGCCAGTGCTTTCATCGCAGTCCCGACAAGCTTGGTCCGGAGCACATCCGCAAGTATCAGGCCCCTTCGGAGGTCCGGAGCACGTCCTGCGCTATCTCGGCGCCTACCCGCATCGCGTCGCGATCTCCAACCACAGACTCGTTGCGCTGAACTATGACAACGTCTGCTTCCGTTGGCGTGACTCCGCACACGGCAACAAGAAGAAGTTGATGAGCCTGCCGGCAGACGAGTTCCTGCGCCGTTTCCTGCTGCATCTGCTGTCAAGGGGCTTTGTTCGTATACGCAACTTCGGCTTTTTGGCCAACCGCCGTCGCGCGCGACTGTTGCCCATCTGCTTCGAACGGCTGCGTGGCTCTGCTGCTCACGTCTCATCAGCACCCTGCGACCCTCGCTCGAGTTCATGGCGCTGTCCGAAGTGCGGAGGAAAGATGTGCGTCATCGAGCGTATCTCAGCTGCCGAACTTCTCCTTCGCTCTCCGCCACCTCTCACGAGCTATGCCGCATGAATCGGCATCATGGACATCGACGCCACTACGTTGCACCCAACGAACAGGACATCCCTGTTTCCGATCACAGCAACAACTACGAAATCACTCTTCGCAGTGGCTATCTAAAGTCCCCAGTGCGTCGTGCACAGGCGATCTGGCCTCATGACTCATCAGAACAAAGCTCTCAGCACTCCTTGGATTCGCCTGAAGTGCTTCCGGCCCCATTCAAACTACGTAAGCCTCCACCGCCCTGCCGGCTTCCTTCAAGTCGCTGTATCTAAAGCGCCCCTTTCGTGAATGCGAGGCTGCACATCAGTGTGTCGCGCGGGCGCTCCAGATACAAGCCCAAAGACTTATCGGGACTGATTTGCGCCGCAGCGTGAACCTTCGTTTAGTCTTCATGAATGGTGCCCGTGACCGAATTGTGACCCTTGAAGAAACGAATGCGCGCAATGAAGTTGGAGGAGCCCCTTTCTTGAACGCGGAGGATTCATGAAGAAGTCGATCAAGATCGGTCTGGCTGCAGCCATAGCACTACCACTACTCACCGCAGGAGCCATTCGCCTTTTCGTGGACGCCAACACTTTTCGTCCGATGATCGAGAGCCGGCTTACCGCAGCCCTTTCCCGCAAGGTCACCCTCGGCGCTCTGAGCCTCTCCGTCATGACAGGAAGCCTGGTGGCGACTGATCTCGCTATCGCCGAAGACACGAGGTTCGGCCAGGCTCCGTTCTTTACCGCTAAACGATTGCGCATTGGCGTCCAGATGAAGTCGCTCATTTTCGACCGTCAGCTGATTGTGCGGAGTTTTGAGGCCGATGCTCCCCAAATCCATCTGATGCGTAACGAGGATGGCACTTGGAACTTCTCCACTCTGAGCCATGGCGCCAGCTCTCCGAACCCCACGCAGACGGCCACTTTACACGATCTCCCCGTCGGCCTGATCACCATCAAAGACGGAAACGCCACGATAGAGAAGCTGCCCTTGCAGAGAAATCCCCAGGTCTACGACCATCTCGACGTTAAGTTGGAGCACTTCTCCCTGGCAGAGGCCTTTCCCTTCACGGTTAGCGCCTCGCTACCCGGCGACGGCCAGGTAGCGGTCTCAGGAACCGTAGGGCCTATCAATCCGCAAGACGCCGCCGCCACCACCTTCGACGCACAAGTCGCCATCAAGCACCTGGACCCCGTCGTAGCCGGGTACGTCGACCCTGCAGCTGGAATCTCCATGATCGGTGGCCTCGACGCCCACATCGTTTCAGACGGAATGAATGTCACCAGCGACGGCAAAGTTCACGCCGATCACCTCATCCTCCTCAAAGGCGGCAAGCCCGCCCCGCATGCTGTCGATATCCACTATCAGGTTGAACACTCGCTCAAGGGCAACCGTGGCCAAGTTTCCGATCTCGCCCTTCAGACCGGCGCTGTCGCAATTCACATCAAGGGCACCTATCAACTCGCCGCAAACGTGCCGGTTTTCGATCTCAAGCTACTGGCCCAAAGTGTCCCCGTCGACGGCCTGCAGGCGCTTATGCCCGCCGTCGGCGTAAAGCTTCCCAACGACGCCGTCCTCAAGGGTGGAACGCTGTCGGCCAACTTTGCCATCAAGGGCTCGGCAAAAGACAACGTCATCGTCGGCTCCTACGAGATCAGAAATACACAGTTGGTGGGGTACGATCTCGGCTCCAAGATCGTTGGCATCGCCGCTCTGGGTGGCATCAAGACCGGCGATACAACCGCCATCGAGATCTCCCGCGCCGACATGCGCATAACCAAATCAGGCAGCGAGAGCACGAATATCTATTCGGTACTTCCTGCCCTTGGCGAGTCTACGGGCAGCGGCACGGTGTCTCCTTCCGGCGCGCTCAACTACCACTTGATCTCAAAAGTCACGAACGCTAAAGGACTCAATAAAGTCGGCGTAAATATCCTCACAAAGCTGAACAGTACATCTGCTGCCGCCAAACCTTCGACTGCCATCGGTATCCCCATCAATATCACCGGCACAGCGGAGAACCCCGTCATCACCGCGGATGTCAACGGCCTGGTGAAAGGCAACGCCGCAGCTTTACGCAGCAAAGGCACCGATATCCTGAACAAGACCGGCCTCTCGAAGCTCTTCGGCAAGAAGGCAAATCCTTCTTCGACCACCCCGACAAAATAACTACGGTGCGCTATATGACTGTTCTGGGCACCTGCAACAGAATTTGTCACGGGAAACGCGCTCTGGTCCAGGAATCCACGGTCGGAATTGGCAGCAGGAAAGATAAAGGGCAGCCGCCTCCGTTACAAATCCCGCTTGACTATTGATCAACTAGCAATTTCTGGGTTGGGGGTGACACGACCGGAATCTGGAATTTGAGCGGAAGATGACTGATGAATTGGGCGGGCTGAGTTTGCCTCGTTGGCCATCTGGTTGAATGCCGGGGCATAATCGTATGCTTGCAGCATGCTTCCTCGCCGTCGAGTGTTCAATGCACTCGGTTCAATTGCACTTTTGATCTCCGGTGCCGCTGCAATCCCCGCGCAGACAAACACTTCCTCGCCCGCGCCACCCTTAGTCGTTGAGGGCCTTGGACGTGGCACCGTCGCGCTCGGCGGCCCATGGCAGTTCCACCTTGGGGACGACCTCGCCTGGGCCAATCCTGCGTTCGATGACTCTGGCTGGGAGCAGCTCTCCGCCAACAAGCCTTGGGGCATGCAGGGGCACGCCAACACAGAGGGGGTGGCTTGGTATCGGCTGCGTGTTACGCTCGACCCCGGCCAAGGCGCTCCTAAGACCCTCTCCATCCTGCTGCCGGCGGTCGAAGACGCTTATGAGCTTTATTGGAACGGTCGGCTCGCTGGCACCTATGCAAAGATGCCGCCGCATCCTGACTACTATTTCGATCAGCGCCCGCGCATCTTCGATCTTGGACAGGCGAAATCGGGCACTTTGGCTCTGCGCGTATGGAAGGCGCCCTTTATTTCGTTCAATTCGGGCCGGCAGGGAGGTTTTTATGCACCGCCTCTGGTGGGCAGCCCGCAGGCTGCACAAGCGGCTCTGGGCGCGCTCAATTACGACTGGCTGCGCAGCCAGCTCTTCACCTTTGGGCTGAATGCTCTTTATTTGCTGGTGGGGCTGCTCAGCCTGATCGCCTGGCTCAGAGATCGCGGACAGCAACTGCTCCTCTGGATGGCGTGCTTCACGCTCAGCCAGCCGGTTCTGCTCATTCAGGAGAACACGCGCTTACCCTTCTACGCCTTTTTCGCCATTTCACTATCGACCCCGTTTTATGTCCTCTCGGATATTTCGCTTTGGTGCCTGCTACTTTGGCTCCTGAACCTGCGTGACGACAGAAAATTGGTGCGGATTGTTTATATTGTGGCTGCGGTGGACATGGTCGATGCAATTCTGGATTCGTTTGCAAACTACAGCCTTTCGCTCTTGAAGAATCCGGTACCGGGGCAGATTGCAGATGGGATTCTGACGTTTGTTCTGACAGCCGTGGAGCTGATTCCGTTTTATCTGATTGGTCTGGCACTGGTGCGGCGCAAACAACTGGGTGCAGCGCGATGGGTGGTGGCGCTGTTTGCGCTTCTCACCCAGCTCATCGTCACCGGCAGCTACGCATTCCTGCAGGGCAGCCGGTTCACCCATTGGACGCTTGGCGAAAAGATTGCCGGGCCGTTGTTTTCAATTGCGGGGAGCTCAATTACAGCCGGGAACATTGCGGAGGTTCTGCTGCTGATCAGCCTCGTGTTTGCTGTCTACCAGTATTCCGTCGAGAACGGCCAGCGTCAGGCTGCGCTCCAACAGGAGTTCCACAACGCCCGCGCCGTGCAGCAGGTGCTCATTCCTGAGGCCATCCCCCACGTCCCCGGCTTCGCCCTCGACAGCATCTACCAGCCAGCCGGCGAAGTCGGCGGAGACTTCTTCCAGATCCTCGCCACTCCCAACGGCGGAGTCCTCGCCATCATCGGCGACGTCAGCGGCAAGGGCATGCCCGCCGCCATGACCGTCTCGCTGCTGGTCGGCACCGTCCGCACCCTCGCCCACTTCACGCAGAGTCCCGGAGCGATTCTGGCAGCGATGAATCAACGAATGCTGGGCCGCTCGCAGGGCGGATTCACCACCTGCCTCGTCCTTCGCGCCGACGCCGACGGCAAGCTCACCGTCGCCAACGCAGGGCACATCGCCCCTTACCTCGCCGGCCACGAACTCCCGCTTGAAAACAGCCTGCCTCTCGGCCTCGCTGCCGAAGCCCCCTACACCGAGTCCGTTTTCCAACTCGCCCCCGGCCAGCAACTCACCCTCTTGACAGACGGCATCGTCGAAGCTCGAGAGAAAACCGGCGCGCTCTTCGGCTTCGAGCGCACCGCAGCAATCAGCAGCCAACCTGCGAGCCAGATCGTCAAAACAGCCGCGCTGTTCGGCCAGGACGACGACATCACCGTTCTCACCCTCACAAGAGAAAGAGTCGAATTACCCACTGCCAACCCGTTCCCCGTCCCGTCATTCGCACTCTAGACTGGTTGCGGTCGGATTGTGGCCGATCCGGAATGTATGGTCCGCCGCCGTTTTGCAAGCGAAGAATGAGGATGACAGAATTGGTCTGCGCGAATGTGGTGCGCGAAGTATGTTGTTGCCTTACTTCGTTATTTCCGGATTGAGGGTGATTCAGCGCAATCCCGAAATGGTGCGCTCTGTAAGGTTGGCGCAGGCAACTTTCATGGCTTTAAATACCGTTGGCAAGATAACGACCATCGTATTTGGATCAGCAAGGTGGCCGCTTCATTCTTCATCCCTCAATATTGTGGCGGAAGGCCGATGCGCTGGATGAGGAAGCGGTAGCGCGGGTCGGCGTGGAGGAAGTCGTAGGCGGGATCGGTTTGGATCCAGAGCATGTACGGCGAGTGCTCCTTGTAGCCTGCTTCGAGGAGTGCGATGGTCCTTTCGCGGTCGCCGAGTTCGGCGTGGAGGAGCGCGAGCTCGATTGGGGAGACGTAGTGCGATTTTGACCACTTTTCGTAGGAGATTAACTGCCAGTGGACCACGGCCTTGTAGCCGCCTTGCCGGTAGGCCTGTTTTATGCCCGCGACGGACGTTGCATCGCCGTCGAGTGACTGCATTTTCTCCAGTTCCTCGGTGGCTTCCTTGCCCATGCCTTTGCAACGGTAGGTCTCATAAAGAATCCAATGGAGACCTCTGTCGTTGCGCGCGGTTTCGAGGCGCTGAAGGGCTTCTGTGAGGGCGGCGTCGTATCGACGCGCGAGCTGGTAGGAGTAGGCGAGAGCCCAAGGCCGGCCGAAGGGATCGATTTCGGCGGCTTTTTTCTGCTCTTCGATGGCTTCGGGATGGCGGTTGAGCGCAGCGAAGATTTTGGCGCGGAAATGGTGGGCCTCAGCGAACTCGGGATCGAGCTGAATGGCGCGCTGGCATTCGGGATCGGAGCGAGTCCAGTCCCAGTGAACAACCAAGTAGGCAGCGCACAGAGCCAGGTGCGCCTCGGGAAGCGAGTCGTCGAGTTGGACGGCCTTGATGGCTGCGCCCTCCTCGGAAGTGCGGGAAGTGGCGGGATCGAGCAGACCGTCGACCATGCCAGCTCCGTAGTAAGCCGATAAGCCGGCCCAGCCGGGAGCGTAGTCGGGCTGCAGTTCAGTGGCTTTCTTGAAATACTCGAATGATTTTTCGTTCTGGTCGGCATACCAGAGGTAGTGGCCGTGGAGATAGGCGTCGTGGGCTTCGGGGCTGACGTAACGCGGAGCCGCGGTGGGAGTGACGGCGCTGTTGAGGCGTTTGGCGATGGTGAGTGCGGCTTCTTGGGGGAGAGAGACCACGTCGCCGGCATCACGGTCGTAGCTTTCGGCCCAAAGATGGGTGTCAGCGTCAGCTCGAATGAGCTGGAGTGTGAGGTGCACTTTGTCGGGCGTGCGGGAGATGGAGCCCTCGAGGATGCCGTCGACGTTGAGTGCGCGGGCAATCTCGGGCAACGGCTTGTGCACGCTCTTGTATTGCATTACCGAGGTGCGAGAGGTGATGCGAAGTGTGGAGTTCTTGGCCAGCATGGTGATGAGTTCGTCGGTCATGCCATCGGCGAAGTACTCCTGCCCGGGATCGCCGGAGAGATTGTCGAGGGGGAGCACGGCGAGGGAGCCGATTGCGGGCTTCGAGCCCATATGAAGCAACCGATCCACCAGCGATCGCGGGCCCAGTGCGACGGCAAGAAGAAGGATGGCGAGTACGGTCAACGCTCCGACGACGAGCCAGAGCATCTGACGCGGGCTCTGAGATTGCCGTGCGGGCGGGGTGGTTGTCGAATCCGAAGACTCGACAACCGGAATGGCCCCCAGAGCTTGAGTTTCAGGCATCGCGCTCACGATGACGAGAGGCGCGATAAACCGGTAGCCCTGACCACTCACTGTTTGTACGAATCGGGGCCGCTCCTTGTCTTCGCCGAGTGCTTGGCGGATCTTTCGGATGGCGGTGTTGATGCCGTGTTCGGTGTCTACGAATACGTCGCTTTCCCAAAGGCACTTCGCGATTTCTTCTCGGGTGACAATTTGACCCCTTTTTGTTGCGAGCAGGATTAGAAGCTCCAATGGCTGCCGTTCCAGCTTCAATCTGCGACCTTTCCGGCACAATTCGAATTGGCCACAGTCCAGCCTGAAGTCGCCGAATTGGAAAATGGCAACGGTCACCCGCGCCCCCCTTTGCGGCTGAAGTATAGACTGCACGAGACTGGAACACTGATTATGCGCTTCTTTTCATAGACTTGCACCTTCACCTTTCTTCATCATCGAAATTTACCTCTGTTCATTGCGCCTGAAGTGCCACATAAGTTTTCCTCGGTAGCAGCCGGCAATCCCCGGCCGAAGAGGAGAAACACATGAAGACAGCTTTCCAACGGTTCTTGCTGGCTTGCGGTGCACTGGTACTCACGTTCTCGCTTATGCCGAAAGCCTTTGCACAATGCGGCGGCCTTCGCTTGCCGCTTGTTCACCCCACCGCCTGGCATCCGCAATACGGACATGCGCGGTTGCTGCGTGCTGCCCTGGCCGCTCCTGCTGGTCAGGACGATCAGGACCGTGACGCTCTACCGATCGTGGGCTTCTGGCACGTGAAGTTCACGTCCAAGGACAGTGGCGGAGGAATACCCGACGGCGCCGAAGTGGACGCCGGATACTCTCAATGGCACAGCGACGGTACTGAGCTGATGAACTCGGGTTCACACGCACCGATAACCGGCAATTTCTGCATGGGTGTGTGGACCATGGTAGGGCCGCACCAGTACCAGTTGAACCACTTTGCGATTGCCTGGGATGACACAGGAAGCAGCCTCGTTGGCCCTGTGCGCATTCAGGAACTCATAACCCTGGCCCCGAACGGACAGAGCTTTTCCGGCACGTTCGCGATCGATCCATATGTCGAGTCCCCCACTCCAAACGAGCCCCTCACTCCAACGATTCACATCCAGGGAACCATTGCTGGAACCAGAATCAATGTGAATACACCCGCAACGAGCATCTTCTGAGGCTGTGGTCGGTAAAAATGAGCCTTTGCTCCGAGCAAGAACTGCCCGGAGTGAAGGCCTTTGTTTATCGGAAGTTCCCGAGTGGTGGGCTACCCGGCAGTAACGGATGCGTCCGGGTTGAGGGTGACACGACCAGAACCAAGGATTAATGCATCGAGTTGCCATCGATGCGCAGCTTACTTGTCACGCGATCCGTTCATTTCGCTGGTGCTCGCGCCGCCAATACGCAGTCGACAACCAAGCAGCCCAGCCTAGGCAGATGACAAGAACAGCGTTTCTTGTATCCGTTCCCCGACAGCCACTTTAAGGGGCGGTTTGAGTGCCAGCATCAGCCGGACACTGGCGTGTACGGAGTCCCGAGCGCTGTCTGGCGAGGTTCCCGATCATCGAACCGCTCTTATAGGGATCGTTGGCCAGGCGCCCTTTCTCGACAAGGGCTCCTGTTGGGCACGCCTGCACGCACTTGCCGCACGAGGTGCAGGTCTTTGCAGAACCCCACTCTCCGGCCAACTCGCAAATGATGTGCGACGAGATTCCGCGCGACGCGACCTCCCAGACGTTGGCTCCCTCGATCTCGGCACAAACCCGGACGCAGCGAGTACAGAGAACGCACCGATTCTGATCCAGCGCAAAACGAGGATGGGACATATCGACGGCGAGGCGCTGATTGGTGTAGGCATAGCGTACGTGTGTGACGCCGAGCGATTGAGCAAGCTTCTGCAACTCGCAGGCACCGTTGGAGACGCAGACGGAGCAGATGTGATTTCGCTCTACGAGCAGAAGTTCGACAGCCATGCGGCGATAAAGCGTCAGCGTCTCCGAAGAGGTGCGGATCGACATTCCATCCTGCAAGGGGGTCGTGCATGCGGGAATGAGACGCTGTGTCCCCGCGAGTTCGACCATGCAGAGACGGCACGCACCGGCTGGGCTCAAGCCCTCCAAGTGGCACAGTGTAGGAATATGTTTGCCGTGGGCACGGGCCGCTTCAAGAATTGTTTGCCCCGCGGGCGCGGTGACGAGTTCGCCTTCGATGCGTGCGGAGATGGTTTTAGTGGGCACAGGTTGGCTCCTAATTCCCGTTGACGGGGGTACGCAGATCGCAGCGCAGGCAGCGGCGGCACTCTTCGAGGGCTTCGGCTCGGGAGAAGGCCGTTACTACTTCTTCCTGTGAGCGGACACGCGTCGAAGGCGAGAGCGACGGTGGCCGGTGGCGATGGCTTAAGCTCGGCTCGCCTGGCGCGGTGCGGCTGTATTCAAAGCTCGGAAAGATTTGTTCCCAGCGCGACTCGTTCATGAGCCGCTCGTCGATCGATCGCGCGGCCTGTTTGCCTCCAGCCATGGCGTTGCTCACATTCGAGGCGCCAGTGATCACGTCGCCGCCGGCATAGAAGAAGGACCGGCTCGTCTCCAGGGTGAAGCGATCGACCTTGATGATGCCTTCTTCTTTCAGCTCCAATCCCGAGGCGCGGCAAAAATCGAGATCGAATGTTTCGCCAACGGCGAGGATCACCGCATCGCATTCAAAGCGCTGGACCTCGTCGGTGGGAATTGGTCGGCGCCGACCGGACGAGTCATACTCTCCGGGGCGCGTCTTCACAATTTCGAGGGCCTTTACTGCGCCGCTTGACCCACCGATCAGGCGATGGGGAGCGGCGAAGAAGAAGAACTGTACACCTTCTTCCTCGGCGGCGAGAATTTCCTCATCAATCGCGGGCATATCCTTGCGTTCGCGGCGATAGAAAATAGTGACCGCGCTGCCCATGCGCCGCAATGTCCGCGCGGAATCGATCGCTGCATTGCCTCCACCAATGACGGCCACGCGATGAGCAATCAGGGAGGTTTGTTGTGACGCAGCAGCTTCAAGGAACGGCAGCGCAGGCAGCACGCCCTTCAGTTCCGTTCCCGGCAAATAAAGCCACGATTCTTTCCAGGTCCCGATGGAAAGAAAGACGGCATCGAAGCGGGAAGCGAGCTCGTTGAGAGTGAGATCGGCTCCGACGTGTGTATGGAAAACCATTTTCACGCCGAGCCGTTCGATCAGTTCCAACTCGCGACGCAGCGCAGACTTGGGTAACCGGTACTCTGGGATGGCATACCGCAGCATGCCGCCGGCTTCCGCATGATCCTCGAAGATGGTGACCTCGTGACCCAGAAGCGCGAGGTAGAAGGCAGCGGTGAGGCCGGTTGGTCCTGATCCTGCGACGGCAACATGGCGGCCGGTGGCGGGCATCCTGCGCGCGAGAATGCGTTGGACCATCGGCTCGAAGTACACGCCTTCATAGACCGCGTCGGCAATGAAGCGATGCACCTCGCGGATGCTGACAACCTCATCGAACGACTGGCGACGGCAGCGATTGTCGCAGGGGTGTTGGCACACGCGGCCCGTGGAGGCTGGCAGGGGGTTATCGAGAATGACGGACTCGAAGGCATCTTCGAGGCGCCCCTCCTGCAACAGTTCGAGGAATCGTGGAATGTTCATCCGCAAGGGGCAGCTGTTTTCGCAGGGAGAGACCGCAAGTTCCTGACAAACACCGGCCCGGCAACGATGGGCAAGGATATGATCGTCATATTCTTCGCGGAAATGGCGAATCGTGGTGAGAACGGGGTTAGGCGCCGATTGGCCGAGCCCGCACAGCGACGTTTCGCGAATCATGCGCCCAAGTTCGTCGAGCAGGGCAAGCTGCTGCTCCGTACCGCTGCCGTCGGTGATGGTATTGAGAATGCGTAGCGCCTTTTCGAGACCGACACGGCATGAGACGCACTTGCCGCATGACTCCGAGTGGGTGAACTCGATGAAGTAGCGGGCGACATCAACCATGCAGTTGTCTTCGTCCATCACCACCATGCCACCCGAGCCCATGATGGAGCCGATTTGCGCCAGGCTTTCGTAGTCGACGGGAGTGTCGAACATTTCTGCAGGAATACAGCCGCCCGAAGGGCCTCCCGTCTGGACCGCTTTCACTTTGCGGCCGTTGGTTGCGCCCTCGCCGATGTCGTAGATAAAGGTCTTCAGCTTAGTGCCAAGCGGGGCCTCGACAAGACCGGTGTTCTGTACTTTGCCTACCAGCGAAAACACCTTGGTTCCTGGACTCTTTACACTGCCCGTCTCAGCAAACCAGCCCGCACCGCGTGTCACAATCGGCGCAATGTTGCACCAGGTTTCCACGTTGTTGATGTTGGTCGGTTTGCCCCAAAGGCCGCGTTCGGCAGGATAGGGTGGTCGCGGTCTCGGCCTGCCTGGAGCATCTTCGAGCGAAGCGATGAGCGCGGTCTCTTCACCGCAGACGAAGGCCCCCGCCCCCTGCACCAGCTGAATGTCGAAGTTGAATCCGCGATTGAGGATGTTGGTGCCTAGCAGCCCGAACTCTCGCGCCTGCTCGATCGCGCGCTCGAGTCGTTGCACCGCCAGCGGATACTCGGCGCGCACATAGACGATTCCGTGCGTTCCGCCCGTGGCGTAGGCGCCGATGATCATGCCTTCGAGCAGTGAATGGGGGTCTCCCTCGATCTCGTTGCGATTCATGTAAGCGCCGGGATCGCCCTCGTCGGCATTGCAGATGATGAACTTGACGTCGGACTTCGCTTTGGCCAGGAAATCCCACTTATTGCCGGTAAGAAAGCCCGCACCGCCTCGACCGCGGAGGCGCGCCGCTTTGATCTGCTCGATCACCGTTTCAGGTCGGCTGTCGATGAGCACCTTGTACAGTGCCTGATAGCCTCCGGCGCCAATGTACTCTTCGATGTCCTCAGGATTGATGAGCCCGCAATTGCGCAAGACGATCTTCTTCTGCCCCTGGAAGAACGGCACCGCGTTCCATGCCGGTATCTCCGGATATCCCTGGCCGTAGCGTTGCTGCGCCGTAATGTGATCCCACTCTTCGACTTTGCAGTAGATCAGTTCGGGGGGCATGGCGTGGGAGGCGATGCTTTCTAGGATGCGCAATGCATCCTGCGACCGGACACGTCGCAGCATGAGCAGCGGCGCTCCTGGAGTTCGAACGGTGACCAGCGGCTCCTGGTGGCACGCGCCGAAGCAACCGACTCCTGCCAACAGGACTTCCTGTCCGCTGCGTCCAATGGCATCGTGAAACGAGTGGAACAGCTCTTCGGCGCCGTTGCCTCGGCCGCATGTTCCCATGCCTATGGTGATTCTGGAAGTGGGTGGAAGGAGCTTGGCGAGACCGGCTTCGCGCACAGCATTGAAATTGCCAAGGTCCTGGATACGCGGCATCAGTCTCTCCCTTGCTTCAGAATTTTGACTTCGCGCTGCAGGGTGCGCTCATTGACGTGGCTCAAAATGTGGTGGTTGATCTCGACCACGGGAGCAAGGGCGCATTGTCCGAAGCAAGCCACTGTACGGATCGTGAATTTTCGGTCCGCACTTGTGAGGGAAAGCTTGTCGGCCTCGCTCAGGGCGTGGGTTTCGGATCCCGCGAGCCCTAAATCCATGCAAAGCTTCTCAAGCAAGACACGTGAACTGCGTGTATGGCACGCGGTGCCGCGGCACACGGAGATGACGTTGTCGCCCTGTGGCGCGAGACTGAAGAGAGAAAAGAACGTCGCGGTGCTGTAGACCCTTGCGGGCGGCACACCGGTTGTCTCTGCAATGTAGCTCAGGCTTTGCGCGGAGAGATAGCGATGAGGATTGGCCTGCTGAACCATTTCAAGAATGCCCAGCAGCGCGCCGGGCCGCTCCCCACATGCAGCAACTGCTTGCTCTATGGTGAGTTTGTCTCGCGAAGTCAATACATCTTCAGCAGGATTCTGCATGCAGCCTCCTGGAGGCCTCATCGCTTGAGCTCTGCCTCCGCTGATGGTGCGAGGAAAGGACCGGCCGCCGAGAACGGACTGAGAGGCCGGTCTTCGGTCAGGCGCCTTTGCGCAGCTCCACGGAGACGGTTACATCCTGGTGGTTGTCGACGTGACCTGAGACCTTCGCGAGGTCCCCCTGCACAGAACCTGTCAGGAACAATGAGACCGGATGATCGATATCGGCTGGAATCTTCGAACCTATGTAGGGTGCAACCTGGACATTGACGTAGAGATTTACGCCGTCCTGCTGATAAGAGCCCTTGTAGGTGTGCGAAGCATCGCCGCCCAGAATCTCACCGCTGCGCAACACAGCGAGACCATCGCCCTGGGTTGGGCCGGATGTGAAATGCGCGTACCAGATTCCTTCCACGACTTGCCTCCTGCCGGAAGATTGCGAATCTGATCACACAGCATACTCCAAATTCGCAATGCGAAGTCACAGCACGTAAATAAATGAACTTCTCACGCTTTGTGCAGTGACGTTCATCACGACATTGGCCGCTGCATATGTGTTACGACCATCCCGTGCTCGGTTGCATACCGCGGCGCGCAGAGAGTTGATGCCGGTAGTTTGTTGCATGGATGAGCTGTCACGCCTCAACGGCGATTGGTGAAGATTGAGCGAGATTCTGAGCTTCTGACTGTCAGGACTCGCATCGTGCAGCCGGGATCGGGCCCGTCCCACTTCGATGGGAGGTTTCGATGCTGTTATCCTCGGACGCCGTGTTGATTCTGCTCCCAACAGGCGTGCTGTGTGCGGGTGCTCTTCTCGAAATTCTCCTCGCGCCATTCTTGTCTTCACGCGGCAAAGGCATCCTGGCGACGCTCAGCGCGATCCCCGCGGCCGCAGGCGTGATTGCCTTGCTTCCGACAATTCGTAGCGGCAACGTGGTGCACATTGTCCTGCGGCCATGGGATGGACCGCTTGCGGTTGTGCTGCATGCAGACGCGCTCAGTGTTCTGTTTGCCTGCATGGGGACCGTGCTGGGCGCGATCGTGTTGCTCTACTCCATCGGTTACATGGCCCACGATCGGGCGGCGACGCGGTTCTACGCTACGATGCTGGTATTTATCGCCGGGTTCGTTGCCCTGGTCTATTGCGCGAATCTGTTCCTCGTCTATCTGTGCTGGGAAGCGATCGGACTTTGCTCATTCAGCCTTGTCGGTTTCTGGTTTCGCCAGAGGGAGGCCGTCGAAGGAGCGCGCAAAGTTCTGCTGATGACACATGTGGCTGGATATGGACTGCTGGTCGCGATTCTTATTCTGTATTTCCGCACCGGCACAGCGATTTGGACAGACGCTTCGATTCCTCGAGCCTTCACCACAGGCGTGTTTCTGCTGATGCTTGCAGCGCTGCTGGCGAAATCGGTGCAGGTGCCGCTGCACACCTGGATTCCCGATGCGATGGCAGCACCGACACCTGTGAGCTCGTTGTTGCACGCGGCGTGCTACGTCACGGCAGGTGTTTACCTGGCAGCTCGCATGCGCAGCTTCGGGGTCTGGCCGCCCGCGTGGAACGCGATGCTGATTGCCTTTGCCACCGTCACCATGATTGTGGGCGTGATGTATGCGCTCGTGCAAAGCGACCTGAAGCGAATGCTCGCGTTCTCGACGGTGAGCCAGATCGGCTATATGCTCCTCGGCATCGGCATTGGCACGCCACTGGGAATCATGGCTGGCCTCCTGCACTGCCTGAATCACGGATTCTTCAAAGGCGGGCTCTTTCTGAATGCCGGAGCGGTGCAGCATGCGACCGGCACCCGCGACATGAACGAGCTTGGCGGCCTGTCCGCTCGCATGCCGCGCACACTTCTGTGCTGGCTGGCCGGGGTCGGCAACATGGCCGGCATTCCATTGATGAGCGGCTTCGTCAGCAAGTGGATGCTCTATGCTGCGGCCTTGCAGGCGGGTTGGGCAATTCCCGCAGTGATCGCGTGGATGGTCAGTCTGGGCACGGTGTTTGTGTGCGCCAAGGCCACGAGCGCGGTTTTTCTTGGTCCGGCAACGAACGCGACGCGGGATGCCCATGAAGCGGGCGCCACTATGCAATCGGCAATGGGGCTGATGGCGTGCGGTGGGATCGTGTTAGGTGTCGCGCCGCAACTGGCTGTCGTCTACTTCTTCCACCCGATGCTGGCCGGTCTCGGCCTCGACGCATCGCTGAACGTGACGTGGCTCGGCATGTTTTCGGGAGCCGGCGCCTACTCAACGGTCGGCGGCCTCGCATTGGCGATCGTGTCGCTGGTGCTGGGCGGAGCGATCTTCGCCCTGGCGCGCATGTCGGCGGGCGGTGCGCAGGTACGGACTGCAACAAGCGGGGGCGGTGCGATCCTGCTTGGCGGTCCGGGCGGCGTGTTCACCGGTGGTGAACCTCTGTGGGAGCAGGACCGGCTCACGGCTACCGACTTCTCACGGATCTTCGAGCAGAACTGGAAGACCTTCTTCCGCTGGACGAACGTCGATCGGGCCTATGGGTATCTCCTGCATGGCCTGAGAACTGCGGCCCGGATGTTGGCGCATCGTGTTGCGTGGCTTGAGAAGCATGTGCTCATGAGTCTTTTCATCCTGAGCGCCGCTGTCTTCGCGCTTGTGGCGTGGACGGGACCGTCTGCGACTTCATTCAGCGAGCGCTTGCCTGTGCCGGCGATGCCTGAATTGTTGATTGCAGCTGTCTGCGTCGCATCCGCCGCGCTCGTCTGCGCCGCTGCGGAGACCAGCGACGACCGTCTCCTGCCTCTGCAGATCATGTTGCCCGCGTCGTGCGCCGCGATCGGATGCATGACGGGCAGCGGGGAGTTGCGCTTCGGGTTGCTGGAGATTGCGTCGCTTCTCACGATTGTACCCGTGTGGAAAGCGATGAGAAACGATCCGGCCCGCTCTGTTTATCCCACGGTAGTGATTCTCTCGGGAGCGCTCCTGGGCCTGTCCGAGATACTTCCTCAGGGTGGGTGGGGTCAAGCCAACCTTCTCACAAGTGTCTGCCTCAAGTTTGCGGCAGTGCCCCTTTCTTTCTGGCTGTTGAGGCTGGCCGACGAAGTTCCCGCGGTTGTGCTCGCGCTGGTGGTTGCAGTGATCGATATGGTGGCGATCGTCGAGCTATCGATGCGCGCGCAAATTGAGCCCTCCATGTTCACGCCCGCGGGGCCATGGCTGATTGTGGCGGTTCTCACCAGCATCGGCGCAGCGACTCTTATGCTTGCGCAGCGAAGCGTCAAACGTCTGCTGGTGCTGTCGAGCATCGAGGACTGTGGATTCCTGCTGCTGGGCGTCGCATCGCTGAGCACCCTGGGACGTGACGGTCTGGTGCTGGCTGCAGCGTCGCATACTCTCGGCAAGAGCCTGCTCTTTGTTTCGATCGCCCGTCCGGAACACGACGGAGTACTTGGAGACGAAAACGCGGGCCTGGCGACCGACTATCCTTACAGCGCATTTGGATTCCTGATGGGGATGCTGGCGATGCTAGGCATTCCGCCGCTGCTTGGGTTCGCGGGCCGTTGGAAACTCTACGAAACTGCGCTGCAGATTCATCCCGCACTGTTGATCGGTTTTGTGCTGGCCTCCATTCTGAGTTTGTTCGCCTATGTGCAGGCGTTCACAAGCATGTGGTGGGGAAGTCCGCATCCTGCGAAGCGGCAGGCTCCAGGCGATGAGCCTGGGCATGCGCCGGACATGAGCTCGCGTCCGCCGAGGCACGAGTCCCTCATCCTGAAGACCGTCGTTGTTGGTCTCTTCATCAGTCTGTTGGCTGCAGGGCTTTGGCCGCAGTTCATCATGGATGGATTCCGTGGGGGTCGGCCATGAGGATGTGGAGGCGTCTTCTGTGCGCGTGCCGCCGTCGCAGCCCGTGGATCTTCCACATGAACTCGGGCAGTTGCAATGGGTGCGACATCGAACTGATCGCAGCGCTCACGCCCCGTTACGACGCAGAGCAACTCGGCGTCCTGTTGCAAGGCAGTCCCCGCCACGCCGATATCCTGTGCGTCACGGGACCGGTAACGCGTACCGCAGTCAATGCGGTGCAAACCGTCTACCAGCAAGTCTGCAGTCCCAAGGCAGTTGTCGCTATCGGCTCGTGTCCGGCAACGACCAACGTCTTCATCGACAGTCGCGTGCTGGTGGGGCCTCTCAACAAGCACATACCGGTCGATGTGTTTGTCCCCGGCTGTCCGCCGCGCCCCGATGCGATCATACGGGGCATCGCCGCCGCCGCCGATCTGCTTGCCGAGCGCGGCCAGGCGCCTACACTCTCGTTCGGGCCCGAAACTCACGAAATCAGGGAGGTGCAACCGTGAATCTCCTGCATGCCCTCCTGCGCATCCTCGTCTTTCCCGGGCTGTTGTTTGCGGTTCCAGCCGCCTGGATGGTTCTCTGGATCGAGCGCAAAGCGGTTGCCCTGCTCCAACAGCGGATTGGTCCGCCGTTCGGTCAACCTTTCTTCGATTTCGTCAAGCTGCTGGGCAAGGGCACGCCACCGCGTCCTGGCCTTGACGGAGCCCTCATGCGCGCATGGCCTCTCGTTGCTGTCTCCGCATCCGTCGGCGCTGTCGGCCTGCTCCCCGTGCTGCCCTTTGGCGCCGGCTTCTCGGGCGATCTGATTCTCCTTCTCGCGCTGATGGAGATTCCTCCCATCTGCATGATCGTCGCCGGTTTCACATCGCGGTCGCTCTTCGGGGAGATTGGCTCTGCGCGCGAGGCGGTGCTGCTGGTCTCGTACAACCTCGTCTTTCTCTTAGCGGCCGTCTCCATCGCCGTTTCACAGGGGTCGTTCCGGCTCGAGGCGCTGGCGAGTGCCCCGCCGACTGCCTGGCGCTATCTCGGCCTGTTCGCCATTGTGCTTTGCCTGCCCGCCAAGCTGCATGTCAATCCCTTCTCGCTTCCCAATGCCGAGCAGGAAATCTACTCCGGACCGATGACGGAATATGCCGGCTTCGAACTCGCCCTTTGGCAGTTGTCACACGGACTTGAGTGGATTGCCGGCGTGGGGTTGGTGGCAGCGCTGGCCGTCCCAGATTCCGCGCAGGCATGGCTCGCCCTCGCGGGCACGCTGGGCATGGGTCTCGTGCTGGTGCTTCTACTCGCGCTGGTAGCTGCGGGCACCGCTCGTCTTGCGATCGACACTACGGTCCACTTCTATTGGCAGTGCACGATCGTCTTTGCGGTCCTGGCGATTTCTTCGGCGCTGTTGATGAGGCTGCGATCATGAAGATCCTGAGGCTGTTGTGGAAGAACCTGCGCCGAGGGGTTGCGACACTGCACTTTCCAGCGGCGCCGCCGGTCTCACCTGGCTTTCGGGGACTGGTGCACTTCGACCCGACGCGCTGCACGGGCTGCGCGATGTGCCGATTCCGGTGCACAGCTCGTGCCATCACGTTTACGGCGATGGGAAAAGAGTTTACCTGGGCCTACGATCCGGCGCAGTGCACGTTTTGCGGCCGGTGCGTCGAGGGCTGCAAAGACCACGCCCTGAGCCAGGATGCCGAATGCCCACCGGTCTATTGCGCCGCAGGAAGTCTGCGGCTCAGCCACACTCTGCCGCGTCGTACGCCCACACCCAGATCGGCGATCGTACCTATCCAGGTTCAACACGATCCAGGAGGCCTCCATGGCGGCGACTGATAGTCTCAACGAAACGCTTGCGCGAGGCGATATTGCTGCCGACATGAGCGGCATTCAATGGATCACTGCGGGAGACCCCGATCCGCGCGAGCTCACGCAATATCTGCAACAGCGAGGCGCGCGCTTCATCACAATCACCGCCTACGAGCTGCCTCCAGGACAAGGATTCAGTCTGGAATACCTATGGGACCTCAACGGCCAATTGCTGGGATTCACCGTTCATGTTGAGGCTGGGACCGTGTCCAGTGTTTTCGACATTTGCGAAGCGGCTGATTGGATCGAACGCGAGATTCACGAGGAGTTCGCGATCGAATTCGCCGGCCGAATCTACGAGCCGCTGCTTCTGCGCGAGGGAGACCGGCCCGGAGTGAATCTGCACGAGGTGGCGCCATGAGCTACAAGCTGCCGATGGGCCCGTATCATCCAGGCCTTGAAGAGCCTTACAAGCTCGAGATGATTTGCGACGGCGAGACGGTTTGCGACGCTAAGCTGCACATCGGTTTCAACTTTCGCGGAATAGAGCATCTGGCGGAGACGCGCAACTACGTTCAGCTGATCGCATTGATGGAACGCGTTTGCGGCATCTGTTCGTTCATCCACACGCTCACCTTGTGCCAGGCGCTGGAAAAGCTGACCGGACTGGAACCGCCGCCGCGTGCTCTCTACATTCGCGTCATCATGGCCGAGCTTGAACGGCTGCACTCGCATGTGCTGTGGGCGGGCATCGCAGCCAAGCTGATGGGATTCAAGACCATGTTCATGGCCTGTTTTGCTTACCGCGAAAAGGTCATGGACATGTTGCAAGGCATTTCCGGGAATCGCGTGAACTATTCGATGAATCGCATCGGAGGCGTCAATCGAGACATCGTCGATCCGACCGCTGTCTTGAACATGGTCAGTGATCTGGAGAGCGAGATCGCGCGCGACCTTGTGCCCGTCTTCACCACCAGTTCGACGGCTCGTTCGCGTTGCGCGGGAATCGGCCTTCTCACACGCGAGAAGGCAGTGTCCTGCGGCGTCGTCGGTCCCACGGCGCGCGCTTCGGGAGTGCCCCAGGACCTTCGCCGCTCCGCCCCGTATGCAGCCTATAGCGAGATGCAATTCGACGTACCGGTGCAAACCGAAGGCGACGTTCGCGCGCGGCTTTTGGTGCGCGCACACGAACTGCTGCAGAGCTGCCGCATTCTGCGCCAGGCACTCAGCCGCCTGCCTTCGGGCGACTACAACTGCGGTGAGCCGAAACTTACGTTCGCGACCGGCATGGCGGTGAGCCGCGTGGAGGCGCCGCGGGGCGAGGTCTTCTACAGCGTGAGTTGGAAGCAGAACGCCCGGAACCCAACGCGCGTTCATGTGCGCACGCCCACCTACGTCAACATGCCGGCGGTTCGCTGGATGGTGCAGGGGGCCCGCGTGGCTGATGCCCCGCTCATCCAGGCATCCATCGACCCTTGCTATTCCTGTACAGACCGGTAGATCGCATTTTTCGCTGTTAGCCTGGTGATTCTCGAGAACGCTAAGAGAAGTTCTCGCGCATTCGGTGACGATCGGCGGAACGAGACGGAGCGCCCATCAATACAATCAAGATCCTGGTGTTCCGGTCGAGTAGTGGCCCAACCGGAATGTATGGTCAGCCGCCGCATTGCAAGCGAAAAATGAGAATGACATTGTAGGTCTGCGCGAATGTATCCGGCCTTAATTGGAGTAGCGAACTCCTGGCCTGAATGGAATGCGCTGCGCCTTCGTCCTTTTTAGTTTCGCTGCCTTTGGAGGCATTTTCCGGGTACAGGTTTCGCGAGCGCCGGGATCGACCGTTGTGCCATCTCAAGGTTCGCCAGCAAACCTGGCAGGAATCTCAAATTCCGATCAGCCGCCGTTGGACTGCAGATGTGGGAATCGCGTCAGCGATTTCCAAGCCTGGCGCTTGTGCCAGGCGTCATGTGCAGGCCATCAGGCCGCAACTGTTTGTGGTAATTGCGGTGGCCGATAGGCTTCTCCTTTGTACAAAATCACCTAGGCCACGACAGTGGCCAATTCTTTATTTGCACAATAGTAAACAAAGAAAATCATTCCTGAACTTTCAGTCGGTAACTGTCCATCGTGGTATTGACGCTGACATGACAGCTGGCTACTGTGTCAGGCGATTCTCCCCCGACACCCGCGGCCGGCGTACGATCTCACCGTTCCGAATCGATTTGCCCTCAACGAAACAAAAACACCAAATCAGGGGGTTAAAGTGACGGTCTCGCGCAACATTCGATCGATGCAGTTCTTCCTCGTAGCGGCGCTGGTTGTGTTCGCCGCTACAGCCTTGGCACAGCAGAAGCAGGTAGATCTGCTCGGCAATCCCGACCTGAAGGTCTTCACACTGGATATCCCTGGCGGGACTGCGGCCGTACCGGCAGGTGTCTCGGCCTCAGGGGAAGTGGTTGGGACCTACACGACCCTCAACGGCATATCGGCTGGCTTCATACGGAAGCTAAATGGCACCATCGTCACGTTCAGTGTCCCCAACTCGCTGGACACAATGGTCACTGGAGTGAACGATTGGGGCGAAGTCGTAGGGAACTACGACTTTATAGACGGAGGCCCCGACGACGGCATATACCTGCAACTCGGCTTCCGGCGAAGCCCAGACGGCACATTCACCTACGTCGACGGGATCGGCCAGCTAGGCTATACCCAAGGCATAAACAACAGAGGGCAGGTGACCGGATACTACCTCTCTTTGGAACTGCACTGGGAGGGTTTCCTAGCTCAGCCAGGTACGGACGGTGTACTCACATCGTTCTTTGCCGACCCTACTCCTGGTGATGGAGCAGATCCAGACACGAGAGCTATGGCAATCAACGCCTCAGGTGTGGTTGTCGGCTACTACGCAGACAACCCCAGCGACACCGACACCAAAGGGTTCGTGCGGCAACCCGACGGAACGATAACAGTCTTCAGTGCCCCGAAGTCGTTGACCACGGATCCAATGTCGATCAACGCCAGAGGAGTCATCGTTGGAGGTGGGACCAATGGAGCCTTTCTTCGGCAGCCCGATGGCAAGATGGTAAGCCTGCCTACCATCGCTCCCATAGCAATCAGCGACAACGGAGAGATTGCCGGATCCTGCCCGAACTCGCCCTGCATACTGGAGCCAAACGGGACTCTGTACAAGTACACCATCCCAGGCAGCAAGAGCATCACCCCAGTTGCCATGAACACGAGAGGCGAAGTCGTTGGGTACTACGACGATGCAGCGGGTGTGACTCACGGCTTCCTGCTGACCAACAAGAAGTTCGTTGAGGGGCACGATCTGTGAAGCGGGACGACAGGGAACGATAGCTGGCTCTGCGGTCCGAAGGCAGTCTCTGCGATTTTTCTGCTTAGTGTGGACTACTAGAGTTTGTCACCCAAGAGTGACACCGAGAACGATTAAGAACTGGACGAGAGAGTTTTCCTACCGCTGGAGCCAAGTTCGGTCGGCCCTCCCCTAACCCTTGCGTGCGCCGCGCGGCCTTTGCGACTGAGAATCAGTATCTACGTGTGCCGACGCCGCCTTCGTATCCACGGCTCAGTGCACGTTCCAATGCCGCCATTGCCATTTCCCGCTTGAGCCCTGGCGTTACGACAACGCCAGATTCATGTTGCCGAGGGCTTCGTCGATCTCCTGCGTGCTTTTGAAGCCGACCGTGGCGCAGTCCACGCCCGCATTCTGGAAAGCGAACCTCATCGCCTTCACCCGGTCGTCGTGACTGTGCTCGAACTGACCGCCGCCGCACAACTTCATGCCGATCACACCCAGTCCTTCGTTCTTCAACCTGTGGATGTGATCGACCACTTCGCTCACGTTGTCGGGGTGGTTGGTGTCCTCATACGTCGGGCCATCCATCCGCGCGCCGTTGTGGTTGATGCGGATCAGTCCCACATCGAGCCACGTATTTCCCGGCATCTGCCGCAGCGCCGGCAGCCCGTGCACCGAGGCACCATGCGTGCGGATGATCTTCCTCTGCTGCGCTTCAAGAATCCCTTCCTGCCAGCGCTTCGTGGTCTCCGGCCAGTCAGCGTCGTGCTGCCAGTGCAGCAGCATGATGTCAAAGTACTCGGTCTGCGAGATGCGCCGCAGCTCGTCGAACTTAGACTGCGGGTCAATGCCCTGGTGGAAAGTAGTCACTTTGCTCATCAGGTGATAGCTGTCGCGCGGCAAGCCTTTCAGCGCCTCGCCCAGCATTCCCGGAGTCTGGTAGGCTTCAGCTGTCTCGAAGAAGCGGATGCCGTGGTCGTACGCGTAGCGCACC
>Ga0181535_10002404_pt1 | contig 22908 bp, 30 predicted proteins | sample PEATcosm2014_Bin_44_FD_119774 | JGI IMG/M metagenome (GOLD analysis project Ga0181535, IMG submission 119774) | Peatland microbial communities from MTU Mesocosm Facility, Houghton, MI, USA - PEATcosm2014_Bin17_30_metaG | ecosystem: Environmental > Terrestrial > Soil > Wetlands > Peat | place...
GGCAAGCCGGGCGGCTGTGGGTTGGAACGAAACCCGGCAAGGATTGTGCTAATTTGTGCTAAGGCCCTGCTGCTCTCGGTGCTTGTGGTGCTCTTGGAGCTTGAAGAATCTGTAAGTTGCAGATTCCATTGAAGCCGATGGGGTTCGATCCCCACCCGCCGCCCCAATTTTTCCACGGACCGCATGGGCTTGAAGCCCCACTTCCCAGGTTGCCGAGTCTCCGTGATTCCAGAAATCCATGAAAATGTAGCGATCGGCGATCCTGCCCCAGGCGAGAACTCTTCGTCGCCGGGGTGGTTCACCCCGTTTGAGCCCAGGCGCGGCCTCACCAACGGCCATTTGCAAACGATCGTTGGAAACTACCTTCCCCGGCCGGCCTTCCGGCTTTCTTCCGTTTCGGAAGCGGTCGAGGTGGACCCAGGCGATGGCAGCCGCGTGTTGTGCAATTGCCATTGGCAGGCCGAAGCGGAACGGGCCGGACGTCTGACCGTCGTCCTGGTTCACGGTCTCGAAGGCTCTTCGGACTCCCGCTACATTCAGGGTATCGCTGCGCGCGCCTGGGCTGCCGGCTGCAACGTCGTCCGCATGAACATGCGCAACTGCGGCGGCACGGAGTCGCTGACCCCCACGCTCTATCACTCCGGGCTTTCCGGCGACGTGGGCACGGTGGTGCGCCACTATGCCGGGCGATTCAATCTGGAGCGGGTAGCGCTGGTGGGCTACTCCATGGGCGGAAACCTGGTGCTCAAGCTGGCTGGGGAATGGGGCAGCCGGCCGCCGCTCTGCGCCGTGGCCGCGGTCTGCCCGGCCATCGATCTGGCGCCCGGTTCCGACGCCCTGCACGAGCCGCTCAACCGCCCCTATGAGTGGAACTTCCTGGCTGGCCTGCTCAGGCGCTATGCCCGCAAGGCCGCGCTCTTTCCCGGCATCTACGAGCCCAGAAAGAAGATCGGACCGGTCCGCTCCATCCGCGAGTTCGACAACAAGATCCTGGCCCGCTACTGGGGCTTCCGCGATGCCGACGATTACTATTTCCGCGCGGCCAGCGCCCGCGTCGTGGACCGCATCGCGGTTCCCACGCTCATCCTGCACGCTCAGGACGATCCTTTCATTCGCCTCTTGCCCGAGACCCGCGCCAAGCTGCTCGCCAACCCGCATATCGCCTTTGTCGAGACCCGCCACGGAGGCCACTGCGCCTATCTCTCCCGCGACCCGGGCAACGAGATTCACTGGGCTGAGGCCACGGTGCTGCGCTACCTGCTGGCTCAGGCCGGACCCGTGCATGGAAGTTGATTGGGAGATCGAGGTAGGCGGCGGCACTCCTGGGTGCGGCGCTCCAGTGATTGACGCGCTCTGGCCGGGATTTGTCGATCTGCGCCAGAATCCAGCGCGCATCGGGGAAATCGCGGAGACCGCGGCCTTCCCGCCGCTCGCCGGCCTGCTGCTTGTGCTCAACGGCCCCGCATCGCCGCTGTGGACCTCCAAGTGCGACCTTTGGGAGCCGGAGGCGGCCGAGTTGGCCGGTCCGGGTTCCCGCGAATCCGCGTCCTCCGTTCTGGCCTGCTATGTCGATCTGCTTCCGCTGGCGGGCCAGGTCTTTGCACAGTGGCAGCAAGCGGAGGCCTTTTGCCGGGAATGGGTGGCTCGCCTGGCCTCCGATCGGCTTCCGGAGTGCCGCGTTGAGCTGATCGTGCGCCAGGCCATCGCGGGTCAGGCTGAGGGCTTTGGAGTGACCGCTTACCTGAGCGCCACGGGCCAGGCCCGATCCACGGCCGCCGAGTCTCTGGCAGCCGCGCTGGACGCCTTTGCCGCCGCAATTCCTTCCGCCGCCGCTCCCGGAAAGGCCGCTTCAAAGTTACAATTGAAAAGCACGGGCGAGTAGCTCAATTGGATAGAGCACCGGCCTTCTAAGCCGGGGGTTGCAGGTTCAAGCCCTGCCTCGCCTACCATGTGTCTGGCAATCTTCTGAATTTTCAAGGAGATTGTCAAATGCATACCCTTGGAAGTTCTTTTAGAGCACCGGCCGAAATGCCCAAAAAGGGCCTTTTGGCCGTGTTTGCGGCGGTTCTGACTTGGCTCCTCTGGCCAGTGATCGGATGCCGTCACCCTCACACAACCCTGCCGTTCAACGATCAGCAAACCTGCCTGGATTGCGGATCGACCCGCCCGTACCTCTTCCACACAGACTTTGAGCACGCCGACGCCGGTATTTTTATCGGCAAATGGCAGAGACCTGTCCGCCCCCAGTCCGCCCACCGAGTGGCCGTGAACTCCGTCGCCCTGTCTCTGAAGGCGGTGCGGGGATGAAAACTCTCATAAAGACAAAACCCGAAATCCTTAAATCCATCGAATCCCACCTTGAGCGCACCACTTGGGGACGTGGCATCTACATCCCTGGCATGGTTGTGCCCGCCGCGCGCCCCGCGCAGATCAGAGCTGGTGCCCGAAAGCTCTATGACGTTCTCTCCGCCCAGATGCGCCGCGTGCAGAACCAGGTGGCGCTCTAATGGCCGGCCAAGCGTACATCACAGTCAAGATCGACATCGGCGAAGCCGCCCGGCGGGTCCTGCAAATAGAGATACACAACCGCCGCCAAGAGCTTCAAGCAATCCAATCTGCAGTGAACGATGCGGTCCAATCGCTTGAGCGCTTCGCTTATAGCTGTGGAGTTCTCGGTGAGGTTGAGTTGGTTTCCGGGCCGGAAGAGACGGCGGTGCAAGGATGAGACTTGCACACAGCCGCTCTACCCTTGGCGCGAATCCCCTGCACGGAAACCTGTTCAACCCCAACGAGACGCCGCAACTGTTCTGTGACGCACCGGCACAGGACGGGCAACGCCTCATCTCACAGCAAGCCCAGGTTGAGGCCGTCATGGCCGATGGATTCTGGCGCACCCTTCCCAACATCTGCACCGAACTCCGCCGCCGTCACCCTGGCAGCAAGCACGGGGAGGCGTCTATCAGTGCGCGCTTGCGGGATATGCGCCGGCGCGGATGGACGGTTGAACGCGAACGCACACGCCCAGGCAGTGGCCTCTATCAGTACCGCGCCGTCAAGATCGAGGCGGCCACATGCTAATGGTCTCCGAATCTCCGCGCGTGATCCGCACTCAAGACACATTCATCCGCACTTTCACCGGCAAGAGATTCTGGCCGCTCGATCCGAAGCCGGAAGAGGTGGACATTGAAGACATTGCCCACGCACTCTCTCTTGTCTGCCGGTTCACGGGTCACACTTACTGCTTTTACAGCGTGGCCGATCACAGCTTGCGCGTGAGCAAGCTGGCAGAACAGTTGACGATGGCAGAGCACGGCGCACTTTCACTCCGCGTGAAGGCTGCCCGCGAGATGGCTCTTTGGGGTCTGTTGCACGACGCCTCAGAGGCTTATCTCTGCGATGTGCCCAGCCCGCTCAAACGCGCGCCTGGCCTGGGACAGCTCTACAAGGGCTTTGAACGCAAGCTCATGGAAGTGATTGCGGATCGGTTCAACCTATCACCGCACGAGCCGGCCGTGGTGAAAGATGCGGATCGCATCCTGCTCAAGACGGAGATGCGGGATTTGATGAATGCAACAGAGGGCTTTTCGTTGGATTGGGATTATGCCGGCTATTCCCCTCTGCCTGAAACCATCTTTCCGCTCGACCCGCAACACGCCGAGGTGGAATTCCTGCGCCGCTTCAACGCCCTCAATACGGCGCGCTTGGCGGAGCGCCTCGCTGAAACACCCTCACCCAGAAAGGCCAGCTAACCATGTACCTCCGCGTCGATTTGAAGACTTGCGAGGCTTGCGGCTCATTGTTTTGCCGGCCTGAAACCCAGCAGAACTGCTACTGCGCGCACTGCACTGAGTTGCTGAAAAACTTCCCGACGCCGGAGAGCCGCAAGCGCCGTGGCCGGCCGTCCCACAAAGTCAAAATGACCCGCATGGAGGTTGATGCGTGAAACATAAGAAAGCCAAGCCCGTGGAAGAGCCAAAAGAGATTGAGCTGTACTTCCTCCGCGCCCACACGCACGGCCTGTTACGGCGTTATCTCTACAGCTCATTCCAACCTTGCCGCATCGGCTCCGTGTTGCGTGATCCGGTGGGCCGGGGATGGGTTTCAAGCCGGCCTATCTGCACTTTTGAAGATGCAATGCTCTTTGTGTTTGACATGGAGAAGTGCATCAAGTCCCTGCCCTCGCTGGACAGAGACATCCTCACCCGCACCGTGCTCCAGGAGTACACGCAAGCCGAAGCCGCCGTGTTGCTAGGCATGAGCGCGCGCGCGATGTCTTACAAGTTCGCAGCGGCCATGGACCGCCTCACGCGCAAGCTGATCTAGGCCGAGTTGCTGGTCCTGCCCAGCGCCGCATAACTCAACCCTCTACCAAGAAAGAAGGCGTCATGTCATTCGTACTTCACTGGCCGCAATTGACCTATCTAGCTATCACAGTTGTGGGGCTGAGCATTTACGCCGCGCGCCACGGACAACCGCGCAAAGACAAATACAACGTTGGCACCTCGTTGATTGCGGTGGTAATCGTCTTGACCATCCTGTATTTTGGCGGTTTCTTTCGCCAGTAAATCGCGGTGCTGTACTTCACCCTCAACCCATGAAAGGGAACCATGACAACAGCAGTAAGTACCGAGTTAGCGGCGAAGAAACCGGAAGCACCGGAAGCCGCGCCGATGAAAGCGGCCATCACACTGAGCAATCTGAAACAGGCGCTCAAGATTGTGGGCATGGCCATCGAGCGCACGGCCACCATACCGATTCTGCAATGCGTGCGCATGGAGCAGATACCAGACGGCCTCGCCCTCGAAGCAACAACCCTTGATGTGTATATTCGCGCGGTTGTGAAAGAGTTGGGCGGACCCGAAAAGCCGGTTGTGATTCCGGCGGAGAAGTTCACCGCATGGACCAAGCTCCTGGCCGGTGAGGATGTGAAGATCAGCGCCACGGACCGCCGCGCCACGATGCAATGCGGACGTTCCCGCGCAGTGCTCCCCGTGATGCCGGCGGCAAGCTGGCCCAGCAACGAAGTGTACGGGATGAAGGCCGAGGGTATCACGCTTACCCAGGGTGATTTTGCCCGCGCTCTGCGCTTTGTCATGATCGCTGTGAGCCAGGAGGAATCGCGCTACACGCTCAACGGCGTGCTACTGCAAGGCGACGGTGAGCGGTTGCGCCTTGTGGCCACGGACGGCCACCGCCTGATGGCCTACACGCTGCCATGCACAGAGAAAATCACCCTGCTACTGCCCAGCCGGTTCATCAAGGCCCTGTTGCCGCTGCTCAACGATGAAGACGGCGGCGTCGATCTGTGCTTTAGCGACCGGATGATTCTCTCCAGCATTGACGCGGACATGCGGGTCTATGTGGCCTCAACCAAACTGACCGGACAGTTTCCCAATTGGGAAGCGGTGATGCCCAGCGGCAAGCGCACGGAAATCACCGTCAACGCCAAAGAGATGCTGGCCAGCCTTGAGCGGTGCGGGCTGCTCAGCGATGAACGCTCGGGATGCGTGAGGCTCACGTTTGATGAGCAGATCACGATTGAGGCGTCGAGTTCGCAGAGTGGAGAAGCCACGGAAACGGTGGACTGCAAAGGGCGTCCGAATGAAAAGCTCTACATCGGCGTCAACGGCGCGTATCTGACCGATCTAGTCAAGCGGCTCGACGGCGAAATCACCATCTCTCTCCCGGACACGAATCAATCGCCACTGCTCATCAAAGCAGCCCCGCATGAAGGCGAAACGCTGGGCTACGTTGTGATGCCCATGAGGGTGTGACAGATGCCCTGGGCGAAAGGTAACTACAAGGGCCGTGCGGTGACTGTACCGGCGGCCCACGGAACGGCAACGCGTTACCGGACGGGTTGCCGGTGTGATGGATGCCGGAGATCCTACGCGGCCGTACAGCGCGACCGCCGCGCCCGCGTGAAACGCAACGAATGCGATTGGACAGTGAGCGCGGATATGGCACGGGAACACTTGATTGAGTTACGCGAGAGCGGCGTGGGCAAGCGCGCGGTGATGGACTGCACGGGCATCTCGGATGTTGTGCTCATGGAGATACGCAACGGCAAGCGCCAGCGTATTCGCCAGAGCACGGAAGAGAAGATCATGCGTGTTACCGAGGATGCCCGCTCCGGCGGCGCGCTGGTAAGTGGAAAGCCCTCCACCTGGCTGATTGATGAGCTGATCGGCCATGGCTACACGATGGCACAGTTGGCCACGCACATGGGCTATACAGACAAGCGTCTCCAGTTCTACGGGCATAAGTATGTGACCGCGACGAATGCAATGCGGATAGAGAAAATGCACAAGGTTCTGATGCGCGAAAAGCCGGAGAGCGAGACGCGTGTAGACCGCATGATGAGGCTCGCGGCACATCGGAGGGTGGCGTAATGGCAAATTCATGGCTCCGCCTGTGGCACGACATGCCCAACGATCCGAAGTGGAGAACGATTGCAAAGGCGAGTGGGCAGCCCATACCCACGGTGATTTCTGTCTACGTTCACCTGTTAGTCGAGGCATCTGCGAACGCCAACGAACGCGGGCGAACGCAACCGAACGCGGAGGATTTAGCTTCCGCACTCGATGTGGAAATAGAAAGCGTTGCGGCGGTTTTGACCGCAATGGAAGGCCGCGTACTCGATCATGGAATGCTCTCCGGATGGAAGCACCGCCAACCCGAGAAAGAGGACGGAAGTGCAGACAGGGCAAGGGCTTGGCGCGAAAAGCAGAAAGAGCTTAAAACCTCTACGAACGAAAACGAACGCGACCGAACGCCTGCGAACACAGATAAAGAAAAAGAGAAAGATAAAGAGAAGAAGAGACAAGAAACAACAGGCGCTCCGCTTTTTGTGTTGCCGGATTGGATTTCTTGTGAGGTCTGGAAGGACTTCGAGGAAATGCGCCGCAAGATCAAAGCGCCGCTCACAGACCGAGCCCGGCAGAACCTAGTGGCGGAGCTGATCCAGATCGAAGCAACGGGCCAACACGCGGAAGACGTGCTCAACCAAAGCATCACGAACAGTTGGCGCGGAGTATTCCCAATCAAGACAGACGGGGGCAGCAATGGACGTGGAGGCGGCAGTTACGGCAATCGTGGCCAGGCAAGAACCAACGGCAATCTCGAAGCCGCTCGATCCGCAGCGGAGGCTATCGCTGGTCAAGGTCATGACTGGGTTGGCGGAGGCCCGGCAAGCATCCGTGAGCGCGGAGACGTTGAAGCTGTACAGCGCTCATCTCTGTGACTTTGATTCCGGCGACGTGCGAGATGTTGTGCGCGCGCTGGCCATGCGCAAGCGCGCTGAGGGCGAGACCGCTTTCCCCGCCCTGGGCGATTTGGTAGAGCCGTTGGAACGGAAGCGGGAACGCCGCCGGGAAGAGAACAAGCGGGCCGGCCAAAGGCAAGCGGAGATTGTGGAGTTTTGGCGCATGGTCCCCGGATGGATGGAAATCACCGGCCAAAGTGAATCGGAAATTTTAGAGCGTTGGCCCAGCTTCAAGGGCACGAAACCGAGGGTGTGATGGCAGAGCAATCGCAGTTAGACGTGAGCAGATGGCAAGCGGCAACGCGCGGGTTTCAGTACACCCCGGCGCTGTGGTTTTTCTTTCGCATGATCGAGGTTGCGTTCCTTGACGCGCGCACGATCTACCCGGCCAGTGCGCCAGGGCAGAGGACAGAAGCCGCGCCATGTGCGCCGCCGCCGCTGTTGAGCGGGATGGCCGTGCCCATGGTTGTTTCCGATGACGAACCGTTGCCGGCATCGGCGTTGAAGTATCCCGGCCGGCCCACGGATGAGGCGTTGCTTGCACGCGATTGGATTGCACGCTCCGAGGCCGCGCCGACGTGGGTGTATGCGTTCGGTGCATCGCATGAGTTCTTGAGCTTTCCGGAGTGTTGCCAGATATTAGGGCTCGATCCGGATGTGGAGAGAGCAGCCTTGCTGGAAGTGATTGACAAGGCTGTAGACAGTGACAATGACGAAGCCTGGGCGCGCTTGGATGAGCTGAGCACGCGTGAGCCTCAAGACGACGTGGAGCCGCTGTTCGATGCTCCTCGGGTTGTGCCGGCGCTGGATCAACTGGCGTTGTTCGCGTAAGGGAGAACGATGAAAGAACGTCCCATCTTATTCAGCGGCCCGATGGTCCGCGCATTCCTTGAAGATCGCAAGACGAACACGCGGCGAGTCATCAACTTTGACACGGTAGGCAACAGAGAACAAAGCCGCAATTGCTTTGGACCGGACGGATACGACACAGTGGGTGAAAAAAGCATCATTCGTGTCCCGTGGACGGTTGAAAGTTTGAAGCATCTTCTTGTCTGTCCATTCGGAGAAGTAGGCGACCGGCTGTGGGTGAAAGAAACATACTTCGCGTGGCGCTGCAAAACCTACACGTCAGAGGGAATGACCGAAGGCCCCGAACAGTGCGTGTATGCCGCAGACGGCGGAACGTTGCTCAATGGTGCGAAATGGCGTCCGTCGATTTTCATGTTCCGCAGGTTTTCTCGCATCACGCTTGAGATTACCGATGCGCGGGTGCAACGGTTGCAGGAAATCACAGAGGAAGATGCACAGGCTGAGGGCGCTCTATTCCATGACGGCGGCGGCATCGGTCACAGCGGATGGAGGCATGACATCAACCACGGCTTTGTGTACGGAAATGCCCGCACTTCATTTGCCAAGCTGTGGGATTCTCTCAACGCGAAACGCGGATTTGGATGGAACGAAAACCCGTGGCTATGGGCGTTGACCTTGCGCCGCGTGAAAGAGGGTGCGTGATGGGTGAAGTTACGAAAATTGCGTGGTGCGATCACACGTTCAATCCGTGGATCGGCTGCACGCGTGTTTCGCCTGGCTGCCAGCACTGCTACGCCGAAACGCAGAACAACTTTCACAAGTGGAATGGCGGCGCATGGGGGCCTGGCACAGAGCGGCGCATAACAAGCGACGGCAATTGGGCACAGCTCCGCAAGTGGGACCGCAAGGCGGTGTTAGATAGAGTGCGCCGCCGCGTATTTGTGGCCTCACTGGCCGACGTGTTTGACGCGGAGGCTCCGCTTGATACGCGTGAGCGGCTTTGGCTTGAGATTGAAAGTTGCGCTCATGGGCTGGATTTCTTATTGCTCACGAAACGGCCGGAGAATTGGAGCAAGTATCTGCCCGCGCATTGGCTCTCCGATTGGCCCGCGCATGTGCGGCTGGGATTCACCGCTGAGGATCAGACGCGGTGGGAAGAGCGTGCGAAGATCGCTCTTGACTTTCGGTTGACGGTGCGGAACTGCCTGCCGTTCTTTGTGAGCTGTGAACCGCTGGTCGGTGAAATCGATCTTCAGTTGGTTCAATTGCCAGGGCCTAACCAACTCGCCGGCCATGATTGCGCGGTGGATTTGACCACGGCGCGTATCAATGAGCGCCCAATGATCGGATGGGTGATTGTGGGCGGCGAGAGCGGCCACGATGCACGCCAGATGCAAGCGGATTGGGCGCGGCGGGTGAGGGATCAATGCACCCATGCCGGCGTGCCGTTCTTTTTCAAGCAATGGGGCGAATGGATGCCAACCACCGATCCCAGCATTGCCAAGGCACGCGGAATCCCACTTGAGCGGTGCATGAGCTACGTCGGCAAAAAAGCGGCCGGCAACCTGCTTGATGGCCGTGAGTGGATAGAGTTCCCGGCTTAATCCCGTAGCGTCCGACCAACTCGGCAAACAGGCCCGGCTCCGGCTGGGCCTGTTCTTTTGGCGTGGTGATCCCGGTTGGGCTCGAACCAACAACCCTCAGCTTAGAAGGCTGATGCTCTATCCATTGAGCTACGGGACCGCCGTTTTCAGTCTACCCGAACCGTGACTTGCCTTCATTCGGGAATTTTCTCTACCTAGAAATGGACAGCCTTAGAAAATAAAGGCTTTCTTGCGCGGTTTCGGGATTTGGTTACCACAATGGCTACCAGAGATGAAAAACACCCTTACAGTTGCCCGAATCCGCGCATTGGAGCCTCAAGCGAGGCATTACAAGGTCACAGACGGGCGCGGCCTGGCTTTGGAGGTGCGACCAAGCGGCCGAAAGACATGGCGCTTGCGCTACACGCTCCGCAGACAGCGCACAGAGATAAACCTGGGCCGATTCCCCCACCTCAGCCTTGCGGACGCACGACAGAGGCGCGACGTGCTGTTATCGGGCATCTCCGAGGGAACGTCTCCCGCCGAACAGCGCCGCAAGGAAAAACTTGCGGAAGAGCGGGGAGAAACCGTTAAAGCGTTTGGCGAGAAGTATTTGACCGGGCACGTACAGCGCCGGCGGCGGGATATTGCTCCCATGCGCCGGTATTTGGAGCGGGATGTGTATCCGGTGATCGGCACACGGGCAATCGGCTCGATCCACACGGACGATGTGCGGGAGCTGATCTTCAAGCGCGTGGAAGACGGCAAACCGCAAAGCGCGCTGGCTATCCGTAACTTACTGAAAAGATTGTGGGATTATGCGCTTGTGCGAGGCGTTGCGGACAAGAATCCGTTGGCGGCGATCCCGGCGAAGTTTGTGGCGGAGATGAGTGAGCGCAATCGTTCGCTCAAGCCGGCGGAGATTGCGGCGTTTCTCAAGGCATTCGATTTGGCGCGGATTCGCGCTGATCTGAAAGCGGCTTTGTGGTTCATTCTGTTGACGTTGACCCGCAAAGGCGAAGCACGGCGCGCACGCTGGGATGAGTTCGATTTGGACAAGGCGGAATGGGCCTTGCCAGAAGCGCACAGCAAGACAGACACGCCGCTTGTGATCCCATTGAGCCGGCAAGCTGTGGAGTTGCTGAGAGCACAGCGCCAACGGCATCCGCGCGCAAGCGTTGTGTTTCCCATGCGCAGTGCGGATCACACACCGATTGCAGCCAGCACACTCAACCGTGCATTGAGCCGTATCCCTGTGAAGATAGAACACTTTACAGTGCATGACTTACGACGCACAGCAGCCACCAACCTGAGTGAGCAAGAGTACAACACCGATGTGATTGAGAAGGCGCTCAATCACAAGCTCAAGGGCGTTCGCGGCGTGTACAACCGTGCCCAATATGCCAAACAAAGAGCCGAGATGCTGCAAGCCTGGGCCGATTGGCTAGACAAGTTGAAGAATTAGCGCGGTTTCGGAGCGCACGGGTAAGACAGAGATAGAGGGCGTCTGCGGGATGGGCACAGCTTGAGGGCTGTGGGTGATGTCTGCCAACCCCGTATATCCATGATCCCACACGGGCCAGACGCTTACTCTTTGGAGGACTATCGACGGTAAGCCTTTGATACTCAACACGATGTGAGTTGAGCAACAGATGGGCCTCAGCCGCTCTCGGGCGCGCGGGTCCTTCCCCCGTGTGGCCCGCTGAGGGTGACGCATGGCCCCACGTGTGCCCTAGCGCCAGGGATTTTTAACCTCATTTCCGTTTCCGTGCCTATGCCTAAGCCTGAAAACCCGCGCAATTACTCCGCCTTGCCCGTTTCGGACGTTGCGGAGTTGCTTGGAGTCACTGACCGGCAAGTCCGCAACTGGATCAAAGACAAAGGCTTACAGTCCAAGAGCGATCCGCGCGGCCTGATGCTTGACTGGCCCACCACGCTCAGGTGGTACGTGACCTATCAAGCGGACAAAAACGGCGGAAACGGCGGAAATCGCCGCCCGAATCCCGGCCAGGATGGTTCCGAATTGCCTTCCGAGACGCTGGAAGAGGCGATTTTGCGGAAAACCATGGCCGAAGCGGACCTGAAAGAGCTTCAACTTGCCCGCGAACAGGGTCAGATTGTCGCCATTACCGATCTGGAGCGCGTTCTTGCCAACTCCAACCGCTCCATTCAAACCCAAGTCCTCGCCCTGCCCGCCGGCCTCGCTCCCCAGCTCATCGGCATGGATGATCGTCAGAAGATTTTCAACCTGATCGACCGGAGTTGCCGTTCGCTGCTCAGCAACCTGGCCAACATCGATGCCATCCGCCAGGCCCGCGCCCAGGAGCCGGAATCGGAAGAGGAATGATCCGGCCCCGCCAGCCCTACCAAACCAGCCCCGAGGGTATGGCCGCCACGGGCCGCGCTTTCAACAAGGCGCACAAGATGTTCTTGCCGCCCGCGCCCCTCACCCTCTCCCAATGGGCGGATGAGTACGCCCACATTCCCAAGGAAAACTCCGCTGCTCCCGGTAAGTTCCACACCTCCACGCTGGAGTATCAGCGCGGCATCATGGACGCCATCACCGATCAGGACACCGAGACGGTTGTTTTGATGCTGGCCGCGCAGTCCGGCAAAACGCAGTGCGCCAACCTCAACCCCATCGGCTACTACAGCCATTGGGAGCCGTCGCCGATCCTGTGCGTGCAGCCCACCCTGGCCGAGGCGGAAAAGTTCTCCAAGAACCGCATCGCCAAGATGATCCGCGATACGCCCGTGCTCCGCGAACTGTTTCCCTCGCCGCGCTCACGAGACTCCGGCAATACTCTGCTCAACAAGGAATTCCCCGGCGGCGTCCTTGTCATCGTCGGCGCGAACTCTCCGCTGGGCCTGCGCGGCCTTCCCGCTCGCGTCATCCTCATGGATGAGGTGGACGGATACGAGGAATCCGCCGGCACGGAAGGCGACCCGGTTGACCTTGCGAAAAAGCGATCCACTAAGTTTTGGAATCGCAAGATCGTCCTTACCTCAACGCCCCACATCAAGAACCTATCCCGCATCGAGCGGGCCTTTGACTCCAGCGACAAACGGTACTACTACGTGCCGTGCCCGCAATGCGGTGAGATGCAAAAGCTGGAGTGGCCGCGCCTCAAATGGAAAACCGAAGACATCGCCGTGAACTCACGGCCGCGCGTGGTCGATTGGTACTACGTCTGTGTCAACGGTTGTGAAATCCGCGAACGCTCCAAGCATGAGATGATCCGCAGCGGATCGTGGCGCGCCACCGCCGTGAGTCACGACGGCAAGACAGCCGGCTTCCATCTCAATGCGCTCTACGGCGTGGTCGATTGGTTGAACCTCATCCAGGAATGGCTCGAAGCACAGACATCTCTTGAGCGGATGAAGGTCTTTGTGAACACGAACCTCGCGGAGACATGGGAGATTCGTGGCACCGGCGCGAACATGACAGAGCTGGAAAAGCGCCCGCGCTTTGCACGCGAACCGCTTCCCTCCGGAGTTCTGTGGCTCACCGCCGGCGTGGATACTCAGGACAATCGCCTGGAATCTACGGTGTGGGGATGGGGCCTAGACGATGAACGCTGGGCCATCGAACACAAGGTATTCCCCGGCGACACATCGTTGCCCGAAACCGATCCGGCCAGCCCGTGGGCCGCGCTCCGTGAGTACCTGTTGGAAGATTGGGAACACGCCCTGGGCGTGACGATGCGCATCTCTACCGCGCTCATTGACTCCGCCGGCCACGCCACGGAACGGGTGTACGCGTTCACGCGCAAAAACGAGTTGCGCCGCTGGCACGCCATTGTAGGCCGCGCCGGCATCGGCAAGCCCTTGATTAGCTCCGGGAACCGCGTCGGCCCATATAAAACGCTGGTCTACACCGTGGGCACAGACACCGCCAAGGAAGATGTATTCACATCGTTGCGCGTCCACAATCCCGGTTCGCAATATACCCATTTCAGCGATGCGCTCGATGCTGAGTATTTCCGTCAACTCACTGCGGAAAAGTTCGTCATCACCAAAAAAGACTTTCAGACCGTTGGTAATTGGGTAAAAACCGGCGAACGCAATGAGGCTCTCGATTGCGCCGTCTACGCCCGCGCCGCTGTCTCCGTACGCCGCCCCGCCTTCCGCAAGATCGCTCGTAGTCTCTTCCGCGCGGCGGAAAAGATTCGCCTGGAGCGCGAGGCCGCCGGTATGCCGGCTCCCGCGCCAACCGAGGAATACATCGGATCGGATGGGGAATCAGTCGCAAGCGAAACGCCGTCCGATTGGGCACAGAAGACAGCCGATACGGCTGTGAAGTTGGCAGCGGTGCTCACCCAGGCAACGAAACCCGCGCCCGCGCGCCGCCGCTCTTCCGCCGCATCCCGGCTCCGCAACTTTGGCCGTACCCTCTAAAAAGAAATCACTCGGTATCGTGCTCGCCGTCACATATCGAGCTATGATTGCATAGTACGATACAAACAGATCAGAAAGGGGTCAAAGATGAGGTCTGAAACGTTACGGAAACTAGCACACGGAGGAAACGTTCGGCTTGTCTCCGCACTTGAGACGATGGACGCATATCGCAGACTCGCAGAGAAAGCCCTTGCGAAGGATGATTTCCTGGAAGCCCGAAAATACTATTCCGCTCTGTCTGAGCACGCTAGCGGCGTTTCAACACGGCTTTATCATCTTCAAAACAGACAAAACCGCGTGTCGGAATCGGAAGCGTGACATGAAAGACAAGATCACAGAACAGCAATACCTCGATTTTCAAGCCGCGTTCGATTTCTTCAACGCTCAGCTCTTTGCGGACACGCTCCCTCAAGTGCTGGTCACCTTGCAGCGTCACGCCAAGGCGCGCGGGTACTTCGCGCCGGAACGCTTCCACGGACGCGGCAACAAGGTTACCATCCATGAAATTGCCCTCAACCCCGATTGCTTCTGTGATGAGACAGACGAGCGCATTCTCTCTACCCTGGCGCATGAGATGGCTCACCTTTGGCAGCAAGCCCACGGCCGCGCGCCGCGCCGCTGCTATCACGACCGCGAGTGGGCGGGGAAGATGAAAGCTATTGGCTTGCAGCCCACCACGACGGGCGGTCCCGATGGCAAAGAGACAGGCCAGCACGTCACCCACTTTGTTGTGAAGGATGGCCCCTACGCCCGCGCCTATGCCAAGCTCAAGGCCAAGGGCCTCAAGCTCCGCTGGGAGTCACCCGCGCCCATGGCCGCCGAGGCCAAGGCCAAGAACGAAAGCAAGACAAAGTTCACCTGCCCATCGTGCGAACAGAACGCCTGGGCCAAGCCGGATGCCGTGCTGATCTGCGGCAACTGTTTTGAAGATGATCCCAGCGACCCGCAAACCATGCTGGCCAACGTAGCGTGAAAGTGAGGCGATGAAATGCAAGGACAGTTGCGAGCACGGATCGATTACGACGAACAGGAGAGAGTGTTTGTCGTAATCGAGAATGAAGACGGCACAGAGTTCGATGGCGAAGTTGGAACCATTTCTTTCTTTAGTCCCATCGGCTACCCAGGTGCTCTGAGTGGTGCGTACATAGAAACCACGATCAACGGCAAAGAAATGACTATTCCGGCCTATATAGTTCCTTAAAAGCTCTAAATTCGCGCTAAATCGCCAAGGTTGCCCATAGTCAAGTTATGGGCAACTTACTCAATCCAGCTACGCCGATCAACCAATTCTATGATTCCGATATTCCGCTGGAGCCCACCGACCTCCGCGCCGGCGATTCATGGAATTGGATGCGCGTGTTCCCCGATTTCCCCAGCGGACTCTACCAGCTCAAGTACATCCTCAACAGCGCGAACAACCGCTTTGTGATCGATGGAACGCTGGCCACGAACCCGCCCATTACCGCCGATAGCGACGGTCAATCCTTCGACATTCAAGCTCCCGCAACGCTCACCAACGGATGCCCGGCCGATACCTATCAGCTTGCGGCCATCCTGTTGGGCATTGCGGGCACCACGGCGGCCGGTGAGCAAGTCACCTTGCCGTTGCAAGACGTGTGCGTGTCGCCGAACCTGGCCGCCGCCACCGGCCCCGTGGATACGCGCTCCAACGTCAAGAAAAATCTTGACGCCGTTGAAGCGTGTCTCTTGGGCAACACCGACCCCAGCGTCTCTGAGTACATGATTAACGGCCGCCAACTCCGCCGTTTCCCCCGCGCCGACCTCATCAAAGAGCGTTCATTCTGGCGTGCTCAATACAAATCCGAACTCCGCGCCAAGGGTGAGTATGCCCCGCGCCGCGTAATAGGTTTCCGCTTCACAACGAGTCTGTAAGGGAGCCGCATGGCACACGTTGACATCATCAATCGCAGCATCGTTTCCCGCTTCCGTGGCGCTATCGATGTGTTCCTTGGCAAGCGTTCGCTCACTTCCGATTCAACCCTGGCGCAACTCGGCGGTTCCAACGGATACTCCGGCTTCCAGGCTGCAAAGCAGAACCGGATGAGCGTTGATTGGCCCTCCGCATCGCGCTCCGCCGACCAGGACTTAATGGTCGATCTGCGCAAGCTCCGCGCCCGCGCCCGCGATCAGGCCATCAATTCGCCTATTGCTTCCCGGTTCCTGGGCATGGTGCGCGCCAACGTTGCCGGCCGCCACGGCGTCAAGCTGGCGTTCAAGGTTGCCCAGGTACGCAAGAGCAAACAGAGCAACGGCCTTGATGAAAAGGCCAATGAGGAGTTGCGCCGCGCGTGGCGTGAGTGGGGCAAGAAAGGTTCTTGCACCGTCTGTGGCCGCTACTCATGGCGCGAGGTGCAACGGCTCGTTACGGAGAACACTGCGCGCGATGGAGAGCAGCTTATCCGCAAAGTCTACGTGCCCAAAACCGTCAACCCGTTCGGCTTTCAAATCCAACTCATCGACGCCGATCAGCTTGACGACAATTACAACCTCATGGGCGCGGCCGGCGGAACACAGATACGCATGGGCGTTGAGGTGGATCAATACCAGCGTCCGATGGCCTATCACATGTTTCAGGGCAACCCGTACGAAGCCTCGTTCGGCAGCTCCAACCGCCAGCGCGTTCCCGCCGATCAAATCATTCATTGGATCGTGGCGCATCGCACCGGCCAGACGCGCGGTTACCCGTGGATGGCCTCCGGCATGGGACAGTTGCGGATGCTTGACGGATATTTTGGAGCGGAGTTGGCCGCCGCCCGCATCGGCGCTTCGATCCTCATGTCCATCGAGACAGCCAAGGACGCCGATCCCGACGCCGATGAAATCGAAGGCGACGGCATCAATGCCGATGGCTCCAAGGCTATCGACATCGGCATGGGGAGCGCCCTCGACCTCACGGGCACCGGAGCCACGCTCAACAATCACACGCCCACCCATCCCACCAACGCCTTTGACCCGTTCGTCAAGCAATCCGGCCGGCTCATCGCATCTGGATTCAACGTCCCTTATCACTCGCTGTTCAACGATCTAAGCGGCGTCAATTACAGCTCCGCGCGCATCGGCGAGATGGAGGTACGTGAGTTTTGGATGGAGATGCAGACCTCGTTTATCGACAACGTCACAGAGCCTATCTACGATGCGTGGCTCGGCGCTGGTCTCCTCAATCAAGCCATCGCCCTGCCCTTTGCGGATCGCAAGCGGTTCTGCGGTGAGTTCATCAAGTGGGAGCCGCGCCGCTGGCCGTGGATCGATCCGCTCAAGGATGTACAGGCCAACACCTTGCTCGTGCAAAACGGATTTGAGACGCATGAAAGCATCCTCAACAGCGTGGGCCGTGACTTGGAAGAAACCTACACGTCACTGGCGCGTGAGCAGGAACTTGCGGACGACTTAGGCATCGCGCTTGGCACCGATATTCGCGGCCAGGGTACAAGCGAAATCAACAACGAAGATGAGACGCCGGAAGATGCCACCGGCGAGGCCCCGAAAGAGGAAGACGAAAAGCCCACGTCGCCCGCAAAACCCGCCAAGCCAAAGCCCGGCGCAAAGCCCGCGCCCGGCAAACCAAAAGTGAAACCCGGCCGCAGTCTCACGCGCGGGATGCACCCGGCGAACGCGGCTCTGTGGGACTTGACGAAAGAGGAAAACGAATGAAGAGCTTGCTACGAATTGCAGCCATTACCCTCGCAATGCTTGCCGGAATCGCATCGCTCTCCGCGCAGACCGTGAAGACTGTACCCTGTTCGTCTTTGGTTGCCGGTACGCAAGGCACGGTCACTGTGACCGCCTCCGACCTTGGCGGCTTGACGCCTCTCACGGGCATTGTGTCCTTTCAGCCGACGTTGGCGAATGGTGTAGCAGCCAGTTACCAGATGCCGAATGGCGGCCAGTCTATCTCTCTAGCCTGCACAACCTACGCTGTGGCGGGCGTATTTTCAATCACCCTTCCCGATGTCACGTTGACTACGCCTCCGGACCTCTGTTTCAAGGTAACCGCTCAGCTCAACGGCGCACAGGCTCTTGGGCCGGGATATTCATGCGTTCAACCTCATGGCACAGCAACGTCGCCAACCGATTGGTGCCAGGCCGGCGTATGCAACTTCGATAACTACATCCCCGTGCTGACTCTTCCGCAAACCAGCTTTCCCGGCTTGCCTGGGCCGCCAGACATGATCGGCATGTGGAATTCGATGGTAAGCAATAACATCACCGCCGGTGGTCACATCACGCCCGTTGCGCTTACGGATGCGGCGGTAGTCACCTGGAGCGCCACGAATCCCAACCTCAACGAGGCAACGTTGCCGCTCTACACTTTGGCTGGTCCACCGACCAACTGCGGCGCTGCTCCGCTCACATCGTGCCTGCCGACCGCAGACGGTCTCACTGCGCGCACCATCAATCTCACAGGCATGGTGGCCGGCGGGCGTTACATGCTCATCCTCAATGCCATGGGCGAGGCCGCCGGTGCGCAGACCGTCACTCTCGGATCAGGCTGCACCTGGCAATGGACGCCGGGGAATGTGTCGATGTCCGGAAATAGCTTTGTCATTCCCGTCTGGGTTAATTTCAGCACTCTTGTGGTGTGGAGTTATGACGGCACGACTTGCGCCGGCACTGTGGTTGACTAACCCACCGCATCGTGGTTTCGATGCCTCAACCCATTCCCAAGGAGAGAATATGAAATTGAAATTTGCGGTTTTCGGTTTGGTCTGTGCATGCGCGCTGGCGCTGGCCGTTTCATTCTGTGGAGCGCAGAGCACAGTGCAAACCCCAATCGCCTACGACATGAACGGACATCCGATCTATGGCGGCGCTGATTGCGTTTCCAAGACAGCTCCGGCAGTTTGTTCCAACTATCTCACCGGCTCCGTGGTTGTGGCCGCCGGTGCCACCACGGTTGTGGTCAACGATTCAAGCGTTGCCTCCGGATCGCACATCATCGTGCAGGAAGACTCCTCGCTGGGTGCAACCTTGGGCGTTACCTGCAATGTGACCCCGGCCACCGCGCCGCCCACCGTCTCCGCGCGCGTCATCGGTACCAGCTTCACCATCACTACGACCGCGCCTACCACCAACCCTCGCTGTTTCAGCTTCCACCTGTTCAGCTAAGTCGAAAGAGCGTCAATGACTCCGTACTATGAGCACGCGGGCATCACTATCTATTGCGGGGATTGTCGCGAGGTGTTAGGGGGGGGCAGCATAAAAGCTGCCCTCCTCTGCACCGATCCGCCGTACGGCATCGGCGCGGCGCGACATAAGTTTGGCGGCCACGGCGTCAAGCAACATCACACTGGCCTGGCGGCCGGAAAGATGATTGCAAAACGCGATTACGGCGACGGCGGTTGGGACGATGCTCCGCCCGATGCGGAGCTGATGGACCTCATCCGCTCATGCGCGCCGTACCAGATCATCTTTGGCGGCAATTACTTTCAACTCCCACCCTCCAAGTGCTGGCTGGTGTGGGATAAGTTGCGCGGCAATACAGACTTTGCCGATTGCGAACTGGCTTGGACCAATCTCAACAAGGCCGTGCGCCGCATCGCCTATCGATGGAATGGGTTTCTTGTGCAGCCCGGTTGCAAGGATGTGCGCACCCATCCCACACAGAAACCGCAAGACGTGATGCGCTGGGCCATCCTGCAAGCGCCCGGCACGTGTAAGTCCGTGATCGATCCATTCATGGGCAGTGGCACCACGTTGGAAGCTGCCAAGGCCCTGGGCTTGTCTGCCATCGGCATCGAGCGCGAGGAGCGTTACTGCGAGATTGCGGCACAGCGGCTCTCGCAAGAAATGCTTATCACCATCTGAAATTGGCGGGCTTTCTTCAAAGCAAGGCAAGGTTGAACTATGAGCACTGAAAAGAAAGCACCATCCTCATTTCCGGTACAGTATCGCGCCGCCAAAATCGACGCTACGCCGAAAGATGGGGAACGGTTGTCGGGTGCCGATCCGGGCCGCTTCCGGTTCGCGGTGTCGAGTGAAGAGCCGTATCTGCGGAACTATTGGTCGGGACCGGGCAATGAGATTTTGCAGCACGACAAAAAATGCATTCGCACCGGGCGTCTCGACTCCGGCCAGGTGCCCAACAATTTCAATCACGATCCCAATAAGCAGCTTGGCGTGGTGGATAAGTACGAAATCAAAGATGGCCGCATGACCGTAGAGGGTCCATTCAGCCGCTCTGTTTTCGCGCAGGAAAAACGCCAGGATTACGACGACAAAATTCTCACCTCCGCATCCATCGGTTACCGCGTTCACAAGATGGTCCGCACCGAGGATGAGGACAACCCCGATGCGCCCGACGAATGCCGCGTAACCGATTGGGAGCCGCTCGACGCATCCCTTGTCACTGTGCCCGCCGATCCCACCGTAGGCGCGGGACGCTCCGCCAAAGAAGACGAGGAGTTTCCCGTCGAAATTGAAACGGTATTGCGGCGTAGCGCGGTTCCCGCGCCCGCTGCTCAACCTGCAATCGAAGTGCAACCGAAACAGGAGAGAACCATGGCCGAAACGGCTGAGAAAACCGCAGCGGAACTCGAGCTTGCGCGGCGCAATGACATCATGGCCGTTGCGACCGATCCCGATTACCGCAAGTACGTCACCATCGACGATGCACAGAAAGCCATCGGCGAAAACACCTCTGCGGAGAAATTCCGCGAGGCACTCTGGCGCAAAGTTGTTGCCGAGAACGATGTCACCAAGGTGGGCACCGCCGGTACGAATCTCTTCAAAGAGATGGACAAGAGCGACCAGAATCGCTTTAGCCTCTTCCGCATGATTCGCGGGCAGGTCAACCAGATGTCTCCCGGCAAGTTCTCAAAGGCGACCAGCGATGCCCGCCTGGAGATGGAATACAGTGACGAGCTGAAAAAGCGGATCGGGATCGATACGGATGGCGTTCTGTTTCCTGACACCCTTTCAATGCGCGCCCTGGGTACGCAGACCATTGGCTCCGGTGCCGGCCAGCTCGGGTTGACTGGTGAACCCGGCGCGCTCATGACCGTTACGCGCCCCGAGGTGATTGAGTTGCTGCGCAACCGGCCATTCATTGAGAAGCTGGGCGCGCGGCGCATGGGCGGCTTGCAGGGCGTTGTCAAGTTGCCCCGTCAGTCCGGGCCTGGCACTGCTCAGTGGGTCGGTGAAGGCGCGGCGACGAATCCTGCCGATCTCGCGATGGACTCGATTTCTGTGACTCCGCATCGCATCTCCGCGCAGACTGCGTGGGATGTGGAACTGTTGGCGCAGACCTCTCCCGATGTGGAAGGATTGGCCCGCGCCGATCAGGATCAGGTGATCTTCCTGTTGCTCGACTTGACGGCGATCAGCGGTCCTGGCACGGCGAACTCTCCAACCGGGGTCATGAGCACCACGGGTCTCACGCTGCTTTCGCCCTCCGGCACTGCCTTTAGTGACGGTGGCAAGCCGCTCACCTGGCTCGACATACTGAATTACGAAATGATCCCTGCAACCGCCAACGCGGACGTGGCCACCTCCGCATTTCTCTTCACGCCGGAAGTGCGCGCCCAGCTCAAGGACACGCCGAAGTTTCCCAGCGGTCTCGCCGTGCCGATCTGGAACGATGGCCCCAAAGACCCGTTCGGGATCGATCTGCAAGGCCCCGCCGGCTATCGCGCGGCCGTCACCAACCAGCTTGCCAAAAACGGAACCAAGGCGGGCGTAACCGGAGCCATTCTACACAACAGCATCTTTGGCGATTGGGGCCAATTGGTTTTGGCGGATTGGGGAGCGCGTGAGATTGTGGTTGACCCCTACACTCAGGCGGGCAACGGTGCAATCGTGGTGACCCAGCGCGCCCTGCACGATGTTGCAATCCGGCACATCGCCGCGTTCGTCGCTAACCCCTACATCGCAATCTCGTAATCCAACCGCAACACACAAACCACAACAGGCGGGGCCGCAAGGCCCCGCGCTTGAATCCTCATGAGGTGAAGAATGCTGAAAGCGATGAACAATAAGCGCCGGCCCGTCAACGCGGTGTTGCGGTACGCGATGATCGTCAACAAAGAACCCCGCGAGGGTGGAGAAGTGGTGGAGTTGTCCTACGCCGATTTCACCTACCTCAACACCCATGAGCGCGTTTTCGAGGCTACTCCTGAAAACATTGCACTCGTCAAGGATGAGTTGAGGCGCGCGAAAGAAGCGGTGGCCAGGCGCAACCAACCTAGCGACACCGAAACTCTCAAGGCCCGCATCGCTAATTTGGAAGCCGAACTGGCAGTCGCAAAGAAAGGCAAGTAGACCGCCATGTTTGGGGATTCCGATCTGTCCGTGTTCTTTGGCGATTTCGGGAAAGAGTCTCCCGTGATCTGGAATAACGAGCCGGCCGTGAACGGAATCCTTGACACGTCTACCGATGTTTTCTCCCACGGCGGCGGCCCCGGCGGATTCGAGCGCAACACGATAGTGCTGCACATTCCGTACAACGCTTTCACGGCCACGCCCAAACCCCTTGACCCTATCACCGTGGGCGGTGTCGCGTACACCGTCCACTCCCTGCCTGAATCGCGCGACATGCAGGTCACAGAGCTATATCTCAAGCGCGCGTGAGGTTCTATGCAAACCGGATTAACGAATCGAATGTTGCACGTTGAAAGGAACGTCAACCATGAGCAAGAGCGTGAATTCAGTTACCCTGCTGGGCAACGTAGGCCAGCCGCCGGAAACCAAAGCATCGCAAAACGGAACGTTGCGGACGACGGTCTCCATCGCAACCAACGAACGGAAGAAAGTTCCCAACAGCGATAAGTGGGAAGATCACACCGAGTGGCATTCGGTGATCCTCTTTGGCCGCCTGGCTGAAATCGCCCGTGACTA
>Ga0181535_10002405_pt1 | contig 22895 bp, 16 predicted proteins | sample PEATcosm2014_Bin_44_FD_119774 | JGI IMG/M metagenome (GOLD analysis project Ga0181535, IMG submission 119774) | Peatland microbial communities from MTU Mesocosm Facility, Houghton, MI, USA - PEATcosm2014_Bin17_30_metaG | ecosystem: Environmental > Terrestrial > Soil > Wetlands > Peat | place...
CGCTACGCTCTTTCCCGGCAAATGGGCCATGATCGCCGCCAGCGCCGCTGCCTTCGCCTTCCTGCACATCATCTTCAGGAATTGGATTGCCGTCGCGCTCACCTTCGCCGGCGGCCTGCTCTTCGCCGCACGCTACGCCGAGACCGACTCGCTCTTCACGTCCAGCTTTGAACACACACTCTACGGCTGCTGGCTGTTTACCATCGGCCTCGGCCAGTACTTCTACCACGGCACCATCGCCACCGTCGGCAAAGTCCTGCGCCAATAGAAAAGGGTCAGCCCGCAGGCCGGCCCTCTCGATCCAAATCTAAATTCCTACCCCTTCACCGACGCCGCCCGCGCCGAAACCCCGCTCAACTCCGCAGCCCGTGCCTCAGCATACGCCGCCGCGCCCATCAGCGCTGCACGGCTCTCCAGAATGACCCGCACCGGCGTATTGATCAACAGATGGCTTAGCCGGCCCTTGTCGGTAAAAGCCTTCATGAACGTTCCGTCTTTCAGCTTTTCCAGAATGCGCGGAGCAATGCCGCCGCCCACATAGAGCCCGCCCACCGACAGCACCTTCAGCGCCAGATTTCCGGATTCAGCCCCGTAAGCCGAAACGAACATGTCCAGCGTCTTCTCACACAGCGAGCTCTTGGCCGCCAGACCCATCTCCGTGATCACGGCATTGGCGTCGGGCACCGAGGCGACCTTCTCCGCCAGCCACGCCGGCTCCTCCACACCCTTCACGTCGCGCAGGAATTCGTAGATGTTGGTCATGCCCATGCCGCTGACCACGCGCTCAAAGCTGATGCGCCCGTTGTATTTGTGCTGCAGAAACCGCAGCAACTCGATCTCGTCTTCGTTGCGCGGAGCATAGTCCACGTGACCGCCCTCGGAGGGGTAGGGAATGTGCATCCGCCCATTCCACGCCAGGAAGCCCTCGCCCAGCCCAGTCCCAGCCGCGATCAGCGCGCGGTTGCCGATCTGGCTCGCGTCACCCTCACTGAGGGTATAAATCTGGTCAGCCAACAGCTCCGCAATGCCATAGCCGTTGGCCTCGAGGTCGTTGATCAGGAAGACATGCTGGATGCCCAAGCCTGCCGACAGTTCGCGGCTATCCAGCGTCCACGGCAGGTTCGTCAGGCGCAGGCGGCCGTCGCGGACCGGCCCTGGAACCCCAAAGCAGGCCGCCACCACTTTGTCGGCGCCTAGAAACTCCTTCACGATCTCCGACAGCCCGCCGTACTCCTTGGCAGCGTAGCGTTCGTCGCGTGTGTGGCTCAGTTTTCCATCGGTAAAGTCGTACACTGCGAGGTGGACCTTTGTCCCCCCCACATCCCCAGCCAGAATCATCGTTCCCTCTCGATTACCCCGCAGCCCTCCCCATCGGTTGCGGGCAGAAGCGCAGCAGCGGCCTGATCCAAAATCAGTGTGAGTATACCGCTTGAGGGCCTTATCAGTTGACTGGGAAGTCGCTCCGGATCTTGCGGTTCAGTCAATACTTCGTAAAGAATCTGGGCCTTGTCCGCGCCCCCGATCAGGAAGAACACCGAGCTCGCCTGATCGATCACCGGCCAGGTCAGCGTGAGCCGCCAGCTGTCCTTCTGCTGGGGCACATGGTTGGCTGTCACCAGCCGGCCCATCTCGTGGATCGCCTCGGTGTGGGGAAACAGGGAAGCGGTGTGCCCGTCCGGCCCCATCCCCAGTGCCACCAGGTCGAAGCGCGGGCTCTCGGCACCCTCCAAACGAAAGGCATTCCGCAGCAGGGACTCATATCGCGCCGCCGCCACCGCCGGCTCCAGCTCGCCCTCCATCCGGTGCACCTGCTCCGGCTTCAGAGGGACCTTGTCCAGCAAGGCCTCGCGGGTCATGCGGTAGTTGCTGTCGGCGTGATCCGGCGGCACGCACCGCTCGTCCACCCAGAACAGCTCGAGCTTCTCCCATGGCATGCGCTTCAGCCACGGCCGTGCGGGGTCGGCCAGCAGGGCAAACGCTGCCTTCGGTGTCGACCCGCCGCTGATCGCGATCCGCGCCCGACCGCGCTGGGCTGCAGCCTTCTCCGCTGTGCTCGTAAACCGCTCTGCGGCCTCAGCCGCCAGTGCCGCCGCGTCCGCCACTACTTTGTATTCGATTCTGAGCTTCTTCGCCATCCAATCCGCTCCTCTGCCATGAGATGCGTAGTCTTTACGTTCGTTGTGAGATTACACGGGGGAGATGACAAGAAGATGTGGATGCAGGGCTGCTACCGCCCCAGATACACCCGGTACTGCTGCTCCAGAATGCCCGCCGCCCGCGCCAGCAGCAGCTTTGACACGTTGTACTGATAGAGGCTCTCGATCAGGTTGCTCTGCGCCGAGGCCAGCGTGGACTGTGCTGTCACCAGCGGAAGATTGTCGTCCACGCCGGCATTCACGCGCTCCGTCTCATCGCTCAGCTCCCGCGTCGCCAGATCGACATTCGATCGCGCCACCTCAACCAGCTGGCGGCTTGCATGAACGTCCAGCAGCGCCGAGCGCACCTGCTGGTCGATGTGGCTCCTCAGGTCTTCCCGCTGCGCTCGCACTCCGTCGAGCTGGGCGGCAGAAGCCTGCTCGTTGCCGCGAATCTTCGCTTCGCTGAAGATGGGGACACTCAACGTACCCACTGCGGCAAAGTTCCCACGCGACGGCGTCCCGCCCACCCGGTCGACGCCATAGTAGCCGCCAAACGACAACACTGGCAGCCGCTGACCCTTATACACCGCGTGAATCGCCTTGACCTCGACCAGCTGGTTCTGCAGATTCTGCCAGTCCTGGCGGTTCTTGTAGGCCACCGCGCGCACTTCCTCCGGCGTCTCCTCCGCCAAATCGCTGTACGGCGCCTGGTCCGTGAGCACGATCTTCTGTCCCGGATCGATGCCGATCTCGCGCTTCAGCAGGATCAAATCCTTGTCGAACTCGTTCTGCGCCGCAATCACCGCCTGCTCTTGCGCCTGCAACTGCACACGTGCCCGTAGCTCATCCAGATTCGCGACCGTCCCAGCTTCATGGGCGGCGTGCGTCTGATCGAACTGAAGCTGATCTGCCTGGTGCAGCGCCTTCGCCTGATCCACTTCGCTCGATGCGGCAATCGCGTGCAGATAGGCGCTCGCCACCTGCTGCACCACTTCGCCCCGTGCCGACATCTTGGCAAAGTGCGCCGCCCGCTCCGCTGCCTTTGCCCCCCGCCATCCCGCAATCACGGGACCCGAAAACAAAATCTGGCTGTAGTTGATCCTCCCCTGTGTCAGGTCGTCTTTCGTGATCGGGTTGAAGCTCACCGCTCCGCTCATGCCCAGCAGCTTGCCGAACTGTCCGATCACTCCCGCGCTGAAGCCCTGAGCCGCCAGATCGTGCTGAAAAATACCCGTTCCGCCGCTCACCGTAATCGTGGGCAGAAACAGTTGCAGCGCCTCGTTCTTTTCGCCCTCGATGATCTTCTCGCCGCTCTCCGCTTCTCTCAAGCCAAGGTTGTTCTCGAGGCCCCGCCGCACCGCCTCATCGAGCGACAACTGCAGCACTTCATCCGTTGCTGGACGCAACGTCACGCTGCCATAAAACGGGTTCTGTCCGGAACTCGGGTTGCCCATCTGTGCGTGCGCTACGCCAGCCGCACACACCAGCGCGACGGCCGCACACCAACCCCGCGCTCCCGCCCAACGGGAGCCGAAATAAGCCACTTTCCTCACGTCCATCATTCTCTCAGATGAACCAGCAGCTCGAAACGACTCCGCAGTCCGTCCCGAAATGAAGGAACCTGCCGGGCTCGCGTCCCTCCCGCCTTTACCGGATCGCGATCAGCAGGCCGCCTGTCACCCCAACCGACTGCTCATGCCCGTGGCCGAAGCTGTAGTCGTAGGCCGGCTCGAAATACCATCCGAAGCGGCGCCTCTTTGCTGGCCAGAACATGAAATCCAGCACCGCCTCACCCGCAATCGCGTTGCTCGTCGCGCCGTTCTGGCCCGTGTGTACCCACTCCGGCCCGATACCCGCCATAAACTCGGCCTTGCGCGAAAGCGTCCACGGCTTCTTGAACACAAGATCCGTGTCCCATTCGCTCGATCCTTTCGCGAACAGTCCCGTGACGCCGCCCTCCAACTCCAGCCAATTCTCGATCGGCGTCACCTCGACAGCCACCGCTGGTCCGCCACTGGACCCTCCACCTGGAACGCCCCACGCGGCAGCGCCGCCCAGCTCCAACACTGCTGTTGAATCCTTGTCTGGCGACTCCGCGGCGAGAGAGGCTGCTCCGAGCGCAGACGCAGCCAGCAGGAGGACGCCTGCCGACCGCATCCGAATTCCCGTCCGACATGGCATACGAACAGAATGCCAAATCCCGCGGAGGCTGCGAGGCTATATTTTCTGCCGTGCCCACCTCCCGCGCCTGAACAGCACCACGCTGGCCACTGCGATGGCGCATTCGGCAACCACCACCGCACGGAATGCACCCCTGGCTCCTAGGTGCATTCCAACCGCCAGCCCCCATGCCAGCGGCAGCTCCAACACCCAGAACCCGAAGAAGTACACCAGCGTCGGCGTCAGCGTGTCGCCTGCCCCGTTAAAGGCCTGCAACATCACCATCACGTAGGCGTATGCAATATTCCCGCAACTGAAGGTGCGCAGCGCCGACGCGGCAATCGGAACCACCGCGGGATCGTTGACGAACAGCCGCACCACCGGCGTGGCAAACAGGAAGAAGAACACGCCCAAGGTCCCCAGAAAAATCATGTTGTAGAGCCCGGTCCGCCACACCGCCAACGCCGCGCGGTCCGGCCGTTTCGCGCCCAGGTTCTGCCCCACCAGCGTCGCCGCTGCATTGCTCAGCCCCCACGCCGGCAGGATGAAGAACACTACAATGCGGATAGCCACCGTGTATCCGGCCACCGCGGACGACCCAAAGAGAGACACGATCCGCACCAGCCCGATCCAGCTTGCGTTAGCAATCGCAAATTGAAGCATGCCGGTCAGCGAAACTCGCAGCAGCTTTGCCATCACTCGCACATTCAGCCGCACATGCCGCACCAGCACGCGAATGCGCTCCGTGCCCTTCATCAGCCGATAGAACTGATAAAGCACACCGATGCTGCGTCCGGTGAACGTGGCCAGCGCCGCGCCTGTCACGCCCAAGTGTGGAAACGGCCCCAGCCCGAAGATCAGGCACGGGTCAAGGATGAGATTGATGATGTTCGACACCCACAGCAACCGCATCGCAATCGCCGCATCGCCCGCGCCGCGAAAGATCGCGTTGTTCAGGAACAGCAGGATGATCGCGCCGCACCCGCCCAGTGCGATCCGCGTGTAGCTCGAGCCCGTCGCCACAATCTCCGGCGACGCGCCCATCAGTCCGAGCAGTTGCGGCGCAAAGAGCCCCGCCGGAATGCCGATCGCCAGACTGATCGCCAGACCCAGCCCGATCGCCTGCACCCCGGCAATCGCCGCGTCTTCCGGGTCCTTCTCGCCAATGCGCCGCGCCACCATCGCCGTTGCCGGCAGAGAGACACCCATGCCGATCGCGAACACCAGCGACAGCATCGTCTCGGTCATGCCCACCGTGGCCACTGCATTCGCGCCCAGGCGCCCCACCCAGAAAACATCCACGACCGCAAACAGCGACTCCAGCACCATCTCCAGCACCATCGGAATGGCGAGCAGAAAGATGGATCGGTTCATGCTGCCGATCGTGTAGTCCTGGTGCGTGCCCCTGAGAGCTTCGCGCACCGAAGCCCACAGTCCCCGCGGCGTCGGGGTCCCTGCGGATGGGTCCATGTCCGTGGGGTGATGGGGCGTCGGCTCCGCGGACAGAACACTGCTCATCGAGACCTCCCTCGAATCGTTTTTAGACAGGTTTTCGCTCGCCGCTCGTGCGGTCGATTCAGACAAAGACATGGCAAAACTCCATTGCGCCACGCGCAAAAAAGCACGTAGCAAGGCAAACGGGGTCAGACTGCGCTCAACTTGGATTGTGCAGATTGTCCCCGAGACTGAAGTCATCCTCGGGGAAGCCACCGGCCGGTGGCCTTTGGGTCAAACAGCCCGAGGCAATGTTCAGCGAATAGGGCGAATTCGTACGGCGACTGGCTGAATCATTGTTTTCCTCCGGTGCCGAATGCGGCGGGTCTTAAAACTATAACTCGATTCCGGTTTCGACTTCCAGCAAATCTCGTCACATTTGCGCGAAGTCTCTCGGGTACGCAGTTCCCGTTGTCCGCTCGTGGACAAATCGCGCCGCTTTTGAACACAGCGTTTCGAGCACGGGTCCGCTTCGTGTTACGCTGTCCCTGTAGAACCACGCCCCCGTCCCTTTGCAAGTCTTTGTGAATGATGAGCCTGGAGAGATCGATCCAGATGACCGCAGTTCTGTCACATGGCGTGCCGATTGGCACTGGGAGTGCTTCCTGCACTCCTGCGGGCTTCTTGCTTTACGGTTTCCTGAACCGGAAGCCGACCAGGATTCGTATGCACTCTTGAGTTGCGGCTCTGCCGCTTCCACGCGAGCAAGTTTGAAGAAACGAGCTCATGTGGTCTCCTCCCCCTTCTCTAGCCGGGAAGGGGGTTCTTTTTTGCCCCGACAACCCCCAGACCACATCGCCTGCAGCGTCCCGTCAAATGAACGCGCTCAATGGACATGAATAACATCGTCGTTCATCGAGAATTGATCTTTGAAGTCGCTCTCATACGGAAACACGTGAATCATCCACGTAAAAACCACCGGGAAAAAGGTGCCGCGCTCAGCCTCGCAGGCCTCCTTGGTATGGATCGATCCGAACATGCCAAACTTCGGGTGCTCGCCAAAATACTCCTTGACCTTGTCCGCCGGAGCACCACAGAAGTTCGTGTGTTTGTGCCATCGCGCAACACTCAGCGGGACACGTTGGTTCAGTTCGTCCTCTGTGGCGTTCGGTCGATCCGTGAACATCACTCCCTCCAATTTGAACCTCTGCGTCGGCGTCCGGAAGTAGAGCAGCGACGTGGGCCGCGTGGGATCGAAGGTCGTATCGGCCAGCTTTGCGTTGGCATCGTTCGTAAAGTGAAACTGCGGCTGGTCGACGCCTGGGTTCGCCTGGATATATCCGTCGGCAATCGCCTTCTTATAGTCCTTGTACTTCTCGATCGCGGCGCGCACCTCGTCAACAACCGCCTTCGCGCGTTGCTCGTCGCCGGGCTGTTCCGGCCGCTTGGGCGTGATGCACATGTGGTTCGTCATCGCCGCCATGCTCTCGCCCATTACACTCATGCCTTGCATGCCGCCCATGGTGTCGCAGGGATTCCCTGACGGGTCCGTGGTTGTCACCGACATACCCGGCATGTTGCCCATCTGATCGGCCTGTACCGGAGACAACCCCGGCGGCGCTCCCAGCAACAGCACGCTCCCCAATAGCAACGTCAGAGCAAAGGCGCCGTAGAAAGGCACAGTGAACAGCGGCTCTCGCTTGCGGCGCGCTTCCGGCATAGAGAAGTAGACGCGTGGTGGCCGCGAATGCCGTCCGCCGTGCGACAGGGTGATAAGCCTTTGTGCCGAAGCGGCCAGAAGCAAGAGGTTGCAGGCAGAATCCCAAGCCGAGCCGGTTCTGATGCGCGTCGAAGCTGAGCGCCAGCCGACGAGGACAACGCTCTTCAGACCCGCCGGCGAAACCTCGGCGGAACCGAGCTCTGTTAATCCAGGATGGCCGGACAGAGAGAATGCCAATCCGCGAAGCCCTCTCTGTTGACTGGAAAATCACTTCCGGAGGGAGGGTGATAGGCCAGCTACCTGCTTCCATGCGTAGTATCCTCGACGAATCGTTCAGTGATTGAGGGACAGATGTCGAGATCAGCAAAGGTGTTCATCCGATGCGCCGTCGCCCTGGCGCTCGCAGCAATTGTGGACGGCGTGTTGGGACGGCAGCCGTTGTACGCGCAGGCCCCATCGCCGCAGGTCTTGGCCGACGCGCGGACCGCGTGCGCCTCTGACGTGCAGAAGCTGTGCGCCGGCGTACCGTCAGGCGGAGGACGGATCATCGCCTGCCTCAAGCAACACCAGGCAGAAGTTTCAGACGGTTGCAAGCAAGCCATCGCCAAAGCCATGCGAGGCTCCGGGAGGGACGCTAGCCCCGAAACTGTCGCCCCGGGCGCGCCGTCTCTGCCCGAGGCCAGCGCGCCCGCGCCGTCGACGCCCGCCTCTCCAGCGCCCCCGCCAATCTCTGCCAAACATGCGGCGGTCTCCGGTATGGCCGGCCCGGGCTCTTACCTGCTTCTGAAGAAGGCGCAGATCATGGTGAATGACCCTGACTACGATAAGACGCCATCCCCGGCAATTGAAATGCTGATTCCGACCACCTGGGACTTCAAGGGTGCGGTCCATATGTACGCCGGTAAGACAGGCTGTTTCAGCGAAGGTTTTTCAGTGTTTTGGGAAGCCAGTAGCCCAGATGGCGTCACCAAATTCCAAGGGATTCCCAACTACGCCTGGCAATACTCCGACGATCCGCAGGAGTTGCACAGGCTCACCGATCCCAACCGGCGCACGCACACGGGGAATACGACGAACGATCTTTGCCTCGTGTCGAAACCGTTGAACGCAGAGCAATATTTCCGCCAGTTCGTGCTGAGCGACCTGAAGCCCGCGATGACAGTGGTGTCGGTCGAGCTGTTCCCCGTCCTCGAGCAGATCGTGCGCCAACGGCAGGGGCTGCCGTCAGCCGACGCAAGCAACGGCGGCGCGCGCGTCGACGCGATCCGGGTACGGCTCGCGTTTCAGAAAGACGACAAGCCGATGGAGCTCTGGTACTCCGTGGCGCTCGTGACCCAGACCTATCGCGTCGGTCAGGGATTTCTTTACGATCTCCACGCCGTCGGCCAAGTCGCGTTGGGTGCGCCGAAGGGCCAGCTCGATGCCAACGACAAGCTGTTCAAGGTGGTGATCGGTTCCATTCAACCCTTGCCTCGATATACGGCCTTTACGAACAAGTGGATCGCCAGTTACTACCAAACACAAGCCAATAAAGAGGCCGCCATGGACAGGATCCAGGCCGATCTCGACAACTTCGTCACCCAGACATACTTGCACATGAGCGCCAATGCCCAGAGGGTTTCGGATATTGGCTTTCACGCCGCCGACCAGAACCTTCGGGATGTGCAAACCTACCGCGATCCCTCGACTGGGCGCACATTGGAACTGAGCAACCAGTACGGCCACGCCTGGCTCAATGGCGCCAATCAGTACGTGATGAGCGATGACCCTAACTTCAATCCGAACTCGGCGCTTTCGGGAAGCTGGAATGAACTGCAGCCCGTACAGCCGTAACGAGACTCACCGTTGCTTCTTACGCTATTTGTGAGGCCCCGAAACCGCGGCCGACGAAGCCTGACCAAGCCCGTCCACCGGCTCCATCTTCAGGTACGGCCAGGTGATGGGAATCCCCTTCACCTGGAGATCTGGCCACGTGGTCGAGAGTAAGCCGTCCTTCGGAGCACACAACTGCCCGTCAACCGGCTGAAACCTCAGCCCCGGGAACACGTTCTGCGCGACTTGTGTCCCCCGCGGCAGGGGTGCCCAGGTTTCGCGACGAAGGATGACGGACGATCTGCGGATCGAGGGCGGCGTCTCCGAGCCGCACAATCGCTTGTTCCGGCGGAGGCACGAGCACCGTCCGTGAATGAAGCGAGCTCAATCCATTCCATTGTTGGGGCGTCATTCTGCCGAAGTCGCGATTCAGCGCGGTCCACGATGAAGGCGCCTGACCGAAGGGAGTGAGGGGAGCCGCAGGACCTGCCTGACCGAAGCCCAGGGTTCCGGCGGAGAGAATCAGAGTGGAGAAAGCGCAGCGCATGGCACGCGTCCCGTGCAAAAGAGTAGCACCGACTCGGACGAGAAAGCCCTCTCGCTTTGCGAAGAATTTCGCCCGTCGAGCGCACACTGGAACATGAAACTCACAACAGAGAAACGGGGAATCGGCAAGATCGGTCGAATCCCCCTACCCCCCTCCCCCCTCCTCTACACCCACCCCTTCTCCAGACCCACCCCCCTCCCTGCGCCCGCGAGGGCTCAATGTCACGAACCGCAGTGCGGAAATCCGGCTCGCAGATTCCGAAGAATTGCGATCCAATATGAAACGGCCCTGACAAGAAGTCTCTCGTCTTTTCGTTGCAAGATATTCGGCTAGCCACGCGAAGCCGTTGCCTGGATTGCAAGTCCCCGCACCGCAGGTGCCTAATCCTCTTCTTCCTCCACCGGCCGCTTCGCATTGGCCAGAATCTTCTCCGCCACCAGCGCCGGCACATAGTCGTAGTGATCCATCTCCATGCGATAGCTGCCTTTGCCCTGCGTCATCGACCTGAGCTGCGCGCCGTAGGTCAGCATCTCCGACATGGGCACTTCGGCGTTGATCACCGTCGTGCGGCCTTTGGACTCCATGCCTTGCACGCGCCCGCGCCGCCCGTTCAGATCGCCCATCAAAGTTCCGGCAAATTCGTCCGGAGCTTCGATGGCGACCTTCATGATCGGCTCGATCAGACAGGGTTTCGCCTGCTCCATGGCCTTGCGGAAAGCGAGGCGTCCGGCCTTCTTGAACGACAGCTCATTCGAATCCACATCGTGATAGCTGCCATCGTAGACCGTCGCTTTGAAATCGACCACCGGATAGCCAGCCAGATAGCCGCGCGCCGCCGACTCGATAATGCCCTTCTCGACAGCGGGAACGTACTGCCGAGGAATCGAGCCGCCGAAGATCTCGTTGGCAAACTCGAATCCGCCGCCGCGCGGCAACGGCTCCATCTTGATCTTGCAGTCGCCGAACTGTCCGTGGCCGCCTGACTGCTTCTTGTGCCGCCCTTGCGCATCGGCTTTGCCGCGAATCGTCTCGCGGTAAGGAACCTTCGGCGCTTTCAGCGTCACCTCGGCGTGATAGCGCTTCTTCAACCGCGACACGATCGTCTCGATGTGCGGCTGGCCTGCGCCGGCGATCAGGAACTCGTTGGTCTGCGGGTCGCGATAGAAGCGGATCAGAAGGTCCTCTTCCATCAGCTTGTGGATCGCGGGCGCCAGCTTGTCTTCGTCGCCGCGCGTCTTGGGCTCGATCGCATAGGTCATCGCCGGTTCCGGCAAGGCGATCAATTCGACCTGAATGTCCGCGCCCTTTTGCCCCAGAGTGTCGCCGGTGAAGGTTTCGCGCAGCTTGGCCACTGCGCCCAGATCGCCTGCGTGCAGCTCCACCACTTCCACTGCTTTGCGGCCCTGCATCACGCTCAGGTGGCTGAACCTTTCCTGTCCGCGCCGCGTGTAGTTCTCGAGTGTCGCATCGTTCTTGACCACGCCGCTGACAACCTTGAAGAAGGTGATGCGCCCGGCAAACGGGTCGGACATCGTCTTGAACACCATCACGGCTGTCGGCTGGCCATCGTCAACCTTGCGTTCCGCCGAATCGGTCTCGCCGGAACCAGACAGGCCGCCATTCGCCGCTACGGATTGCAACGCCGAAGCGTTCACTGGAATCGGCGCGCGCTCGATTGGCGCCGGCGCGTAAACCTTGATGAAGTCCAGCAGATGATCGGTCGCGACATTCGCTTCGCCGCTCGTGAAGAGCACCGGGAAGATGCGATCTTCGCGAATCGCCTCGTGTAGGGCGGTGATCAGATGTTGCTCGGGAATCGTGCCCTCGGCAAAGTACTCCTCCATCAGCTCGTCTTTACCCTCGGCCACCAGCTCCACCAGCGCCTCGTGCGCCGCCTTGGCTGGCGCGGCAAGCGTCGCCGGAACCTCGCCGATCTTGCCTCGGCCGTCGCCGCCCAGCGTGTAGAAGAAGGCCTCCATCGTCACCAGATCGACCACGCCATGAAATCCGTTCGCATCGCTGATGGGCAGCTGCACCGGCACACATTGCCGTCCCCAGCGCTCGTGCAGGTCATCGATCAGCGCGCTCAAACCGCCTCCGCCGCCCGCCTTCGGGTGGTCCATCTGATTCACCACCACGAAACGCGGCACGTTGGCTTCCTCGGCGTACTTCCACACACGCTCGGTCATCGCTTCGACGCCGTTCTGCGCATTCACCACCACGGCAGCAGCTTCCACCGGCATCAGAGCCGCACGCGCCTCGTGGCTGAACATGTGAAACCCCGGCGTGTCGACCAAGTTGATCTTGACCCCTTGCCACTCGGCAAAGGCGACTGCGTTCTGCATCGTGGTGCCGCGGGCGATCTCTTCTTCGTCGTAGGCAGTGACAGCCGTGCCGTCCTGAACTCGGCCCTGGGTTGGCGTGGTTTTCGCGGCATGCAGCAGAGCGGAAATCAAGGTGGTCTTGCCGCTGTGCGCATGCCCCACTACAGCTACGTTGCGGATCTCACTTCCCTGGTACGTTTTCATACTGCTTCTCCTTTACCTGCGGGAGGGCGGACGCCTTCGGCAGGTTCTCCGCGCGAGAAAGGGCGCGGCAATGCGTGTTGATGGATTGAGAGAGATCATTCGGACGCAGGAACGCCGATGATTGCGGTACGAGCGGCTGGAACGGAGCTTTGGGATCGCAAAGCGGCTGGCACAGGGAACCCGCGATGGCGTCCGTCAGGACGTCAAATCGTCCGAATTTCCGGGCTCGAGGGCCCAGTCTGCCGTCTTCCTCGTCCATGCGGAGAGACTCCGGCAGGCGTCTGCAGGACAGGCTCAAAACCCAGGGGAGTCCGGCCGACGTCTTGCTTTAAGAACACGGATGCTATCACAACCGATATGTGAACGTCCTGTGACAAAACGCACCCGCGGTGTAGCGTCACATGAGGGCCTTCCAGGGGGAAAAACCCCACGGCGTGGGTCACCAGTGCAGGACTGGCAGAAGACTCGAATAATCATCGGTCCAGAGCCGAAGGCCAGCTTTTGTTGCTGCGGGCCGGGCGTGAATCGAGACTTGCTGCAGATCGAAGAAGGCCGGGTTGACGGTCACCAGCATCCAGGTCGCCCCGAACTCGCCGATCTCGTCCTTCGGCGGGTTCGAAACGCGTGCGACCTGCATCCCCGCAGCCTTGGCCAGCAGGGTGATGGGCGGTTCCAGGTCGACATGCTGATTGGAGATGTGGAAGGCCAGAATCCCGCCCTGAGCCAGGTGCCTGCGATAGAGAGCGACCGCCTCGGTTGTCAGCAGATGCAAGGGGATCGCATCCCCCGAGAACGCATCGACCACCAGCACATCGAACCGCTGCGGTTCATCTTTCATCAGCGACAGCCTGCCGTCGCCCTCCACAATCTCGACGTGCGCACCTGAGTCGCGGATATACGTGAAGACGTTATTGGCAATCGGCGCCACCGCCGGATTGATCTCGTAGAACCGGATGCGATCGCCCGGCCGGCCATACGCGGCAATCGTTCCGGCGCCAAGTCCGATCACACCGATATTGCGCGGACGGCCTTGACAGCAGAACCGAAGAGCAAGACCGACACCGGAATCCTCGGCGTAGTAGGTCGTCGGCAGATGCCGCAACTGCTCCGTTCCGAAGTATTGCGTGCCATGCTGGATGGTGCCGTTCAGCAGCGTCCGCATCACCGAGCCAGGATAGCCGTGGTTTTGCCGCACACGTAGCGTGCCGTAGAAATTGCGCACCGCCGCAATCGTCTCTCGCTGATAGGCGACGTGCAGCCATGAGACGAGTACCGCCATCATGATGCTGGCTACACCCCACAGCATCCGCTGGTTCCACCCGTCTTTCCACGTCACCGCGAAGGCGAGCAGCGCCGTGACAAGAAATGTGAGAGCGAGATCGTAGTTGAAGCGAAAGATCATCGGGGAAGCAATGCCGATGAGGAACGAGCCCAGCGCGCCGCCGGCGGCAAACAGCAGGTAGAAGATCGTGGATTCGGACGTACGCTCAGGCCGCAGCGCCACCGCTTCGCTGTGGCAGAAATAGCAGGAGACCAGGACCTCGATCAGGAAGAACGCCACACTGATCCGCAGCGGCAGCGAGAAATCGGTCTTCGAGAGCATGTAAGCGAGGCTGCCAAGAAAGATGATCAGCAGACGCGTCACGAGTCCGCGCGCCAGCAGGTGAGGGAACTGGAATGCCAGAATGATCGTCAGCAGATAGACCGCAAGCGGAAGAATCCACAACAGTGGGATCGGGGCGAGGTTCGCTGTCAGATGGCTTGTGACTGCACTCAGCTGCATCGCAGCGCCCATGGGCAGCAGCACCCAGAGCAGCTTATGGCCGAGTGGCGCAGGGGGAGCGTCGGGTTCGTCGGCGGTCGGGGGAGCGTCTGACGCGCTGTGCGCAACGCGGGCCTTTACCGCCAGCACAGCCGACAGCACGGCAAAGACCGCGAATCCGCACGCCCAAACCACCCTCTGCGCGTGCAGCGTGAGCGACGGCTCGACTACGCTGGGATAGAGCCCCAGCGCCAGCAGAGACGCTAGATTTGAGAGCGCGAAGAGCTTATACGGTATCCCGCCCGATTCGACCTTCGTCCACCACACCTGCAGCAGAGGACTCGTCGCTCCAAGCGCGAGAAATGGCAGACCGATCCACGCGCTCAGAGCCAGAAAGACGGTCGTCACCGGCTGGTCCGCCCCGGTTCCCACGCCGTAGCTGTGGATAGCCCATGCCATCGCTGCACACGCCGCAAGCACCAGCAACGCAAAATGCAGCATCCATCGTGGCCGCCGCGACGACCAATGCGCGTAGAGGTACGCCGCGAGCAGGGCCGTTTGAAAGAAAACCAGGCAGGTGATCCAGACCGCAGCCGAGCCGCCCAGCATAGGCAGCAGTTGCTTGGCTGCAATCGGCTCCACAAGAAAGAGCAGAAAAGATCCCAAGAAGATCGCGAATCCAAACAGCCAACGCGTGCCCGTCATCCCATCCTCAAACCAAGACGCTTGTTCGATCGATCTCAGATCCGAAGCACGGATGCTATCACAGCGGTCATCCGGGCATATGGTAGAGTCGGTTTACCTGATACCAAGCCGAGTTCCCCAGGCCGCCGCTCAAAATCTAGCCCTGCAAGAGGTGCGCATTGACTCCTGAGGCGATCGAGAAGCCGGCGAAGGCTCTGTCAGCGGCAGAGGCAGCGGCCCAGGCTTCGATCGGCGCCTCGGCGCAGCGCAAAGCATCCTGGCATCTGCTGCCGATCATCTCCATCGGCTACGGCCTCGCCTACATGGATCGCATCAACATCAGCTTTGCTTCGCTGCGCATGAACAGCGATCTGCACTTCAGCGCGACCGTCTACGGGCTGGGCGCGGGACTTTTCTTTATTGGCTATGCCTGCTGCGAGGTGCCGTCGAACCTGTTGCTGCTGCGGTTCGGCCCCAAGCGCTGGCTGGCACGCATCATGCTCACCTGGGGCATCCTCGCTGCCGCCATGATGTTCGTGCGTACGCCGGTGGAGTTTTATGGACTCCGTCTGCTGCTCGGCATGGCCGAGGCCGGGTTCTTCCCCGGCGTCCTCTACTACCTCACACTCTGGTTTCCCGCGGCCATGCGCGCCCGCGCCGTGAGCCGCTTTTACACCGCACTCCCGCTGAGTTCTTTCGTGATGGGTTCGCTCGCCGGCTGGCTACTTGGCTTGCAGGGCAAACTGGGTTTGGCCGGATGGCAATGGCTCTTCCTCGTCGAAGGATTGCCTGCGGCCTTGTTCAGCTTCGTCATCCTCAGACTGCTGCCCGACGGCCCCGAGCTGGCGTCCTGGCTCACGCCCGACGAAAAATCCTGGCTCAGGCGCCAGCTCGACGCCGACAGTGCCCACGCGCATCTTGGTCACCAGGCCGGCATCCTGCAGGCCCTGCTCTCGCCCAAGGTCTGGCTCATTGGACTCTTCTTCTTCAGTGCGCTGACTTGTAGTTACGCCTATGGTTTCTCCGCGCCGGCCATCCTGCAGGGTGTCACCGGTTGGAATGTCAGCCAGGTGGGGTATCTGGTGGCTTGTTTCGGCGTGGCCGGTGCGGCTGGCATGATCTTTGGCGGCGTAGACTCCGACCGAACCGGAGATCGAGCACTGCATTGCATCGTTCCGTGTTGCGTGATGGCCGCAGGCTACCTTGTCGCCAGCTTTGCGCGACCGTCCTGGCTGGTGGTAATCGCGCTCGGCATCAGTTTTGTCGCATTCAACTCGCTGCAAGGGCCGGCGCTGGCGGTGCCTACCCAGTTTCTCGCTGGGCGCGCCGCTGCTGCGGGCATCGCCGCCATGAACACCATCACTATGTTCTCCGGGTTTGTCGGCCCATACTGGATGGGCGTGATGAAAGACCGAACCGGTGCCTACTGGCTCGGTCTGCGCGGACTGATGGTTCCCAGCTTGCTCGCTGCTACCGCGATGCTTGTGCTGACGCGCAGCCTGGCGCGCAGCAAACCCGCCGTGATAAGCCAGCCGGAGCTTGCGGGCGAGACCGCCTGAGAGCGGAGAATCTGGCACCAATGTTCAGATAGATTGGGAAGGCTTCAGACGCTCGCCGTCGCCGGTAGAATCTCGTCCACATCAACCCATTGCGTTGGGTAGTTGCCGGTGTAGCAGGCCGTACAGTACTCGTTCCCGTCGCCGTTATCGCAACACCTCAACAACCCATCGAGAGAGAGATAGGCCAGCGAGTCAGCTTCGATATAGCGGCGAATCTCTTCGACGGACTGGTTGGCAGCAATCAGGTCGCGCTTCCGCGGCGTATCCACTCCATAGAAACAAGGCGAGATCGTGGGCGGGCAACTGATGCGCAGATGTACCTCGCGCGCTCCGGCCCCTCGCACCATACGTACGATTTTGCGGCTGGTGGTTCCCCGGATGATCGAGTCGTCGATCAGGATCACGCGCTTGCCTTCGAGCAGATTGCGCACCGGGTTCAGCTTGAGACGTACGCCGAAGTCACGTACCCGTTGCTCGGGCTCGATGAAGGTGCGGCCTACGTAGTGATTGCGGATCAACCCGAGGCGAAATGGAATACCCGCCTGCTCGGCATATCCCAGCGCTGCTGTTACACCGGAGTCCGGCACCGGCACAACCACATCGGCTGCCACGTGCGACTCCCGCGCCAACTGTCGGCCCATCTGATCGCGGCTTTCCTGCACCCAGCGTCCGAAGATCCGGCTGTCAGGCCGCGCAAAGTAGACGTGCTCGAAGACGCAGCTCGACTGCGGCACGCCGGTCGCGTACTGGCGGCTTGTCACACCGTCGTCGGTCACCATGACAAGTTCGCCCGGCAAAACGTCGCGTTCGTACTCGGCGCGTAGCAGATCAAAGGCGCACGTCTCGGAGGCGAAGACAATCGTGTCCGGACCATCGGAATTGCGGATGCGTCCCATCGAGAGCGGCCGAAATCCGCGTGGGTCGCGGGCCGCAAAGACACGATCGCGCGTCATCATAACGATCGAAAACGCGCCTTCAACCTGCGAGAGCGAGTCGGCGATGCAGTCCACCAGCGTATGCCGGCCGGAGTGTGCGATCAGCTGCACGATGATCTCGGAATCAGAGGTGGTCTGGAAGTACGCGCCGTCGCGTTCCAGGCGCGCGCGCACATTGCCCAGGTTCACCAGGTTGCCGTTGTGCGCAATTGCAATCAAGCCCTTGGTTGACTCCACACGAATCGGCTGCGCATTCAAGAGGGCGGAGTCGCCTGTCGTCGAGTAACGCGTGTGCCCAATAGCCATCGTTCCCGGCAGCTTCTGCAGCACGTCGTCCGTAAAGATCTCCGAAACCAGGCCCATGCCCTTGATATTGGCAAGGTGGTGGCCGTCGGCTGTCGCGATGCCGGCCGACTCCTGCCCGCGATGCTGCAGGGCGTAGAGTCCGAGATAAGCTTGCCGCGCCGCGTCCGGATGACCGTGCACGGCAACAACGCCGCACTCTTCTCTGAGCTTGTCGGCGCTGCGCTCGCGGCGATCCGTCGCTTCTCGGCTATGCTTGCCGCGCGTTGCAGCTTTCAGCTGCTCAGAGTTGTCGGCGTCGCCAGGAACGCCTTGAAACAGCATGGATGCGCTGTCTGGGCCCTGTGTCATGGTGTCACCTCATCATGCAAGGCAGCTTCGAGCGCCTGCGCCCAAAGGTGTCGCAGTTCAATAAGGGGCGCCGATATCAGAGGCTGGCGATCCACTGAGATCTCCAGACGGTCGCCGCCGGTGGTGCCGATGCGCGCGACGAGGAAGTTGTACTCGCTGGCGAGCTTCTCGATGGCTCCTATGTGGCCTTCTGCAACCGTGACCACGACAGTCGACGCGGGCTCCGCAAACAATCCGAAGAGCGGGTGTGCCAGCAGAGACGAGTCCTGATTCACGGTCGCGCCGATCCCCCTTGCGAATGCGGCCTGCGCCAGCGCAACAGAAACTCCTCCGTCCGAAATATCGCGCGCGGAGTGAATCAGATTGCGATCGGCTAGCCCACGCAGCAGTGTATGCAGATCGGCCTCGGCATCGAGATCGAGACTGGGAGGCTTGCCCCACAGCTTCCCGAGGACGGCCATGGCATACTCAGAGCTTCCGAACGCGATCAGCTCCTCGTTTGCCTCCTCGTCGGTCGCGTCCGGAATCGCCTTTGGTTCGGAGGCTGGCTCGATTGCGGGCAGAGGATATTGGCTGATGGGCAGGGGTGCGATGGGAACCGCAAGATTCGGATTTGGTGCCTCGCCGCGCGGAACCGGCCACAGCAACAGAATTGCGTCGCCGCTCTTCTGAAACGCCGCAGGCACAGCCTTCGTTGCGTCGTCGAGAATTCCCACGATGCCAAGAACCGGCGTTGGGTAGATTCCTTCGCCCTTCGTCTCGTTGTAGAGCGACACGTTGCCGCCGGTGATCGGCGTGCTCAGTGCGGTGCAGGCTTCGGCGATGCCGTCGATCGCGGCCGAGAGCTGCGCCATAATCTCGGGCTTCTCGGGATTGCCGAAGTTGAGGCAGTTGGTTGCCGCAACCGGAAGCGCGCCTGAACACGCCACCTTGCGCGTGCACTCCGCCACCGCGTGCATTGCGCCGAGCTTCGGGTCGAGATAACACCAGCGCCCATTGCCATCGAGAGCCATGGCCAGACCGCGTTCATGCCCTGGCGTGCCAGTGCCCTTGATTCTCATCACGCCGGCTTCGCCGCCGGGCCCTTGGACCGTGTTGGTTTGCACCATGGTGTCGTACTGCTCATGCACCCAACGCTTCGACGAGACGTTTGCGCTTGCCAGCAGCTTCTTTAGATCCGCCGCGTAGTCGCGATCCTTCGACAGTTCAGCCAGAGCTTCTTCAGGCGGCTCGGCGGGAACCGGAGCTTTCCATGTGCCCACGGGCCGACAGTAGAGAGGCGCGTCATCAGTGAGGGATTCGTTCGGAATGTCAGCAACCAACTCACCGTGATGACGAATCCGCAGCCGTGGCTCGGGCTCGACGGTTCCCACGATCACCGCATCTAAGCCCCACTTCGCGAAGACACGCAGAACCTCGTTTTCGCGACCCTTCTCGGCCACCAGCAGCATGCGTTCCTGGCTCTCGGAGAGCATGATCTCGTAGGCGCTCATTCCGGTTTCGCGCTGCGGAACCAGATCGAGTTCGACGTCGAGTCCCACGCCACCACGTGCGCCCATCTCGCAGGTCGAGCAAGTCAACCCCGCGGCGCCCATGTCCTGGATGCCGACGATTGCGCCGGTCTGCATCGCTTCCAGGCAGGCCTCGAGCAGCAGCTTCTCCATGAACGGGTCGCCGACCTGCACGTTGGGCCGCTTGGCCTCAGTCCCCGCGTGGAACTCCTCGCTGGCCATGGTGGCGCCGTGGATGCCGTCGCGCCCCGTCTTGGCGCCGACGTAGATCACCGGATTTCCGGTCCCCGAGGCCTTGGCATAGAAGATCTCGTTTTTCCGCACCAGCCCCAGCGCAAACGCGTTGACCAGCGGATTGCCGGAGTAGCAGGGCTCGAACTTCGTTTCGCCGCCGAGGTTGGGCACGCCAAAGCAGTTGCCATAGCCAGCGATGCCGCTCACCACGCCTTCCACAATCGAGTGGTTCTTGCGGACCAGATCAGACTGCGCGCCTTCACGCTCGCGGATCGGCCCGAAGCGCAACGAATCCATCACCGCCAGCGGCCGCGCGCCCATCGTAAAGATGTCACGCAAGATGCCACCGACACCCGTCGCCGCGCCCTGGTACGGCTCGATGTAGCTGGGGTGGTTGTGGCTCTCGATCTTGAACGCGCAGGCCCATCCATCGCCCACGTCGATGATGCCGGCATTCTCGCCGGGGCCTTGGACGACGCGATCGCTCTTTGTTGGCAGGCGTTTTAGATGCACGCGGCTCGACTTGTAGGAGCAATGCTCGCTCCACATCACGCTGTAAATGCCCAGTTCTGTTAAGGAAGGAACGCGACCCAGAGCCGCCAGTATGCGGTTATACTCCTCTGCTGTAATGCTGTGCTGCGCCAGGAGCTCCGGGGTGACTGCAACCGGCTCGGGAACGACTACGGAGGCAGGAGTCATCACGATTAATCTTATTGTCGCATGGGATGCAATACCGAACCGCGCTGAATGCGTGTGGAAAGCCGGGTGATTGGTGGATCATTTCATGATGGTCTGAAGAGGAGCTTGCTCGCGGCTTAGGTTTGGACCTCGAAGCTGGTTGGCCAGACCTACTCGTGGTATTCGTATGCGTTGAATCCGTGCTTCTTCACGAGTTGATCACGCTTCGCAAGGACAAGATCAGCTTCGATCATTTCCTTGACCAATTCGTCGAAGCTCACAGACGCCTTCCACCCCAAACGCTGGTGTGCGTATGACGGGTCGCCAAGCAGCGTTGCGACCTCGGAGGGCCGGAAGTAAGTCGGATCGATTGCGACAACGGTCGTGCCGTACTGATCGACCGCGATCTCGTCGATACCGTTTCCGCGCCAACTCAGCTCGATCACGGCCGCGGCGAGCGTTACAAATTCACGCACGCTGTGCTGAATGCCGGTAGCGGTCACAAAGTCCTCGGGCTTGTCCTGCTGGAGCATGCGCCATTGCATTTCCACATAGTCGCGCGCGTGCCCCCAATCGCGAAGGGAATTCAGATTCCCGAGATACAACCTGTCCTGGAGTCCCAACTTGATGCGCGCCAAAGCACCCGTGATCTTACGGGGCACGAAGGTCTCGCCGCGTAAGGGCGACTCGTGGTTGAACAAGATACCATTGCATGCGTACATGCCGTAGGCTTCGCGATAGTTCACCGTAATCCAATAGGCGTAAATCTTCGCCACGGCATAAGGGGAGCGCGGATAGAAGGGCGTCTTCTCGCTTTGAGCCTGCTGCACGAGTCCGTAGAGCTCAGAAGTCGAAGCCTGGTAGAACCGGGTTTTCTTTTCCGCACCGACGATGCGGATGGCTTCCAGGATTCTCAGAGCGCCTAGCCCGTTCACGCTCCCTGTGTACTCCGGTTGTTCGAACGACACCTGACGTGGCTCTGCGCGCCGAGGTTGTAGATCTCATCCGGCTGCACTTTCTGAATGGTGTGCAGGAGACCGCAGGCGTCCGACAGATCGCCGTAATGCCAAATGAATCTTCTGTCGCCGAGATGCGGGTCCAGGTAGAGATGATCGATGCGATCCGCGTTGAACAGCGCACTGCGGCGCTTTATACCGTGGACCTCGTAGCCCCTGTGAAGCAAGAACTCCGCCAGATAGGCTCCGTGCTGGCCAGTTATGCCCGTCAATAATGCGACCTTTGGCAAACTAATCCTGCGACCTCACGGCGCGATTGATGCCACAATCATTCCGTAGCTTACTTAGACTCGCCGTGTGGCCGACGAGTTGCGCAATTACGAAAACGCCGGCGTCGGTTACGGCTGCCACTTCACGGATGTCGGCGCGCAGGCGTGGCGGGTCCGTGAGCCTGCACCACGAGAATCGTAGAGATGCGCCCGAATCTTCGACGCACTGTGCACGAGACGTGCGCCTTTCTCCGGCGTGAAGGTGTTCGAGAATCTGTCAGAATCATGGAATGGAAGCTGTGATACTTGCCGGCGGTCTCGGCACTCGTCTGGCGTCAAGGTTGAATCAGATTCCCAAGTCCATGGCGCCGATTGCGGGGCGGCCATTTCTCGAGATCCTGCTCGACCAGCTGATCGGCCAGGGCTGCAATCGTTTCGTTCTGTCGGTCGGACATCTGCGCGAAGTCATTCTGAAGAGATTTCGCGAAAGCTACAAAGACATTCCGCTGAGTTATGCCATAGAAGAGACTCCACTTGGCACTGGCGGGGCGATTCAGCTCGCTCTTCAACAAGCGACTGAGACATCGGTGCTGGTCTTGAACGGCGATACGTATCTCGACGCGGATTTCTCTGCGATGCTTGCTTTGCACGCTTCAACCAGAAAGCCCATGACCATGGCGATTACGCGGGTACCCGATGTGGGACGTTATGGCGGCATCGTTGTTGAGCAAGGTCTGGTCGCGGGATTCATCGAGAAAGGCTGTTCGGGATCCGGGTGGATCAATGCCGGGGTCTATGCAGTGGAACGCGCGTTTCCTTGGCCGCGAAACCTAAGAGCGCCCTTTTCGTTCGAAACCGATGTTCTGGCGCCTCACGTAAAAGAGATAAATCCTGTCGCCTTTGCCTGCGAAGGCCGGTTTCTCGATATTGGTGTTCCCGAAGACCTGGATCGGGCGCAGGTCGATCTCCCTCCCGTTCGGTAAGACCTTTAATTGGTGGAGGCGGCGGGAGTCGAACCCGCGTCCGAAATCGTTGTCAGCCTGGAGAATCCATGCTCAGTCCAGTTCCGATGGTTTCGCTCCGTGCGCTCAGAACGGACAAGATGCGCATGAAGCTAGTCCGATGATCTCGCGGTTACAACACGGACCGAGCCGCAACCGCCAGCCTACTGAATGACGTCTTGCTCGCAGCCCATAGGCGAAACCGCGAAAGACGGCAGCTTAGTTAATTAAGCTGCAAGTGCCAGATTATCGTTGGCAACTTTAGTTTTGCAGGCGATTATGGGTGCCCACACCCCAGCATGCCTCCGTGCCG
>Ga0181535_10002406_pt1 | contig 22893 bp, 18 predicted proteins | sample PEATcosm2014_Bin_44_FD_119774 | JGI IMG/M metagenome (GOLD analysis project Ga0181535, IMG submission 119774) | Peatland microbial communities from MTU Mesocosm Facility, Houghton, MI, USA - PEATcosm2014_Bin17_30_metaG | ecosystem: Environmental > Terrestrial > Soil > Wetlands > Peat | place...
AAAAATGCGATATGGTTGTCACGACCGGCGGCACGGGAATTTCCGCACGTGACGTGACGCCGGAAGCGACGCGCGCCGTGCTCGAAAAGGAGCTGCCCGGCTTCGGTGAAATCATGCGGATGCAATCGTTCGCCAAGGTGCGGACGGCGATTTTGTCGCGGGCGGTGGCCGGGACGCGCGGCGGGTGTTTGATTGTGAATCTGCCGGGCAAGCCGTCGGCGGTGCGCGAGTGCCTGGTAATTCTCGCGCCGGCCATCCGCGAAGGACTGGCGCATTTGCGCGGAGAAAATCCGCACGAGAAGAAATAAAATGGATCCGTTTGGACGAAAAATTGATTATCTGCGAATCTCGGTCACCGACCGGTGCAACGAGCGCTGTCTCTATTGCATGCCGGAAGGTTACAAGGGCTGGGAAAGCAAGCCGGACCATTTGACGGCGCAGGAAATCGTGCGCGTCGCGCGCGTGGCGGCGGGGCTGGGTTTCCGCAAATTCCGGCTGACCGGCGGCGAACCGCTCGTGCGCGGCGACGTGCCGGAAATCGTCCACGCCATGGCCCGAATTCCCGGCGTCGAATGCATCGGGCTTTCCACCAACGGAATGAAACTGGCCGCGCTGGCGCAGCCGCTGCGCGAAGCCGGTTTGCGCACGGTGAACGTGAGCCTCGACGCGCTGGACCCCGCGATTTACCACCGCATCACCGGCGGCGACGTGGCGCGCGTGCTGGCCGGCATCCGCGCGGCGGTGGCGTCGGGTTTTGAACGCGTGAAGCTGAACTGCGTGCTCATGCGCGGCGTGAACGAGGTGGAAATCTGGCCGCTGGTTTTGTTCGCCGCCGAACACGGCCTGCCGCTGCGGCTCATCGAATTGATGCCGCTGACGACGACGGATGTTTTGACGGAGAAAAATTTTCTGCCGTGCGGCGAGGCGATGCGGCTGCTGGCGCAAAAGGATGAACTGGTTCCGCAACCCGACCGCAAGCTCGGCCACGGGCCGGCAAAATATTATTTGCTGAAACAAACCGGCGCGCTCGTCGGCTTCATCGGCGCGCTGACGAACGAGCATTTCTGCGACAACTGCAACAAGATGCGGCTGACCGCCGACGGCAAGGTGCGACCCTGCCTCGGCAATCACATCGAAGTGGATTTGCGCGCGGCGTTGCGGCACGGCGCGGACGACGGAGCGTTGAAGGAATTGCTGCAAACCGCGCTGCGCTTGAAGCCGCTGGAGCATCAGTTCCGCAATCAATACCAGCCGTGCCGTCCGATGACCGCCATCGGCGGGTGAGGATCAGAACCAGGAATTCAGTCAATTTGCGCCGGCGGGACCGCCGCCGCGGCGTCCGGCTGTTCGGGACAAACCAGGCCGAACTGCTCCCGGCTGATCCAGCCCGCCGCGAACGCCGTGCGGATGAAAAAATAATTTCCCCGCGTCCGCAACCGGCGCGCCGGCTCGCCCGCGTTCAATGTCGAAACCACTTCCGCCTCGCTCGTCGGCGTCAGCAGCAGCGGCGCATTTTTTTTCAGGACAAAACCGGTTTGTGTCCGGCTCACCACGCCGAGGCTGGCCGTGATGCAGAAAAGAAAAATTCCAAACGCCAGCGCCGCCAGCGCCTGCTGCCAGCCCGCCTTCCGCCGCCGTAAAAATCCCGGCAGCGTCATCAATCCCGCCGCCAGCCAGAGGCTCGCGCCGGCAAGCCAGACCCACCAGTCTGGCGGCAGCCAGGTTGATGCGGTCTCAAACCACTTCAATTGCGGCGCGTCCAACTGCGCCGCCTGCCGCGCAAATTTCAAGTCCGCCCCGGCGCGCGGATCGAACGGGTCAATCCACCGCGCCTGTTCCCACGCCAGAATCGCCGCGCCCGCGTGGCCGCGCCGCCACTCGGCAATGCCCAGATTCACCAGCGTGCCGGCGGCGGGCCGCACCCGCGCCGATTTTTCAAAAGCCGCCGCCGCCTCGGGAAACTGTCCGGCCCGGCTCAACTCGACGCCTTGCGCGAAAAAATCATTCGTCGCCGCGCGGCTAAAATTCACCGCGCAAATCAGCGCGGCCAAAACGATGCAGCAGCCGAGGCAACGAGGCTCAAACCGAAATCGCAAATCGCAAATCGCAAATCGCAAATGGATCGGAACCTTCTCACGTCGGCTTCCACAACGATGAAATAAAAGCCGGCTCACAATTTTGCCTCCAGTTCTGTCAACACCGCTTCCACATCGGATTTGAGCGCGAGACAATCCGCTTGAGTTTGGGCCGAGGCTGCAAACTGCGCGTCCGCCGCCGCGAAAATTTTTCTGACCGTTTCGCCCGCGCGGTTGTTTTGATCCGCGCTGCCCAGTTGCGCCAGCACGTCAGCGCAGACCAGTGCCCGCGGATTCGCCGCATCCCGCGGCGCGACCGCAATGCGCATCGCCTCCGCTGCGTGCTGGACAAACGCCGCCGCGTCGCCGTCGGCAACGGCCTTTTGCAATTTTCGCTTTTCACGGCGCAACGCACGGCGGGCCTGGCGGCGGCGGACAATTTCCGGATGCGCTTCCAAAAACCGGCGGCGGCGATCCCATCGCCAGAGCGCGACAAACCCGATCGCCGGCGCAAGCTGCACACCCACAAACCAGCCGCGCAATTGCAGCGGCTTCAGGCTGCCCGCCGTTTTGCCCGGCACCGTCGCCAGCGCGCTTAACTTCAACGGCACGCCGGAGTCCGATCCGTCGTCCGTCGCCGGCAATTGCACCGGCAATCCTTCCCCAACCACTGTGACCGGCAGCGGCGGAATCGTCAGGTCCACATATTTTGCGGTTGCCGGGTCAAAATAACTGAACGGAATTGCAGGCGTCTGACGCGCTTCATCGGTCAGCGGAATCAAGGTGTAGCCGGTGTCTGGCGGATTGTCGGCGATGATCTGCCAGTCCGGCGAGCGCGGCGGGTCGGGCGGCGTCAGCCGCGTCAGATCGCCTTTGCCGTGAAAAACAATTTTCAGATGCGCCGGTTCGCCCACGCGGAGCCGGTTGGTGGACAATTGCGGCGGATCGTAAAAAAATGTTCCAATCGCGCCGGTGAAGCCGGGTAATTCGCCTTCGACCGGCAACGGCCGGGCGTTGATTCCGACCGCGTCCGAAACCAGCAGGACATATTTGGTCGGGCCGCCGGGAATCGTCACTTGTCCGCGAATCGCAATCGGTGCGGTGAATTCGCGACCGGCCGTGAAGCCTTGCGCCGAAAATTTCAGCGGCCCGGCCGCGATGGGGGTCACCACCATTTCGCAGATGAAGGCCGGTTTGAGCTGGCCGTTGACGTTGACCGCCTCGATGGATTGCCGCGACGCCGTTTTGTCGGTCATCAAACCGTCGCCGTTGATCTGGATTTCGCGGAGCGCCTCGATTTCATTGTTTGTTCCCGCCGGCAGCATTACGCTCACGTGAAACGGCTCGCCGAGAAAAACATTCGTCGCCGAAGTTTCCAGCACAAGCTGCCGCGCCGGTTGCGAATTGGGATTTTCCGCGACCACGTCCAGATCCGCTGCCGGGATTTCCACCGGCTTGCCGTAGACGTCCACGGTAAAATTCGTGACGGCAAAATGTCCCGTCGCGGTTGCCCGCACCTCGTAAATAAACGACGTGAGCGGACGGAATTTGTCTCCCAGAAACTGTGTCAACTGGCCGCGCGCGTCCGGGCCGAATTTCAACTCCGGCGGCGCGGTAATTTTATCCGGCCACTGGATCGAAGATTCCGTCGCGTCCACCGTGACGCGGTAAAAAGTTTTTTCGCCGGCGCCCACCACAGGCGGATCGAACGCCGCCGTGGCCGTCACCGGCGTCGTGACATCCACCGCCGGCTGCGCGACTTGAAGTTGGGCCAGCCCGCCTGGCGGCAATTGCGGCGGCGCTTGTGCCCGCAGCAAAAATGGCGCGGCGAGCATCAATGAAAGGAGAACATTCAACACCCAATGTCCCAACACCCGCGCCTCGATGAAATTTTGGCGTTCGGTGTTGAATGTTGAATGTTGAATGTTTTCCATTTGAGACTTCACCAGTCGCGTCCTTTTTTGTCGTTCGGCGGAGCGCCTTGTTGGTCGCTCATTGGCAGGCGACGGCTGCCGTCGAGCGAAAGGCCGTCGAGAAGCTGGCCGGCCTGATCCGGCGAAAGCGGAATTTGCAGTTGGTCGCCCTGACGAGCCGCGCCTTCCTTCTGGCCGGCCAGCGAGTCTGGCTGCACGCCCGGCTCGTCCGCATCGTCATCCACCGCCGCGCCGGGCGGCGCGTTGGACGCGGGAATGCGGCCTTTCAACTGGCTCAACGCCGCTCCCAAATCCTGCCCCTGTTTGCCCATTGCGCCCGACATTTCCTGCATCTGGCGCAGACTGTCCACCAGCTTCGCGATGCCGCGCTCGACAATTTGCGCGTTGCGCGCCGCGTTCGTGTCGGCGGAATTCAACTCGGCGGCGCTCTTGAAATCATCCGCCGCGCGCTGCCATTTCTGCAAAGTTTTTCCATAGGTTTCCATCGCCGCCCGCACCGCCTTTTCCGCGTCGCGCAATTCGCGCCGCGCGCCCCGGCCTTCGAGATAGGCGGCAACCATTCTGTCCAAATTGTTTTGCGCCAGCGAAGACTCGGCCTGGCGGATGGCCTGGCCGCCCGCCGCCAGCGCCGCGTTGCCCTGGGTGGCGACCTTTTGCGCGTCCGGCCCGTTTTTCAAAATCCCGGCGCCCTCGTCAAACCGCGCGTGGCCGAGATTGTAAAGCGCCGGCGGCTGCACGCGCTCATCCTGCGCGGCCAGCGCGGATTGGAACATTTCCTCCGCAGCGGCGTATTTTTTGGCGGCCAGCAAATCCGTCCCGGCGTTGTAAAAATTCCGCGCGGTGACGGGAGCGACCGCATTCGTTTCGCCGTCAGCGAATGCGCGGCAGCAAATTGCCAGCGCAAACACCAGTGCGAGTCTTTTCGATGTAGTGAACAGTTTCATGACGTTGCCGGAAATTTTTTCCGCCGCGTGCCGGTTAAAGATTCGGCGATGACGAGCGCCAGCGCAATGGCGAGAGGCAGATGAAAATGGTCCATCCCGTTTTGGGCGGACTGTCGCGGGCCGCCCGCGCTGTCCAGCAGATGAATTGCCGAACGAATCTTCGTCAGGCCTTCGCCCAGCGCGCCCAGCGGATAATAGCTGCCGCCCGTCGCCTCCGCGATTTCGCGGAGCGTCTGCTCGTCGAGCCGGCTGTGAACGATTTGACCGCCGGCGTCGCGCACCAATTGCATCTGCCCGGCGGCGTTCGCAAACTGAATTTCCTTTCCCGCCGGCGTGCCGACGCCGATGGTGAACACCACCACGCCGTTCGTTGCCAGATTTTTCGTGGCGGCCACGCCGGATTTTTCCAAATCCTCGCCGTCGGTCACGAGAACAATCATTTTGCGGCGGCTGGCCTTGTCCATCGCGCGATACGCCTCGTTCAGCGCGCGGCCAATGTCCGTGCCCGGAATCGGAATCGTGTTGTCGTCCACGGACAGCAGGGTTTCCTCAAAGGCGTCGTAATCAAATGTCAGCGGGCACTGGATGAAAGCGCTGCCGGCGAACGCGACGAGGCCGACGCGACCGTGACTTTGCCGCCGCACAAATTCGAGGATGGAAAATTTCGCCCGCTGCAACCGGCTTGGCATGACGTCGGTGGCCAGCATGCTGCGCGAACAATCCACCACGAACACCACGTCCTCGCCCAGCCACGCATTGGCCGTCTCGACGCTGCCCCATTGCGGCCGCGCGAGCGCCAGGCCGGCGAACGCGAACGCCGCGAGCAGCAGCGCGTTTTTGAACCGCCGCCGCGCCGGGCTGTGCGACGCCGTGAGTTCCTTCACGAAATGCGGAGATGCCATCCGCGCCAGTTGCTCGCGGCGCGCATTCGCGGCGTGCCGGTGCAGCAGCGCCAGCAAGACCGGCGCGACCGCCGCCAGCCACAGCCAGCGCGGTTCGGCGAAATGGAAAGCGGCAAAAGACATTTACGATTTATGATTTACAATTGACGATTGACGATTGGAAAAGGCGTCCTGCTGCCGACCGGATGGTAGGGCGGCACTGCCGCGTCGCCAATTCCGCGCTGCACGCTTGTAGAGCGACGCAGCAGACCGGCAGGTCTGCCCCACCAGACTCGCGCGCCAAAGCGGACTTGATCCCGCGCCTCGGCTTTTTTGCAATCGTAAATCGTAAATCATAAACTTTCAGGGCACGCGGCGAAATCTTGTGCTCGCCAAAATAATTTCCACCGCCAGCAATCCGAGCGCGGCGAACAGCGGCCATTCAAACAACGGCTGATAGGTCGCAAACCGCCGCATTTTCACCTCGGATTTTTCCAGATGATCAATCTGGTTGTAAATGTTTTGCAGCTCGCGCTGGTTGGTGGCGCGGTAAAATTGTCCGCCGGACAACGCGGCCATTTTGCCCAGCACGGAATAATTCGCCGGTTGCAACAGCAGCGTCGGAATGATGTTGCCGTTCGCGTCGAGCCGAAATTGTCCCGTCGCCGGATCGAACGCGGGCATGTTGCACGGTTGTTCGATGCCGATGCCGATGGCGTAGATTTTCACGCCGAGCGCGGCGGCAAGCTGCGCGGCGGGCAGCGGGTCAATTTTTCCCAGGTTGTTGTCGCCGTCCGTCAGCAAAATCATGATGCGGCTTTTGCTGTTCGGCACCGCCTTGAGCCGCTGGGCCGCGACCGCCACCGCGTCGCCGATGGCCGTGCCGAGGTCGGTGATGATGCCGACGTGCAGCCGGTGAAGATTTTCAACGAGCCAGTCGTGATTGAGCGTGAGCGGGCTGGCGAGATACGGCACGCCGGAAAAGGCAATCAGGCCGATCCGGTCGTTGGGCCGTTTCTGGATGAAATCGCCCAGCACGCCGGACGCGATGGCGAAGCGCGACAGTTTTTCCGCCGGCCGGCCCATGTCAATCGCCTCCATGGACCACGACAAATCCAGCACCAGCATGATGTCAATGCCCGGCGTCTCGGTCTCGACGTGATAATTCGCCAGCCGCGGCCCGGCGAGCGCAACGATGCCAAGCGCAACCGCAAGCAGCCGCAGGAAAAATAAAAATTGACCCGCCGCCGCGCGGGCTTTGGCACCGGCGGCGCGCGCGATGTCCGTGCTGGAAAACGTCAGCGCCGACAGCTTGCCGGCCTTGCCGCGCAGCAGCGCATAAACCGGCAGCAGGCCGAGCAACGCAAGCAGCCACGGATATTGAAATTCAAATGCGCCGTTCATTTTTAGTGGCACAGGCATCCTGCCTGTGTCTTGCATTTTCCGTGAGCGCGACAAGTTCCAGCGCGCGGGTTGCGGCGTTGAGCGGAGCGGCGGCGGGCGAAGTGGAAAATTTCCGCTCGTCGCACGCGCGGAGAAAATCAGAAATGGTTTGGGCGGGTTCCGTTCCGACTTTTACGCTGGCGGCGAGCGCGGCGCAAAATTCCGTCGTGGTCAATTCAGCCGCAGGCAGTTCGAACGCGGCGGTGACGTAACGGCGCAGGATTTGCGAGACGTTGCTCAAAAGCTTTCCATCTTCGGGCTGGCGCAGCAATTTGGTCAGCGCTTCGCGCGCCAAAACTTCCGGCGGTAATATGACCGGTGGCTTTGGATGAAATATTTTCCACGAAATCAAAACGGCCAGCGCGATGGCCGTAATGCCAGCTACAAGAATCATTGTTCCGTGCTGCTCCCAAAATGTAGGCGGGATTTCACCGTAAGGCGGCGCGAGGGCGGGAAGCGCGTTTGTTGACGCCTGACCGAAAAGTCGCGGGGTTGCAAATAAAATGGCGGTGAAAACAAACATTGAACATCGAACATCGAACACTGAACACTGAACGATTCCGCGTGACGCGGCCATTCGATGTTGGGCGTTCGATGTTGGGCGTTCGATGTTCATCACAAAATCACCCGCGCCTCCGGCCCCGGCGGATTTCAAAAAACCGTTGCAGCGCGGGTGCGAACGGTTCGGCGGTGTTGAGCCGCAGCGTGTCCACGCCGGTGCGGATGAGCGCGCGGTCCAGTTCCGCCAGCCGCTCCGCGTTGACGGCGGCAAAACGCTTGCGCACGGCGTTGCGGTTGGAATCCAGTTGCAGCAGTTCGCCGGTTTCGGCGTCCTCAATTGTGAGCAGGCCGGCAACTGGCAGCGTGCTTTCGCGCGGGTCGTGCAGGTGCAGGCAGACGACATCGTGCCGCGTGTTCGTGAGGCCGAGTTCGGCGATGACATCGCGTGAGTTGATTGATCCTCCTCGTCCTCGTTCTCGTCCCTCGTCCTCGAATTTTTTTGCCTTTATGTTCGAGGATGAGGACGAAGGACGAGGAGGAGTTGCTGCCACTCCGAAGCTATGCAAAAAGTCCGTCAGCAGAAACACCATCGCGCGGCGGTGCAAAACGTGGTTCAAAAATCCGAGCGCGCCAGAAATGTCCGTGCCGCGACGGCGCGGCTTGAACACCAGCATTTCGCGGACGAGGCGGAGCAGGTGGCGGCGGCCTTTGCGCGGGGGAACGAACAATTCCACTTCATCGGTGAACAGCAGCAGGGCGACTTTGTCGCCGGTGCGGGCGGCGGACATGGCGAGCGTGGCGGCAATTTCCGTCGCGAATTCGCGTTTCGTCCGACTGGCCGAACCGAAAGCGGATGACGCCGAAACGTCCACGGCGAGAACGGCGGTGAGTTCGCGTTCCTCGCGGAAGCGTTTCACGAACGGGCGGCCGAGGCGATGCGTGACGTTCCAGTCAATGTCGCGCACATCGTCGCCGGGGATGTATTCGCGCAACTCCTCGAAGTCCATGCCGCGCCCCTTGAAATGGCTCAAATACGCGCCGACCATCGTGTCGTTCACGAGGCGGTTCGTGCGCACCTCCACACGGCGGACGGATTCAAGCAGTTCGGTCAACGTCATTTGGTTTTACTGGTTTTGAATCGTCGTCAAACCGGCATGACCTGTATAATAGATGAGCGCCATCCCGATTGAAGCGATCATCCACAGAAACATGAACATTGCCATGAAAGGAATACGGCAGGTTGATTTGATATCTGCCTCAATCGGGTTTGAAGCCAAATAAAGCACTTTCACCCTGCAACCAATTGGAGCTGGTTTATTGCTGCCAGCGGTTGCTGTGAAAATTATTTTTTTGTCCGGCGCTTGAAATTGAACTTTCGGGAAGTAATACGGCATGAAATCCGCGCTCTTTTGTTCGCAGCCAATTATCACGCCTTCAGTCAGGAGACCTTTGAAGCGTAATTTGAAATAGAGGCGAGAGATAAAAAATCCTATACCGCCAGAAGCGATTGCTGCTAGAAGCCACAAGGAACCATCAAGTATTCGCGGTTCAATGTTCATTTTCGATTTGAATTTGATTATTCACGGCACCGGCACCGCGTTGAACACTTTCTTGATGATCGCGTCGGTCGTTACCGCCTGCGCCTCGGCTTCGTAGGTCAGGATGATGCGGTGGCGCAATACGTCGGGGCCGATTCCTTTCACGTCCTCGGGAATCACATAATCGCGGCCCTGCAGCAGCGCCCACGCCTTGGCGGCGAGCGTCAGGTAAATCGTCGCGCGCGGCGACGCGCCGAACTGGATGAAATGCTTCACGTCCAGCTTGAAATCCTGTGGCTTGCGCGTGGCGAAAACGATTTTCACGATGTAATCGCGGATTTTTTCGTCCACATGGATTTGATCCACGAGCTTGCGCGTCCGCAAAATTTCTTCGAGCGAGACGATGGGGTTGACCGGCGTTTCCGGGCTGGTGAACGCCATTCGATCCAGAATTTTGCGCTCCTCGGCCTCGTTCGGATAATCAAGCAGCACCTTGAACATGAAGCGGTCCACCTGCGCTTCGGGCAGCGGATAGGTGCCTTCCTGGTCAATCGGATTTTCCGTGGCGAGCACGAGAAACGGCGACGGCAGCTTCATCGTTTCGCCGCCGAGCGTCACCTGCCGTTCCTGCATGGCTTCGAGCAGCGCGCTCTGGACTTTCGCCGGCGCGCGGTTGATTTCGTCGGCGAGAACGAAGTTGGCGAAAATCGGCCCGCGCGTGGCGTGATATTTTGAATCCTGCGGGTTGTAAATCAACGTGCCGACGATGTCCGCCGGCAGCAGATCGGGCGTGAACTGGATGCGGTGAAATTTCGCCTGGACCGCCGCCGCCAGCGTGCGGACTGAAAGCGTCTTGGCGAGTCCGGGCACGCCTTCGAGCAGGACGTGGCCGTTGGCGAGCAGGCCGACGAGCAGCCGGTCCACGAGTTGTTCCTGCCCGACGATGACGCGGGCGATTTCTTCCCGCAACGTCCGGATCCAGTTGGACGTTTGCGCGACCTGGTCTTTCAACGAAGTGTTCATGCCGGTTGAATTTAGGGCGGGCGGCGCGGCGACTCAAGCGCAGGCTCGGAAAATCGAGCGCCGGGCGGAAACCAGAGATGATGCGGGCCGTCGGTTGCCGACAAGCTACGTCGTCGCGAAATCCACGTTCGGAACTTCCTTGACCGACGGCGGCACGCTGAAGAAATCGCCCTCGGATTTGAAGCCGAACAGGTTCGCCACGAGGTTGCTCGGAAAGGTTTCGCATTTGTTGCGGTAGTCGCGGACGTTGCCGTTGTAAAACCGGCGCGCGGCCTGGATGCGGTCCTCGGTGTTGACCAGCTCCTTCTGAAGCTGGAGAAAATTCTGGTCGGCCTTGAGCTGCGGATAATTTTCCACCACGACGAGCAGTTGCTTGAGCGCGTCCACGAGCTGGACTTCGTCGCGGGACTGGTCGGCCACCGGGCCGTTGTTGGCGGCGCAGCGGTTGCGCAGCTCGGTCACGCGCTCCAGCGTCTCGCGCTCGTGTGCGGCGTAGCCCTTGACCACGGCGACGAGGTTGGGGATGAGGTCGTAGCGGCGCTTCAATTCCGTGTCCACGTCGCTCCACGATGCGCGGATGTAATTGCGCAGGCTGACGAGCGCGTTGTATTGCGCCAGCAGATAAATCAGCGGCAGGCCGACGATGACAAAAATGGCAATCAGGACGGCAATCATGCGTTGGCGAAAAGATATTGCGGCAAACGCGAGCGGATTTCAACCAGTCGTTGCAGGTTGGATTCGATTTGCTCAACCGAGAGGCGGGTGTTGAATGCCAGCGCAATCACCTCGTTTTCGATTTCAATGCTCAAATCGCGGTTGGCGAGGAGGTATTCCATCATCTGCGCGTTGCAGACATCGTAGGCGAATTTTTTGTCCGGCGAGCGCACGCAAAACGCCTTGGAAAACTCGGCGGACTCGAACTTGATGTCCTGGTAGCCGAACACCTCGGCAACCTTCGTGAAAAAGTTTTCCCGCCGGATGGTCAGGTCGGGAAAAACCGCCGGCAGCGTCAGGATGAAGAATGAAAACCAATGTTCCTCCGTTTGCCGGTGGCCCTTGGAATCGGTCGAGTGCGTCTCGTAATGATAGTCGAACGCGAGGATTTCATTCTGCTGATAGGTTCCCGAAATCACGTTCGTGGCATAGCGGTTTCCGCCTTGCGCGAGTTGTTTGAGAAAGCCAAAACGGCCGGCGATATCGCAATCCCTGCCCGCATCAAAATTCAGATTCAACCGCTGCGCAAGTTCCAGAAGCCCTTCGCGCCGCTTTTGCTGCGCGAGGGCGTTGAAGATGGCGCCAATCGCAATCACGATAACCGCCACCACAAAGAGGAAGGGCATTGCGTTCTGCATCCGGCATTTCTAAACCAAGGCCGCGTTTCAGGCCATTACAATTTCAGGTTCAATTTTTCATCATCCGACGGGGGGATTTTGCTTTCCCGCATTTCCGTTCGCCGCCATCTTTGCGGCGTGGAATTGTCCGTCAAAGAAATCCGCCAGGCCGTTCAAGCGGCGCTCGTCGAGGACATCGGCGGCGGCGACGCGACGACGCTGGCGACGGTGCCGAAAAATCTCACGACGCACGCAGTCATGCGCGCGCGCGAGCCGCTGGTCGTCGCCGGGATTGAATTCGCGGAAATGGCGTTCCTCGAAGTCGCAACCAAATATTTTCGGAGGGAGGAGTTCCACGAGTGCCAAATTTCGAGAATTGTCAGATCAGGGACTCGTGAAACTCGTCCCTCCGAAATCCGCATTGAGCATTGCGTTCCCGATGGCCGGCGCGTCAAGGCCGGCGAAATTTTGCTGGAAATTTCCGGTCCGGCCTGCGCCATTTTAAGCGCCGAGCGCGTCGCGCTGAATTTCGTCCAGCGGCTTTCCGGCGTCGCGACTTTGACCGCGCAATTTGTCGAGGCCGTTCGCGGCACAAACGCAAAAATTCTCGACACGCGCAAAACCACGCCCGGCTGGCGGCGCTTTGAAAAATACGCCGTTGCCTGCGGCGGCGGGAAAAATCATCGCATCGGTTTGTTTGACATGATTTTGATCAAGGACAATCATCTGGCCGCGCTGAAAAATGAAAAGCCGAATGCAATTGCGGCGGCGATTCAGCGCACGCGCAAACAATTTCCGAAGCTCAAAGTCGAGGTCGAGGCCGACACGCTGGAGCAAGCCGCGCAGGCCGCCGATGCGGGCGCGGACATCATCCTGCTCGACAATATGAATTTGAAACAATTGCGCGCGGCGGTAAAAACTATTGCCGGCCGCGCGAAGACCGAGGCCAGCGGCGGCGTGAATTTGAAAACCGTCCGCGCGATTGCTGCGACCGGCGTGGATTACATTTCCGTCGGCGCGCTCACGCATTCGGCGCGCGCGGTGGACATCGGGTTGGATTTTGAAGGGTGAAGTGATTCGCCGTCGGTCGTGTTGGAACAAGGCCAGCCTTTTGCCGTTCGCGTAAAAATCCTATCAGCCCGGACATTTTCTTGACTCCGGGCACGGCAACTCAAAAACTGGCGCATGAATTTGTTCGCCCGCCGGCGGGTGGCCGATTTGCAGGCCGAGGCGCTGACCGACCAGCGCCTCAAACGCGTGCTCGGCCCGGTTAACCTCACGTCGCTGGGCATCGGCGCGATCATCGGTGCGGGCATTTTCGTCCTCACCGGCCACGCCGCCGCGCAATACGCCGGGCCGGGCATCGTTTATTCATTCATGCTCTCCGGACTGGCCTGCGCGTTCGCCGGGCTTTGCTACGCAGAATTTGCCTCGATGATTCCGCTTTCCGGCTCGGCCTATACTTACGGCTACGCGACGCTCGGCGAATTCGTCGCGTGGATCATCGGCTGGAATTTGATTCTCGAATATCTGTTTGCCGCCTCGACCGTTGCCGTCGGCTGGTCGGGTTATGTCGTTTCCTTTTTGAAAGACCTGGGCATCACAATTCCGGCCGCGTTCACGTCCGCGCCATACGACCACGTGGCGGCGGCGAATCTGCACTGGTGGAACGTCTGGCAACTGTTCGCTCACGGCTGGACCAGCACCGGCGCGGTGCTCAACGTTCCGGCCATGCTGATCGTTGCCGTCGTCACCGTTCTCCTCGTCATCGGTATCAAGGAATCGGCGAATTTTAACAATATTATCGTCGCGCTGAAACTGCTGGTGATTCTGACGTTCATCGCGGTCGGTGCCGCTTACATCAATCCTGCCAACTGGCATCCCTTCGTGCCGCCGGCGATTGGCCCGGGGCAATTCGGCTGGAGCGGCGTGGTGCGCGCGGCGGGCGTGATTTTCTTTGCCTATATCGGATTTGACGCCGTGTCCACCGCTGCGCAGGAGGCGAAAAATCCGCAGCGCGACATGCCCATCGCTCTGCTCGGCTCGCTCGGCATTTGCACCATCCTTTACATCGCCGTCTCGCTCGTGCTGACTGGTGTCGTCAATTACACGCAACTCAATGTTCCCGCGCCCATCGCCGTGGCCATCAGCACGCTCGGCCCGAAGCTCGCCTGGCTCGAATATTTCATCAAGATTGGTGCTATCGCCGGGCTTTCGTCCGTTATCCTCGTGATGCTGCTCGGGCAGCCTCGGATTTTCTACACGATGTCCAAGGACGGCCTGCTGCCGCCGATTTTCGGCGCGGTTCATCCCAAATACCGGACGCCGTGGATTGCGCAGCTTCTCACCGGCGCGACCGCCATGCTTATTGCGGGGCTGTTCCCCATCGGCCTGCTGGGCGAGCTGGTTTCCATTGGCACGCTGCTGGCGTTCGCGATTGTCTGCGCCGGCGTGTTTGTCCTGCGCTTCACCGACCCGCAAATCCAGCGTCCGTTCCGCGTGCCGGCGTTCTGGCTGGTCGCGCCGCTGGGCGTTTTGTCCTGCGGCTATTTGATGTGCAATCTACCGCCGGACACCTGGGCGCGGCTCATCGTCTGGATCGTCATCGGCGTCGCCATTTACTTTCTTTACAGCTGCCGCCATTCCGAGGTCCAGAAGCGCAGGCTCCAAGCTTCGCGGAAATAAAGGCCGCTTCCATATTTTTCAAACAAACGTTTGACAAGCGGCTGGAAAATACCTACCGTTCGGTAGTTTTTTATGGCCAAGGCGGTGAACAACCCAAGCGCCGATTCAGAAACGCGACGACATATTCTTCGCGCGGCGCTGAAGCATTTTGCCAACGCCGGCTACGCCGCCACGTCCGTCCAGCAAATCGTCGGCGATGCGAAGGTGTCCAAGCCGGCGCTGTATTATCATTTCCGCGACAAGGCCGCCCTGTTCGAGGCGCTGGTGAACGAGGCGCATGACGAGCGGTTTGAAGTGGTGCAACAGGCGGCGGCGCGCGGCAAGGGGCTCCGCGGACAATTGATCGAGGTGCTCGCGGCGCTGTTCGATTATTTCCACAAGAACCGCGACCTGACGCGCATCGCCTTTGCCACGGCGTTTGCCGCGCCGGGCGAGGTGCCGCCGAATCTGTGCTATCCCGACAAGTGCCAGCGCAATTTTGAGGCGGTTCACTCGCTGTTCAAACAGGCGCTCGCGCGCGGGGAGCTGGACCGCCACTTTAACAGTTTGGAACTGGCCTACGGTTTTTACGGGCAGGGAAATTTTTACATCGTGTCGCATTTGATGATGCCGGACTGCCGGCTGGATCGCCGGGCCGCCGGGCGCATTGTGGATTTGTTCCTCACCGGCGCGGGCGCAAAGAAACAACGAAAGGGAAAATTGTGAAACCAGGAAGAATGACAAAAATTGCCGGCGCGCTGCTGGCTGCCATTGCCGCGACGACATTTTTTGCGGGCTGTGGCCGGAATCCGGCCGGCCCCGGCGGCTACAATATGACCATGCCGCCGCCGGAGGTTGGCGTGGTCACCATCGCGACGGAATCGGTGGCGCTGACGACGGAACTGCCGGGGCGCATTGCTCCGGTGCGCGTGGCGCAGGTGCGCGCGCGGGTGGACGGCGTGGTGCTTCACCGCGAATTTCGCGAAGGCGCGGATGTGAAAGCCGGCGAGGAGCTTTACCAGATTGATCCCGCGCCGTTTCAGGCGGCTTACGACAGCGCGAGCGCGAATCTTGCCAAGGCGGAGGCCAATGCGAAACAGGCCCAGCAACTGGCGGTTCGCTACGAGCCGCTGGTCGGCATTAACGCCGTGAGCAAGCAGGATTACGACAACGCCTTGTCGGCGACGGCGGCGGCGAACGCCGACGTGCTGGCGGCCAAGGCTGCGCTGGAAACCGCGACGATCAATCTCGGTTACACGAAAGTGACCTCGCCGATTGACGGGCGCATCGGCTCGGCGCTGGTCACGGAAGGCGCGCTGGTCAGCCAGAGCGCCGCGACGGAAATGGCCGTGGTCCAGCAATTGGATCCGATTTATTGCGATTTTACGGAATCGAGCACGGAGCTGCTTCGGCTGCGGCGCGAGCTGGACAGCGGCAAGCTCAAAAGCGCCGCGCCCGGCGAGGCGAAGGTGACGTTGCTGCTGGATGACGGAACAACTTACGCGCAGCCCGGAAAACTTTTGTTCTCCGACGTCACGGTGGATCCGAGCAGCGGCATGGTCACGCTGCGGGCCGAGTTTCCCAATCCCGATCATTTGCTCCTGCCGGGTCTGTTCGCGCGCGGCGTGCTGGAACAAGCGGTTGATTCCAAGGCCATCACCGTTCCCCAGCGCGGCGTCAGCGTCGGCGCGAACGGCATCGCCAGCGTCATGGTGGTGGGCGCGACAAACAATGTGGAACCGAGGGTGATTAAAATTGGCCAGGCCGTGGGGAACAAATGGGTCGTCACGGACGGGTTGAAAGCCGGTGATCAAGTCATCGTCGAAGGATTGCAAAAATCCCAGCCGGGAATGGTGGTGAAACCCGTTCCATTTAATCCAGCCGGCGGCAATTCCGCGTCGCCGACTCCGGCTCAGGGAAATTAACCGGACACCGCCATGCCGAAATTTTTCATAGACCGCCCGATTTTTGCCTGGGTGCTTTCCCTGCTCATCATGCTGGGCGGCGTTCTGGCCGTCACGCATCTCCCGGTCGCGCAATATCCCACCGTCGCGCCGCCGTCCATCGCCATCAACGCCAATTATGCGGGCGCTTCGGCGGAGACGGTGCAGGACACGGTCACGTCCGTGATTGAGCAGCAGATGAACGGCATTGACAACCTGCTTTACATGTCGTCCAGCAGCAGCGCGAGCGGGCAATCCACCGTGACGCTGTATTTCAATTCCGGCACGGACCCGGACATCGCGCAGGTGCAGGTGCAAAACAAGCTGCAACTGGCAATTCCCAATCTGCCCCAGACGGTTCAGCAACAGGGCATCACGGTCGTCAAGTCCACACGTAACTTCCTGATGTTTTTCGCGCTGTCAACCACCAACCAGAACGTGAGCGACATCGCGCTGGGCAATTTCATTTCATCGTCCGTGCTCGACCCGCTCCGCCGCGTCACCGGCGTGGGCGAGGCGGATTTGTTCGGCACCGAATATTCCATGCGCATCTGGCTGAACCCCAACCAGCTCGAAAGTTTCAATCTCGACGCCAACGATGTCATCGCCGCCATTCAGGCGCAAAACACGCAGGTTCCGGTGGGTCAACTCGGCGATCGCCCGGCGGTGAAGGGGCAGGAACTCAACGTCACCTTGCAAGGCCAAAGCACGCTGACCAGCGTCAAACAATTTGAGGACATTTTGCTGCGGGTGAACCCCGACAGTTCCCGCGTTTATTTGCGCGATGTCGCGCGGGTGGAACTGGGCGGCGCGAGTTATGCCATGCAGGCGCGGGTGGACGGAAGGCCCGCCGCCGCCGTGGGCATCCGGCTGGCGCCATCGGCCAACGCCGTTGCCACCGCCAACGCCGTCCGCGCGAAAGTAAATGAACTTTCCAAATTTTTTCCGGCGGGCGTGCAGGTGGATTTTCCCTACGACAGCTCCGAATTCGTGCGCGCCTCCATCCGGGAAGTGGTCACGACGTTGATCGAGGCCATCGTGATGGTGTTCCTGATCATCTTTCTGTTCCTGCAAAATTTCCGGGCGACCTTCATTCCCACCATCGTCATCCCGGTGGCGTTGCTCGGCACGTTTGCCGTGATGTATGCGCTGGGATTTTCCATCAATGTCCTGACCATGTTTGGCATGGTGCTGGCCGTGGGCGAACTGGTGGACGACGCCATCGTGGTGGTGGAAAACGTGGAGCGCATCATGAGCGAGGAAGGATTGGGTCCGCGCGAGGCGACCATCAAGGCAATGAAACAAATCACCGGCGCGCTCATCGGCATTTCGCTCGTGCTGACGGCGGTGTTCATTCCGATGGCGTTCTTCGGCGGATCGGTCGGCGCGATTTACCGGCAATTTTCGCTGGCGATGATTTCGTGCATGCTGTTCTCGATCTTCCTGGCTATGTCACTGACGCCGGCGTTGTGCGCGACGCTGCTGAAGCCCGTCGAAAAGGGGCATCATTTGCGGAAGCAGGGATTTTTCGGCTGGTTCAACCGCGGGTTCGCCGCCACTCGGAAAAACTACGAGGGATTCCTGGCCCGGACGCTGAACAAAACACCGCGGTATCTGGTGGCTTATCTGGCGATTGTCGTGGCGGTGGGCTGGCTTTACTACTTCCTGCCCTCGTCATTTCTGCCGGATGAAGACCAGGGATATTTCATCACCAGCATCCAATTGCCGGTGGGCGCGACCCAGGAACGCACGGTGGACGTGCTCAAGCAGGTCGAGGCTTACTATTTGAAACAACCGGAAATCGCGGGCATGGTGGACGTCGCCGGGTTCAGCTTCAACGGCCAGGGACAAAACGCCGCGCTTGCGTTCGTGCATTTGAAGGATTGGAGCGAGCGCCACGGTCCGCAACATTCCGTGCAGGCCATCATCGGCCGCGCCTTCGGTGCGTTGGGCCAGATCAAGGACGCCATCATTTATCCCATCAACCCGCCACCGATTCCCGAACTGGGCATTTCGTCCGGATTTGATTTTGAGCTGGAGGACCAGGCCGGTCTCGGCCATGACCAGCTCATGCAGGCGCGCAACCAGTTGCTGGGACTGGCCGCGAAAGATCCCGACATCATCCAAATGCGTTTCCAGGGATTGGAGGACACGCCGCAACTCAAAGTGGACATTGACCAGGCCAAGGCCAGCGCGCTGGGCGTTTCGCTGGCGGACTTGAACGCGGCGCTCACCACCTCGTTCGGTTCGGCTTACATAAACAATTTCGTGAACGGCAACCGCGTGCAGCGCGTCATCGCCCAACTGGATTCGCCTTATCGCATGCTGCCCCAGGATGTCAGCAAGATTTACGTTCGCAACAGCAGCGGCCAGATGGTTTCGCTGTCCAGCCTGGCCACCTTGCATTGGATTTACGGCTCGCCGTCGTTGCAACATTACAACGGCTTTCCGGCGCTGGAACTTGTGGGTTCCGCGACGCCGGGCAAAAGCACCGGCCAGGCCATGACCGCCATGGAAAATCTGGCTGCGAAATTGCCAAATGGTTTTGGTTACGAATGGACCGGCCAGTCCTTCGAGGAGCGCTTGTCGGCCAAACAAGCTCCGATGCTTTATGCGCTGTCGCTTATCGTCGTGTTCCTGGCGCTGGCCGCGCTTTACGAAAACTGGTCCATCCCGGTGGCGGTGATTCTCGTCGTGCCGCTTGGCATCCTCGGCGCGCTGCTGGCCGCCACAGGTCGCGGATTGCCCAACGACGTGTTCTTCAAAGTCGGCCTGCTGACCATCGTCGGCTTGTCCGCCAAAAACGCCATCCTCATCGTCGAATTCGCCAAGGACATGCAGGCGCAGGGCAAGGGTTTGATTGAGGCCACGCTGGAGGCGGCGCATATGCGGTTGCGCCCGATCTTAATGACGTCGCTGGCGTTCATTCTCGGCGTGATGCCGCTGGCGTTGAGCACCGGCGCCGGATCGGCCAGCCGGCACGACATCGGCACCGGCGTGGCGGGCGGCATGATTTCGGCCACCGTGCTGGCGGTGATCTTTGTGCCGGTGTTCTTCGTGCTCGTCCGCCGGATTTTCAAAAGCCAGAAATTTTCGCGTCCGCTGACGCCGCCCAAACCCGCCGGCTTGGATGATGGCGACGAAAACAGCAACACGGCAAAGCCATGAGCAAATACCTTTCATTCATCATCGTGCCGTTCGTCCTGGCTTTGGCCGGTTGCACGCTCGCGCCGAAATACCAGCGCCCGGCGGCGGCGATTTCCTCAAGCTGGCCGGCGGTTCCAAGCGAGACCGAAAGCCCGACCAACACCGCAGCCGTTCCCGCCGCCGACATCGGCTGGCGCGAATTTTTCCGCGATCCGCGCCTGCAAAAACTCATCGAGCTGTCGTTGACGAACAATCCCGATTTGCGCGTCGCGATGTTGAACGTGGACCAAACCCGCGCGCTTTACCGCGTCCAGCGGAATGCCCTTGTTCCCACCGTTGACGTCAACGCCAATGGCTCGCGCCAGCGCATTTCAACTGGATTTGGCGGCAGCAATTTCACGGCGACCTTCAACCAGTTCAACGTGAACCTCGGCGTTGCCCAATATGAACTGGATCTGTTTGGCCGCGTTCGCAGCCTGAAAAAGCAGGCGTTGGAAGCCTATTTCGCCAGCGAGGAAGCGCGGAAGAGCGCACAAATCACGCTGGTGGCCGAAGTGGGCGCGGCCTATTTGACGGAACGCGAACTGGCCGAGCAACTCGCCCTGGCCCGGCAAGTGTTGGAATCGGCACGCAGCGCATACGACTTGACCCAGCGCAGTTATGAAGCCGGTGTCCTATCCTCGCTTGACATGAATGCCGCCGAAATCCGGATGCAAACCGCGCGCGTGAACGTTGCCAGTTACGAACAGCAACTCGCCCAGGCGGAAAATTACCTGGTGCTTCTGGTGGGCCGCCCGTTGCCCGATGACCTGCCCGCGCCGCAAACTTTTGATCCACAGGTTTGCCTGGCCGACATTCCGGCGGGTTTGCCCTCCGACCTGTTGCAACGCCGTCCGGACATTCTTGCCGCCGAACATCAGCTCGAAGCCGCCAACGCCAGCATCGGTGCCGCCCGCGCCGCCTTTTTCCCGACCATCACCCTCACCGGCTCGGCGGGCACCGCCAGCTCTACGCTCGAAGGGTTGTTCGCCCCCGGTTCGCAGACCTGGAATTTTTCGCCGCAAATCGTCTGGCCCATTTTTGCGGCGGGGACCGCCTGGAACGAACTTCAGGCCATCAAGGCTGGCAAGCTCATCGAAGCCGCGAATTATCAGAAAGCCATTCAAACCGCGTTCCGGGAAGTTGCTGACTCCCTCGTGGCGCGGGCCGCACTCGAGACGCAACTGGCCGCCAATCAATCCCTGGTCAAGGCTGAACAACAAAATGAGCAACTGACCGAGGCGCGCTTCAACAGCGGCGTGGACAGTTCCATCGTCTTGCTCACCGCCCGGCAGACCCTCGACGGCGCGCGGCAGACACTCGTCCAGTCCCAATACTCGCGCCTGTTCAATTTGATCAATCTCTATCAGGCGCTCGGCGGCGGCTGGCGCGAATACTCGCCGCAGCCAGGCGCGAAATGACGAAACCATGCCGCCAGCGCAAATGATTAAACCATAATGACGAACGACGAAAGAATTCCAAAATGCCCAAATGAAGAACGGCTTTGGTGGTTTGTCATTCGAGCTTCGTCATTCTTTAGTCATTAGGGTTTAGGAATTAGTCATTTCAATTTTTATGAGTGAAAATATATCCGTTCCTGCAAGTCCGCCGCCGCCAGCCATGCCCGGTGGCGGACAACTGGCGAAATTAAATTCGCCGCTGGTCATCTGGCCCGCCACCGTCGCGCTCGCGGTGCTGCTGTATTTCGGCCTCGGCTACCTCGTGGACGTGCTGACGCACGAATCCACCGACGACGCTTTCATTGCCGCGCACGTCGTTTCCATTGCGCCGCGGATTTCCGGTCAGGTTGCCGCCGTTCACGTCTTTGACAACGAAATGGTCCGCTCGAACGAATTGCTGGTGGAGATTGACCCGGCGGATTACGCCGACATCGCCGCGCAGAAGCAATCTTCCGCCGACGCCTCGGAAGCCAATTACAAAACGGCGCTCGCCGCGCTCGATTTGATGGCCGTGAAAGTGACCACCGCCGAGGCCACCGCCGACCAGTCGAAGGCCGACGCCGATGCGGCGGAAGCCACCGACGCGCGGGCGCAGGCGGATTTTAAGCGCAACCAGGAATTGCGGACGCAGAACACCATTTCCGCGCAGGAATTTGACACCGCGCAGGCTGCGGTCAGGGAAGCGGACGCAAACCTTGCCGCCGCGAAACAAAAAGCTGTTGCGGACGCTTCGAGAATCAACGAAGCCAAGGCGACCCAGGCGGCGGCCGAAGCCTCCGTCGGCGTGGCGCTCGCGATGTTCAAGCAGTCGCAGACTTCCGTGCAGTCGGCGCAACTGGATTTGTCCTACACCAAAATTTTCGCGCCGAGCGACGGGCGCGTGACGCGCAAATCCGTCGAGATGGGCAATTACGTCCAGACCGGCCAGCAATTGATGTCCATCGTGCCGCCGGAAATCTGGGTGGTCGCGAATTTCAAGGAATCGCAATTGAAAAACATGCGGACGAACCAACCGGTGCTGGTGGAAATTGACGCGCTGGGCGGGAAAAAATTCCGCGCGCACGTGGACAGCGTGCAGGCCGGCAGCGGCGCGGCATTCAGCCTGTTGCCGCCGGAAAACGCGACCGGCAATTACGTCAAGGTGGTTCAGCGCGTGCCGGTGAAAATTCTTTTCGACGAGCCGCTGCCCGCCGATCACACGATTGGCCCCGGCCTGTCCGTGACGCCGGACGTGCGCGTCAGCAGTTTTGAAATTCCCGATTGGGTAATTGGACTGGTGGCATTGGTTCTCGCCTTAATCGCCGGTTTCGCTTTCTGGCTTGTCTTGAACCGGAAGACGAGCGCCAACGGCGGGTAAATCTCTCATGCCCGACAGTGGACATCTTCAGGACTGGCGTCCGCGCCACAGCCCGTGGCTGGTCGCGGTGGGCGTGATGCTGGCGACGTTCATGCAGGTGCTCGACACCTCCATCGCCAACATCGCGCTGCCGCACATCGCGGGCAGCCTCTCGTCTTCCACGGACCAGGCGACGTGGGTGCTGACGAGTTATCTCGTGGCCAATGCCATCATCCTGCCGATGACCGGCTGGCTGGGAAATCATTTTGGACGGAAGCGGGTCTTCATCGCGTGCATCGGGATGTTCGTGTTTGCGTCGGCGTTGTGCGGGATGGCGGTGAACCTGCCGATGCTGATTGCGGCGCGCATTTTGCAGGGTTTCGGCGGCGGCGCGATGGTGCCCATCGCCCAGGCGATTTTGCTGGAAAGTTTCCCGGTGGCCAAGCGCGGGGTGGCGATGGCGACGTTTTCCATGGCCGTGATTGTGGCGCCGATCATCGGCCCGACGCTCGGCGGCTGGATCACGGACAATTATTCCTGGCGCTGGATTTTCTACATCAACCTGCCGGTCGGCATGCTGGCGATATTTCTGGCGGAATGGCTCGTGGAGGATCCGCCCTACATCAAGCGCAAC
>Ga0181535_10002411_pt1 | contig 22870 bp, 25 predicted proteins | sample PEATcosm2014_Bin_44_FD_119774 | JGI IMG/M metagenome (GOLD analysis project Ga0181535, IMG submission 119774) | Peatland microbial communities from MTU Mesocosm Facility, Houghton, MI, USA - PEATcosm2014_Bin17_30_metaG | ecosystem: Environmental > Terrestrial > Soil > Wetlands > Peat | place...
GCCCGAAGGCCGCCCCGCTGAAAGAACTCAGCAAAACCGGGGAAGACGTACCCCGAAACCAGTAGACTCAAGTCGACGCGACCGTCAGGGAGCGGCGACCTGCTTTGATGCGAATCAGGCTAGGCTATCCTCGGTTTTGCTCTAGTGAATCATGTTGATGGTCTCCTGGGTGACCGTGTCGAAGGTGGTCACTGCCTTCGAGTTGGCCTCGAATGCCCGCTGGGCGATGATCAGATCGGAAAACTCTTGGGAGATGTTGACGTTCGAGGCTTCGAGAGAGCTTCCTTCGAGCGTACCCAACCCGCCCGTGCCGGCCACTCCGACCGTGGCGGAACCCGAAGCTGTGGTGGTCTGGTATTGTGTCGATCCCACGTCGACGAGCCCCTGAAGATTGCTCATCGTAGCAAGACCGACCTGGCCGACAATCTGGTTTTGGCCGTTCGAGTAGGTAGCCGTAATGGTGCCATCCGAGCCGATGGAGAACTTCTGATAGTTGCCGGCCGCATATCCGTTGGCGTTTTGCGCCGATTGCGAGGAGGTGCCGGCGGTCTGGCTCACCTCTCCAGACCCGGTCGGACCAAACAGGTTCCAGGTCACGTTCAAGGGGGCCGCGCTGTCGGAGAGGCCGGCAAATGTGATGTTGTTCAAATTTGCCGACGGATTCACCAGGTTGCCATTCGAACCGAAGGTCAGCGTTCCGTTTGAATTCGCCGAGGCCACCGGATCTTGAATCACGTTGCCTGCCGTCGAGATGTTCGCCCCGGTGATGGATAACTGACCGTTACGTCGGTGATGCCCGCCGAGGTCAGTGCCCTCTGCAGGGCATTGGCATAGGTCGAAACCGATTCGCTGGAGGTGAAGGTCGGTGCAGTGACCGGAGTGCCTCCCGCCTCGGTGATGCTCAAGGTCGTCGAGGGGTCTACCAGAGCCACCGAGCCGTTGCTGTTGGAGAAGTTATAGTTGGCGGTCGTCATCGCCACATCCTGCTGGATGCTTCCTGTGGTCGAGATGCCGGTCGGCCCGGTGATGGTCAACAGACCAGTGAGGTTGTTGCCCGAAACGCTGACGCCTACGATTCCCGCCGCCGTGATGGCTGTATTCAAATCGGTTGCATAGGCGCTGGCGGTTTCGGGAGTTCCGGTGAATGTCGGCAGATTGGTGTTTGTCGTTCCTCCACTAATGGTCGGACCGGAGATCCGCAGATTGGAGTTGGTGGCCACTGTGCCGGTGAGTGCGAAGTTGTAGGGAATGCTCGTGCCGGTAAAATCCTGCGTGACGCTGCCCGCCTTGACGGTCATATTCGAGGGGCCGCTGATGGTGATCTGGCCAGTTGCGGTCAGCTTGACCTGGCTGGTGGCCAGATCCATGTAGCGGGCAATCTGGTCGCTGAGCTGCGTCTCAACCTGCATCTACCACCCACCTTCCTGAGAGAACGTTTCTAGCAATCGAACGGCATCAAAAGCTAGAAGCTAATGGCTAAAGGCTGCTCTCGTCCCTAGTTCATTGCCGTTCCAAAGTCGATCTCCCGCGCAGTCAGGACGGCATCCTCGCCGGCCAGGATCGCGCCCCTCTCCAGTACGTGTTCGAGCTCGCGGACGTTGCCCGGCCAGAGGTGCCCTGTGAGCTTGGCCAGCGCGCTCGGATCGACCCGCTTCAGCGGGGCCTCGCGGCCCATCCGCGCGAGGAAATGGTTGATCAGCAGCGGCAGATCCTCGTTGTGCTCGGCCAGTGCTGGCGTGCGAATGAGAAAAGCGGCCAGGCGATAGTAGAGATCGGCGCGAAAACCACCATTCTGCGTCTGCTGCGCCAACGGCTGGTGGGTCGCAGTTACGATGCGCACGTCCACTTTCACCGTCTCGTTGTCTCCGACGCGCTGCAACTCGCCGCACTCGACAAAGCGCAGAAGCTTGGACTGAAGCGAGAGTGGCATCTCGCCGATCTCGTCGAGAAAGAGCGTGCCGCCGTCGGCGGCTTCAATCCGCCCGACCCGCCCCTGCACGGCGCCGGTGAAGGCGCCCCGAGTGTGACCGAAGAGTTCTGCTTCAAGCAAAGCTTCAGGAATCGCGGCGCAGTTGATGGCCACAAAGGGCTTGCGGCTCCTCAGAGAGAGTCGATGTACAGCTTCGGCCACCAGTTCCTTGCCTGAACCGGTGGGCCCTTCGATCAGCACCGGGGTCGAACGCGGGGCTACCAGCCGAATGCGGCGGCTCACCTCGAGCATACAGGGGGCATAGCCGATAAGCTCCGGCAGCCGCTCGGCACGGGCCGGCTCAACGCGAACCGCTGGCAGCTTCTTTTCGGCTGGCGAGGTGCGTGCCTGGCTGGGTTGAGCCTGCGTCTGCTCCTGAGTGCCGCTCGGCGGCAGGGATGTTGACGGGGACGAGCCATGATGAGCTGCGAGGGGCATGGGGACTACGTGCAGGAGGTCGGTCACTTGAACCGGTTTGCTGAGCGCCGGGGCGGTATTCCAGATCGCCGTATCCGTGTCCTGGCAGCGGCGAAGAGCATAAAGCAGCTCTTGGCGGTGGGGTCCTCGCGGGCTTTCCTGTGCGACAGAGCCACTTGCGGTCAGCAGATCCACATCGGGAAAGTGGGTGCGAAAGTCCTTCAAAAACTCTCCAAGATCCAGATCGGGGAGCCAGCTGTCGACGATGACGGCCTCGGGCGGCGCCGATTCCGCCTCCGCCCAAGCCTGGGCGCCGCCTTTGGCCTCACGCACCTGCCAGCGCAGCCCGGTGAGTGTTTGAGAGAGCCGCTGGCGGAAGCTGCGGTCCGCGCTGGCGACAAGCGCCGTACGCGGGCGCGTGCGTGTCGCCGGCGGAAGGGTGGAGATAGGAACGGTAACCATGAAGATTCTCCTGAAAAGGTGTTGGGTTGGGTCGAATGAAAAGGTTAAAGCGCTTCGAGAGCCGGAGCGGCCGCCGCGGGAACAACGACCCCCGGCAGGATTGCAGGCAAGGGCAGCGCGGGCAAAAGTGGGGGCGCGATCTCGCTCTCAGGCGGCACCATATAGCCCTGTCCGCGCACGGTGCGGATCAGCATACCGGGAGGAGGGTCCTTGAGCTTACGGCGCAGGTAGTTGACGTAGACATCCACGATGTTGGTGGTCTGCGTAGGCTCAAGGTTCCAGACCGAGTCCAGCAGCTCCACCCGCGAGACGCATTGTCCGCGGCTGAGCATCAGGTGTTCAAGCAGGGCGAATTCCTTATTGGTGAGGATGATCGTCTCGCCCGCGCGGCGTGCGGTGTGATCCAGCCGGTCCACTTCGAGGTCGCCGGCGCGCAACAGCAGGCGCGCCTCGCGCTTGCGGCGCAATAGAGCCCGGCAGCGGGCCCGCAATTCGTGCAGGCTGAAGGGCTTGACCATCAGGTCGTCGGCTCCGCGATCCAGGCAGCGAACCCGTGTGTCCACCTCCTGCCGGGCGGTCAGCACCAAGACCGGAAGATCCAGGTCGAGCAGGCGCACCCCTTCGAGAACTTGCTCGCCGTCTTTGACCGGCATGTTGAGATCGAGAATGGTCAAGTCGGGCAGATCCTGGCGAAACGCCTCCACCGCTGCGGCTCCATCGTAAGCCAGACGGACACGGTGTCCATCGGCGTCCAGGCCTCGACTCAAGAACAATCCCAGAGCCCGGTCGTCTTCAGCGATCAATAACCTCATAGCAGTCTTTTCTCTTTGAGCGGCATTCTCATCCCGCAAGATGACCCGCTCCAGCTTTCCAGCCGCCCGGCTTAGCGTGCGCTAAGAGACGGCTCCCCACTACCTTCCCGCGTGGAGAGAAGGAACTCAAGTGGGGAATGGAAGAAAGCAGAGGAGGGGGTTCCAGGAAGGGCAAAGGAGAATGTCTGTCCCAGAACGGGTCAGGCCGACGGGCGTCGATTCATTCGAATTCCAGGCGCGGCTCAGCTCGCACAGGCAGGCTTCGGGCTCGCCTGGCGCCGGAAAGAGACGTCTGCAATGGATCTACGGTTTAGCAGCGGCTGCTCTGGCCTTGAAGGCTGCCTTGTCCCGGTACATCCCGGAGTCGGCCCGCTCAAGAAGACCCTTCATCGACTCGTCCCGCAGGTGTTCCGCAAGCCCTATTGACGCGTCGACTCGCAGCTTGGTAGGGCCGTTTCGCCCATGGATCTTGTAACTGCCGCAGACCCATTCGCGAAGCCGGTCGATCTTGACTTTCGCGTTGGCCAGATCGCAATCCAGCAGAATGATGAACTCATCTCCGCCCCAGCGCCCGATCAGGTCCGCAGAGCGGCACACCGACTGCAATTCGCCGGCGAACTGCTTGAGCACCTCGTCTCCGGCCAGGTGTCCGTGTTCATCGTTGATCGGCTTGAATCCGTTGATGTCGATCACGGCGACGCAAAGCGGAGTGCCGGCTTTGATCCTGCGTTCGATCTGGCCTTCCACCCACAGGCGGCTGCCAAGCCCTGTCAGCCCGTCCCGCGAAGCGATCAGTTCAGCTTCCTCCAGCTTGGCCTGATAGGTGGAAACCTCCGCCTTGAGCTCTTCAATTGCAGCCTTTCCTTCCGCAGTCATTCTGTCGATGGAGGTCTTCAACTCCGCCGCGCTCTTCTCGATCGAGGAGCGGATCTGCGTAAGGTCTTCAAGGCTCGCTATGGTCTTCAGGCGGGTTGTCACTGCGTTCATCTGGCCGGCGCAACGCTGGTCTCGCGCCCCAACCGATTCTGCCGTGCGCGCCATCACGATCAGCAGCTCTTTCACCTCGCCAGTTTGTTTCCGATAGTGGCTGGCTGTCTTTTTGCCCCAATCCTGCAACTGCTCCTGAACCTTCTTTTCTGTGGATTGGACGGTTTCGCGGCTCACCGTGTCAGACAGGCTCGCTTCCAGCTTCCCCAGGCCCTGTCTTAGGCTTGGTCCAAGAGCCGGGCAGGCTTCCTGGCTGCAGCTCCCCATCTCCGATAAGGCTGAACGGTAAGCCGCAATGGCAGCGGAGGCAAGGTCTGCCTCTTCAGGCTCGTCGCCGGCCGTAGAGCCAGGCCGCGCGGCATCGAGATATTTCTTCAGAGAGATCATGTGTCCTCAGATTCTCAGATATGAAAGCGTTCGCGCCGAAGCGATGCGTAGAAGATCACCTAGACCTATCGGCAAGGCCAGCGTCTTTCTTCAGCCTTCAAGCTCAATCCGGCCGGATGCCGAGTGGGCGGCGGCTACTTCGGCTCAAGTCCTGATCCAATCGTCTGGCGCCTTCCAAATTCCCCGTTGACGATCTTGGAACTGTTTTTGAAAAAAGAATTGTTCCAGTTCGCTTTTTATTCGCTATAATGCCCGCATGGCTGTCACTCGGAGACAAAAAGAGATTCTCGATTTCCTGGAGTCGTTTGTGACGCGCAACGGCTACTCCCCGTCGTTTGAGGAGATTGCGCGCGGCATGGGGCTGAAGAGCCTGGCAACCGTGCATAAGCACATTACCAACCTCGAAAAGAAGGGGTTGCTCGATCGTGTCCATAACCGCAGCCGCTCCATCGACGTGCTGCCGCCGGGGACGCGGACCCGAACCAGCGACCGGCTGCCCCTGGCTGGACGCATCGCCGCCGGATTGCCGGTCGAGGCGATCGAGACCGAGGAGAGCATCTCGCTGCACGATGTCGTTGGCAACCGGGATGTGTTTGCACTCGAAGTGCGCGGAGACTCGATGCGCGACGAACACATCATCAGCGGTGATTATGTGCTGGTCGAGCGCAGCCGCACGGCGCGCCAGGGCGAGATCGTGGTCGCTTTGCTGCATGGTTCCGAGACCACGCTCAAGCGCTTCTATACCGAAGGTAACCGAGTGCGGTTGCAGCCCTCCAATGTGGAGATGGACCCCATCTACGTCAACGCCCAGAACGTAGCCATCCAGGGCCGCGTTCTGGGCGTTCTGCGCAGATACAAATGATCCGAGGGACCAGGGATCGGGGAACAGAACAAAGCCCGTAGACTTGCAGAGCCAGCTGGGCAAGCCTCAATTCCCGGGCCTTGAGGCGTTTGAAGTGGCTTACACGCCCCGGCCGCAGCCGTCTGTTCCCTATTCCCTGCTTTTCGTTATGCCAGCAGACGCTGGATCTTTTCATCGATTACATTTTGGGGAACGTAGCCGACCAGTTGGTCGGTCACCTTGCCGCCCTTGAAGAACAACAGAGCCGGAATTCCGCGAATGCCGTAGCGCGAAGGCGTTGCGCCATTCTCATCCACATTCACCTTGATCACCTTCAACTTGCCGGCATAGGTTGCAGCCACGCCATCCACGATTGGCCCGAGGGCCTTGCAGGGGCCGCACCAAGTGGCCCAGAAATCCACCAGAACCGGCTGCTCGCTCTTGAGCACCTCCTGGTCGAACGTCGCATCGCTTACTTCCAGAACTCCCAATCCAGCCATGGTTCTCCTTGCGCGGTTACCACTCTCTTCAGTGTATCGACAATTGCGCACTTATGGGATGCGGCAGCCTGTTGGAAAGTCGCAAACGACATCCCGGCAGCCAACAAGCCGAGCACCCAGACCCTAGATGGGTGGCAACCCGCGCAAGACGCTGTAATTAGAAAGCCTTTTGAACTCAGGGCAATCAAAAGCGCCCGGATCCTAAAAGGATCACGGGCGCTAGAGCAGCAGCCCTCCCCCAGAACTAACTGCCCACGGTGAGAATGTAGGTCTTCTAATAACGAAAAGCAAGCAATCTTGAGTAACAGGTTTCGGTAACATTGCTCCCATGGATTCAGCGAAACAAACGTAACTATTTAGCTGAAAATCACGCCGAAACGAGCTCGCAAGCGCTGCACCCGCGACCCCTTCCAATTGCACCAAAGAGTAAGCTGGCCGGAGATTAAATCAGGCGGCCTGCGGGCCTTTGTGCCACCAAGCAGCGCCTAGAAAGCTCGCATGGTTTCCAAGGCCGCGCAGGCTCCTACCGGCTCAAACCGGCAGACCTTGAGTTCGGCTTCCATCGATCCTAGTGCTCTGCGTATCGCCGCTGCAGCCTCCGGCAGATGTGCTTCGTTCCTGGCGATCATCAGCACCGAAGGTCCCGCTCCGCTTAGAGCTGCTCCCAAAATGCCGTGCTCTCCAGCCAGAGGCAGCAGCGGCGGCAGCATCGGACAAATGGGCGCGCGAAACGGCTGGTGAATGCGATCCTGCATGGCAATCCGCAGCAAATCGGCCCGCGCCTGCGCAAAAGCCATCCCCAGCAGCGCAGCGGATTGAAGATTGGCCACAACGTCCTCGCGCGCGTAGCAGTCGGGCAGCATGGCGCGCGCCTTGCTCGTAGCAAGCGGTTCGCTGGGAAGAACCACGATCGCCCGCCACTCGGCTGGCGGCTCGACGCGTGCCACGTGCACTCGTTTGCCCTCACAGGCGGCGATCACAAAGCCGCCCAGCCAGCACGCCGAAGCGTTGTCCGGATGCCCTTCGAGCGCCGACGCCTCTTCCAGAATCCGCTCCGAACCCCAGCCCAGCCCGCCAAAATGCACCGCAAGCGCGATCGCCGCTAGCCGTCCCGCCGACGACGAGCCGCAGCCCATCCCCAGTGGAATCTCGTTGTCCATGCGGATCGCCAGAGGAACCACCGGCCGCCCATTGGCCTTGAGCAGCTCCTTGTAGACCTCCAGAACAAGGTTGTCCTCAAGCCGTGCAATATGTTCCCGGTTGCGTCCCGTGGCGGCAATCGAAAACTCTTGAGCAGGCTCGGCTTCGATCTCGAGATAGAAATCCAGCGCCACAGCCGCTGCGTCAAAAGCGGAGCCAAGATTGGCCGAGCTCGCCGGCAGGCGCAGTCGAAACCCGCCGTGATTCTCGAATTCAGTAATCAGGCCCTCGCTCATCCCACACTGCCCTTCAGCGCGGCCAACACAGCCGCCGGCGTGGCCTCGACGGCGATCGCGTTGCGCTGCAAGCTGTGGATCTCCGCTACCAGGCCCACGGTTTCCTCTTCCTCCAACAGTGTTCCTTTATGAAAGTCAATGGTGTAATCCGCGTCCTTGAGGGTATGGCCTGTCAGCACCAGAACCACGGTCTCGCCCGAGCCAATCCTGCCCTCGGCGCGCAGCTTCTTGAGCCCCGCCAGCGTGACGGCCGAGGCCGGTTCACAGCCCAATCCCTCTGCACCGATCTCCGCCTTGGCAATGGCGATCTCTGCTTCGGTTACATCCAGGCACCAGCCGTCCGTCTCTTGAATCGCCCGCGCGGCTTTCCGCCACGACGCCGGGTTGCCGATGCGAATGGCCGTTGCCCGCGTATGCGCTTCCACCGGCTCGATCGATTTCCCGCCGTGCTTGGCCATGCTTTGCACCAACGGATTGGCCCCCGCCGCCTGAATCACGCTGATGCGCGGCATCCGCGCCACCAGGCCCAGTTCGTACAACTCGTGGAAGCCCTTGCCCAGCGCCGAACTGTTGCCCAGATTGCCGCCGGGAACGATTAGGTGATCGGGCACATTCCAGTCGAAGGCCTCGGCAATCTCGAATGCCGGCGTCTTCTGCCCTTCAAGCCGATAGGGATTCACCGAGTTCAGCAGATAGATCGGCGCCTCTTTCACAATGTGCGTCAGCAGCGTCAGGCAGCCGTCGAAGTCGGCCTTCAACTGGCAGGTCAGCGCGCCGTAGTCCATCGCCTGCGAGAGCTTGCCCCAGGCGATCTTGCCATCCGGAATCAGCACCAGGCTGCGCAGCCCGGCGCGCGCCGCATAGGCCGCCATCGCCGCCGAAGTGTTCCCCGTCGAGGCGCAGGCCACCCACTCGAAGCCGCGCTCCTTGGCCACGCTCATCGCCGCGGTCATCCCAGTGTCTTTGAACGAACCTGTAGGATTCATCCCCTGATGCTTGGCAAAGAGCTGGTCGATCCCCAGCGCCCTGGCCGCGCGCGGCAGGTGATAAAGCGGTGTATTGCCCTCGCGCAAGCTCACCGCATTGCCAAAGCTGTCCAGAATCGGCAGCAGTTCACGGAATCGCCAGACGCCGGAGTGGTCCAGCCCCTCCGACGAGCAGCGCCGCTCGCGCCAAAGCCACTTCAGGGCTCCCGGATTCGGCCGGTCCTGATTGGGCCGGCTCGATTTGGGCCTATCTTGGTCAGGCCGCTCCAGGTCGGGTTGATCTTGGCTGAGCCGAGCCCGCTTGGGATCGTCCGTACCGGGACCATCTGGGCCCCCGCGCAGTCCCCAGCCTGGGTACTCCACTTCAAATAGATCGCCGCACTCGACGCAACGGAAATCCGGTTGAGCCTCAGCCCCCGAGATCCGCGCCCCACATCCGAAACAGCGTAGTTGATGCAAATTGTCGTTCATCTCTCCTGATAGGTTACCAGCCAGCGCAGCTTTTTGCCGCGCTGTTCGCCGCATCATGAGAACCAACAAGCCGGGCGCCCCATCCCTTGCGTATTTTGCGAAGTGTGGGAAGCCGCGAACCCATCCAGCTTTCTCAAAGCGCAAAGTCCGAAGGACAGTTGGCCCCATCGGAAATGGTCAGAACCCGACCATCACCGGCTCCATCTCCAGTCTGACTCCGAAGCGGGTCTCGACAGCGTCGGAGATTTGCCGAGCCAGCGCAAGGATCTCCACCGCATTTGCGCCGCCGAGATTGACCAGCGCCAGCGTGTGCCGCGATGAGATTGCGGCAGCGCCCAGCGTGTACCCCTTGGCGAATCCGGCCCGTTCGATCAGCCATGCAGCGGGAACCTTGATCTTGCCCAGATTCTCTAGGCCTGCACCAGCAGGAAATCGCGGCGGAGCCTTCTCGCTCACTGCCGCAATCTGCCCAAGCTGCTCTTCGTTCAATACCGGGTTCTTGAAGAAGCTCCCCGCGCTGCGGCAATCCGGATCGCCCTCGACCAGCAGCATTCCCTTCGTCTGGCGAATGCGCCGCACGACAGAAGCAACCTCGGCAAGACTCGCTTCCCTGCCTGCTGCCTCGCCTTCGGCAAGCGCCCGTTGCAAATCCGCATAGCGCACAGTGGGCGCGCCGCCCTGGGTAAGCCGATAATCTACGCGAGTTACAACGTACCGTCCGCGATCCGTCGAATTGAACCGGCTGCGGCGATAGGCAAACCCGCAATCTGCGGCAGTGAACTCGACGAATGCGTGTTGCTGCAAGTCGAAGGCCCGCACCCGCTCGATCGCCGAAGCAACCTCCTGCCCGTAAGCGCCCACATTCTGCACCGGTGTCCCGCCCGCTGTTCCGGGAATCCCCGCCAGGCACTCCAATCCAGCGCAATTGTCCTCGATGGCCCGCTGCACGCAGCGTTCCCAGTCCTCTCCCGCCGCGGCTCGATAGACCTTTTGGCCGGGAGCTTCAGGCGAATTTGACACCGTGATCCCGCGCAACCCCACGTGCAGCACAAGCCCGTCAAATCCCTCATCGGAGACCAGCAGATTGCTTCCTCCGCCAAGCACAAACAGCGCTACGCCACGTTCACCGGCCCATGCGGCAGCTTCGGCAATATCTTCTTCGCTTGCGGCCTCGACGAACCACCGCGCCGGCCCGCCGATGCCGAAGGTGGTAAAGGGCGCAAGCGACTTGTTTTCTTCGACGAGCATCTCTTCAAGGCTACATCACCGCATTCACGATAGAATAGCGGCAGGCAACTTCCCTTGCCGGAGGCGAAAATGTATCCAGAACTGATGGTCATTCCCATGCGCGAGGAGCTTGTGCGCGCTGGAATCAAAGAAGCCCGCAGCGCCGAGGACGTGGACGCGGCGGCAGCCCAGCCGGGCACAACATTATTGGTCGTCAACTCCATCTGCGGCTGCGCAGCGGGCAAGATGCGACCGGGGGTGCGCCAGGCGCTCGGCAATACCGCCAATCTGCCCGACCACAAGATCACTGTCTTCGCTGGCCAGGACCACGCAGCCACCGAGCGCGCCCGCGGTTACTTTGAAGGCAACCCGCCCAGCTCTCCGGCTGTCGCCATTCTGCGCGACGGCAAGTTGGTCTACCTGATGCAGCGCTCTGTCATCGAGCAGTCAACAGCGGAGCAGATCGCTGCGAAGCTCGTGACCGCATTCGACGAATTCTGCGCCAAGGCCACCGCGTAATCACCGACATTGCAGTGCTCACCGCAAAACGGCCTCCCGCATAGGGGGGCCGTTCTGCGCAAGCTCTGTTCGCAGGTGAAATCAGTCGCCCTCAGCCGCATCCGGCAGCGCCTGCACCTTGCTGTGCCTGACCGAATAAAGAAAATACACAAACAGCCCAATAATCAGCCAGACGATCAAGCGAATCCAATTCCACAAGCCCAGTGAATACATCAAATATCCGTTCGCAACAATGCCGAGCGCCGGGACGATCGGCAATCGGCCGGCAAAGTAAATCCCCGGCGTGCGGAAGGGACGGGGCTGATTGGGTTCTGTCCGCCGCAGGATAATGACCGCGGCGCAGACCATCACAAAGGCCAGCAGCGTTCCGATGTTCACCATGGTCCCGATCTTGTCGATGGGCGTGATGGAACCGATGATTGCCGCCAGCAGTCCCACCAGAATCGTGTTCTTCCACGGCGTATGAAACTTGGGATGGATGGCGGCAAAAAACTTCTTCGGCAGCAGTCCGTCCGAGGCCATCGCATACAGCACGCGCGTCTGCCCGATCAGCATCACCAGCATCACCGAGGTCAGCCCCGCCAGCGCGCCGCAGGTGATGATATCTGAAGCCCATCCAACGTTGTGATCCAAAAAGGCATGGGTGATCGGAGCTTCAATATTGACCAACTGCCATGGCACCATCCCGGTGAGCACAGCCGCCACACCAACGTAAAGGATGGTGCAGATGAACAGCGAAGCGATAATGCCGATGGGCAAATCGCGCTGCGGATTCTTGGCTTCCTGCGCGGTTGTCGAGACAGCATCGAAGCCGATAAAGGCGAAGAAGATATAAGCCGCAGCGGAACTGATGCCGGCTACGCCAAAGGGCGCGAAGCTATGCCAGTCGCTACCCCAGTTGGCGGGATGAACGTAATGCGAACCGAGCACCAGCACAAACAACACCACCGAGACCTTGATGGTGACGATCGTTGCATTGAATCTGGCGCTCTCTTTGATGCCCACGACGAGAATCCATGTAATGACCAGCGCAATGATGAAGGCCGGCAGATTGAAACCGATCTCGACGCCAAATACACGGGGTGCGGCGAGCAGCGAATCGGCCGCATCGGTCATCTGTGCCGAAGGGTGCGCCAGCAGGCTTGTAACCGCATCCAGAAACCCCTGCGAGCCGCGGATCAATTCCGGATGAGCTTTGGCAACCATGTCACGGGCCACGCTGTTGGTGGCCTGCGTCAGCGCCGTCCAGTGATCGTAGCTGAGCCAGAGAGGAAATCTGATGCCGAACATCTTCAGAAATTCAATAAAGTAATTCGACCAGCCTGAGCTCACCGTGCTGGCTCCCATCGCGTACTCGAGCGTCAGATCCCATCCGATGATCCATGCAAAAAGCTCGCCAAGGGTGGCATATGCGTAGGTATAAGCCGAACCGGCCAGAGGAATCATGGCCGCAAACTCGGCGTAACAAAGCCCGGCGAAGGTGCAGCCGATGCCGCACAGCACAAACGAAAGCATCAGGCTGGGGCCGGCACGGTGCGCGCCCAGACCTGCCATGACAAAAATACCCGCGCCAATCACCGCGCCCACGCCAAGCGCCGTCAGCGAAACCGGCCCCAGAGCGCGCTCCAGATGGTTCTCCCCCTCTTCTTTGGCTTCCGTGACGATCAGGCTGAGAGGTTTTCTCTTGAAGAGATTCGCCATTCTTGTGGGCTACTCCTTTGCTTGCAGGCCCTGTGAGGTTTTCCTGGACCAGAAGATATATACGGGAATGCCGAGCAGAACCAACACCAAGCCCGGCCAGGTGTACTGAGGCTTGTAACGCAATAATACGATACAAATCCACGCAGCCAGCGCGATATAAAGCGCAGGCAGCACCGGATAACCCAACGCCCTGTAAGGCCGTGGCGCATCGGGCCTCTTGAAACGCAGTACGAAGAGTCCCACGATAGTGAGAATGTAAAACACCAGCACGGCAAAGATGATGTAGTCCAGCAACTGGCTGTAAGAGCCCGAGATGCACAGCACCGTCGCCCACGAGGCCTGCACCAGCAAGCCTGCGGCTGGAGTTTTATAGCGCGGGTGTAGCTTGCCCACTGTCTTGAAGAAGAGGCCGTCCTGACTCATGGCATAGTAGACGCGCGCTCCGGCCAGCGACATGCCATTGGCGCAGCCGAAGGTCGAGATCAGAATCGCCCCGGCCATGAGATACGCGCCGCCGGAGTGGAAGATGGCCTCCAGCACCGCCGTCGCCACGCGATCCTCCGTCGCATATTGAATCCCCCGCGTCATCACCGTCGCGCCGTTCGGATCGCCATGCATCGGCAACACCAGCAGATAGCCGAGCGAAACCAGAAAATAGACTGTCAGTACAAATCCCGTGCCCAGAATCAGCGAAAGCGGAATATTTCTCTTGGGATTCTTCACCTCGCCGGCCGTGAATGTGATGTTGTTCCAGGCATCGGCGGAAAAAAGCGAACCCACCTGCACCACAGCCAGAATGACAAAGAGATTCACCAGCACCAGCGGCCCGCCAATGCCCACCTGGACGGGGTGCAGCGAACTCCAGCCCGCATTCCTCCAGAACTCGCCCCATCCAGCGCCAAAGTTCGCCTGCCAGGCTGTTGCATTGCGTCCCACGGTAAAGGCCAGCAAAATCAGGGCCCCCAGGCTCAACGCCTTGGCAGTTGTGAAGATGTTCTGAATCAGCGCGCCCAGTTTGACGCCGAAGATGTTCACGATGGCCAGGAAAACGACGATGACAATGCCCGTTAGGTTGGCCGTGTTGACGCCGATCTCCATGTTGCCCAGCACCATCGGTCCCACTCTCAGCGCGGGCACGTGCGCAATGTGCCAGAGCCAGTGGGTCGTCGAAATTGCCGGAAAGAAGATGCCAAGAAACTTGCCGAAGGCCACGGCGACCGCAGCGATAGTGCCCGTCTGAATCACCAGGAACAGCGTCCAGCCGTAGAGGAAACCCCACAGCGGTCCCAGCGATTCGCGCAGATAGACGTACTGCCCGCCCGCCTTGGGCATCATCGCCGCCAGCTCGCCGTAGCTTAGCGCCGCTGTCATCGTCAGAACCGCCGTCAACACCCACGCGCCCAGCAGCAGCGCCGGCGAGTTGGTGCCGCGCGCAATATCCGCGTCCACGATGAAGACGCCAGACCCGATCATCGACCCAACCACCAGAGCGGTAGAAGAGAACAAGCCAAGGCTCTGAACCAGTCTCGGTGCGCTGGCCGGATTGTTGTCCATCTCGCGCCCCAACAAGGCGGTCTCCTGACTTGAAGCAAGATTCAGAGGGGGTTACGGTCCGTCACTGGAAGAAGCATACTATGCGCCGTTCTGCCTGCAAAACAGACAGGTCATAGTAGCTCAGTCAACATCCGAGCCGCGCGTCATCATAGGGCATGAAAAAAATTATGCTCGGAACAATGCTTCTCTTCTGTCTCGCGGTACCTTATGCGGCGCAGGCCCAGGTCGTGGTGGTCGTACATCCCCACCATCACCACCACCACCATCATCATTACCAGCACCCCAACCAGTAAGCGGTTCGGAATGAAATCAATTAAGGCGCGAGACGGCTGGGTGCCCCGGGAAATAATGGGTGCCCCACCCTCGCCGCGTCTTTGTTTTTCCGGCTAGGGTGGGACACCATGAACCCAGGCCTGTAGCCCTCACCGCAATTCGGCGACCCACCGCCGAAACTCAGCCGCCGGGTCCGGCTGCCGAAAGATCCCGCCGGCGACAGCTACAACCGTCGCTCCCGCGGCCAGCGCCTCGGCCGCCGAGGCCATTGTGATGCCCCCGATCGCCACCAGCACCGGCCCAGCGCCAGCCTCCTGACGCAGCCGCCGAATGCCCTCCATGCCAATCAATGGCGAGCTGACCTGCTTGGTCCGCGTTGCGAAGACGGCGCCAATCGAAAAGTAATCCACCGGAGCCGCGAGAATCCCCGGAACCATGCCAGCTGCGCCGCCGCCGAAGGTGCCCACGATTCGATCCGGCCCTAGCAGCTTGCGTGCCTCGTCCGGCTTCAGGTCACCTGCATCCACATGAACGCCGTCAAATCTCAGTTGTTCAACAAGATCAACTCGATCATCTAGAATCAGCTTCACCTTTCCAGAGGGCATCGCTGCGCGGAGTGTCTCCCCGTCTGCCAGCAGTTCAGCGTCAGGGCCGGTCTTGTTGCGGTATTCGAGCAGTGTCACGCCGGCGTCGGTTAGCTCCCCACCCAGACGCTTGAGATACTGCGACCGGTCAGTGGCCGGAATGAAAGACGCGTCAAGAATGGGATAAATCTTGGGAAATGAGAAGGTAGTCATGGAACTAGATTAGATGCAGCAGCCTTCAGTTGTCAGTGGTCAGCCCGGTTAAGCTCCCGTCCGGCAAAAGCTCTCTTGCCCAGGCCTTGAAGCCTGCCGGGCCAAATCTCCCAAGGCGCTGACCACTGAACACTGACTACTGTTCACTGTCCTGGCATTTCGTCTGCCGAGGGCCCATACGCCCCTGGAATCGGCTTGTCGAGCAGCCGCAGGTAGACGCCAAGCTGGGCGCGGTGGTGAATCAGGTGGTCCAGCACCCAATTGCGGAAGACACGATATTTTGATTCGTCAATCCAGGCCTGCCCCCCGGCGATGAACTTCCAATTCTCGTCCCACTTCGCCGGCGCAAAGTCGGCAAATGCCTTCTTGGCCTGGGCTGTCTCCTTGTCGAAGCGCTCCAGTAGAGCCGTCGTCGAGGCAGGGATGTAGGCCTCGAACTTGTGGTCTGCAGGAAACTCCAGCTTATCTGTGGTAAAGGTTGTCGTCGCCCACTCCCCGGCAGTCTCGGCGAGATGCCCGGCCAAGCGGCCCAGGCTCATGGATTTGGGGTGGGGTTTGTAGGTGAAATCGGCATCGGCCGGGATCGCCTCAAGCATCTTGCGGGTTTTGGCGGTCTCGCGGTCGTATTCGGCAATCAGTTCCTGTTGAATGTCCATTCGGGCAACCTCCTGTGTTGCGAAGCCAGCATACAACAGGTTCGCCCAAAAAGCGAAGAAAAAGCGATAAATTATTTTCGCATTAAAAAAGCAGTTTCCTATCCCTATCGGAAGCGAGTCGAAACAAATGCCGACGAAAAGGACTCCTGCCAGCCGATTCCTGCCGGCGGTGGCGTGACCTGAGGCGGCACATCGACCGGCAACCGCCAGGCCGGAGGCTCAGGGTCGTCGATCTGCAAGTAGTTGCTGTGCTCGAATTTCCAGCCGTCCGGGATCTCAAAGGGGGCCTGGAAGTTCGCCGGCCATGGCGCAACGGGGCCGCAATGTCCCAACGCCGCATGCCACCAAGGATGGCCAGCGGCTATGATGCCCGCAAAGAAATTGCCCAACGGAAAACATGCCGACAGCACCTCATCCTCCTTCGAGGCGAGCACAGAGATGCTTCCAATATTCCCTGCCGCTGCCTGGAATTCGGTCGCCAGGCAATTGTCGTCGATCGCCGGGGCCATCAAGATCACGCGGCGAACCGGCAGAGTCAAATGCGAAATCGTCGCCAGCACCACTCGCGCTCCCAGACTGTGCGACGCAAACGAGATGCTTGCCGCACCCTGAAAGTATGCATTGATGAATTCAGCTGCCAGGCTGCCTGCCTCGTCGGCGATCTTCGGCTCGTCGGGATAATCGAGCCCATGCGCCCACACTGAATCGCCCGGCCAAAGCAAGCCCAAAAATGCCGATGCCGGCTGTGGAAGCTGGAGCAGCCTGCCCCAATTCGACAGGTGCGCGATCCCGTCGGCGCGATTCACGTTAAAGCCATGGGCAGCGATCAGGATGTGCCGCCCCTGGATCACACCCAGCAGTTCATTCAGGTTGAGGCCGGTGTAGTTGGCAATATTGGTTCCCTGGTTGGTGCTCACCGAGGCAGCCAGGCCCCCGCCAACCGGCTGAAGACGAAGATCGAAGAATAGACTCATGGCCGCCTACTTCTTAACTGCCTGCATGGTGTTCACAGCCGTCGACAACGCACTGGAGATGTCCTTCGCGATCGGCGCCAGCGGCGTAGCCAGCAATCCAACCAGCAGAGCTAGAAACATATCCGGCTTCCACCAGTACGCTCCCCAGGAGCCAATCAGACTCAAACCGCCGACGAATGCCAGCCCTACCGCAATCAATGCAGCCAGCGCGCGTGTGCTGTTGCGATAGACCTGGTCTGCCTGCTGGTAGGCCTCATCGAGCAGTGCCGTCACGATCAGGTCGAAACGCGCATAAGCGTCGCCATGTTGCTGGGTCAGCGCTGTCGCCGAGGCGATGCTCTGCGCCACCGCGGTCAGCAGAGCCGGATCGACGTTCGTCTTGGCCGCCAGCGCCGCGGCATTCCCCGCGCTCAGATGCAGCTTGATCAGGGATTTGGCAATCGACTTCTGGCTGCCCAGATCGGTTCCATTCACCCAATTGGCTAGCAGCGATTCCAGAACATTGGCTTGCGGCAGCGCGTTCAATGGCTGGCCAGCCCCCGCCTCATCGGGCGTCAGCCCCGAGACTGTCGCCCGGATTCGCCCAAACCCCATGTGATTGATCCCCGGAAACACCGGCTTGACGGCTTCAAGCAGTCCAAAGGCCGCAGTGCCTAACCCGCCGATTGCCGTAATCGCTTGAGGAAGATTCGATAGGATCATGAGTCACATCCCCTTTCATCCGGTAACTTTACAGTCGATATGCGGGACAGTAAAGAGAAATCTTGGCGCTTTGCGGGCCAGATGATCCGATCCTGTCTTCCCAGGTGGGCTCGATCTCCATCGAGAAATCGAAGGCTGGATCCCTTGCCGGAATCCAGCCCTCATTCCTAAATTCGATTTGGATGAATCTCGGGTTCGCAGCCTATCTTTCCAATCACTGGGCCAGGAAGTTCTCCATGAAACTGGTATCGAACTCGCCCGCGCGGAAACCGGGGTCGGCAAAGATCCTTTGGTGCAGCGGGATGGAGGTCTCAATTCCCTGAACAATGAACTGGCTCAGCGCGCGCTCCATCTTGGCAAGCGCCTCGGCCCGGTCGCGCCCATGCACGATCAGCTTGGCGATCAGCGAGTCATAGTAAGGCGGCACAACCCCCTCGGCATACTGCGCCGTATCCACACGCACGCCATTTCCGCCCGGCACGTTGAAGGCCGTGATCTTGCCCGCCGAGGGCGTGAACTTTACCGGATGCTCGGCATTGATGCGGCATTCGATCGCGTGACCGCGAATCTCCAGCTTTTCAGGCAAGATCGCATCCAGCCGTTCGCCTGAAGCAATCAGGAGCTGCGCCTTCACGATGTCAACGCCGGTAATCGCTTCGGTAATCGGGTGCTCCACCTGCACGCGGGTATTCATCTCGATGAAGTGGAGTTGCCCCTCCTCGTCCATCAGAAACTCAACCGTTCCGGCATTTTGATAGCCGATCTCGGTGAGGCAGCGGCAGAGCGTCTGGCTGATCTCCTCGCGCATCGTCGGCGTCACTCGCAGGCTTGGCGCCTCTTCGATGAGTTTTTGGTGCCGTCGCTGGATCGAGCACTCGCGCTCAAAAAGCGTCCTCACATTGCCGTGCTCGTCGGCCAGCACCTGGAACTCGATGTGGCGAGGGTTCTCGATGAACTTCTCCATGTAGAGCTCGCCGTTGCCGAATGCATTGGCCGCCTCGGTATACGCGGCATGGAAGAGGTTGGGCAGCTCCTCCACCGCGCGCACAATTCTCATGCCGCGCCCGCCGCCGCCTGCCTTGGCCTTCAGGATGACCGGAAAGCCAACCTTCTTCGCCCACTCCTGCGCCTCTTCCGCGGTAGCGATCACCCCGTCGGAGCCTGGAAGAATCGGCACATTGGCCCGCTTCATCGCCTGGCGCGCCTTGTCCTTTTCTCCCATGAGACGGGTAATCTCCGGAGGCGGGCCGATGAACTTTATATTCGACGCGCGGCAGACCTCGGCGAAGTTGGCGTTTTCGCTGAGCAGTCCATAGCCCGGATGAATCGCATCCACGTCGGCGATCTCTGCGGCGGAGATCACGGCCGGCACATTCAGATAGCTCTCCGCCAGCCGCGGCGGGCCAATGCAGATAGCCTCGTCGGCAAACCGCACGTGCAAAGAGTTGCGGTCGGCCTCGCTGTAGACAGCGACCGTGCGAACACCCAGTTCACGGCAAGCATTCAGCACGCGCAGAGCGATCTCGCCGCGATTGGCAATCAGTACCTTACGAAACATGGAATTCCTTTAGGTAGCTTCTGGATAACCCAATGTTTTGAAAGGGCACGGCTTCAGCCGTGCCACAAATGCCCCAATTTCAGCGTGGGCTTTAGCCCCTGAGGGAATGAAGGGGGCGCGATCAAGCCCTGTTCAGAGCTACTTTAAGCGGTGCAATCGGCGTTCGCGGTGCTGATTGGCCAGGCTAACTCTGCCAACACGCGCAAACCGCGCTAACTCAGCAGAGCTTTCACCCCACGCGGATGGAATACAACGGCTGCCCATACTCGACCGGCTGTCCGTTGGAAACGATGCACTTGACGATCTCCCCCGAAGCGTCTGACTCGATCTCGTTCATCAGCTTCATCGCCTCGACGATACCAATCACCTGTCCCTTGACCACTTGATCCCCTGGAGAAACGAACGGTTCCGAACCGGGCGCAGGCGAACCGTAGAAGGTCCCGACCAAAGGCGACTTGACGATGTGCAGCCCAGAGTCGAGGCCGGCATCGCTCGATTCGGTGCCGGCACCCGGGTCAACCCGCTCTGGAGTCTGGGCAGCCGCGGCCCTCGCCACGGCAGACGGGGCAGAAGCCAGGACCCGCGCCAGATCACCCAAGCCAGCCGATGAAGCCTCCGGCGGGTTGAATTTGAGACGTATCTTCAGGTCGCCCCGGTCCAGATCGAACTCGGCAACCTGATACTGCTTCAGAAACTCAATCAGTTGTTTCAGATCCTCAATGTCTTGTGGTTTCATTCGTCCTTGACTCTCTCGCGTTAGGGTGCAATCAAAGTTCGATCAATGCCTTGGGCGCGGGCGTGAGCACCTGTCCTCCGCTTCGCGTCACTGCCACCATATCTTCGATGCGTACGCCAAATCGCTCCGGAAGATAGATTCCCGGCTCGATGGTGATAACCATGCCGGCCTGCAGCCTGATGGCTTGTCCGGCGCCGATCCGTGGCGGCTCGTGAATCTCGAGGCCAAGAGCATGGCCGGTGGAGTGCGAGAATGCCTCGGCCAGTCCCGCATTGCGCAGTACGCCGCGCGCTGCCTCGTCCACATCGCCGCAGCTTGTACCGGGAGCCACAGCGGCAATCCCGGCCTCCTGCGCCTCCAAGACCGCCTCGTAAGCGAAGCGCTCCTTCACCGCCGGCTTGCCCAGGTGCACGGTACGGGTCATATCCGAGCAATAACCCTTGAGAATAACACCGAAGTCGAGCGTTACGAACCCGTTGCGAGGCAGCTTTGCAGCGGTGGCGCGGCCATGCGGCAGAGCGGAACGGACACCCGATGCGACGATCGTCTCGAACGACATCCCCTCGGCTCCCAGCAATCGCGCTTGGTACTCAAGCTCAGCGGCCACTTCAAACTCTCTAAGGCCGGGCTCGATAAACCCCAGAATGCCTTCAAAAAGCTTGCAGCCCATCAACGCCGCCTCGATCATCAGCGCCAACTCGTCGTCGTCCTTGACCCCGCGCAACGGCTCTATCAATGAAGCGGCCAGCGGAGTCAGAAGGCTCCGGCGAAGCCGTGTGGGCAACGCGGCCCTCCAGCGAGCCAGATCGGCCACGCTGGTCCTGACGGGATCGAAGCCGGCGAAGACGACGCCCGGCTGCGCCGCCAGCCACTCGACCGCCGCAACCGCCGGAGGACCGGAGACGACTTCTACCTCAGCGTCGGCAACCTCTTCTGCGGCTTGCGTCCTGTAGCGGCTGTCGGTATAGAGCCGCGCGTTCCTGCGCGTGATGGCCAGTGCGGCGCTCGAACCGGTAAATCCCGAGAGATAGCGCAGATCGGGAAGATGCGTGACCAGCAGGCCATGAAGCCCGGCTTTGGTCAGACGGCGGCGCAACAGCCCGATACGGCGAAAGTGATCCACGGGGTAAGAATAACAGGGGAGCGAAGATGCCGGATCACCTGCGCAAATCCGAGACTGGGTGTTTGAAGTATGTTATCATCGTTGTATATCAAAGGGGGTCCGATATGCGCACGCTTGTGGACATTCCGGCGGACGATCTGAAGCTCCTCAACGGGGTCGTCAAGACCTTGGCCATCTCTCGTGCCGAGTTCGTGCGCCGCGCCATTGCGAAGTCCCTTGAGCCGCACCGCCTCTCTCAAAAACAGGAAGCCTTCGGACTGTGGTCAAAGCAACCCGTTGACGGCCTGAAGTATCAGGAAAGGATGCGCGAAGAATGGCAAGAAGGAACGTTCTCTTCGACACCAACATCCTGATCGACTATCTGTGCGGCATTCCGCAGGCGCGGATTGAGATGGGGCGATATTCCAACCGCGCAATCAGCGTCATCACCTGGATGGAAGTGATGGCCGGAACCACTCCGTCCGATGAACAGCAAATCCGGGCTTTCTTGCTGACCTTCGGCGTTCTGGCTCTCACATCGGAAGTGGCGGAACAGGCCGTTACTCTACGCCGCAAACGAAAGATCAAGTTGCCCGACGCCATCATCCAAGCCACAGCACAGATTGAGGACCGCCTCCTCATCACCAGAAATACCCGCGATTTTCCCAGCAGCGATCCCGATGTTCGGATACCGTATAAGCTTTAAACACTTTGGCAGAAGGCAGATTTCTGCTTTTCTGCCTCCAGTCGTAGCGAGGAGAGATAGGTGCTCTGAACATGACCAACGAAAGCTCATCCGACGGCAGGTATGCCCCTCTTCCCGACAAGGCCCTCGAGCTATGCAGGATGACCGGAGCACCTCCGCGCCTCGTTGCACACCTGACGCTCGTCCACGATGCGGCTCGAAGATTAGTCAACGGAGTTCATGCTGTATTTCCAGCGCTGAAGTTCGACGAAGAGGCTATCTACTTTGGAGCCGCTACGCACGATCTCGGTAAGACCATTCATTCCGTTGAACTGAGCGAGTCGGGGATGCTCCACGAGTCTCGCGGAGTCGAGTTGCTCAGAGAACTCGGTGTGCCCGAGGATCTGGCCCGTTTTGCATACACCCACAATAACTGGACGGGGTCTGTTTCAGTAAAGATAGAAGATCTTCTGGTAGCTCTTGCGGACAAATGCTGGAAGGGCAAGAGGGTCACCGATCTTGAGACACTGGCAACAGAAACGCTGGCGGAGCTCACGGGGATTCCTCAATGGCATTACTATGCGGTTCTTGACGATCTCTTGCAGGACCTGGCAAGTGACGCCGATGCAAGACTTGAGTGGCAGAGAAGTTTTCCCTTGATTTGAGATTAGGAGTTCTGTCGAAGCAGCTGCGACTGATCTCTTATCCCTGATCTCTGCTCTTACATCGCCGGCCGGACCGGCTTCCTCTGCTCGGGGTCCACGTTCAGATCGGCGGCGTGCTGGTCCGATTGCCGATCCATCCACTCGTCGAGACGGCTGCGTTTGAAGCGCCAGCGGTTGCCCAGCTTGAAAGCGGGCACGAACCCCTCGGAGGCATATTTATAGAGCGTGTCGGGCGAGATGCCCAGGTACTCCGAAGCCTGGCGAATGTCCATGACCTCCCGCACTTCGGGTACAAGCAAATTGGAACGGAGAGCAGCGCTGCGCATGTTTAGCTCCTGGAGGTGGGGAACCCCCCGGACGAGATTCCGGCAATCCTGCCGGTACTCTTGTATATAGCGCGGATTCACCCGGAATTTCAAGGCTTTTCAGGCAGTTGCAGGAAATTAACGGAGC